>Ga0137409_10007308_pt1 | contig 11376 bp, 9 predicted proteins | sample CZODoug1_16funga_FD_122059 | JGI IMG/M metagenome (GOLD analysis project Ga0137409, IMG submission 122059) | Vadose zone soil fungal communities from Angelo Coast Range Reserve, California, USA - CZODoug1_16fungal (Hybrid Assembly) | ecosystem: Environmental > Terrestrial > Soil > Vadose zone... | reverse complement strand
CGCGCGCTGCATGCCCGGGTGGCCGCGGGGCGCGCGGGGGTTCGCGAGGGCCGTCGCCGGCGCGCGGCCGCCCGCGCGGGCCGCGTCGCGATCGGCCCGCATGCCTCGTAGCGCGCGCCTCGTCCCGCTGGTCCTCCTGCTGTTGCTCGTGACCGCCGACCGCGCCGCCACGGCGCCGGCCCCCGTGCTGCTGGCGGTGCCCGCGGACCCCGCCGTCGCCGCCGAGATCGCGCGCCTCGTCGAGGCGGCCCGGCAGCGCTTCGAGGCGCGCGACACCGGCGGCGTGCTGGCTCACGTCTCCGAGCAGTACCGCAGCGCCGGGTTCACCAAGAGCGCCGTGCGGCAGCAGCTTCTCGCCATGTTCGGCCTCTACCAGGACCTGCGCGCGCGCGTCAGTCTGGACGCCGTCGAGGTCGTCGACGGCGCCACCTGGCTCTACACCACCGGCGAGGTGTCCGGGCGGCTGCCGCTGATGGGCTGGATGACGGTGCTGGCGTGGCAGCGCGAGCCCGAGGTGGTGCGTCGCGAGGGCGTCGACCTCCGCCTCTTCGGATTTCAGGATTAGGCGGCTACACGCGGAGCGCGACCGTGACCGGCAGGCGGGCGGCGCGGATGGCGGGGAGCAGGCCGCCGGCGGCGCCGATCAAGAGCGCCCACGCGAGGCCGCGCGCGAGCAGCGCGGGCGTCACGCGGAAGTCGAAGGCCACCTGCGAGAAGGTGTTGAAGTTCAGCGTCGAGAGCGAGGCGCCGTCGCAATAGACGTAGGCCAGCGCGCCGCCCACGGCGCCGCCCAGCAGGGCCAGCAGCAGCGCCTCGATCAGCACGGAGACGACGACGGGCGCGCCGCCGAAGCCGATCGCGCGCAGCGTGGCGATCTCCACCTGCCGGCTCGCGATCGCCGAGTACATGCAGTTGAGCGCGCCGAAGGTGGCGCCGACCGCCATGAACGCGGCCACGGTGTAGCCGAGCACGGTGATCAGGCGCGAGAGCACGCCGGCCTGCTTGGCGTAGTACTCGGGCTCACGGAGCACATTGATGGACAGGCGCGGGTCGCGCTTGATCGTCGTGACGAGCGCCGCGAGCCCGGCCTCGGAGCCGTCGGCCAGCGTCGCCGTCACCGACTGGTAGCCGGTGCGCCGGAAGGCCGACATCGCCACCTCGGCGTCGGCCCAGATCTCGGATTCGTGGACGTCGCCGCCCGTGGTGAAGATACCGACCACCGTCCAGTCGCTGTCGCGGAAGGCGATGCGCGAGCCCACCTCGAGCCCGGCGAACTGCTGGGCGGCCTTGCGGCCCACGACGACCTCGCGCACGCCGCGTCGGAACGCGCGGCCCTCGACGAGCCGCAGCTCGTCGCGGATCGCGAAGGCCGCCGTCTGCACGCCGCGGAAGGGGACGTTGTTGGGATGGCTCTCGCCCTTGCGCGGCAGGTCCACCATGACGACCAGCTCGGCCGAGGCCAGCGGGCGGCCGCCGTCGCCCCGCGCCACCGCCGGCAGCGCGGCCAGCAGCGTAGCCTGGTCGCGATCGACGCCGCTCGACAGCTCGGCGTCGGAGCCCGCGCGCAGCATGATGACGCGCCCGGGCCGCCCGGTGCTGGCCAGCGTGTGCTGGAAGCCCTCGGCCATGGCCAGCACGGAGACGAGCACGCCGACCACGCCCGCGATGCCGACCACGATCACCAGCGAGGTGCCGAGCCGCTGCGGCAGGCTGCGGAGATTGATCAGCGTGATCTGCGTGATCTGATGCAGCGTGCGCGATGTCATCGGCCGGCCAGCGCGTCCACGATGCGCAGGCGGCGCGCGCGCAGCGCGGGCGGCAGTCCCACGGCCAGCGCCACGAGCAGCGCGAGTGCTGCGGCCAGGATCCAGGTGATGTCCGTCACGAACAGCGGCGGGAAGCGGCCGCCGGTCGAGCCGTTGACGGCCGGCAGCAGCGCGGCAGCAGCGGCCATGCCGAGGACGGCGCCGAGGCCGAGGAGCAGCACGGCCTCGGCGAGCACGAGCGCGGTGACGCGCGCGTCGGAGAAGCCGAGCGTCTTGAGGATGGCCAGCTCGGGGATCCGCTCGCGCACCGACTGCGCCATCGTGTTGCCGGTGAGGATCAGGATCGTGAAGAAGACGGCGATGAGGATGCGCGTGACCACGGCGCCGATGTCGCCGATCTGCTTGGCGAAGCCCACGGCGAACTCCTTCTCCGGCGCCGTCTTGGTCTCGTCGGGCGAGTTGGCGAAGAGCCGGTCGATCTCGGTCGAGATGGCCTTGGCCTGCCCGGAGTCCGCGATGCGCGCGACGTACCAGCCGGTCTTGCCGCGCCCGAGCTGGCGCGCCTCGTCGAAGTGCGCCACGTTGATCAGCACCACGTCGGTGTTGCCCCGCACGGCCGGGTCCTCGGCGTCGATCACGCCGACGAGATCGAACTCCCAGTTGAGGCTGCCGTCGGTCCTGGCGTGGATCTCCGAGGCGAGCGGCAGCTTCTGACCGACGCGCCAGCCGTAGCGGTCGACCAGGCGCTGGCCGGCCACGGCGCCGGTGCGCGTCTTGGCGAACGCCTCGCGCTGCGCGGGGTCGATGGTGAACTCCGGGTACATGTCGAGGTAGCGCGCGGGATCCACGGCGAAGACGGGGAACGCGTTGCTCTCGTTCTGGTACTTGGCGCCGAACCAGTCGGCCGAGGCCACGCCCACCACGCCCGGCACACGCTCGATGACTTTCAGGTGGGCCATCGGCAGCGGCTCGATGATCGAGTAGCGCGCCGTCGTGAGCAGGCGCTTGGCGTCGGCGGCGTCGGCGCCCGACTCGAACGCGGTCTGCACCGCCTGCAGCATGCCGAAGAGCAGGAAGGCCACCACGATCGACAGCAGCGTGAGCACGGTGCGCGTCTTGCGCCGGAAGAGCCCGGCCCACAGGAGCGGCAGGTATCTCACGCGCCGGCGCTCTCGGCGAGCAGCGTGCCCTTGTCGAGGTGCAGGCTGCGGCTGGCGTACTCGGCGGCCTTGGGGTCGTGGGTCACCATCACGATGGTCTTGCCGTGCTCGCGGTTGAGCATCTGCAGGAGCGCCATGATCTCGCCGGCGGTGGCGCGATCGAGGTCGCCGGTGGGCTCGTCGCACACCAGGAGCGTGGGATCGGAGACGATCGCGCGCGCGATGGCCACGCGCTGCTCCTGCCCGCCCGACAGCTCCTTGGGCTTGTGGCGCGCGCGATCGGCGAGGCCGACCAGCGCCAGCGCGACGGCGGCGTGGCGGCGGCGCTCGGCCGCGGAGAGCGCGGTGAGCAGCAAAGGCAGCTCGACGTTGCGCTGCGCGGAGAGCACCGGCAGCAGGTTGTAGAACTGGAACACGAAGCCGACGTGCGCGGCCCGCCACGCGGAGAGCTCGCCGCTCGACAGCCGGTCGATCCGCCGGCCGTCCACCACGATGCTGCCGGCCGACGGCGTGTCGAGGCCGCCGATCAGGTTGAGCAGCGTGGTCTTGCCGGAGCCCGACGGGCCCATGAGCGCGACGAAGTCGCCGCGGGGAATGTCGAGGTCCACCCCGTGCAGCACCTCGATCGTCTCGCCGCCGCGGCGGTAGCTCTTGGTGACGCCGCGGACCTGGACGAGGTCCGCCATCAGGTCTTGTCGGCGAGCCTCACGGACTCGCCGCCCTTGAGCGACTCCGGCGGCGAGACGAAGACGCGCTCGACGGTGCCGACGCACGGCGTGCGGCAGAGCGCGAAGGGACGGCCGGGCTCGAGGTCCACGCGGCGGCCGCCGCCCTCGCCGAAGGTGCCGAGGCGGATCTTGGGGCCCTGCAGGTCTTGCAGGATCGCGACGGGACGGCCCCAGCGCTCCTCGCCGTCGCGCAGCCGGCGCAGAACCTCGGCGTGCTCGGCGTGCGTGCCGTGCGAGAAGTTGAGGCGCGCGACGTCCATGCCGGCCGCGACCAGCCGGTCGAGGGCCTCCACCGACGACGACGCCGGCCCGATGGTGCAGACGATCTTCGTACGACGCATGCTCCGGCTCTCCATGGCGTGCCCGGCCCTCACGCGGTCTTGAGCACCGTCTTGAGGAATTGCCCGGTATACGAGCGCTCGGCGTCCTGGGCCACCGCTTCCGGCGTGCCGGCGGCGACGACGCGCCCGCCCGCCTCCCCGCCCTCGGGGCCGAGGTCGATCACCCAGTCCGCGGTCTTGATGACGTCCAGGTTGTGCTCGATGATCACGACCGAGTTGCCCTGCTCCACGAGGCGATTGAGCACATCGAGCAGCCGCTCGATGTCGGCGAAGTGCAGGCCGGTGGTGGGCTCGTCGAGGATGTAGAGCGTGCGGCCGGTCGCGCGGCGCGACAGCTCGGTCGCCAGCTTCACGCGCTGCGCCTCGCCGCCCGACAGCGTGGTGGCGGACTGGCCGAGGCGGATGTAGTCGAGGCCGACGTCGTCGAGGGTTTGAAGCTTGGATTTGATCACGGGAACGGCCTCGAAGAAGGCCAGCGCGTCCCGGACCGTCATGGCGAGCACCTCGGCGATGTTCGCGCCCTTGTAGCGGACGTCGAGGGTCTCGCGGTTGTAGCGCTTGCCCTTGCACACGTCGCAGGTGACGTAGACGTCGGGCAGGAAGTGCATCTCGATCTTCACGAGGCCGTCGCCCTGGCACGCCTCGCAGCGCCCGCCCTTGACGTTGAACGAGAAGCGCCCGGGCTGGTAGCCGCGCATCCGCGCCTCCTGCGTCCGCGCGAACAGCGCGCGGATGAACGTGAAGACGCCGGTGTAGGTGGCGGGGTTGCTGCGCGGGGTGCGGCCGATGGGCGACTGGTCGATGTCGACGACCTTGTCGACGTGCTGGGCGCCCTCGATGCGCGTGTGCGCCCCCGGCCGGTCCTGCGCGCGGTGCAGCATCTGGGCGAGCGCCCGATACAGGATGTCGTTGACGAGCGTCGACTTGCCCGAGCCCGACACGCCGGTCACGCACGTGAACGTGCCGAGCGGGATGCTCACGGACTGGCCCTTGAGGTTGTGCTCGCGCGGCTCGTGGATCGTGAGCGTGTTTCCCGTCCCCCGGCGGCGGGTGGCGGGCACCTGGATCGCGCGCGCTCCCGAGAGGAACTGACCGGTGAGCGACTGCTCGTTGGCGACGATCTCGTCGGGGGTTCCGATGGCCACCACGTGGCCGCCCAGCTCGCCGGCGCCGGGGCCGAGATCGACGACGAAGTCCGCCGAGCGGATCGTCTCTTCGTCGTGCTCGACCACGAGCACCGTGTTGCCCAGATCGCGCAGCCGCCTGAGCGTGTCGAGGAGCCGGCGGTTGTCGCGCTGGTGGAGCCCGATCGACGGCTCGTCGAGGATATAGAGGACGCCGACCAGGCTCGAGCCGATCTGGGTGGCGAGCCGGATGCGCTGGCCCTCGCCGCCCGAGAGCGTGCCGGCCGGCCGGTCGAGGGTGAGGTACTCGAGGCCCACGTTGGCCAGGAAGCCCAGGCGCTCGCGAATCTCCTTCAGCACACGCCGCGCGATGGCCGCCTCGCGCTCACCGAGCTTGAGGGTGTTGAAGAAGACGGCGGCGTCCTTGATGGTGAACGCCACCACGTCGGCGATCGACTTGCCCGCGATCTTGATCCCGAGCGACTCGGGCCGCAGCCGCGAGCCCTTGCACACAGGGCACGGGCGCTCGGCCATGAACGTCTCGATCTCGCGGCGGGCGTCCTCGGACTGGGTCTCCCGGTAGCGTCGCTCGAGGATCTTCACCACGCCCTCGAAGCCGCCGTCGCGGTCGCCGTGCAGGACCACGTCGCGCACGGGCTTCCTGAGCCTGGCCCACGGCTCGTCGAGGGAGAACTTGTAGCGCTTGGCGAGCGCGCCGAGCGTCTGCTTGAAGTAGACGTTCTCGCGACCCGCCCACGGCGCCAGCGCGCCGGCCGCGAGCGAGCGGTTGGCGTTGGGCACCAGCCGCTCGGGGTCGATCTCGAAGCGCGTGCCGATGCCGCCGCACTCCGGGCAGGCGCCGTACGGGTTGTTGAACGAGAACATCCGCGGCGACACCTCGGGGAAGGAGATGCCACAGTCCGCACAGGCGAGGCGCTCGGAAAAGACCATCCCCTCGCCCTCCGGAATCTCGACCTGGACGATTCCGTCGGCGAGGCGGAGCGCGGTCTCCAGCGAGTCGGCCAGGCGCGCGCCGAGCCCGTCCTTGACGACGAGCCGGTCGACCACGACGTCGATCGTGTGCTTGCGCTTCTTGTCGAGGTCGATCTCCTCGCCCAGCTCGCGCACGATACCGTTGACGCGCACGCGCGAGAAGCCCTGGCGCTGCAGGTCGAAGAAGAGCTTCTTGTATTCGCCCTTGCGGCCGCGCACGACGGGCGCCAGCACGAGCAGCCGCGTGCCCACCGGCTGCAGCAGCACGCGATCCACCATCTGCTGCACCGTCTGGGCGGAGATCACCTTGCCGCACTCCGGGCAGTGCGGCACGCCGACGCGCGCGAAGAGCACGCGCAGGTAGTCGTAGATCTCGGTGACGGTGCCGACGGTGGAGCGCGGGTTCTTGCTCGTCGTCTTCTGCTCGATCGAGATGGCGGGGGAGAGGCCCTCGATCGAGTCGACCTCGGGCTTCTCCATCTGCTCGAGGAACTGGCGCGCGTACGCGGAGAGCGATTCCACGTAGCGGCGCTGGCCCTCGGCGTAGATCGTGTCGAAGGCCAGCGATGACTTGCCCGAGCCGGAGAGTCCCGTCAGGACGACGAGCTGGTCCCGGGGGATCTCCACGTCGATGTTCTTGAGGTTGTGCTCGCGGGCACCGCGCACGACGATCCGATCACTGGCCATCGAGCCTCCATTATGAGGCTGTTTCCCGGTCGGTGCCAACGGACCTATTGCTGCCCACGACGGCAGCAGGTCAGGCGCGGCGCCGGCGGCTCTTCGCGACGCATTGCTCGACGGCGTTGAGGAAGATCCCGTCGTCGAAAGGCTTGGCGAGGATGTCGACGGCGCCGGCCTTCAACGCCTGGGCCGCCATCGGGATGTCGCCGTGTCCGGTGATGAAGACGATCGGGACGTCGTGACCGGCCGAGATGAGCAGGTGCTGCACGTCGAGCCCGCTCTGCCCCGGCATGCGGACGTCCAGCACCAGGCAGTCGGCCCGCTCGTACTCGCCCCGCTCGACGAACGCGCGAGACGACCCGAACAGTTCGACGTCGTATCCCGCGGACCTCAGCAGCCGCTCGAGGGCGCGGCGGACCGAGTCGTCGTCGTCCACGACGACCACGCGCGGCTTGTCGGTCATATCGGCACGTAGCGGACCGGCATGGCGACGTGGAACGTGGCGCCGGCCGCCGGGTTCTTCATCGCCCACACGACACCGCCGTGCGCCTCGACGATCGAGCGGACGATGGCCAGTCCCATCCCCATGCCGGCGGGCTTCGTGGTGTAGAACGGCTCGAACACGAGCTCGGGCACGCCGGGGCCGAGTCCCACTCCGGTGTCCTCCACCGCCAGGTGCACGGTCTCCAGCAGGGTGGTGATCTCCGTCCGCACGACGACGCTCCGTTCCGGCCCCGAGCGCTCGGCCGTCGCCTCCATCGCGTTGAGCAGGAGGTTCAGGATGACCTGCTGGAGCTGGACACGGTCCCCGTGCACGTGAACCGGTTCCGCCGCGAGGTCCAGGGTCACGCTCACGTTGCGGATGATGGCGTCGCTGCTCAGCAGCCTCACCACGTCCTTGACGAGGACGTTCAGGTCGAGCAGCACGCGCTGCGGCTCGCCCTTTCGGAGGAGATCACGCAGGCGCTGGATGACCTCGCCCGCGCGCTTGTCGTCGTCCACGATGTCCGAGAGGATCGCCCGCAGCTCTCCCGGGTCCGGGGGCGCGGCGTCCAGGAATCGGAGCGCGGCGCGGGCGTTGGTCAGGATCGCGGTGAGCGGCTGGTTCAGCTCGTGGGCGAGCGAGGCGGTCAGCTCGCCCATCGTCGAGACCCGCGTGAAGTGGGCCAACTCCTGACGGCTTCGCTGCGCGTCCAGCTCCGCCCGCCTTCGCTCGGTCACCTCGGTGCAGGAGATGACGGCGCCGCGCTCGGGGCGGTCGAGCGGGACCACGGACATCGCGAACCATCGCTCGGCCGCCCCGGCGTGCGCCGAATAGTCGATGGCGAATCCCAGCCGTGCCCCGCCGAGGACGGCCGCGATGCCCGCCACGGCCTCATCCGCGTGCGGCGTCGCCCGGCGGGCGGCCTCCCGCCACACGTCGAGATAATTGTCGCCCACTCCGATCCGGGCCGACGTGGGGCCGGCCGATTCGCCGCCGTCGCGCGTCCAGACGGCGTTGACGTCGATGATCCGGCCGCCCCGGTCCAGGACGGCCACGGAGCTGCTCAGTGACGCGAGGATGGCCGACTTCAGCACCTCGCTGGCGCGCAGCGCCTCGAGCCGCTCGCCGAGAGCGCGCGTGGCCTGGTGAAGCTCCACGATGACCGCCGCCAGACACAGAATCGGCACGATCAGCATGGCCAGGAGGATCTGCAGCGCCTGCACGCCCTCGGCCGGCGGCAGGACCGCGAACGGTCCTCGTCCGTGCGCGCTCGCCCAGATGGCGATGAGAGACGTGCCCAGCAGCGCGAGGCTCGCGCCGCCCGGTCCGAACCGCACCGTCATCAAGAGTATCAACGGCAGGAGAAACACGACGACGGACGCCCCCGGGATGTTGACCGGCCGATCGATCAACACGCCGAAGACCCATACCCCGACGATCACGAGGGCGACGGCCAGCAGCGCCGCCTCGAGGCGCCGCCCGCGCGATGCGCCGCGGAGCCAGGCGGGTCCGGCCGTGACCGCCATGATGATGGCCGGGCCGAGCATCAGCTCGGTGAGAACGTTCGAGAAAAAGCGCATGCGCCAGACGAGCCAGTACGGCTCGCCCTGCGCCGCCGTCACCGCCGCCGCGTCGACGAACGACGACAGAAACGGCGCGACGAGGCCGGCCGCCACGATGAACACCGTGACCCGGCGCAGCGTGTCGAAGCGCCCGGGAGCATCGCTGAACCACCGCACGCCGGTGGCGGCGATCAACGCCTCGCTGCAGTTGGTGACGAACAGCGTGAGCACGAGCGAGGCCGGCCACTCCATACCCAGTTCCGCGGCGAGGTGGGCCGGCAGCACCGCGAGCAGGTAGATCCACCATCGCCGCGGCGGCGTCAGCAGAAGCGTCGCGGTGAGGATCGTGTTGGGCGCCCAGAGGACGGAGGGCGTCGAGGACGGGAACCGGAGGAAGAAGCCGAAGTTGGCCCCGATGTAATAGGCCACGGCGACCAGAAGCGCGGTCGCCGCGGTGGCGCGCACGGATCTAAAGCTCACCAACCCTCCGCCTAGCCGGACTGATCGAGGGCACGATGAAGCGGACGTATCGTACTCGAAGTCGGCCTCAGCGTCGCATCGTGCGCAACAACTTCACGACGGTCCAGGCGGCGGGCGCGGCGGCGAGCACCGGGGTGACACCGAGCGGAGCCAGCGCGGCCGGCAGCAGAGCGGAGAGCAGGGTGAGGCCCGCATAGACCGCGGCGCCGAACAGCGCGCCGATCGCCTCGAGCGGCCAGCCGAGCACGCGGCGCGCGCCGTTGCCTGCCGCCAGCCGCGGCGCCGCGATCGCCGCGCCGGCCAGGCCCAGTCCCGCCGTCAGCGGCGTCCACGGGTCCACCACCGCGACCGCGGCCGTGAGCGCGGCGGCGGCCATCACGGCCGGCCAGATGATCGGAAGTCGCGCTCCGCCGGCCCCGCTGATGCGCTCGCGCAGCGCGTCCGCCGCGGCGACGAACAGCGCGAGCAACCCGAGGAGGACGACGGCGGCAAGCGCGCCGGCCGGCAACGTGCGGGACGGCGCCACCGCCCGAGGCAGCGAGAGCAGCGCTTCCGCCGGCGAGCCCGCCAGCCCAGCCTCGGGCGCGGCCAGCGTCGCGTAGACGCCCCACGACGTCGCACCGAGCGAGAGGGCGAGCGCGATCGCCGGCGCGAGGCCCACCCGTCGACCGCCGGCGGGAACGACCGCGCAGGCACCGAGCGCGAACGTCGCCAGCAGGCCGAGCGCGCGCGCCGCGGGCACACGGGCCGCGGCATCGGCCCAGGCCGCGCCCGACGGCGCCGCGCCGGGCACGCGCTTGCCGGGCTCGAAGCGCAGGCGGCTGCCGGCCGCCGCCGTGAGCGTGTCGCCCGGCCGCAGGCTGATGGCGTCGCCGGCGGCCAGCCGCCAGTCGCGCACGACGCGGCGGCCGCCGTCCTGCTCGACGACGCGGAACGTGCCGGGTGTGACGGCGACGACGCGGTGGGCCTCGTCGAAGGCGAGCGTCGTCCCCCGCACGAAGCGCTCGCCCTCCGTCACCCACGCGCTGCGGCCGCTGAACACGAGTGCCGGGCGCGCGGCGGCCTGACTCCACGCCGTCCATGGCGACACCGCAGCCGCGACGCCGACGACGACGAGCACGAGCAGCAGCGCCGCGCCGCCCACCACCAGCATGCCGCCCCGCCGGCGCTCGGCGCCGGGGCTCAGCGTGACGAGCAGGGCCACCGCGGCCGCGAGCACGCTCGCCTGCCAGCGGCGCGCGCCGAGCAGCGCCGCGGCGTCGGCAAGCACGGCGAGGTGCGCCCAGAGCAGCAGGGCGGCGACGCCCGCAGTGATGAGGAGCGTTGCGGGGTGTGGTGGCGCGGTCGAGCGCGACGGCTGCAGCAGCGCCAGGAGCGGCGTCACCGCGAACACGAGCACGAGCACCGGTGCGGCGGGGGCGCCGGCGGCGACGGCCGCGACGATACCCGCCACGAGCGCGGGGCCCGGCCAGGCCGCGAGCGCGCGGGCGCCGGTCATCGAAGCCCACGCGACACGAGGACGGCGACGGCGGCGGTGAGCGGCGCGATGAGTGCCGCGTACCACCAGAGCAGTGGCACGCCGGCGACGCGGATGGCCGTCGGCGAGCCCGGCAGCACCGTCGCCGGGAGCGGTAGCAAGAGCAGGACGATCAGCACGATCGCCGCGATTCGCCGGCCGCGGTCCGCTGCCATCGGCAGCGCGATTATCGCACGGCGCCGCAGGCGAATCGGTATGCTGGACGACGGCATCTCAATCAAAGACCCGGGAGACCACGGAGCGCATGAGCGATCCCATCCAACGCGTGCTGGTGATCACCGCCCACCCCGATGACTGCGAATTCGGCGCGGGCGGCACGGTGGCGAAGTTCGTCAAGGAAGGCAAGGACGTCGCGCTGGTCGTCGTCACCAACGGCGACAAGGGCTCGAGCGACCGCACGATGACCTCCCCGCGGCTGGCGGCCATCCGGGCCGAGGAGCAGCGCAACGCCTCGCGCGCGCTCGGCGTCGAGCAGGTCACATTCCTCGGCTATCCCGACGGCGAGGTCGAGGACACGCGC
>Ga0137409_10007305_pt1 | contig 11378 bp, 8 predicted proteins | sample CZODoug1_16funga_FD_122059 | JGI IMG/M metagenome (GOLD analysis project Ga0137409, IMG submission 122059) | Vadose zone soil fungal communities from Angelo Coast Range Reserve, California, USA - CZODoug1_16fungal (Hybrid Assembly) | ecosystem: Environmental > Terrestrial > Soil > Vadose zone... | reverse complement strand
ACGCGGACTCCGCGTTTCAGGTAGTCGCGGAACGGATGGTCCTCGAACGAAGCCGTGGCCTGAGTCTGGACGTTCGACGTGAGACACATTTCGAGGGGGATCCGGTGGTCGTTCACGTAGTCGAGGGTTTTCGGGTCCTCCCCGAGGCGCGTCCCATGGCCAATCCGATGCGCCCCGCAGTAGTGCAGCGCCTGGCGGATGCTGGCGGGGCCGAACGCCTCCCCCGCGTGGACCGTCACGTTCACGTTGTTGCGCAATACCCGGTCGAAGGCCTCGCGGTGCGCCTTCGCCGGATAGTCCTTCTCCGCCCCGGCGAGATCGAATCCCACAACGCCGCGTCCCGCGTAGGCAACGGCCAGGTCGGCCAGCTCGAGGGAGAGCTTCGGGCTGAGATGCCGGATGCCGCAGATGATGGTCCCGGTCTGGATTCCGTAGCGGCGCCCGGCTTCCGACAGGCCACGGAGCACCGCATCGACCGTGCCGTGGAGATCGAGGTCGTGCTTCAGGTGGAGCGCAGGACAGTAGCGGACCTCCATGTACAGCACGTTCTCCAGATGTGCGTCTTCCGCCAGCTCGAACGCGACGCGCTCGAGCGCCCCGGGTTCCTGCAAGATGGCGAGCGTGAGATCGAACGCCTTGAGATAGGTCGGGAGGCTGACGCCCGCGGTCAGTCGCGCGAGGAACCGCTCGAGGCCCGCTTCATTCTTGACCTCGAGCTTGACTCCCTGGTCCTTGGCCAGCTCGAAGAGCGTCGCGGGACGGATCGACCCGTCGAGGTGAACGTGGAGATCGGTCTTGGGGAGAGCGTGAAGGATCGAGCGGCGGCGCCGGGCGTCACCCCACGGCGACGTCCGCCGTCGCGGCTGCGATCGGCGCACCAAGCTCTCCCAGAACGGCGTATGAGAGCCCCGAGAAGGCCGGGACGGCCAGCGCGAGCCGGGCGAAGATCCGCTCCGGATCGGGATCGTTGGCTGCATAGACCCCCAGGGCCTGCCCCAGCCCTTGGAGAATTCGCCAGTCCTCCCGCGTGTCCCCCTTGAGCGTCAGCACCTTCCGGATCCGCTGCACGCGACCCTGGGAGTTGGTGAACGTGCCGTCCTTCTCCGCGAACGAGACGCCCGGTAGGATCCAGTGCGCGCGCTCTGAAACGGGCGAGTGAAGCATGTCGACCACGAGGAGCATTTCCACGTTCTCGAGCGCGCGCGCGACGATCGCGGGCTCGCCGAAGAGGTCGAGCGGCCCGCCTCGAAGGAAGATCAGCGCCTTGATCGTCCCCTCGGCCGCCGCGCGAACCATGTCGCGCACGCCGAGGCCGCTGGCGCCCGGCCCGACGCCGCAGAGCACGGCGCCGCGGGAGTTGGGATCCTTGTCCCCTTCGATGGTGAACTTGCTGTACACGACTTCCTTCTGGGGGCGCCGGGGGAAATCGACGTGCGCGATGCCGAGGCCGTCTCGGAAGATCGCCTGAGTCAGGAATTGCTCCTCGTTCGTCAGGGTGCCGGACCCGATGACCCCCACCGCGCGCGCTCCGTGTCGAACGATGATGTCGCGCAGCGAGAGGGCGATCTCGGCGGTCGCATCCTGCCAGGACGCCGCCTTCCGGCCGTGCTCCCCCTTTCGCGAGGGCGCGAGAATCCGATTCGCCTCGTGGACATGGTGGAACCCGGCCCGTCCGCGATCGCATATCCACCACTGGTTCACGTCCATGTTGGTCCGCGCGGTGTGCCGGACGATCTCGTTCCGGCGCGGGTGATAGCCCACGACGATGTTGCACCCCTTGGAGCAGAGCGGGCAGACCGAGGGGACGTTGGTCAGCTCCCAGGGGCGGGCCTTGAAGCGGAAATCCTTGCTGGTGAGCGCGCCAACGGGGCAGATGTCGGCGATGTTCCCCGCCAGCTCGTTCTCGATCTTCCGGCCGTCCACGGTGCCGATGTAGGTCTGCTCGCCACGGCTCAGCACCGCGATCTCGTCGAGCCCCGCAACGTCCTTGCAGAGATTGACGCATCGCATGCAGAGGATGCAGCGGTTCTTGTTCAGGACCAGCTTCCCCCCCACATCCTCCTCGGGCCATGTGAGCTTCTCAAACTGGAACCTACTCCGCGAGGGGCCCATGAGCATCGTGTAGTCTTGCAACGTGCACTCGCCCCCCTTGTCGCACATGGGGCAGTCGAGCGGATGGTGGATGAGCAGAAACTCCATCACCGCTTTCCGCGCGGCGGCGACCTTCTCCGAGCGCGTGATGACGTGCATGCCCTCCTCGACCCCGGTCGCGCAGCCCGCCACGAGCTTTGGACGCCCTTCCAGCTCGCAGAGGCAGATACGGCAGACCCCGACCACCGGCAGCCCCGGGTGGTAGCAGAAATGCGGGACAAATACGCCCGCCAGCTTGGCCGCCTCGATCAGATTCGTGCCCCTCTCGACCGAGATCTCGCGTCCGTCGATTTTCACCTTCACAGCAGCCATGCGATCCTCTAGTGGAGCGAGCCGCCGCTCAGCGGGCAGCGCTTCTCGTGTATGTGCTGGAGAAACTCGTCCCGGTACTTCTTGGCGAAGCCCCGCGCCGGCCACGCCGCGGCGTCGCCCAGGGCGCAGATGGTGTTCCCCTCGATCTGGTCGGTCACGGAGAGGATCGTGTCCAGATCCTTCTCCTCCCCCTGCCCCTCCTCGATCTTCCAGAGAAGGCGCTGGAGCCAGCCGCAGCCCTCGCGGCAGGGTGTGCATTGTCCGCACGACTCGTGCGCGAAGAATCGCGCGGTGATCCACGCTGCGCGGACCATGCAGGTCGTATCGTCCATCACGATCGGCGTGCCCGTCCCGAAGAGGGAGCCCGCGCGCGTGAGCGAGTCGAAGTCCATCGGGAGATCGATCTCGTCGCCTCGGAGCACCGGGCAGGAGGCGCCCCCGGGGATCACGCCCTTCACCGGGCGGCCGCCGGGGACCCCCTCTCCGTATTCGTAGATCAGCTGGCGGAGGGAGACGCCCATGGGGAGCTCGAAGACTCCGGGCTTCACGACGTGCCCGCTCAGGCCGTAGAGCTTGGGGCCGCTGTTCCGCTCGGGCCCTATGCCGGCGAACCACTCCCATCCGTGCTTCATGATGTGGGGGACGCAGGCCAGCGTCTCGACGTTGTTCACGACCGTGGGGCACCCGAAGAGTCCGACCACCGCCGGGAACGGCGGCTTGAGGCGCGGCCAGCCGCGCTTCCCCTCGAGCGACTCGATGAGCCCCGTCTCCTCGCCGCAGATGTAGGCGCCCGCGCCCACGTACATCGTGACCTCGCAGGACCAGCCCGAACCCAGGATGTTGGACCCGACGAAGCCCGCCTCGCGGGCCTCCTCGATCGCGCGCTCGAGAATGCGCGCCTCGTGGGCGAACTCGCCGCGGATGTAGATGTAGGCGCGGGCGGCCCCGATCGCGTAGGAGCCGATGAGCGTTCCTTCGAGGAGCTGGTGCGGGTCCTTCTGGCAGATGAGGCGGTCCTTGAAGGCTCCGGGCTCGCTCTCATCGGCGTTCACGCACATGTATTTCGGCTTGTCGGTGGATTTCGGGACGAAGCCCCACTTGTTGCCGGTCGGAAATCCCGCGCCTCCCCGGCCGCGGAGCCCGGACCGCTTGACCGTGTCGATGACCTCGTCCGGCGTCTTCCGGAGCGCCAGGGCGAGCCCCTCGTACCCGCCGTGCTTCCCGTAAACGCCGAGGGTGTGCGAGTCGGGCAGGCTCATCGTCTTGGTGAGGACCGGCTCGAAGGTCGCGGTTCTGGTCGCCATCAGCGATCCACCTCTCCCAGCACGATGTCGATGCTCCCGATGCAGGCCACCACGTCGGCCACCATCCGCCCGATGCACATGTTCTCGAGCGCCTGGAGGTTGATGAGCGAGGGGGGGCGCACCCGCGTGCGGTGCGGGATCGGCCCGCCGTCGCTCACGACGTAGAAGCCCAGCTCTCCCTTGGGTGATTCGACCGAGAAGTACGCGTCGCCGGGAGGCACGCTGTATCCCTCCGACATGATCTTGAAGTGATAGATCAGTTCTTCCATGTTGAGCTTCACCTCGGTCCGATCCGCCGGGAAGAGATACGGATTGTCGGCTCGCACCGTTCCGGGACGGAGCCGGTCCAGCCCCTGCCGCACGATCGAGAGCGATTGCTTCATCTCCTCGATCCGGCAGAGATAACGGTCGTACACGTCGCCGTTCTTCCCGAGCGGGACCTCGAACTCGTAGGTCTCGTATCCCGAGTACGGCTTCGCCTTGCGCACGTCGTAGCGCACCCCGCAGCCCCGGAGCACGGGGCCCGTGAGGCAGAGATCGATCGCCTGCGCGGCCGTCAGGACGCCCACGCCGATTGTTCGCTTCATCCAGATCCGGTTCTTGGTGAGGAGGCTCTGGTATTCGCCCAGCGCCTTCGGAAACTCCTCGAGGAACTTCCGCACGTGGGGCACGAACGCGTCCGGAACGTCCTGGTAGAACCCGCCCACCCGGAAGTAGCTCGGCGTGAGCCGCGAGCCCGCCACCATGTCGTTCACGTCGAGAAGCTTCTCGCGCTCGCGGAAGCAGTAGAGGAAGACGCTCATCGCGCCGAGATCGATCGCGTGGGTTCCGAGCCAGACCAGATGCGAGGAGATACGCGTCAGCTCGAGCAGGATGACGCGGAGAACCTGCGCGCGCTCGGGAATGGTGAGATTCATCAGCTTCTCGACCGCCGCGACGTAGGCCATGTTGTTTCCGAGCGGAGAGAGGTAGTCCATCCGGTCGGTCACGGTGATCGACTTGTGGTAGTTCTTCGATTCCATGGACTTCTCCATCCCGGTGTGGAGATAGCCGATCACCGGCTTGAGAGAGACCACGGTCTCGCCGTCCAGCTCGATCACGAGGCGAAGCACCCCGTGCGTCGAGGGGTGCTGCGGCCCCATGTTGATGGTGATGGTCTTGAATTCGGGGGAAGTCGCGGTGGCCATTCGAATCAGGCGCTGGCGCTGCTCGCTTCGGGCGTTACGGGCGGCGGCTCGCTGTCGGGCAGGGGGTCCGGCTGCTTGAGGCGCTGCCGGTCGATCTTCTCTTGCAGCTTCATGATTCCGTAGATGAGGGCCTCGGGACGGGGCGGGCAGCCCGGCACGTAGACGTCCACCGGCACAACCGTGTCCACGCCCTGCACGATCGCGTAGTTGTTGAAGATTCCCCCACAAGAGGCGCACGCGCCCATGGAGATGACCCATTTCGGCTCGGGCATCTGGTCGTAGATCCGCTTCAACACCGGGGCCATCTTCTTGCTGACGCGGCCCGCGACGATCATGAGATCTGCCTGCCGCGGCGAGGCGCGGAAGACCTCGGCGCCGAATCGGGCCAGGTCGTACCGGGCCGCGCTGGTCGCCATCATCTCGATCGCGCAGCAGGCCAGGCCGAAGGTCGCGGGCCAGAGCGAGGACCGGCGCGCCCAGTTGACCATCTTCTCGACGGTAGTGGTCAGGATTCCATCGGGGACGAGCTCTTCGATACCCATGACAACTCACCTTTCACAGCTCGGCCGAGGATCGAGCCAAGCTCTTGTGGCTACTCAGGAAAGCCAGCTACCGCCAATTTAACAGCCGGTCCATGCACCGTCAATCATAACCCCAGGGAATCCAGCAGCCTCTCCGTGAGATAGAAGAAGAGAACGCCGCCGAAGACCCACGAGGCCATCTTGATACCCTTGGTCTCGTTGACCGCCGGAATCAGGTCCGAAGCCGCGACATAGAGCGCGGCCCCCGCCGAGAAGGGAAGCGCGTAGCGAACCATCCCGGCCCAGTGCGAGATCACGATCACGCCCAGCACCGTGGCGATCCCGAGCCAGCCCGCGCTCCAGCCCGCCACCCGCGGCGAGCGGCCGGCGGCCGTCATGATCGATGCGACCGTGTAGCCCTCAGGGATCTTGTGCAGGAAGATCGCGACGGCGACGAGGATCCCGAGCTCCGGCCTCACGAGGAAACCGGATCCGATCGAGACCCCGTCGAAGAAGGCATGGAGGATGAGTCCCAGGACCGCGGTCGTGCCGACGACCGGCTCGACCCAGTGCTCGTGGTGGGTTTCCTCTCCGAAATGGAAGTGCCCCACCATCACGTGCTCGGCGGCGTGCACGAAGAGGTAGCCGAGGAGGAGAAGCGTTCCCACCGCGAGCCCGGACGCCTCGCGCGAGGCCGCGATCCGGTAGCTCTCCGGAATCATGCGGAGCAGGACCGCGGCGAGCATGAAGCCCGCGCCCGCGGCCACGAAGAAGCTCTGGCGAACCCGGTCCCAGCCTCGGTGGCTCAAGGCGAGAAGTCCGCCCGCCACGTTCGCCAGACCGGCCACCAGTCCGGAGCCCAGGGGGAGGACCAAGCCCTCGACCAATCGCGTCTCTTTCGCCCGCGCCCTGGGCCGCTACCGCCCGCGAACGATGCCGGGCGTGTGGGTCTGGCCGACGGGCACCAGGAGCTGTTCCTTTGTATAGATGAAGGAATCGCGCGAGTAATCGGAGAGCTCGAAATTGTGCCCGAGGAAGATGGCGTCCTCCGGGCAAGCCTCCTCGCAGTATCCACAGAAGATGCAACGCAGCATGTCGATGTCGTAGCGCTTGGCGTAGCGTTCCCCCGCCGAGTAGCGCTGGGTCTCGGTGTTCTCGGCCGCTTCCATGTAGATCGCGTCCGCCGGACACACCGCCGCGCAGAGTCCGCAGCAGACGCAGCGCTCGAGCCCGTTCTCGTAGCGGTGAAGCTCGTGCAGTCCGCGGAAGCGCGGATACATCTCCATCCTCACCTCCGGGTACTGGAGCGTGACCGGCTTCTTGAAGAAGTGGGACAGCGTGATCGAAAGACCCTTCATCAGCTCGGAGATCATTCGCCGCCCTCTCCTCGATTCCGGAATGCTCGGGGTGATTTTCGATGCGCACGGTCCGTGAGGCTCGGCGTGGACCGTGACAAGAGATTGATGGAGCGCTTCTTACAGAGCTACGTACGGTAGGAGTATAGGGCGGCGGGTTCGGCGGGGTCAAGCACGGGGGGGATCCTCCACAGGCCAGCGGGCCTGTGATCTTCCCTGCCCCTCTATCCGTATTCCTCCGGTCGGATGTCGAGCTTCTTCATCTTGTAGAGGAGGGTGGTGCGCTTCATCCCACCCAGGCTCCTCGCCGCCTCGGATTGGTTTCCGCGATGCGCCCGGAGCGCCGTCACGATCAGGTCCCGCTCGCTGCGGTTCTCCGAGCGCGAGGGCTGAGCACTCGACGCGGCGCGCGCCCTGCGGCGGGCGGGGCGGAACGGAACCAGCTCGGCTCCGACCAGGTCCCCGTCCTTCGCGAGCGCGACGGCGCGCTCGATGGTGCTCTTCAGCTCCTGCACGTTCCCGGGCCACGGGTGACTCCGGAACTGGGCCCACGCGTCGCCGGTCAACGAGACGCGCTTCCCCGCCTGCGCGCACGCACGCTCGAGAAAGTACCTCCCGATCAACTCGATGTCCTCGACCCGGTCGCGAAGCGGCGGAACTTCGAGGCGGATCCCGTTCAGACGATAATACAGGTCGTCGCGGAAGAGTCCGCGGCGGACGAGACCGGCGAGATCGCGCGTCGAGGCCGCGACCACGCGGACGTCCACATGGCGCACGCCGGCGGCGCCGACGCGACGCAGCTCCCCCATCTCGATCACGCGGAGGAGCTTGGCCTGCGCGCCGACAAGGAGCTCGCTCACCTCGTCGAGGTAGATCACGCCGCCGTTCGCGCCCTCGAAGAGTCCCGGCTTCATGGAAGCGCTGCTCGGCCCGCTCGCGCGGTCGTGACCGAAGAGATCGGCGTCGAGATGCCCATCCGGCAGCGTGGAGCAACGGCCCACGACGAACGGCCGGTCGCGCCGGTCCCCCAGCTCATAAGCCGCGCGCGCGAGAAGCTCGCGCCCGCTCCCCTTCTCCCCGAGGATCAGGATCGGAAGCCTGCTGCTCGCCGCGCGCTCGAGGATACGGATCAGCTCGGCGATGCGCGGATCCTGCGTCACGATGCCGAAGCGGAAGCACTCAGGGTCTGCGCCTTCGGGCATCTCGGCAGGCTTTGACCCGCGCCGCGCCGGAACCGGCGCCGCCAGCTCGAGCTCCACGCCGAGCACCTTCTCCGTGCGCTCGACCCAGCGCTCGAGATTCATGGTCATGGCCAGGCTGCGCGCTTCCCAGAGATGATCCCGCGCGACGCCGCGCTCCTCAGAATCCCTCCCCGAGAGAAGCGTCTCGCCGGTCCAGACGAGGATTCGCGTCAGCTCGTACATGGCCTCGAGTTTGCGCAGGAGCTGGGTTCCCTCGCGGGCCGCCCGGAGCGCGCGCTCGCGGTGTCCCAGGATCAGGTGGGCCATCGCCATGACGCGGCACGTCGCTGCCTCCTCGAAGCGGTCGTTGATGCGGCGCGCGATCCTGAGCCCCCGCTCGCACGTGACGAGCGCGCGATTGGGCTCTCCGATCCGCACGTGCACCTCGGCGATTCGCCGGCACAGCTCCGGGATCAGGTCCCCTTCCGGCGCGAGTCTCTCGGCCAGAAGGAGCGCTTGGTCGTACCGCTCGATGGCGGACTGATTGTCGAACTGATCCAGGGCCACGTCCCCGAGGTACTCCAGGGCGATCACGTGCTCGCGCTCGAAACCGTGCTCCTCCGCCTCCGAGAGCGCGCCGCGGATGTGGGATTCCGCGCCGCGCAGGTCCCCTCGGATGCGGAGATGCTGCCCGAGACAAAGCCGGGTTTGGACTTTGCCGCGGGAGTGCCCGCGCTCGCCGAAGAGCGTTCGCGCGCGGGTAAGCTCCTGGTCCGCCTGCTCGAACCGGCCAAGCTTCGCAAGCGCGATACTCAGGTTCAGTGAGAAATTCGCCTCTTCATGGGATAGCCCCGCGCCCCGCGCCTGGAGCTGGCCGCGGCCGAATTCCCCGACGGCGCGCTGAATCTCGCCCCCGCCGAGGAAGCAGAGGCCGAGGAGATTGCGGCTGCGGAGCATTCCCTCGAGGTCTTCGAAATCCCACCTGCTGATGTGGTACGCCGCGCGGAAATGCTCCTCCGCCCTCGATGGACGTCCGATTCGCCAGACCGCTCTGCCCGCAGCGATGTGGTACTCGAGGATCGGCTTCTTGTCGTCGGGACGGGCGGCGTAGAGCTCTTCCAGCTTCTTCTCGGCCAGATCGGCGACTTCCCGCCACTTGCCGAGACCGAGCAGAGCGCGGCAGCGCGCCAGGGTAACGGTGTGCTCGATCTCGGACGGCATCGGGCCGCGTGCCTGGAACTCGACAATGAGGTCAAGCGCCGCCGCGAAACGCGCGTGGGCGATCAACTCTTCGAGGCGACGCTGGAGCGTCGCGGCGTCGTAATCGTGTGCGCGGTCGTGGATCATGGGCTCAAAGGGAGCGAGGCGTGCTGCCTCGCTCCCGGTCGGCTTTCTCCCTCCCGCCCCTCAACGGATTCCGAGGCGGATCAAAATACTCAGATAGACGTTCCAGCGAATGGATGAGCCGTAACCGCGAAGGGTGTACCCCGCGGCAGGTGTCACGGCCTTGGCGGATCTCAGGATGCTCGGCTTCGGTGTCGGGCTCGGAATGTCGTCGCCGGTCGGATCGCCGTTTCCGTACGGATTGCCATCCGGACCGCCGGTGAAGACCGGTCTGGCCATCGCCTGCTGCGGCTCGATCGAGGTCCCGGAAACGAGGACCGCGAGCAATCCAAGAATGAAGCCGATACGAATGATGCGAGTGCGTACCGTCACCATCGCCTCAGCCCCCGCGTTCCCGGCACGTGTGTGTTTTGCCTGGGGAGGGGAAGCCCCGGCACCACGTGATCGAACCATAATGGACGCTCCCGAGCGATCGACATTTCCAGGTCGCGCTCTTCTCGGACGGAATGAACAATTGGGGACACTAGCGGGGGGAATTCCAAGGACGGCTCGATCGAGGCCATCCCTCGTTGAATTTGATTTGGAGCCATGCGCACCCTTCCTTTGGGCAGGCGAACCGGCTACGCGACAGAAGCTAGCACACCCATGTGCCAAAATCAACAGCAAAAGGGTCTTAGCGCATATTTTCGCGCCCACGCTGCGCTCCGGGCGCGCCGCGTCCTCGCCGCGTGATATAATCACGGAGAATTATTCCCAGCCCATCATCGCGCGCGCACCCGAGACCGTAGGGAATGAACGAACCCCATCGCATCCGTACGGCATTTCTCTCCTCGCTCCGCCTGTTCCAAGAACCGACCGTCGACGCCCCGAACCGGCCCATCGAGCTCGCCCTGGCCGACCTCGACAAGACCCGCCGGGACGAGATCACGTTCGAGATCGCGGAGCGGCTTCAAGATGCCGGCATCCTCGAGCGCGTCGATCGCTTCCAGCGCGACGGCCAGGCCTTCGTCCGCTATCGCGAGCGGGGTTCGGGCGAAACCTTCCTCCTTCCCGCCGCGTCGGGAAAGCGCGTCGAGGAGGACGAGCTGGTGCGCGCGTCCAGGCCACACTGGCACGTGCGGAGCCGGCTCCTCTACCGGGTGATCTCGCACCTCATCGCGGTGGAGCGGAAGCTCTTCGCGCGCGACGAACGGAACGCCGAGTACCTCCAGACCGACCCTGCCGATATCCTGCGCACCATCTTGAGCTCGACGATGCAGATCCTGGAATGCGATGACACGCGTCTCTACTCGCTGGCGCGCGGCCTCGACACGCGCTACGCCCAGCCGGTGAGCGAGGGGGAGCCGTGGAATCGCGCGCTGGCGGAGAACTGGGTCGGGCGGCGGGCGGTGCCCGTCTACCTCGAGGATCTCTCGAAGCCCGGATACGTGCGCGTCATGATCGACGCGGAGTCCATGGACGCCACGATGCACGTGGCGGTCGCGCCCTACGAGCCCAGGGACGTGCCCGAGACCTTCCGATCGCTCGCCATGGCGCGCGTGGGAGAACCCGGCACGCCGTTTCTGTACGTGCTCGAGGCCTGGAGTAGGACTCCGGACTTTTTCTCCGACGAGCGGCTCGGGTTGCTGAACGTGGTCGCCGAGCACGCGACCGATCTTCTCGTGACGCTCAAGAAACTGGGGATGCTCGTGATGATCGACGAGCTGACCGGCGTCTACAACCGGCCTTATTTCGGCCGCCAACTCGACCGCGAGATCGCCCGCGCCTATCGCGAAGGCCGTCCGATGTCGCTCGTGATTGGCGATCTGGACAATTTCAAGCAGCTGAACGACCTCTACGGTTACGAGGCGGGAAACGCAGTGCTTCGAGAGGTATCCCAAACGCTCGCATCGAGCGTGAGACCCTTCGATACGGTGGCACGGTGGGGGGGCGAGGAATTCGCGCTCATCCTGAGCGCCGAGACGACCCCGACCGAGGCGCGCGACATCTGCGAGCGGTTGCGGCTCAAGATTGAGAACCTCGC
>Ga0137409_10007303_pt1 | contig 11379 bp, 10 predicted proteins | sample CZODoug1_16funga_FD_122059 | JGI IMG/M metagenome (GOLD analysis project Ga0137409, IMG submission 122059) | Vadose zone soil fungal communities from Angelo Coast Range Reserve, California, USA - CZODoug1_16fungal (Hybrid Assembly) | ecosystem: Environmental > Terrestrial > Soil > Vadose zone... | reverse complement strand
CCGAGGACGAATGTAACGCCATCTCGCTCAACTACACCTCGGCCACGACCGGCAATCCCAAGGGCGTCGTCTACCACCACCGTGGCGCGTATCTCAACGCGGTCTGCAACATCGTGACCTGGGCGATGCCGCACCACGCCGTGTACCTGTGGACCTTGCCGATGTTCCACTGCAACGGCTGGTGCTTTCCCTGGACCATGGCCGCCAACGCCGGCACCAACGTGTGCCTGCGCAGGGTCGACGCCAGGCTGATTCTCGACCTGATTCGCGAGCACAAGGTGACGCACTACTGCGGCGCGCCCATCGTGCACTCGACGCTGATCAACGCCGATCCGAAGCTGCGCGAGGGCATCCGCCACAAGGTGCACGCCATGGTCGCCGCCGCCGCGCCGCCCGCGGCCATGATCGAAGGCATGGAGAAGATGGGCTGGGAGCTGACGCACGTCTACGGCCTGACCGAGGTGTACGGGCCGGCGACCGTCTGCGCGAAACACGAGGAATGGAAAGACCTCGACATCGGCAAACGCACCGAGCAGAACGGCCGGCAGGGCGTGCGCTACCTGATGGAGGAGGGGCTGACGGTGATGGACCCCGGCACGATGAAGGAGGTGCCCGCCGACGGGGAGACCATGGGCGAGATCATGTTCCGCGGCAACATCACCATGAAGGGCTACCTCAAGAACGCCAAGGCCACGCGGGAGTCCTTCGCCGGCGGCTGGTTCCACTCGGGCGACCTCGCGGTGATGCAGCCCGACGGCTACGTCAAGATCAAGGACAGGTCGAAGGACATTATCATCTCAGGCGGCGAGAACATCTCGTCGCTCGAGGTCGAAGATGTGCTCTACCGGCACCCTGCCGTTCTCGCCGCGGCGGTGGTCGCCAAGCCCGACTCCAAGTGGGGCGAGACGCCGTGCGCCTTCGTCGAGCTGAAGCCCGAGGCGAGGGTGACCGAGAAAGAGCTCATCGACCATTGCCGGGCGCATCTCGCGCGCTTCAAGGCGCCGCGCGCGGTGGTATTCGGTGTTCTGCCCAAGACCTCGACCGGCAAGATCCAGAAGTTCGTGCTACGGCAGCAGGCGAGATCGGTGGAGGCCATCGAGTAGGAGTGACCATGAATGCTCCGTCCAAGACCGAAGTCGAAGCCCCTTACGTCCTGCGCGAAGTCCGGGACGGCATCGCGACGCTGACGCTCAACCGGGGCGATCGCATGAACCCCCTGTCGACCGCGATGCTCAAGGCGCTCCAGGCCGAGATCGACCGGCTCGCCGACGACGATGCGATCAAGGTGGTGGTGCTCGCGGGCGCCGGCAAGCACTTCTGCGCGGGGCACGACCTTCGCGAAATGCGGCAGCACCCGGCGAAGAAATGGCAGAAGGCCCTGTTCGACCAGTGCAGCCGGATGATGCTGTCGTTGGTTCGCCTACCCCAGCCCGTGATCGCGCGTGTCCAGGGCGTGGCGGTCGCCGCGGGCTGCCAGCTGGTCTCCATGTGCGATCTCGCCGTCGCGAGCGACGCGGCCCAGTTTGCGCTGCCGGGAATCAAGAGCGGAATCTTCTGCACCACACCCGGGGTCGGCGTGGCGCGCAACGTCTCGCGCAAGCACGCCCTGGAGATGCTGCTCACGGGCGATCTCATCGATGCGAACACGGCGCTCGCCTGGGGCCTGGTGAACCGCGTCGCGCCGCTCGCCGAGCTGGAAGCGGAAACCGACAGGCTCGCGCAGAAAATCCTCGCCCACAGCGGCGCGGTGGTGACGATGGGCAAGCAACTCTTCTACGACCAGGTGGAGAAGCGCCTCGCCGATGCGTATTCGCTCGCCTCCGAGGGCATGGCCTGCAACATGATGCTCGCGGACGCAGCCGAGGGCATCGATGCCTTCCTCGCCAAGCGCAAGCCGCGCTGGCGCGGAAAGTAGCATGGTCGAGGAATTCATTCTTGAAACGCATGGACTGACCAAGGAGTTCAAGGGCTTCGTCGCGGTCAAGGACGTCGACCTGAAGGTGAGGCGCGGTAGCATTCACGCGCTCATCGGCCCCAACGGCGCGGGCAAGACGACGGTCTTCAACCTGCTCACCAAGTTTCTCCGGCCCGACCGCGGCCGGATTTTCTACAATGGCGACGACATCACCTCGGAGGAACCGGCGCAGATCGCACGCCGCGGCATCGTCCGTTCTTTCCAGATTTCCGCGGTATTCCCGCACTTGACGGTGCTCGAGAACGTGCGCATCGGCCTGCAAAGGAAGCTCGGAGCCTCGTTCCATTTCTGGAAACCGGAGAGCAGCCTGAACCGGCTCAACGACCGGGCGATGCAACTGCTGGGCGAGGTCGGCCTCGATTCGCTGGCCGGGAAGATCACGGTCGAGCTTCCGTACGGGCGCAAGCGCGCGCTGGAGATCGCGACGACGCTCGCCCTCGATCCCGACCTCATGCTGCTCGACGAACCCACGCAGGGCATGGGGCACGAGGACGTCCACCGTGTCACCGAGCTCATCAGGAAGGTGTCCGTTCATCGCACCGTCCTGATGGTCGAGCACAACATGAGCGTGGTCTCGAACATCGCCGATACCATCACGGTCCTGCAGCGGGGATCGGTGCTCGCCGAGGGTTCCTATGCGGAGGTCTCCGGCAATCCCCAGGTGATCGAAGCGTACATGGGCACGGTTCACTGAACCCATGGCCGGCGTGAGCGACCCTCCGGTGATGTTGAGCGTGCACGACCTGCACGCGTGGTACGGCGAGTCGCATATCCTGCATGGAGTGGACTTCGAAGTGCGGCGGGGCGAGGTGGTGACGCTGCTCGGCCGCAACGGGGCGGGGCGTACCACCACGCTCAAAGCCGTCCTCGGACTAACCGGGAGGCGCAGCGGATCGGTGCGGGTCGGCGGGACCGAGACCATCGCCCTTGCCACGCATCGCATCGCGCGCCTGGGTATCGGTTATTGTCCCGAGGAGCGCGGCATCTTTGCCAGCCTGTCCGCCGAGGAAAATCTGCTGCTGCTGCCCGAGGTCGGCCCGGACGGAATGCCGCTCGACGAAATTTACGACATGTTTCCGAATCTCAAGGAGCGCGCATCCAGCCCCGGCACCAAGCTCTCCGGCGGCGAGCAGCAGATGCTGGCGATGGCGCGTATCCTGCGTGCAGGCGCCAATCTGCTGTTGCTGGACGAAATGACCGAGGGTCTGGCGCCGGTGATCGTGAAAAAGCTCGCGGAAGTCGTCCGCCGCCTGCGCGAAAAGGGCTATACCATCGTGCTGGTGGAACAGAATTTCCATTTCGCGGCGCCCCTCGCCGACCGGCATTACGTGGTAGAGCGCGGGCGCGTGGTCGAGACGGTGGGCAAGGAGGAATTGTCGGCGAAGACCGGGATGCTGAATCGGTATCTCGGCGTCTGAAGCGGATTTTCAGGGTATTCTTGTCGGGATTTTCTACGAGGAGGAAATGGTATGAAATTCGATTCGAAACTGATGCAGGCCCTGGCCGTCGCGGCGCTGTGCGCCTCGGGTGGGGTGCAGGCCCAGGTATCGGACGATGTCGTCAAGATCGGCGTGCTCACCGATCTTTCCAATATCTACTCCGACATCTCCGGCGCGGGCTCGGTCCTCGCCGCCAGGATGGCGATCGAGGATTTCTCCAAGGATGGCACCGTGCTCGGCAAGAAGATCGAGTTGATCTCGGCCGATCACCAGAACAAGGCCGATATCTCCGCCAATATTGCGCGCGAGTGGTTCGACAAGGAGAAGGTGGACGCCATCTTCGACCTGGTGTCGACCAATACCGCGCTCGCGGCGATGGAGGTCGCGGAGCAGAAAAACAGGATCACGGTCGTGTCGGGCGCCGCGTCGCTGCCGATCACCAACGAGAAGTGCACGGCCGTCAACGTCCACTGGGTATACGACACCTACGCACTGTCGGTCGGCACGGCCCAGTCGCTGGTGAAGCAGGGCAAGAAGAAATGGTTCTTCGTCACCGCGGACTACGCTTTCGGCGCGGCGCTGGAGCGCGACGCCTCTGCGGTGGTCGTCGCCAACGGCGGCACGGTGGTCGGCGCGGTCAAGCACCCGTTCCCGAGCAGCGATTTCTCCTCCTTCCTGCTCAAGGCGCAGGCATCCGGTGCCGACGTGATCGCGCTTGCCAACGCCGGCGCCGATACCATCAACTCGGTGAAGCAGGCCGCGGAATTCGGCATCATGGGCAGCAAGCAGGCGGTCGTCCCGCTGCTGATCTTCATCTCCGACATCCACAGCCTGGGGCTGAAGTCCACGCAGGGCATGTACGTGACCGAAGGTTTCTACTGGAACCTCAACGACAAGACCCGCGCCTGGTCGAAGCGCTTTTTCGAGCGTCACAAGCGCATGCCGACGATGGTGCATGCCGGGGTCTATTCCTCGGTGCTCGCCTACCTGAAGGCGGTACAGGTGGTGAAGACCGACGACACGGCCAAGGTGATGGCGCGACTGAAGAGCGAGACCATCGACGACGGCCTGTTCAAGGGCAAGATCCTGCCCAACGGCAAGTTCAAGCACGACATGCTGCAGATGCAGGTGAAATCACCCGATGAAGCCAAGTCGCCCTGGGACTATTACAAGAACGTCACGGTGATCCCGGCCGACATCGCCACCCAGCCGATCGAAAAGTCGGTCTGCAAGCTGCTGAAGAAGTAATCCGGCGCCGACTGCCGGCCGGGAATGCCCGGCCGGCTCCTCGCGCAGGGACAACCCCGATGTTCGAATGGCTGGGCATCACCCCGCAGGCGCTGCTCGCGCAGCTTTTGGTCGGCCTGATCAACGGTTCCTTCTATGCCGTCCTGAGCATGGGCCTGGCGATCATCTTCGGCCTGCTCAACATCATCAATTTCACCCATGGCTCGCAATACATGCTGGGCGCTTTCGTCGCCTGGCTCGGACTGACGCGGCTGGGCCCCTGGCTGGGCCACGACGACTGGGCGGTCAATTACTGGGCGGCGCTGGTGCTCTCGCCGCTGGTGGTCGGCGCCTTCGGCATGCTGATCGAGCGCACCATGCTCAAGCGCCTGTATCACCTCGATCACCTCTACGGCCTGCTGCTCACCTTCGGGCTGGCGCTGGTCATCGAGGGCATGTTTCGCCAGTGGTTCGGCATTTCCGGCGAGAGCTACGACGTTCCGGAAGCGCTGTCCGGGGCGATCCGGCTGGAAGAGCTCGGCATCATCCTGCCGAAGTACCGCATCTGGGTCGTCGCCGCCTCGCTCGTCGTGTGTTTCTCCACCTGGTGGGTGATAGAGCGCACCAGGCTGGGCGCGTATCTGCGCGCCGGCACCGAAAACCCGCAGCTGCTGCAGGCCTTCGGGGTCAACGTGCCGCTGATGATCACTTTGACGTACGGTTACGGCGTGGCGCTGGCGGGTTTCGCCGGCGTTCTCGCCGCGCCGGTGTTCCAGGTCAACCCCGTCATGGGCTCGAATCTCATCATCGTCGTCTTCGCCGTGGTGGTGATCGGCGGCATGGGATCGATTCTCGGCGCCATCGTTACCGGCCTGAGTCTGGGCCTGATCGAAGGCCTGACCAAGGTTTTCTACGCGCAAGGCTCCGCGGTGGTGATTTTCGTGATCATGGCGGTGGTGCTGCTGTTGCGGCCCGCCGGCCTCTTCGGCAGGGAGAAGTAGGCGATGGATCGCACCCGGCTGCTGTTCGGCGTGCTGTTCGCTCTCGGCATGCTGATGCCGTTCCAGAATTTCATCTACGTCGTGTTCGCGATGAACGTGCTGTGCTTCGCGCTGTTCGCCTGCGCCTTCAACCTGCTGCTCGGTTTCACCGGCCTCTTGTCCTTCGGCCACGCCGCCTTTTTCGGCAGCGCGGCCTACGTCACCGCTTACGTGTGCAAGGAGTGGGGCTGGCCTCCGGAGCTCGGCGTGCTCGCCGGGACGGCGCTGTCGGCCGTGCTGGGCTGGGCCTTCGGCAGCCTCGCGATCCGCCGCCAGGGGATTTACTTCGCGATGATCACGCTCGCGCTGGCGCAGATGATCTATTTTCTCGCGGTCCAGTTCCCGTTCACCCACGGAGAGGACGGCATCCAGGGCGTGCCGCGCGGCAAGCTGCTCGGGCTGATCGACCTTTCCAACGACACCGCGATGTATTACTTCGTCTACGCCGTGTTCGTGGCCGGCTTCGCCCTTATCTATCGCGCCATCCATTCGCCCTTCGGCCAGGTGCTGAAGTCGATTCGCGAGAACGAGCCGCGCACCCTGTCTCTCGGCTATGACGTCAAGCGCGTCAAGCTGCTGGCTTTCGTGCTGTCGGCAGCCCTCTCGGGGCTGGCTGGCTCGACCAAGTGTCTGGTATTCCAGCTTGCTTCCCTTACCGACGTCTACTGGCACATGTCGGGGCAGGTGGTGCTGATGACGCTGCTCGGCGGCCTGGGCACGATTTTCGGCCCCATCGTCGGCGCCGCGATCGTGGTTGGGCTGGAAAACTATCTTGCCGGCATCGGTTCCTGGAGCACCATCGCGACGGGGCTGATTTTCATCGTCTGCGTGCTTGCGTTCCGCCGGGGCGTGATCGGCGAGCTGGGTACGTGGCTCAAGAAGCCGCTGTAGGACCGAGCCAGGCGCGTTCGTCTACTCACAGTGCAGGAAATCACCAACCTCATCGCGAAGCACGGCCTGTGGCTGGTCTTCGCCAACGTGCTGGTCGAGCAAATCGGCCTGCCGGTGCCGGCTATACCGACGCTGATCATCGCCGGTGCGCTGTCCGTGGACGGAAGGATTTCCGCGTGGGCGGTCTTCGGCGCCGCCTTTGTCGCCTGCACCATCGGCGACGTGCTCTGGTATCTGGCGGGCCGGCTGTACGGCCGGCGCGTGATGCGGCTGCTTTGCCGGATTTCCCTGTCGCCCGATTCATGCGTGCGCCAGACCGAAAACCATTTCGAGCGCTGGGGCGGGACCGCTCTGGTGCTGGCGAAATTCATTCCGGGCCTGAGCGGGGTCGCGCCGCCCCTGGCCGGGGCGACCCGGCTGCCCTGGGCGACTTTTCTATTGCTGAACAGCCTGGGCGTGGTGATCTGGGCCGGCGTTGCGATCGGCGCGGGGATGCTGTTCCACGCTCAGATCGACCGGCTGATTGTCCGCATGGAAGGACTGGGGAGCTGGGCGCTGGGCACCATCGGGGTGCTGCTGGCCGGATATGTGGCGTTCAAGTGGTGGCAGCGGCGGCGTTTGCACAAGATGCTGCGCATCGCCCGGATCACCGCCGGCGAGCTCAGCAAACTAATCGAAGGCGGCAAGCAACCCGTCGTGGTCGACGTTCGCTCAACGGTCGATCAGGCGCAGGACGCGCGCTTCATTCCGGGAGCGCTGGTGATGGAAATCGCAAAAGTGGAGAAGAGCCTCGAGCACCTGCCGGTCGAGCGCGAAATCATCTTCTACTGCAACTGCCCCAACGAAGCCTCGGCCGCCTATGTGGCCAAGAGGCTGATGGATCTCGGCTACACCCGCGTCCGGCCCCTGCACGGGGGACTGGATGCCTGGATCGCCGCCGGGTACGCCGTCGAGCAGCGCCCGCCGGCTAGGTGATCTTCTCGGCGGCGAGGCGGTCCAAATCCTCGGCGCTCATCCCGAGAACGCCCGAGAGGACTTCGCGCGTGTGCTGGCCGAGCAGGGGCGGCGGCCGCTCGTATTCGACTGGCGTTTCCGAGAAACGCATCGGACTCGCGACTCCCGGCATGACGCCCGACAGCGGGTGAGGCATCTCGATCTTCAGCTCGCGGTGCCGCACCTGCGGGTTCTCGAACACTTCCTTGTAATTGTTGATCGGTCCGCAGGGGACGTTGGCCGCATCGAACCGCTCGATCCAATCGCGGCTCGGACGGCGTTTCATGAGGTCCTGCACGATGGGGATGAGCGCCCGGCGGTTGCGGATGCGGTCGGGCATGGTCCTGAAGCGCGGGTCGTCCGCGAGCTCGGGCCGCTCGGCCGCCGCGCAAAAGCTCACCCACTGGCTGTCGTTGCCCGCGCCGAGGACAAGGTGGCTGTCCGAGGTGGGAAAGACCTCGTACGGGAGCAGGTTCGGGTGCGCATTGCCCCAGCGCTCCGGGACCTTTCCCGAATGGAAGTAGTTGGAAATCTGGTTCGCGCCGAAGGCGACGATGGTGTCGAGCAGCGCCATATCGATGTACTGTCCCTCGCCGGTGCGCTCGCAGTGCAGTAGGGCGGCGGTGATCGCGACGCTCGCGTACATGCCGGCCATGACGTCGGTGACCGCGATGCCGACTTTTTGCGGACCTCCGCCGGGCAGCCCGTCGCGCTCGCCGGTGATGCTCATCAGCCCGCCCATGCCCTGGAAGATGAAGTCGTAGCCGGGGAGGTGGGCGCTCGGACCGGTCTGCCCGTACCCGGTGACCGAGCAATAGACCATGCACGGGTTGATCTTCTTCAGGTCTTCGTAGCCGAGCCCGTATTGGGCGAGACCGCCGACCTTGTAGTTCTCGATCAGCACATCGGACTTCGCGGCGAGCTTGCGCGCGATCTCGGCGCCTTCGGGTTTGGCGATATCGAGCGTCACCGACTTCTTGCCCCGGTTGACCGAGAGAAAATAGGCCGACTCCCCCGTCTCCCTTCCTTCCCGGTCCTTGAGGAAGGGCGGCCCCCAGCTGCGCGTGTCGTCGCCGGATCCGGGCCGCTCGATCTTGATCACCTCGGCTCCGAGGTCGGCGAGGTTCTGCGACGCCCAGGGCCCCGCGAGCACGCGCGTCAGATCGAGAACTCGAATATGCGAGAGGGGACGCGGCATGGGGACGATTCCGAACGGGGCGATTATAATCCGTGTGTTTTCCCCAAGAAGAAGTCAATGAAAATCCTGGTGGCGGTCAAGCGCGTGGTCGATTTCAACGTCAAAGTGCGCGTGAAGGCCGACGGGTCCGGCGTCGAGACCGCCAACGTCAAGATGTCCATGAATCCCTTCGACGAGATCGCGGTCGAAGAGGCGGTACGGCTCAAGGAAGGGGGGACCGCAACGGAGATCGTCGCGGCGTCCTGCGGCGTGCAGGCCTGCCAGGAAACCTTGCGGACCGCGCTTGCGCTCGGCGCAGACCGCGCGGTCCTGGTCGAGACCGACACCGAGCTGCAGCCGCTCGCGGTCGCGAAGCTCCTGCGCGCGATCGCGCAGAAGGAGAATCCGGGCCTCGTCATCCTCGGCAAGCAGGCGATCGACGACGACTGCAACCAGACGGGGCAGATGCTCGCCGCGCTGCTCGGCTGGCCGCAGGCGACTTTCGCGTCGAAATTGAAGATCTCGGGTGACCGCGCGGAAGTGACGCGCGAGGTCGACGGGGGGCTCGAAACGATCTCCGTCAAGCTGCCGGCGGTCATGACTACCGACCTGCGCTTGAACGAGCCTCGCTACGTCACGCTGCCGAATATCATGAAGGCGAAAAAGAAGACGCTCGAAGTGCTCAAGCCCGATGCGCTCGGCGTGGACGTCGCTCCGCGCCTGAAAACGCTCAAGGTCGAGGACCCGCCCAAGCGCAAGGCGGGAGCGAAGGTGCCCGATGCCAAGGCGTTGGTGCAGAAGCTGAGGAGCGAGGCGAAGGTGATTTCGTGAGCGCCAGCGACCGAAATCATCCCGAGCGCAGCGAGGGATCTCTATCATGTCCGTCTTAGTTCTCGCCGAGCACGACAACGCATCGCTCAAGCCCGCGACGCTCAACACCGTGTCCGCCGCCGCAAAGATCGGAGGGGAGATCGCGGTTCTCGTTGCGGGCGCGGGCTGCGCGGCGGTCGCAAAGGCCGCCACAGCGATTCCGGGCGTAAAGAAGGTCCTCGTCGCCGACGCGGCGCACTACAAGGAGCAACTCGCGGAGAATCTCTCCGCCCTTGTAGTCGTGCTCGCGCCGGGCTACACGCACATCCTCGCTCCCGCGACTTCCTTCGGAAAAAACGTGGCTCCGCGTGTCGCGGCGCTGCTCGACGTGGCGCAGGTCTCGGACATCGTCGAGGTGAAGAGCGCCGACACCTTCGTTCGCCCGATCTACGCCGGCAACGCCCTCGCAACCGTCCAGTCGGTCGACAAGGTCAAGGTGATCACGGTGCGCACCACGGGCTTCGACGCCGCGGCGGCAAGCGGAGGTTCCGCAGCGCTGGAGAACATCGCCGCGGCCGCCGAAACCGGCCTCTCGTCTCTCGTCGGGCGAGCCCTGACCAAATCGGAACGCCCGGAGCTGACCTCGGCGCGGGTGATCGTCTCGGGGGGGCGCGGCATGGGATCCGGCGACAATTTCAAGCTGCTCGAGCCGCTCGCCGACAAGCTTCACGCCGCCATGGGCGCCTCGCGCGCTGCGGTCGACGCAGGCTTCGTGCCCAACGACTGGCAGGTGGGGCAGACCGGCAAGATCGTCGCGCCCGATTTGTACATCGCGGTCGGCATCTCGGGGGCGATCCAGCACCTGGCGGGCATGAAGGACAGCCGCGTCATCGTCGCCATCAACAAGGACGAGGAGGCGCCGATATTCCAGGTGGCGGACTACGGGATAGTGGGCGACCTGTTTCAGATCGTTCCGGAATTGGTCAAAGAATTGGGCTAGGGATCGGAGGGACCATGAGCGAATACAAAGCGCCCTTGCGCGACATGCACTTCGTGCTGCAGGAATTGGCCGGACTGGCCGAAGTGGCCAAGCTCCCCGGCTGCGAGGAGATCAACGCCGAGCTGGTCGACCAGATCCTCGAGGAGAGCGCGAAGTTCGCGAGCGGCGTCCTCTCGCCGCTCAACCGGTCGGCGGACGCGGAAGGCTCGAAGTGGGACAAGGGCAAGGTCACCACGCCCAAGGGGTTCAAGGAAGCCTACAAGCAATTCATCGAGGGCGGCTGGAACGCTCTGCAGGCGCCGGCCGAGTACGGAGGGCAGGGTCTGCCGAAGATCGTCTCGACCCCGGTCGTGGAGATGTGGAAATCCGCCAATCTTTCCTTTTCGCTGGTGACCATGCTCACCGCGGGGGCCGCCGAGGCGCTGATCCTGCGGGGGACCGACCAGCAGAAAAAGCAATATCTGCCCAAGATGATCGAGGGCACCTGGACCGGCACCATGAACCTCACCGAGCCCCAGGCCGGCTCGGACCTCGCCCTGGTGCGGACCAAGGCGGTGCGCGAGGGAGACCACTACCGCGTCTCGGGCCAGAAGATCTTCATCACCTACGGCGAGCACGACCTCGCCGAGAACATCGTGCATCTGGTGCTCGCGCGCGTCGACGGGGCGCCGGAGGGCGTGCGAGGGATTTCGATGTTCCTGGTGCCGAAGTTCCTGGTGAATGCGGACGGATCGATCGGCGAGCGGAACAGCGTGCAGTGCGCCTCGATCGAGCACAAGCTCGGCATCCACGCGAGCCCGACCGCCGTCCTCGTCTACGAGAACGCC
>Ga0137409_10007302_pt1 | contig 11380 bp, 12 predicted proteins | sample CZODoug1_16funga_FD_122059 | JGI IMG/M metagenome (GOLD analysis project Ga0137409, IMG submission 122059) | Vadose zone soil fungal communities from Angelo Coast Range Reserve, California, USA - CZODoug1_16fungal (Hybrid Assembly) | ecosystem: Environmental > Terrestrial > Soil > Vadose zone... | reverse complement strand
CCGAACTCGTCGAAGGTCAGCCCCAACGCGATGCCGTACAGGAGCGCCGCCATGGCCAGGGCCCGCCCCGTCGGTCGGACAAAGAGCAGGTATGCGCCCGTGATCGTGAGGAGCGCGATCCCGGAATTGAAGTGATGGACGTGGGTGCTGCCGAGCTGCATGTGGAAATTCGGAAACCAGTCGAGGGACGTCACCAACACCGTCGCGCGCGACACGATGAACGTGAGCGTGAACGCGGTCCACACCCGGCGCGCGAGGTGCTGGGTTACCGAGAAATCGCGGAGCTCCTTCGTGCTCTTGTCCGTTGTCACTCAAATAAAATCGGCGCGAATCCCACCTAACTTTAAGGGGCGCCGCCTCCCGGTCCATAGTCTTTGGACGCTTCTTCATGAGCCTCGGATACGCGAAATCGGGCGCGATGGCGCCTCGGACGGCGGAATCGGAGCGGCGGCCGCCTAGGAGGCGACGGAAAGCGCTAGAGCGGGATCTCCCGGCGGCCGGGGCTGGGCCTTCAGGTAGGCGTTGGGGTCGTGGAAAAGGGCCCCCTCGGGGAGATGCTCCCAGAGTCCCCCGAGATCGCGCTTCACCCGGTTCACGTAGAACTGCGGCAGCGATTCGGTCTCGCCGTCGAAGTAGGGAAGGAATGAGGGATCCTGATCCAGCATCTGCCGGACGGCCGTGTGGTATTTGATCCGGCCAAACCCTTCCGTCGAGATCGCGCGCACGACGTTCATCCAGCGCGGGATCGCTTCCGAGCTCGCGCGATACCGGTTCATGATGGCGCGCCACGAGAACGTGTACTCGGTGAGGTCGATGACGCGGTCGTAGAACTCCGGCCAACCGTAGTTCTTGGGCTTCACGTTCATCGCATGGTTGTTGTTCAGGAAGTGGAACGGGAACGCCGACACCCGACGATCCTTCTGAAGCTGGAGATTGAGGGGCGCCGCCTGCCCGAAGGCCGTGAGGAGGGAGTAGCCGGGGAAAGCCCCCGGGGTCATGTCGACGAAGCGCTTCGTCAGCTCGAACGGTTCATCGCCCATATCCATGTCCAGCCCCAGCACGAAATTGGTCTGCACGTACGGGATGTACCGGAGCACCTGGTTCACGTGCTCGGAAACCTGCCGCACCTTCTCCGCGCCGTGGATCGAGCTTCCGGTCCCCGCCTTGTTTCCGAGGGAGTACCAGGACTCGATTCCGGGGAGGATTCCCTTGAACCCGTTCTTCTTCATCCGCACCAAGTGGGGCTCCGCGAGGAGCGACAGGCTGCTCTCGGCGACGAAATCGATGCTCCCGGGCGGCACCGCGTCCTCGATCGTGTTCATGTAATCGTTGAACCGGACCCCGAAATTGGGGTCATGCCACCCGACGCGCGGCCGCTTCATCTTGGTGCGCAGGAAGCGGAGATCCTCGCGGATCTGCTCGAAGCCGAGCGGCTGGTAGTCGACGGTCGAGTCGATGCAGAAGGGGCACGTGTAGGGACAACCGAGGCTCCCGATCATCGGGACGAGCTTGAACGTCGGGGCCTTGGCGATGATCGGCTCGATGAATTTCCATCGCTCGCGGACTCCCGGCAGCGTCGGCGGGTGCTTCTTCGCGCTGAGGTAGAGGCCGAGAGGCCGGTGCTGCGAGCAGTCGTCCAGCACTGTCTTCAGCGTCTCCTTGTCGGTGAATCCCAGCACGTAATCGAAATACTTCTGCGAGTCCTGGGGATAGCAGCGCGCGTGCGGACCGCCCAGGGCGGTGACGACGCCCTTCTTCCGGTACATGTTGCTGATCGCGTAGGAAAGCTGGGCCGCCTGGCTGAAGGCGCTGATGAAAAGAATGTCGATGTCGTGGGGGATGAGCCGGGTCAGATCTTCGAAACCGGTGTAGCAGACGAGCTCGACTTCGTGGCCCTCTTCTTCACACCACACGCCCACCACCTGGGGCATGATGCTCGCCAGGTTCGCGTGCATGACCCATGCGTACAACGAGCGATTCGGCGTGCGGGCTACGAGGTCAACGATCCCTACGCGAAGTCGTCGCAGGAGCACCTCCCTGGTTGGTTAACTCTCGGTTAAGTTACATCAATATACCCCGGGCAGCCACATAATGCGCTCGAAAGCTTCGGGGATCGGAGGAAAGCCGATGCCAGTGCTCGAAGTAACAGTAATTGGTGACCCCCCGGCTCGATCCCGCCAGGGCAGGGCGGGACGGATCGCGGAGGCGGCGGGGGCGGTCTTTCAATCGGGTCCGGGGAACACGTGGGTCGTGCTCCACGAGCATCCTCTGGGGGACTACGCCGAAAACGCCGCGGGTCCGGGCGAACGGTACGCCCCGGTATTCGTGCGGGTCCTCAAGAAGAACCTGCCCGCGCAGCCCGAGCTGGGAATCGAGGTCGAGGCCTTGACCCGCGCCGTGGCCGAGGTCTGCGGGCGCGACCCGGCGCAGGTCCACGTCATCTATGAGCCCCCTGCGGCCGGAAGGGTGGCGTTCGGCGGGCGGCTCGTGGAGTGACGCGGCCGCGACTACGGGACGCCCCCTGAGAGAATCGTCGCCAGCTTCTCCGCGTCGAGGTTGCCGCCGGAAACCACGCAAACGATTTTTCCGGAGCCGGCGCGCCCGCTGAGCGCGGCGGCGACAGGTACCGCCCCCGCGCCCTCCGCGACGACGCGGTTCCGCATCGCCAGAAGCCGGACCGCGGCCGCGGCCTCCGCGACCTCCACGACGATCGATCCGGCGAGCAGCTCCATCACGATCGGCCACATCTCCGCGAGCAGGCCCTTCGATCCGATCCCGTCCACAAAGCTCGGCTTGTACTCGATCGCGCGCGGCGAGCCGTCGGCGAGGGAGGGCGCCAGCGGCGCCGCCGTCGCCACCTCGCACGCGAAGACCTTCACGCCGGGCCTAAGGGCCCGCGCCGCGGCCGCGATCCCCGTGCTCAGCCCCCCGCCGCCATATGGGACCAGGATCGCGTCGACGTCCGGGAGGTCTTCCAGAATCTCGAGGCCGATCGTGCCGTTTCCGGCGATCACCGCCGGGTCGCTGACCGGGTGGATGAAGAGGCCGTCCATGCCGGGAAAGCTGTGCTCGACGAGGATGTTCCACCACTCGTCGAACGGGATCTTCACGACGCGCGCGCCGAGCCGCTCGATCGCGTCGAGCTTCGCCCGCGGTGCGTGCTCGGGGACGACCACCGTGCAGGGGACGCCCAGGAGCCGCGCGTTCCAGGCCACGCCCTGCGCCATATTGCCCGCGCTGGCGGTGTAGACGCCGCGGGCGAGGGCTTCCCGGGGCGCGAGGCGCATCGCGTTCGCCGAGCCGCGGATTTTGAACGAGCCGATCGGCTGCAGATTCTCGAGCTTGAGGTGGATCTCTCCCGGGGCATCGTCGGCCTGGAGGCGGAGGAGCGGGGTCCGCACGGCCACGCCCGCGATCCGGTCGCGGGCGGCGCGGATCTCTTCGAGCCGGGGCGCCTCAAGCACGCGCATCGCGGTGCCCTCCCAGATCGATGGTGGCCCCGACTCCGCTCGCGACAGCGTTGGCGTGGATCCGGTGGGCCGCCGCCAGGTCCTCGACCGCGAGGCCCAGCGACTTGAAGAGCGTGACCTCCTCGGCGTCGCGCCGTCCCTCGACCCGGCCGAGGAGGAGCTCGCCGATCTCCCCGACGATGTGGTCGCTCCCGAGCGCGCCCTCTTGGATCGGGATCAGGATATCGCCCGCCTCGTGGAGCGCGGACTCGCGCCGATCGACGAAGAGGCGCGCCCTTCGAACCGCGGCCGTGTCCAGCTCGCGGTGTGTCGGGACGCAGGCCCCGACCGCGTTCACGTGCGCCCCGGCCGCGATCCACTCCCCTGAGAGCACGGGCTCCCGAGCCGCCGTCGCCACGCAGATGACCTCAGCCCCCTCGACCGCTTCGCGGGCGGACCGCGCCGCCTCGACCCGGATCGCGAGACGCGCGGCCTCGCGCGCGGCGAACGCGCTGGCGTGCTCGAAGCTCCGGCTCCAGACGCGCACCCGATCGATCGGACGGACCACGCGCAGCGCTTCCAGGTGCGCCGCCGCCTGGACGCCGGATCCAAGGATCGCCGCGCTCGAGGCGCCCTTCCGCGCCAGCAGATCCGTCGCGACCGCGCTGACCGCGGCCGTTCGGATCGACGTGATCGACGTCGCGTCGATGACCGCGACGATGCTCCCGTGCGTAGGCTCGAAGAGCAGGACCGCGCCCTGGTGCGAATCGAACGCCGTGCCCTGATTCGCCGGGGTCACCGTGATGACCTTGACGCCGAGGGCCGCGGGAGCGCCGAGTGCGGCCGGCATCGACGCAAGGAGGCCGCCCGCGTTCGAAAAAGGGGTCACGCTGCGGAGCGGCTGCGCCGCGTCCCCCCGGGCCAGGCCGCGGAGCGCCTCGGCCATGAGGGGCACGCATTCCCGCATGGGGAGGAGCCGCGGGACCTCGGACTGCGTGATGATCCGGACCTTCATCGAGCCGGTCACTCGTCGAACAGTACCGTGCTCTCCTCGTAGAACCGCACGGCGCTCTGCGCGGCCCGCTCGGCGAGCCACTCCGCGAGCCACCGCTGCTTCTCCGGGAGCTTCCGGTTCCGGTCGGCCATGACGTCGAGGGGCATGTTGATCCGCAGCGCGCGCCACGCGACGACATGGCGCGTGATCCCGGCCGGGAGGCGGGCGCCGCCCAGCGCGACTTCGAGGATCTCCTCCGGGTGAAAGTGCGGGAAGACGACGAGCGCCGCGGCGTTCGGATAGCGGGATCGGGCCTCCTCGATCGAATCGCGGGTGACCCGGTAGTAAGGATGCTTCCCCCGGTAGAGATCGACCACCGCATTGAGAAGGGCATTCCGGGCGTGGAGGTCGTTGCCGCCGTGCAGGCAGATCACACCGCCGTCCGCCCGCTCCACGAACGCGATCGCTTCCCGGCGCGCCAGGACCGCCCGCGCATGGCTCAGGTCTTCCTGATGGCCTTCCAGTCCGGGGATCGAAGGGAGCGCGCGTTCCAGCTCCTCCGCGGCGACCTTTCCCAGCGCGTGATGCCACGTGGAGAGCCGAACGCCGGGGTCGTCGTAGCGGACGACCTGGACGACGAGGTGTGGGAATCCGGCCGCGCGGACAGTGGATACGCGATTCGCCCCGTCGAGGACAACGAAGCGCTCATCGGAGCCGGCTGGGGTCACGATCGGCGGGTTGCGCAGGAGTCCCGACGCGCTCAGACGGGCGGCGAGCGATTCGGTCCTCCGCTGATCCTCCTTCTCGTGGGGGACGAGGAGATCCACCGCGACGAAACGAAGATCGGGAAGGCGGAAACTGGACGGATCCGCGTGGGGCATGGTGAAGGGTAACACAAGGACTGATATAGTCGTACCGTGCCTGTGGGAGACCCGATCGTGAAGGAGCGCCTCATCAGCGAGCCACTCCAGCCGCTCTTCTCGGCCGCGGACGACCGTTCCCGGTCCGCCGAGGATGAATTCCAAGCCGTGGGCGAGCCGCTGCTCCCCCAACGATTCGTCTGGCGTGGGGAAGAGCTGACCATCGCCGAGGTGACCGAGCGGTGGAAGGAGTACTCGCGCCCGGGCGCCGCCATGCCCGAGCGCTATCTAAGGAAGCACTGGTACCGGATCAGGACCGCCGACGGGCGGGAGATGAAGATCTACTTCGAGAGGCAGGCCCGGTCGAAGGCGGGCGCGAAGCAGCGGTGGTGGCTCTTCAGCATGCTCGAATCTGAGTGACCCCGGCCACCGCACCGCCGATAACTAGTGCTTCGGGGCCTCCGCGTGGCCTGGCGCCTCCGAGCCCCAGACCTCGCGCAATCGCCGATCGCGTCCGCACGACGTCCGGTACGCGTGGTAATGATCGGGATTCTTCTTGTAGTAGTCCTGGTGGTATTCCTCCGCGGGGTAGAACGCCGTGAAGGGGAGGATGAGCGTGACGATCGGCCCCTTCAGCCGCTTCGAGGCCTCGATCGCCCGCTTTGATTCCTCGGCGCGGCGGCGCTGGGCGGCGCCGCGGCAGAAGATCGCGGATCGATACTGCTTCCCGTGGTCGCAAAACTGTCCGTCGTCCTGTGTCGGGTCGATGTTGTGCCAGTAGACGTCCAGCAGCTTGGTGTAGGAGATCCGCTTCGGGTCGTAGACAACCTGGATCGACTCCCGATGCCCGGTCAGCCCCGCCGAGACCTCCTTGTAGGTGGGGTTTTTCTCGGGCCCGCCGGAGAAGCCGGACGTGACCGAGGTGACGCCCGGGAGCGCCTCGAACGGTGGCTCCATGCACCAGAAGCAGCCGCCCGCAAAGGTCGCCGTATCGGCCGGGGCCGCCGCTTGAGCCGGCTCGGCTCCGGCCGCGGCGCCGCGATTCCCGGCGATCCCCATAGCCATCACGGCGGCCAGAAGTAGGATTCGAGGGTTCACGTCCTGAGTATAAGGGGAGGGATCCCATCCGTGTCGAGGGTGTGTATCTTGCTCCACGCCGAGGCCGAGACGCCCGGATTGATCGCCGACGTGCTCGATCGGCGTGGGATCGGAATGGAGACCGTTCGTGGATACGCGGGGGAACCTGTTCCGACCGCCATGGACGGGCGCGACGCGCTCGTGGTCATGGGAGGCCCGATGGGCGTCTATGACCAGGACCGCATCCCATTCCTGCGCGATGAGATCGATCTGATCCGTGACGCCGTCCAGGCGGGAAAGCCGGTGCTCGGTGTTTGCCTCGGGAGCGAGCTTCTCGCGGCGGCGCTCGGGGCGAAGGTCGCGCCCGCGCGGAAGGAGATCGGTTGGTATCCGGTGACGCTCACGGACGCCGCGGCGGACGACCCGCTCTGGCGCGGCGTCGATCGATCGATCCGTGTGTTCCACTGGCACGGAGACGCATTCGAGCTTCCTCCCGGTGCCGTCCCTCTTGCCTCCTCGGCGCTGACACCCTGCCAGGCGTTTCGACACGGGAGGGCCGCCTACGGGCTTCTCTTCCACATGGAAATGGATGAAACGATGGTGCGTGCCATGGTGACGACCTTCGGCGATGAGCTTCGCGAGGCGAAGGCGGACGCCGGCCGGATCCTCGGCCTGGCGCCCGACGCCGTCCGCGAGATGAGCCGGATCGGGAGCATGGTGTTCGATCGCTGGGTCGATCGGATCGGCGCCGAGGAATAGACGCCGGATGCCGTCGATCGGAGAGCGCGCGCGACGCGCGTACCGCAAGTTTCGCTGGGGGATGGTGCGCGGCGGCCCCGGGCGCACACCGCGCATCCTCACCGTTCCGACCGAGAACGGGATTCTCTCCTTCAGCAACATGGACCTCCACAACGCGAAGGCGCTCTATATCCACCGCGCCTGGGAGATCGATCTCATCACGCGGTCCATGGACTATCTCGGGCGCGAAGGGTTCGTGGGGAAGCCGGGCCGGGACGTCTTGGTAGACGTGGGGGCGAACCTCGGCATGATCTGCATCGCGATGCTGAAGCGCGGATACTTCCGCGAGGCGATCGCGATCGAGCCGGACCCGCGCAATTTCGCGCTCCTGGTCCGAAACATCGAGCAGAACGGCCTGAGCGACCGGATCCGACCGTTCCAATTCGCCGTCACGGACACGCCGGGGGAGGTGGTGCTCGAGCTCTCGGACGTGAACTTCGGCGACCATCGCGTCCGCACGGCGGGGACCTCCGCCCCCACGCGGATGGGGGAAGAGCGCCGCGAAACCGTGACGGTTCCCGCTCGCCGCCTCGACGATCTGCTCCGGACGGAGGCGCGCGTCGATCCCGGGCGGGTCGGGCTCGTCTGGGTGGACATCCAGGGCCACGAGGGGCGCCTCTTCCCCGGCGCCCGGGAGACCCTTGGCCACGGAACACCGGTGATCACCGAGTTCTGGCCCTACGGGATCCGGCGCTCCGGACTGGAGCGGGACTCCTACGCGGAGATCGTTCGGGCTCAGTTCGCGCGGCTCGTGATCGCGGATGCCGCGACCGGGCGATTCTCGCCGCGCGATGTCGCGGCCATCCCCGAGCTCTTCGACGCCCACCCGCTTCCCGAGCAGAATCTGGAGCTCATCCTCTTCCCGCGCGTCGGGTAGAGTATCCCGCTCATGCCCCTGCTCCGCGATTTCATCTCCTGGCTATCGACGAAACCGCTCCTCACCCGGCCGATCGCCCGGACGGGCATGCGCCTGGGCTTCGCGCGCCGGTTCATCGCGGGGGAGACGCTCGACGAGGCGCTCCGAGTCGCGGCCGATCTGAACGCGAAGGGGATGCTCGTCATCATGAATCAGCTCGGCGAGAACGTCACCGAGCGGCGGGAGGCCGAGGCCGCCTACGAGAGCTACCGCCGGATTCTCCGCGAGCTGTCCGAGCGGAAGATCGACGGCAACATCACGATCAAGCCGACCCAGCTCGGACTCGACTTCGCGCCCGACCTCTGTCGCGAGCTGACGCTCCGGCTGGTCGCCGACGCGGCGTCGTTCCACAACTTCGTCGAAATCGACATGGAACATTCGGCGGTCAGCGGCGCGACCGTCGATCTCTTCGAGGAGGTCCGCTCCGGCCACGAGAACGTGGGGCTCGCGGTTCAGGCCTATCTCCGCCGCACCGAAGAGGACCTGCGCCGGCTCCGCCGTCACCGTCCGAAAATCCGCCTGGTCAAGGGGGCGTATCTGGAGCCGCCGGAGGTTGCGTTTCCGGAGAAGAGGCAGGTCGACGAGAACTACGCGAAGCTCATGAGGATGCTCTTCCGCGAGGCGTTTGCCCCAGCGATCGCCACGCACGACGTCGCGCTCCTCGATCTGGCCAAGGAGCTCGCGCGCGAGTGTCGGCTCGCCCCGGACGCCTGGGAGGCGCAGATGCTCCTCGGCGTGCGCCGCGATCTTCAAGAGCAGCTCGTGCGCGAGGGGTACCGGGTCCGCGTCTACGTCACCTTCGGCACCCAGTGGGTGCCCTACTTCATGCGCCGCCTCGCCGAGCGCCCCGCCAACGTCGCCTTCGTGCTCAGGAGCCTCGTTCAAGGAAAGTAGCGAGGGAGCGGAGATCCGCGGTCGCGAGCGCCGACGGCCCCCAAATCGAGTGGGGCCGCTCGACAAAGACCGTCGTGAGGCCCAGGCGACCCGCGGTGGCGAGGTCGTAGTCCGCATAGGCCGATACGTGCCACCAGCCCGGGCCGAACGGAATGTCGCGCCGCGCGCCCACGGCGATCCAGAATTCGGGCGCCGGCTTGTAGCAGCGCACGTCCTCCGCGCAGATCCAGCCGCTCAGCCGGAATCCGAGCTGTTCCTCGACCTGCCGCCCGTGTCGCTGGTCGCTGTTCGTCATCGCGACGCAGGGCGCCGTGCGCATGAGCGTGCGAAGCCCATCCGCCGAGTCTTGAAAGAGGGGCCACCGTCCGGCCCCAGCGGCAATCGCCGCGGACTCCTTGCGATTCAGGCGAAGCACCTTCACGAGGCTTTCCGCCAGGATGTCCGCGTAGGGGCGGTATGCCAGCGATTCGGCGTGAGCCTGGTAATCGATGACGGCCTGAAACTCGGTTTCGCCCACCTCGGTCCCATGGGCGAGCGAGGCCTCCGTCAGTCCGCGCCGCCAATCGACAACCGTTCCGAAAATGTCGAAGGTAAAGAGTGAGGGAGGATGCAAGGGCCTCGTGCCTAGTAGCGCGAAGCCTGCAGCGTGACGTCGGACCGGACCCAGGCGAGGCGGAACCGCTTCTCGGCCGCGGCCGCCTCCTTCGTCTTGCTCTGCGACCGTAACGCCTGCGTGAGTCCGTAGAGCGACCAGCCTTCCTCCGGGTATCGCGCGAGATCCTCGCGGTAGACCGCCTCCGCCTCGCCGGCGCGCCCCGCCGTCAGCAACACCGCGCCCAGGGACTGCCGCGCCGTCAGGGGCCAGGGCGGCGGCTCGTCGTAGTGGAGCGAATCCTGCATCCCCACCGCCTTCTGGAGAAGCGGGATCGCCTCGTCCGCCTTGCCGCCCCTCGCCGCGATCTCTCCGGTCAGATGCGCCTCCGCGAATCGGAAAACGGCGGAGGCCGGATTCAAGCTGAAGTAGACATCGGGGGACATCGACCCGGCGATCGCGCCCACGCTGTCGCGCTCGGCGGCGGCCTCCACCGCGTTTCCCTTGGCAGCGAGCGCCATTCCCCGAGCGTAGTGCCATGCCGCTCGCCGCATCGGCATTCCCGCCGGCGGGGCGGGCTCCTTGAGGATCTCGTCCCACGACCCGAAGCGCACCAGGGTCAGGTAGCGCGAGGGCCGGAAGAACTCGGCCATCGGCATCTCGTGGATCAGCGAGTCGGAAACCGCGTCGGCGAGCTCCTTGGCGGCCGCGATCGCGTCGGCACGCCGACCCTGCGAGCAGAGCGCGGACCATCGCATCTGGAGGTTGTGCGGGTAATACATCACGGTGTAGATGCCCTTCACGTTCTGTTTCTTGATGTAGTCCCGGTCGGCGGCCACCGCGCGCGCGTTGATCGCCTGGGCGTCCTCGTAGCGGCCGACGCGCAAGTAGATGTGCGAAGGCATGTGGACGAGATGCCCTGCGTAGGGAGTGAGCTTGGCGAGCCGGTCGGCGTACGGTTCCGCCCGCGCCGGCTCGGGCGAGGCCTCGACGGCGTGGATGTAGTAATGGAGCGCCCCGACGTGGTCGGGGTTTCGCTTCAGCACTCCCTCCAAGATCGAGAGGATCTCGGGCGTTCCCGGCTGCGGCTTCCCGTCGAGGGTCCAGAGATCCCACGGCCGCAGATCCATGAGCGCCTCGGCGCAAAGCGCCGCGGCGTCGAGGTCGTCCGGATACCGCTTCGCCAAGTCCCGCATCGCGGCGGCATACACGGAATCGTGGGCTGCGCGAAAGGAGCCCGGCACCACATCGTAACGCTGCACGAGCGCCTCGATGTACGCGCGCTCCGGCTCGCCGGCTTGCCGCTCGAGAAATTGCGCCCGCCGCACGAGCGCGTACGCGCTCATCTCCGCCTCCGCGCTCATCGGATTGTTGATGTTCGGCCCCAGCACCAGCGCCTGGCCCCAATAGGCCATGGCGCACATCGAGTCGAGCCGAGCCGCTTCGCGGAACGCGCGCCCCGCCTCATCGTGATTGAACGCGTAGGCCAACCGGAGCCCCTGGTCGAAATACTTCTGGGCCGCAGGGCTCGCGGTCGTGACCTTGTGCCGAAGCGAGCCGAGTCCGTTGTAGAGGGGCGGCGGGCCGGCGACGCCCGCGGCATCGCCGTGGTCATGCTGCGCCGAGGCCGACACGAACGAGAGGAGAAGCAGCAGCGAGGCGATGAAGCAGACCCGAATCATCGAGTTCCTCCGGGATTTTGACGCTCCGAATGTGGACGCGGACTTCTGTCGAGGGTTAGGATACACGAATGAACGAGGTCAGGCATTTGGCCGATCAGCACCGGCGCGCTCTGGAGGG
>Ga0137409_10007301_pt1 | contig 11380 bp, 7 predicted proteins | sample CZODoug1_16funga_FD_122059 | JGI IMG/M metagenome (GOLD analysis project Ga0137409, IMG submission 122059) | Vadose zone soil fungal communities from Angelo Coast Range Reserve, California, USA - CZODoug1_16fungal (Hybrid Assembly) | ecosystem: Environmental > Terrestrial > Soil > Vadose zone... | reverse complement strand
TACATCGAAAAGAACGTGAAGCTGCAGCGGGCCGTGAAGTCGGCTTTGGTTTACCCGGTCGGCGTTTTGACCGTAGCCGGTGGCGTTATCACACTGCTGCTGTGGAAGGTCGTGCCGGTCTTCGCAACATTGTTCGCGGGGTTGGGTGTCACCCTGCCTTTGCCGACCAGAGTGGTGATTGCTGCGAGTAACTTCGTAGGAAGTTATTTCGGACTTGCGCTCCTCGTCGGGTTAGTCGCCAGCATTTTTGGTCTTAAAGTTTGGTATGGCACTTCCCAGGGACGCTTCATTCTAGACACGGTAATTTTGAACGTGCCCGTAATCGGCCTCCTGATGCGAAAGATTGCGGTGGCGCGCTTTACCCGCACTCTTGGCACGCTGATCTCCAGCGGCGTACCCATTCTCGAAGGACTGGACATTACCGCCAGAACCGCAGGAAATGCAGTCGTAGAAAGAGCGCTATTGAAGGTGCGCAGAGCCCTTGAAGAAGGCAAGTCGCTCACCGAGCCTCTGCGTGAAAGCGAAGTCTTTCCCGGGATGGTTACGCAGATGATTGGAGTTGGTGAACAGACCGGCGCCATGGACGCCATGCTGCAAAAAATCGCGGACTTCTATGAGGACGAGGTCGATGCCGCAGTCAAAGATTTGCTCACCGCCCTCGAACCAGTCATGATCGTGTTTTTGGGAGTGGTCGTCGGCGGCGTGGTTATCTCCATGTACTTACCGCTGTTCTCCCTCATCGGCCAGTTGAGCTCGATGCACTAAGTTTCCGGTATCAGCCGGCAGCATCTAACTATTTGTGGAGGCCGGAGAGCGCTTGCCGGCCTTCACGCATTAAGCGCCCAGGCAATGTCCGGCAAGCCACAACTATAAAGTGTCGAATCGCTATGGAACAGGGCTACACCACACGAGAATGGCTGGATTGGCTGACGCGCGTCCGTCTGCTGATGATTGCGCTCATTCTCAGCGTGGGCGTGGCTTGGCCTTCCTACCTGCCATTGGCGGGCTCCAGCCGCTATTTCCTGCCTTTGGTAATTTTCTGGATAACTCTGGCGACTCTCCACATTATATTAGTCCGCTGGCTGCCCAAAGCGCGCTGGCACGGCCCTGCTCAAGTAGCCAGTGATGTCTTGATGATTTCGGCCCTGGTGTATGCCACCGGCCTGCAAGAAAGCTATTTCATCTCCCTCTACCTGCTGGTGATTATCGTCGCCAGTATCTTGTTCTCCCGGAATATCGCCTTTGCCACCGCCGCTGTTTGCGTGGCACTGCTAGGCGCCCTGACGCTGCTTTCCTATGAAGGTAAGATTCCCCGGACCTACGTGGGTAGCCCCACCTCAGAGCTGCTTCGTCTGTGGTTCCTCAGCAACCTGCTTGGATTTCTGGCCGTTGCTTACTTGGCAGGCCTGCTGGTTCAATCGCTTCGCAGCAAAGGGCGTGAACTCGAAGAAAAGAGCGAGGAGCTGCTTGACCTTCAGGATTTCACCGAAGACATCATTCACTCTATGCGCGGCGGCTTGATCACTACCGACTCCGACGGTCACGTGGTCCTGCTGAATCGCACCGGCGAGGAAATTTTGGGTTGTCGCTTCGCGGACATTCGCGGCCGCAAGCTCGCGGACATCAGCGAAGAATTCTGGACGGCCGGCCGTCCGGGCACTAATGAGCGCCTTTCGCTGCGCCGCGAGATTGAATTCGTCACCCCGGACGGTCAGCAACGCTACCTCGGCGTCAGCGTGTCTCCGCTTCGGTCGCGTGATATCAAGCGCAGTGGTTACGTATTTAACTTTCAGGACCTCACTGATTTCCGCCGGCTTGAACAGGAAGTCGCCACCAAAGATCGCATGTCCGCGCTCGGACGTCTTTCCGCGGCAATTGCCCATGAAATCCGCCAGCCGTTGACGGCCATGGCGGGCGCCGTCGGAGAATTGGCGCGCATGGCTCCGCTCGAAGAAGATGAAAAACAGCTCGTCAGCATCGTCAATCGGGAATCCGAGCGCCTTAACCGCATTATCACCGAATTCCTTAATTATTCACGCGAGAAGACCTACGAATTTCAGGACGCCGACATCCGTGCTCTTTTGGATGAAACTCTGACGCTGGTCGAGAAAAAGCCGGAAGTCAGCGCCAAGTATCAAATTGTGCGCTCGTTTAATGGTCACGAGCTGCGGGCACGTGTGGATTCCAATAAAATAAAGCAGGTGTTCTGGAATTTGTGCGACAACGCGTTGCGGGCTATGCCCGAAGGCGGGACGCTCACCGTCGGAGTTGAACAGCGCCCGTTTTGGTTGCACATCGCATTTCGCGACACCGGCGTCGGCCTCAACCCAAAGCAACGTGCCAAGATCTTTGAGCCTCTCCAATCGAACTTCGAGGGCGGAACTGGCTTGGGCCTTTCCATCGTGTATCAAATCATCCAGGCGCACAGCGGCCGCATCAGCGTTGTCTCCGAGAAAGACCGCGGTGCCGAATTTATTATCGAGCTACCGAGAATGGCCTGAAAACTATGCAAGCTACAAAAACAGCCGCTAAGGGATTAAGCAAGCAGCCCGTGCACATTCTCGTGGTCGATGACGAGCGTTCCATTTGTGAGCTGCTCGAGATCACCTTCCGTAAAGAGGGTCATCGTGTCGAGGTCGCGCATGACGTTCCTTCGGCCAAGAGGAAACTCGAATCCCAAATTTTCGATATAGTGGTATCCGATATACGCATGCCCGGCGAAGGCGGCGTCGATCTTCTCAAACTCACCAAGGAGATCGCTCCGCAGTGCTTCTTCCTGCTGATTACCGGCGTCCCTACCGTTGAAACGGCCATCGCTGCCATCAACTCTGGCGCCGACCGCTATGTCATCAAAGATCACGAATTGGTCGACCAGCTTCGTCGCGCCGTCCGCGAAGTCTCTGAAAGCTTGAAATGGAAGAAGGAGGCCGGCTATCTTCGGCGGGAACTTCGGCGCCTGACCGGGCTCGATAACATCATCGGCCAAAGTCCCAAGATGCGCGAAATTTTTGACATGATTCAGACCGTCGCGCCGCAAACCAGCCGCGTACTCATCACCGGCGAAAGCGGTACCGGCAAAGAATTGGTCGCCCGCGCCATTCACGAAAACAGCCAGCGTGCGCAGGCACCCTTTATCACCATCAATTGCGGCGCATTTCCGGAGACGCTGCTGGAATCGGAGCTGTTCGGCTACATGAAAGGCGCTTTCACCGGCGCCGCCGAAAATCGCCAGGGGCTGTTCCAAGCCGCGCACGGCGGAACGCTGTTCATGGACGAAATCGGCAATATGAGCCTCACCATGCAGGTGAAGCTATACCGTGTCTTGCAGGAGGGCAAGGTACGGCCCGTTGGGAGCAATGAAGAGAGCGACGTTGACGTCCGGATTATCGCTGCCACTAACAAAAATTTCGAAAAGGAGATTGCCGAAGGCCGCTTTCGCGAAGACTTATATTATCGCCTTAGCGTAATTCCGATTCAGGTGCCGGCTCTGCGCGAGCGACGTGAGGATATTCCCCTGCTTGCCCGCCATTTTCTAGAGAGCTTCCGCAAGATCATGGAAAAACCGATCAATGCCATCTCGCCCGAGGCCATGCGGCAGCTCGAATCCTATGACTGGCCGGGGAATGTCCGCGAGTTGGAAAACACTATGGAACGCGCCGTGGCCTTGGAGAGCGGCTCCGAGATATCCCTCCCCGTGCTGCCGGACCGCATTGCCGGATACTCTGGCGTTGGCGCGGCTACCACCGCAAGTGGGCGGCTGAACATACCAGCGGAGGGGGTCGATTTCGAGAAGGAAATGGCCGATGCGGAGCGCCGTTATTTGCAGGCGGCGTTGGAAAAGGCCGACGGGGTCCGAACTCGTGCTGCGGAGACACTGAAGATCACTTACCGGTCGTTTAGGCATTACGCCAAAAAGCACAACATTTGACACCAAATGACTCTAATTGTTGGCGGACGCAGACAAAAACTGTCGACAAGAAGAGGCAAGAGCGAGGTTTGTCCATCCGGCGCGCTCTTCAGATTGGTCCCAGTACCTATCAAGTGCCTTGTAATCATAGCGATACGCTGGAAGTGAACCGTAATTCTAAGGAAATTCTGAGTTGGTACTAGGCCTGCTAGTATAGGCGCCGTGCTCTGGCAATACGAATCCTCAAGGAGAGATTGAATCACATGCGCAACAAACAAAAGGGTTTCTCGCTTATCGAGTTGCTGATCGTCGTGGCGATCATTTTGATCATCGCCGCTATCGCCATTCCCAACCTCATCCGCTCCAAGATGGCTGCTAACGAAGCCTCTGCTGTTGCTTCGATCCGCACCGTCAATACCGCAGAAGTGGTTTTTTCCACCACGTATAGCGTTGCGAGCGTCTTCTCTGCCCTTCTGAAGGATCTAGGGGACACCGCGGGTAACTGCGCGACGGTTCCTCCGATTGCGACGAATGCCTGCCTGATTGACAACGTGCTGGCTCAGAACGGTATCCCTGCTAACTCCGGAAAGTCGGGTTATACCTTCACCTACGCCAACCCCGCCCCTGGAACCTATACGATCAACGCCAATCCGGTGACGCCGAATTCCTCCGGTGTGCGTGGTTTCTTCGCCGACGAAACCCTGGTGATCCGTGTTGCGAACCCGCAGCCGGCCACCGTGGCCAGCAACCCGCTCTAATGCTTGCCTGACTCGCGGGTCTCCTTCCTGCGGTCACAACGTTTGAGACAGAAAGAGCACGGGACTTCGGTTCCGTGCTCTTTCTCGCTTTCTAGGCCTCAGAGCCTCGACGAATTGTTCGATTCCGTTCAGTCCACTTTTAATCCCCAGCGATTCGCCTGTTAGACTGGCTGCATGCTTCCAGTGTTTTACACCGTGCTGTTGTTTCTGTTTCCTCTCCCAGGTGGCAACGAGGCGAGCAACCTAGCGGCGCGTATGGAGGCGCGATACCGCAATGCCACAACTTTGCAAGCTACGTTTCTCGAGCGCTATTCTGAGAATGGAGCCGTTCTCCGGACTGAAGCGGGAACCGCATATTTTCGCCGACCCGGCAAAATGCGCTGGGAGTACGAGCGCCCAGAGAAAGATTTATTCCTGGTGGATGGAAAAACCGCGTGGTTCTACGTCCCCGCGGATCACACCGTGACCCGAGTACCGGCGAAACAAAGCGAAGACCTTCGCACGCCGCTGGCCCTTCTGGCCGGTCGCATGAAAATTTCTCGCATTTGTTCCCATGTGGAGCTCGCCGAGCGCGAGAATCCCGTGCACGACGGCGACGCAGTCTTGCGTTGTGTAGTCCGCGGCGGGCCGAAAACCGCAGACGGCGCAAACTCAGCCGACAGCCCGTTCGGCAACGACGTGGCAGATGCCGTTTTTTTCGAGGTCAATCGCGACAGTGGGGAACTAGCCCGCATAATCGTCCGCCAATCTGGCGGTATCCAAGTGGAATTTCGCTTCGAGAATTGGCGCTTCGACCCGCCAATCCCAGAATCGATGTTTCATTTCGAGCCGCCACCGGGCGTGGCCATTGTTAATGGCGAATTACCAGACGCAAAAACTCAGGGAAATTAGTCGGACATTTCGGGCCAGCCCTACCGTAACGTTCAAATAACGCCCAACCCCAGCCATCTTCCCCGCATATCAGTTAGATGAGGTGAACTGAGTACTTATGGGTGAGTTTGTTTGCCGCGTGGCAGACGCCAATGAATTATCTGATAGCGAAGCCGTAGGAAGGGAAAAGCCAAGGCTCAGTGCCAGGCAATAGAGGGGTTACTCCGCCATTCGAGTCCCATGTTGTTATCAGTGATGATGAGGCGGCGTCCCAAGCGGGTGCGAAGGGAATCAGAGGATTCCATGCCCAGAAACCGTGGGGGTTCGTTGAGTGTATCGATTAAGGCGATGTAGGCGGCCAAGACCTTTCCTGCCGCGGGGTTAAGCAAGTCGAAAACCGATTTGCCATCAAGCTTGTAGCGGCGGAGGATCTCCATCAAGCGCTGCTTATCGACCGGAATCGGAGAGTCACTCACTGCAACGCAGTTGATTACCCGCAGGCCATACGGGAAAATTCTCAGGGCGGTTGCTATTGTCTCGTCAGATTCTGTTGTGTTGAAGTAATACACGCCTCCGGGATTGAGGTGCGAGCGAATCAGCGTGAGAAACTCGACACTGAGGAGGCCGGTGCTGTGATCTCTCCAGTTAAAAGTTGTGTTAGCGATGATCGCGTCGTAGCGTAGCGAGGAGTGAGCAAGAAGCCATCTCCTGCCGTCGTCCACGTAGATGTGGACCTTGGGGTTCTGGAGAAACGACCGGACCATCGAATATTGCGGAATGAGCTGAAGATACCCGGGATTGATCTCAACTGCGTCGAGTACTTCTGCTTCCGGGTGACTTGCGAGAATTTGTCCCCAAGAGCCCGAGGCCAGACCAATGACAAGAATACGTTTTGGCGCAGGGCAGAAGGCGCTGAGAAGATATGCGCGCACGACAAGATTCTCGTCATTCATCGGATCAACATTGAAATAGCCGTCGTATACGCCGCCCCCAAAAACAGCTCCGTCCTGAGTGACTCCCATCACGCCGTTGCGGTTTTCGAGGATGCGGGCAAATGGGACGGCAGCTTCGGGGCGATGGCCAAACACGAGTCTCTCGAAAAGCAATGAATAGAATCTGAGTGAGGACGGAACCGCGATCAGCGACGCTGCGATCAAGATCACGGCCCAAACAGGAGGTAAGCCTCGCCTGCCCTCATGGAAAATGAAGACAATAGAGCCCGAAAGAACAGCGGTGAGTCCCAGCGCCGACGACATCTCCTTAAGCCCAAAATGGTGCATGAGCACAAATCCAACTCCCAGACTGCCAAGAGCCGAGCCCGCGATATTGGAAATGTATATGAGACTTACACCCTGCCCTGCTTCACGATCGGCACGGATTGCCAACTGGCAGAGGAGGGGGAAAACCGAGCCGATTAAGGCCGCAGTCACAAAAAACGCCGGGGCGCTGGCCAAAAAGGGGATGTTTCTGGCCATCATCGCTGCAACGAGAGGTGGCAAATACGCCGAGAATCCGCCGGAGAGGAGCAGCAACGCTCCGATAACATAAACCAGCGTCTCTGGCCGGCGGCTTGCCGTCAGCTTCTCTGACACAATGGAGCCCGCAGCGATGCCAGCGAGGTAGGTGGAGAGGAGCAGGGCGAAGGCTGGCGCGCGATCCGATGAAGCGAGCGAAAAGATGCGGAACCAGATGATCTCAAAGCCGAGAGCGATAAAACCAGAAAGTCCTGCAAGGAGCACCGCCTGCAGAAGCGGCACCGTCGCCGAGGCGGAGGATGTTTGCAGTGTAGCCTGAGTATCTTCGTTGGAATTTCTCCTGACACTTCGGTCGTAGAAGTACGCCGCAGCGCCGACCGCTGCATTCATGCAGGCTGCTAACACCACGGCGCCCGACTGTCCAAAGTCACGCAGCAGAAACGTGGCGCAAAGATAGCAGGCGACGGCGGAGCCAAAAGTGTTGACGAAGTACAGAGTCGAAACGGAGGTGCCAACTCGATTTGTCCGCAATACCAGATGCTCAACCAGAAGCGGAAGTGTGGCGCCCATCAGAACCGTTGGGACGAATAGCAAAAGAAAGCTGAAGAGAATGGTCGAAATAAGGTTTGAGCCCGCCGTATAGGCGGCAACCCAGTGAAAAATGCGCAAGGAGCTGAGACCGAACCCGGCGACGCCAAGTTCGGCGAGACCGAAGATCAGTATGCCTTGCCTGGGAAATCGTGCGGAGAGACGGCCACCTACGAGACTCCCAATTCCCAGTCCCACCATGAAAGCCGTGACCACCACAGCGACCGATTGTGCATTTACACCGTAAATCGCGAAGAGGGCGCGCTGCCAGACGATCTGATAGATGAGTGCGGGTATGCCGGAGCAGAAAAACAGCAACGCGAGAAAGAAAACCTCCTTTTGCCGGTGCGTCCTGTCGAAGAAAAGGATCACTCCCAACAGAAGAATGAAGTCGAATAACAACAAAGCGGCGACGGGTGTCGTAATCATGAGCGCTCTGATTTAGTGGAATGTCACAGCCGCCACGAATCCGCGGTCTTCGGTATTTTGAAGCAATTGGGAAGATTGGAAGGAAGCTCGTTTCGGGAGATGTGCATGGTTCATCAATATCCGGCCGAAAGAGGCTCTGCAAAACAGACTGGATCGGGCAAAGCCAACGGACAGCTACGATTGCGAATCAGTCGGGAGTTCGAATCGCCGCCAAGGTTCAGGAGGAACAGCTCAGGAGGGGCGCGCCTTGGATTTTCGTGTCTTCGTTTACCGATTGGTTTTCTATTGACTGACGGCGGGCTAACAAAGTGCTTCTTCGTGGTCAAATATGAATGTGCACGCCGCTGATTTGGGAGGGCTACTCCACGGCAAAAAGTAAAACGAGGGGAACACGATGTATCCCAAGCAGGTCGCAAGAATCATCGTCACATTTCTGTTGATCGCAAGCGGTATCTGGCTGGGCCAAAATCGGCAATTCTACACGGAAGCGGTCGTCTCCATCTTTTTTGCGTGCACTCTCATCAGCGTTAGCGTCATTCATCTCCGCATCCTTCCTTCCGGGCGGGATGCACTACTGGTTCTTTGCGGGACATGTCTCTTCGCGGCGATTGATTTTCAACTGCTGCATTACAGGCTCATTCTTGCGTCATGGCTTTCTTTCGCTGGACTAAGCAGCTTGGTCATTCTGGGCGTCCGCGCTCTTTGGGCAGAGGGTGCATCCCGCAAACTGCTGGCTTTGGGTTTTGTTCCCGCGCTTCTCTTGGTCGGCTCTGAATATTTCGCCAGTAACCTACTGGAGTGGGCAGCGGCGGCTCACCCGAAGGTCCTCGACCTGTACCTCTACTCCTTCGATGCCAGCCTTGGTTTGCAGTTCCCGTTTCTTGTGGCGCAAGGTTTTGCCAGGTGGCCTTCCCTGCGAGTGACTAGCCTGATTTTCTATATTGGTTTGGCGATCCCCATTGGTTTGATCTATGTGGGCCGGCTCCTCCGCTTAGGTGAAAAAGCTGTGCCATCTTTTGTGGCATTCCTGACCATCGGACCTGTGGGCATTCTCTTTTACAATCTCTTTCCAGCACTTGGGCCCATACATCTCTTTCGGGAGCAATTTCCGTGGCATCCTCTTTCAGCGAGCGACCTATCTCGGTTGTTCGTGGAACCTGTGAAAATCGTTGGTTTTCCAAATGCCATACCTTCTCTTCATATGGCATGGGTGCTGCTGGTATGGTGGTATTCGCGCGGACTCTCCTGGTGGGAGCGCGGCGTGGCATTCGCATTTCTGGGCTTCACGGTTCTCGCAACACTCGGTACGGGGGAGCATTACTTCGTGGACCTCGTTGTGGCCTTTCCCTTTGCAGTATTGGTGGAGGCGGTCTGTTCGTTTAGCCTCCCCTGGAAAGACAAACGACGCCTGGCGGCGATCATCGGAGGGCTGCTCTGTACTTTGATTTGGCTCGCGGCATTGCGCTATGGCACGCACTTTTTCTGGGTATCGCCCTTGGTGCCGTGGGCGAGTTGTTTGGGTACGATTGTGTTTTCGTTAGTATTGGAGCGACGGCTCCATCGGCAAGTAGAATCGGCAAATACCGAAGTTCCGCTACAGCTGAACGTCCCTCTCTCCAAGCCGGTCGCGACGAATTGAGACTGTCGCGTTGCTGCCGCTACTACTCACCCTTTTCCGCCTAATCTATGATAGAGCTGTACACGGCTCGATTCGTCTTCCGGCGCGTTGCGGCAAGTTCTTCGATCCCGATGCATACCCCTTTCTCGAAGGCAGGCTTTACGGAGCGATTAGGCAGACGGAAGACTGCATGAAACCTCCTCGTGTGTCGGATGGTGTGATTTATCGTGTCCTGTCGAATTTGCTTCTTCTGGATGGTGTAGCCATTGTTAATGGCCAATTAGCAGACGGAAGAACTCAGGGAAATTAGTCGAGCCATCGCGGTCCGCCCGACCGTGACGTTCAAATAACGGCCAACCCCAGCCACGTTGCCCGCATATCAGTTAGATGAGGTAAGCTAGGTACTTATGGGTGAGTTTGTGTGCCGTGTGGCAGACGCCAACGGCCGAGTCTTTTCGCACATAGAAGCTGCGAGTTCGATGGCGGAAGCGCGCCAGAAGCTGGCCGACCGCGGGCTATACGTGTACGCCGTCGATCAGCGCAACCGCCTTTTGTCTGGGATGTTCCAGCGCCGCGAGCGCGCCATAGGCGGCAGCGAATTCCTGATCCTCAATCAGCAATTCAACACCTTGATCAAGGCTGGCCTACCTATTCTGCGCGCTCTGGACCTCCTCGCCGACCGCGCATCATCCCCAAAGCTTCGCCCAGTAATATCCCAGATCCGCGACCGCGTGCGCGAGGGCAAGTCACTTTCCGAAGCTGTCACCGAAGCCGGCGTCTTCTCCAAGGTATATTCGACCGCGATACTCGCGGGAGAAAAGAGCGGAAACCTTTCCGGTGTCCTCGAATATTACATCGCCTATCAAAAGGTGACTACCGGAGTCCGCAAAAAAATCATCGCCACTTTGGTGTATCCAGCTCTGCTATTCGTCATGGCGACTGTCATCGTTTCGTACCTGGTGACCGCCGTCATTCCCAAGTTCGCCATGCTCTATCAAGATCTCAACGTGACGCTGCCAGGCCCAACTCGCGTTCTGATCGCCTTGACGGTCGACTATCGCTATCTATTTCTTAGCGGCGTCGCCGTGCTCGTGCTCTTCGCCATTGGCGTTTATTTCTGGTCCCGTACAGACGAGGGCGGCGTTGCCTTTGATCGCCTAAAATTCCGCCTACCTGTAATTGGAAACACGCTCCTCAAATTTCAGATGGCCCAGTTTTCCCGCACTCTGGCAACCTTGTTGACCGGCGGAACGCCGCTCGTCGCCGCCTTACAAACCGCCTCGGACGCAATTTCCAGCCGCTTGGTGCGCGGAACCGTTGTGGAAGCAACCCAGATGGTTCGCGAAGGCGAATCCCTCCACCACGCTTTGGCCTCCAAGCAAGTGATCCCCGTCCTAGCGCTGGACATGATTGAAGTAGGCGAGTCCAGCGGCGCACTGGCCCCCATGCTCACCAGCGTCGCGGAATTTTATGAAGATGAAGTCGCGTTGCGCCTTGGCGCCCTGGTTTCCATTATCGAGCCGGTAATTCTGGTGTTCATGGGCGCGCTCGTGGCGTTCATTCTAATCTCTCTATACTTGCCAATTTTCTCGTTCTCCGCCGCGGGGACGGCAGGTAGCTAAGGATTCATGGCAACCACCGAACATTCCAATATCGCGGGTATCACCTCCGCCGCCGACGAGCAAAACGAGCGCGAAGCCGCTCGCAAGCTCGCCGAACGCTACCGTTTCCCTTT
>Ga0137409_10007300_pt1 | contig 11381 bp, 9 predicted proteins | sample CZODoug1_16funga_FD_122059 | JGI IMG/M metagenome (GOLD analysis project Ga0137409, IMG submission 122059) | Vadose zone soil fungal communities from Angelo Coast Range Reserve, California, USA - CZODoug1_16fungal (Hybrid Assembly) | ecosystem: Environmental > Terrestrial > Soil > Vadose zone... | reverse complement strand
AATCCTTCTCCATTGGAACGCGACACGATATATGCCACCAACCTCTTGCCTCCTGGCGCGTCTTCGCGCATGGTGACGATGGCTTCTCGCACTTCCTGGTTCTGTCGAAGAGCGGCCTCAATCTCACCCAGCTCGATTCTGAATCCTCGTAACTTGACTTGATCGTCTGCGCGCCCGAGGAACTTGCAGTTCCCGTCAGTCCCCTGGCAGGCCAAATCTCCCGTCTTGAACAGTCGCTTACCGGGTACTCTGCCATATAGGTGCGGAATGAATCTCTCCGCTGTCAGTTCAGGCCGGTTCAGGTAGGCGCGCGCCAGTCCCACGCCGCCGATGTACAGTTCGCCTGCCACTTCCAGTGGCGCTGGTCGAAGATGGCCGTCAAATATGAAGACCTCCGCATTCGCCAATGGGCGTCCGATCGGGACGATCCCACGCGCCCCCACCACATGTTGAAGATTTGAGTTCTTACACTCCCAGTGCGTAGCGTCAATTGACGCTTCGGTGGGCCCGTAGAGATTAATCAAGCCCGCCCCTAAGAGTAGGTGGAACTTTCTGGCGGCTTCCACCGGCAGCGCTTCGCCGCCACAGAAGACTCGTCGCAAGCTGCAGCAATCGACGACACCGGGCTCTTCCAACAAAACTTCCAGCATTGAAGGGATCAGTTGCAACGTCGTCACCTGGCGCTCGATGACGGCCATGAGTAGATAGGCGCTCTCCTGTTGCCCGCCGGGCCGCGCCATCACAAGGCGCGCGCCGACCATCAGCGGTAAAAATAACTCCCAAACTGAAGCATCAAAGCTGAGCGCAGTCTTCTGCAACACTGTGTCATCTGCGCGAAGGGGATAAACCTCTTGCATCCACAAAAGGCGGTTGCAGATCGAACGATGTGAGATCATCACGCCTTTCGGCTGCCCGGTTGAACCGGAGGTGTAAATCACATACGCAAGGTTGTCCGGGGCCACCGGCGTGACTGGATTGGCTTTGCTCTCCCGCGCGAACTCACTCCAATCACGATCTAGATAGACGACGCTGGATTCATCGGTCCGCAGCGACTCCCGATATTGCATTTGAGTGATGACAAGGCGTGGCTGCGCGTCAGTGAGTATCAGCTTCAAACGTTCACTCGGCAGCGCTGGATCAAGAGGCAGATAGGCCCCGCCGGCTTTGAGAATGCCTAACACTGCGACCATCGTTTCTAACGATCGCTCGACGCAGACGCAGACGATGGCGTCAGGCCCTACGCCTCGCGCGCGCAGGTAATGAGCGAATTGGTTGGCGCGTTCATTGAGCTGCCAATAAGTCAACTGTTCGTCTTCAAAAACGGCGGCGACGGCGTCGGGAGAGTGTTCGATCTGGCGCTCGACGAGCCTTTGGGTGAGGTGAGGCGCTCTCCAGTGGACCTGCGTTTGATTGAGGTCGTAGAGTAAGAACCGCTTCTCCGGCTCGCTGATGATGTCCAATTCTGCGATAGCGGAATCCATCCCGTCGCTCGCGCTCTCCACAAGCCTATAGAATTCTGCCGCCAGGCGAGAGATATCGTCCTCGCGGAAGCGATTCGGGTCGTAGTGGAATTCAATTAACAGGGAGGCGCCTTTCTCAACGCCGCAAGGCTTGATCGAGAAGCGCCCCGTGCAGACGTACTGTTCCCGGATGGAGAACGTCAGACTGCTTGCGAGACAAGGCTCCGGGAGCCTATAGAACGCAAAGGCGAACGGTTGATAATCCGCCTCCTCTCTCCCATCTTGTTCTTTTGACAGACGCTCCTGGCTGAAGCTTTCCTGCCACCTGTTTGCCTCGAGTACCGCCTCGCCTGCCTGCTTGAGAAAATCGCTGAAGCGGAAGTTCTCTTGCAGCTTGCAGCTAATGGGTAAGTATCTGCTCAGCAGCCCGGGGACTTCTTTCAATTGTCCGTATTTCCGACCGTTGAATTCGACGCCGATTACAATCTCCGGCTGCCGAGTAATCCTCCAGAGCAAGATAAACCAACAAGCCAGGAGAAAGTCCGCGACCGAAGCGGCGCGCTCCTTCACCAGCGAATTGATCCGCGCTGCGACCTCTGGGGCGACAGTGACGCGCTTAACCTCGCACCAGAATACCTCATCAGCCCGTGGCGTCTGCTCGAAAGGGAGAGCGGGCGCAGTGGGGATGAGTGTTCCCATCCGATTCCAGTACTCTCTACCTGCGACTGTCTCTTCCGATTCGAGCATCTCATTCAGCCATTCCGCGACATCCGCGTATTGCAACTGGACCTCGGGAGCCTGTTCGCCGCGCAACAGCGCCGTATAGCAGGATCCGATCTCACTAGCTACGTTGTACAGGCCCATCATATCGACGCAAAGCGCAGGCAAGGTCAAGATCAGAATATGCAGGTCAGACGATAGGATGAGTAAAGAGGCGCGCAGCGACGGCCCGTGTTCAAAGTTAAATCCCTGTTGTTTGGCTTGATGAAATATTTTATCAATGGCTCTCGCTTGTTCTTGATCCTCCAGCCTCGATAGATCGTGTTCAGCATCCTCGACGCGGCCATCCTCCAGGATCACCTGCACCGGAATACTCATTTCGGGTAGAGAATAGAAGATTGTGCGCAGTATCTCATGGCTAGCCACGACCTCTTTCACGGCTGCTCGCAGAATGCTCTTGTCCAGTTTGCCCTCGATGAGAATCGAGCACTGAGCGCAGTAAGCCTTACTGTGGTCCTTCTGATAAAGCCGCCATAAGCGCTCTTGCTGAGGGGAGAGCCGATACCCATTAACCATTTCTTTCTGCATCCCTGCACCCCCGTTCTTCTTTTTGAATCTCTTCCCAGGACATCGGCTGGCTCATGCCGACCAGGATCTCGCGGGGGCCGACGAATGGCGCGCGACCGTGCGCGACCAGCATGTTATCCAGCATCAGAACGTCGCCTTGCTGCCAGGCGAAGGCCACCGTCTCCTGGCGGTAAGCGGCCCGCAACTCTTCCAAGATATCGGCCTCTATCGGAGAACCATCCCCGTAATAAGAATTCGTCGGCAGGTCCATTTCCGAGAATTCCGCTAAAAGCGCTGTGCGCGCTTGCGGCTCTAATGTGGAGACATGAAAGAACGTGGCATGATTGAACCAAGTCATTTCGCCTATGCGGGGATGCTGGGCAACGGCCGGGCGGACGGCCCAGGTCCTGAGTCGATTCCCAGGTTTCCATTCAAAATTGATCCCAGCGCTGTTACAGTAGATTTCCACCTCAGATCTGTTGCTGGTCTGAAATACAGTTTGCCAATCTAGGCCGAAGCCATCGCCAAAGTTGCGGACATACATCCATTTCTTCCGCATGAATCGCTCTTTGATTTCAGGCGCAAGGCGCCGGAAAATTCGGCGACAATCCGCGATTGGGGTTTCACCGCCCTGCTGTGACGGATGAAGCGCGAAAAAGAATATCTTCATGGGCCACCGTTGCTGGTACGAGTTTTCGTTGTGCAGGAAGATGCTGTAGGCGGGAGGGTGATCAGTCGAAGTATAGATATTCTCGCTGACAAAGCTTCGCGGTGACGATCGCTCACGATATTCCAGCAATGGCCCGCTGAGCGCTTCGATGAACCACTGAAACGCTTCTGCTGTCACGATTTCGAAACCGCGAAACAGGAGAGCGCCATAACTGAGAACTTTCTCTTCCACCAGAGCGCGGTTGTTTCTGGCCCAAGCGATTGGATCGACTCCTTTGACTTTGGGCTGTATGAGCAAGGGGAGGTCCTTCTCCAAAGCGCTCATCTGGACCAGCTCTTCTTGTGAAATCCTTATCGTTTTACGCCTCGGCATAGAAAGCTCTGCGCTATCTTCAACCTTGAGTGTTTGCTTTGTTTTCATGCGCCTCCCTTCTAGTCAGAGATTTGGCTTGCCTATGGGGTTGTCGATTTCCGCGTCGACTGGCCTGAGCACGGTAAGTCTTAAGATTTGACCGAGTCTTTAAGCGATGTTGGATTCGAGCCGGATCATCGGTCTTGGGCTTCTTGCAAGGATAGGTAAAACAGGCGAGCGGACTTCCCCAGCAAATCTAAACTGGAACTGACATTCAGATGGTCCAGCGCCTGGCGAAGGCCATGATCGAACGACCTGATGCCCAGCCGATTAAGCTGATAGAGCTGCCCAAGGTAGTAGTTCAGCAGTCCCGCTCTTTCAAATTCTTGTTCGGTGCGCTGATTGATAACAGTAGGTAAAACAAATCTGCCTTGATTCACAACAATGCCTCGCCCGTAATGGAAGGCCCTCTCCAACATCGATGAGGGTTCGATGTCGGCTGGCTTCACGTGGTGGTAAACACGGGCGGCAGGAACAAAGATGATCTCTTGCAATTCGCCTCTGACTCTCTCCGCAAAATCACAATCCTCCCCCAACAATGGGCCGTTCTCTTCTGACGGGCCGAGGTCGAGCCTGAATCTCATTCCTCGCCTCGCAGAAGAACGGATTGCGAAATTGGCGCCGTAGGGTAGCATTCCGGCCGGCATCGGTCCCCTAAGCGCGTTCGGGATGAACCTGCCAAACATGAAACCTGAAGTCACATGATTGGCCACCCATTCGGGGGTCCCCGTCGGAAAACACGGGATGATCGGCCCACAGAACACCGGCGCAGACCTGTATTCTCCGAAAGCCTCATGTAGGCTTCGGAGCCAGATCGGGCAGGCCGTTATATCGTCATCGGTAAAAACAACTAGATCGCCCGCGGCAACCTTCAGCCCATGGTTGAGCGCGCGAGACTTGCCCGCAGTCCCTTCGTAAAGCGCGACGAGTTTGAAGCGACTCCACCCGCGCTCCAGCACGGATTGTGTGTCGTCTACACTTCCATTATTGATCACGACGAGCTCGAAGCTCAGCCCTTCAAGGGACTGCCCTTCCAGGCTTGATAACAACCGCTCCAGCTGACGAGCGCGATTCCTTGTTGCCACGAGCACACTTATGTCTGGACGTGGGCATTTCATAGTTATCGCTCCGAAAATCCACAGGCTTGCCTATGAGTTATCAGGCGGATGGTTTGCATTCTTTTCATCCGTAGAGGATCCAGTCCGAGGAGGATTGCGAGCGGCTCTGCGCCACCTTACATTAAGCTTAAGAGCGCGTCGGGATCAGTTGGAGTATCGTCGGTTTCCATTACCCCATACTGGGTAATCACCGCGCGGTGATTGTTATTCCAACGTTATTTCATCTGCATGATTTCACAGAGCTTTAATTTGCGCAGGCTTCATGTATCTAAGCGGATGCCAAGCATAAAAAGCGGTCTTCAATCATGGAGGAGAATTAGCTCTGAGTAGAGTGTGTCAACATCGGTTTTGCCTAACGACTTCGATTTGAAATAGGACTCGTATTGTACCGGACAGGTACGTGAATATCTTATTGTTTCACCGCCTATATGCCGCTCATCGACTATCAACGCTGCAACTTTCAGTTGCCGGCAGATCCTCGTCCTAACTAAATCAATAGCCTTGAGCAAAACATCAGGATGACTGGCGTAGTGTACTCTGGCAAATTGCAGTTGCTGGTATTTCGTATTTTTCAGCACGAGGTAGCAATAATCGTTTGTCCCGATAATCAGCACATGATGGCAATTGAATCTTAGATGGTCAAAGAGAATGGTCCGATCAACCGGATTCAGCTTTTGTGACATTTCTTCCAAGTCAATAGTAGAGTGATATCTGGAATCGGATAGTGGTTCACCTGGAAAGGGAAACAATATTCGCAGATTGTTTTCAATCGCCATAAAACCAAGCTTTTTCAATATTATCGTCACATTATTGGAAGGAGTAAAATTGGTGATCGTATAGTCTGACAATTTTAAAAGCTCGAATAACAGTCGCAAACTTTGGCTGCGGCAACCTTCACGCACTATCCATGAGGTCATATTGCAAAACTTCTCGGTTCTTCCCTTGATCATTCGGGCGCTGAAGAGCAATCCGAGATATCCCTCAACTCTTCCGCCTTGCAGCAATAGAAGACCGCAGTAATTCTCAGGGCTGTTCCAGTTTGTATTGAAAATCTGTCGCCACTTATCTTGCGCAATTCTGGAGTTATTGAAATCGAGCAGTAGCGGATATACGCGATCAAAATCAATCGAAGTAGCCCTTTCGATAGTTACCGGTTCCATGAGATCCTGATCTCGCGAACCATCAGACCCACTGACCCCATTGTTTTTTAAATACCACTCTACATTCATCGATAGTGTGTCTTCTTCTTAATCAAGTCTGTTGGCGATAGAGCTGCGCGTCGGCGGGCGCGAAACCTTGCCCGAATACAATGAAGGCGTCTGGTGAAATCAAGTAGCGAAGCACCCTTATGAGATCTTTGTCCCGGCAAATACGCCATGTTGGAACCATCGTACATTCCTGGAGCAACTTGCGTTGGTCTGTATGTTTATTGATTCCAATCGGCGCGAAAAAAGGTAAGCCGAATTCCTATTGCCCTGCAAAAATCAACCCCTTACCGCAGTCCGACCTCATTTTGCTTACTGGCAGGCCAGGGATCGCCTTCCAGATTTGCACAAAAGAAGTCATCGAAGTCCTCAGCCGACATCTGAGCAAGTTCGATGAGATGCCCCTGTGGACTCAGAAAGAACTGGCAGGGACTTCCAGCGAAGGCTTCAGATTCGAACGCAGGGAGAGCGCAAAATCGTTGGGCTTTTAACCGCTCTCGCGCTGCGCTTAAATCGTCGACAAGAAAGCAGAGGTGATAAAAACCTACCCTGAGAAAAGACGATAGCTTGGCCTTATCATTGAGAGGTGTTATCAATTCGAGATAAAAGCGATTCCCCAACTCTACGAAACACACGCGCACGCGCTGACTTGCGATGTTAAATGAGCATGTTCTACGCTTAAGGCCAAGAGCGCAGGTGTATGTCTCACAGCTGGACTCCAGTTGATTAACAGCACAGCCAATGTGGTGAGGCGTCAGGTTCATTATATCCCAACTGTAACATCAGCTCCGGCTATTCAAAGATTCGGGAAATGTCGCAAGCAACACCGTCGCGAGGCGAGAGTGTGGGGTAAATCGGTGGGGTCGAGACTGGCGCGGCACTCCTTTGGTAGGCGATCGCTGCGCTCGCTGCTTACCAGATTTAGCTTGCATTCTCGATCCTTCTCCACACACGGTCCAAGACTTGCTCAAAGGAAACCATATTATCAAAGTCCTCCAATGGAATGGATACATTGAACTCTTCTTCGACGACAGATATCAATGTGATAGTAACTAGAGAATCCCAATTTGCCACCGATGTGTGACTGGCGCTTTGAATCTCATCATCACTCAGATTGGGGAAGATACTCGCAAAGCAATGCGTGAGACGTTGCCGGATTTCAGGCATGAATCAGTCCTTTGATCGTATGATAAAGCGCCGGTTTATGGTTGCTGAATGTTTCCTTGTCGAGCGTGTAGGTAGGCCGCAACTCCGCGCCAAAAACTTTCAGCAGAAACTCCTGCAGCGGTCTATTGCGAACAGTGGGCTTGAAATCAAACGTAATCTCTGAAATACCCAGCTCGTCGAAGATGTATTCCAGGCATTTGTACTCAATGCGCTGGCTAAAAGCCCGGCAACTCATGACCCATGTATCAATGTTAAGGCGTTGAGAATCAACTTTCCCCAGGATTACAGCAACCTTGCCTAATGGCCCATATTTATCTCGGTAAGACACTAGGAGGAAGAAGGCATTATGAGCGGCCATCCTGGATACAAGCTCCGTCTTGCTCATCCTTTTGCCATTAAGGTTAAACTGGTTCGTCTTATTGATTAATTCGAGAGGCCTCTCATCAGAGGCATCGTACGTCAGGTTTAAGGTCAACTCTGCCTCCAATTGCTTCAGGAAGAAGTCTGCTTCCAAACTCGGCCCGTTCATCTTCTGATTTCGCAATTCCGCGCCACTGCGAATGCTGTCAAGACGAATCGCGTCTTCTTCAAAGACAAATTCCTTGCCAAAGAGGTCACGCAGGTCCTCTAGCAGAATGTACGCTGCCTGATCGTCGTCTCGCGGAAATCTGAGACATTCCATTTCGGGAAAAACGGATTTTACTTCTGCCAACTCCAGCGGACTATCGTCAACGAAGACTACACTGTCAGGGCTGACATTCCAAATTTGTAGGATCCGGCCGACCGATTCTGATTTGGCGCTCCAATTCACTTCGAATGGAAACAGGCGGCCGTGTGTCATCAGCAGGTCTTCACGCTCAAATGCTTCGAGAACCAGCGCGGGATCGTTTTTGCTCACCACTCCAATTAATACCCCAGAGTCTGAAAGAGCCCGCAGCAGTTGCTGGTAAAGAGCATGAATGTGACTATGCCGCTCCAGGCTCCAGGAAATTCCCATGACGCCACTTTCTCCCAGCAAACCACGCCAGAAAGTATCATCCAAGTCAGTGATCAGTCCTTTTTTTGATTGACTGGATTGAATGAGTCGGGCAAGCATTTTAGCCAGGCGAGATGCATGAGCCGTCCGATAGGGAAATCCGGAGGAAAGCTCCGACTTGACATCAAGGCGTTCGGCTAAAGGCGAGCTCATTTCTAGGGACCACTGATTAAGAATCTTGACATTAGGAATTACCGCTGCGCTAACGGCAAAATCATTGACTGCTTGGATCAGTTGCAGTTGCCACAAGCTCGCTTGCTCGATTGGATGATACGAAACAGGTGGCAGGGGCAGCGACGGCATGGAAATCACGACTGACTTTGATGAAGAGACGTCTTTGAGCAACTCAAGAAAACTGTCAGCGCGAAGTTGCACATTAATGAGAATATCAGCTAGTACATTTGGCCCCCAGCCGCCAAGGCTGCGCAGACCTAAGCGGGAATCAAAATCAGCCCACTCAAAGACAACTACCCCTATACAAGTTGCGGCGCCCTTGAACTTCCCCAGATTACCTGGCAAATCTCCATAGATTCCCGTCTCAATCGCAATCTGGCGATCTGGCAGCCTTTGTCGCAGGTAAGCTTCGATAAAAGTGACCAGATGTAATGGTAGAAAGCCGCATGCTAAATAGACTGAGAGCTCTTCAGCATTCGTAGGCGGAGCGCCTTGCAGGATTTTGAGAGCCTCAACCAGTTTCATCATTGCCCAGATTTACAATTTGGGGAATATTTCTGAGTTCATTCGTTTCCATACAGGCAACAGATACCGCCGAGTTCGCGACTCACCCCTTTTGTTTGCGTGGTAGACTCACCCTTCACGAGCGTCCACAGGAAGCGCCATAAAATCTCGGCTTTTTATTCTGGAGCTCTTAATACTCGTAAAGCCTCCCAGTCGCCTATGCTTGTACTGTTTGCTAAAATCTCTCCACCGCCACCCTGCTGCGGCAATATGAAGTGGCCACTTTGGCAACGTAGCGCAATCAAATCAGTATCTAAATCTATCCGTGTAAGTGTCTCCCATTCGCCAGCGCCAGGCCCGTTCGCTAAAATTGCGCCGCCACCACCATGTTGAGGAGAAATATAATTTCCGTTCAGGCAGCATAATGCAATCTTACTGGGATCACTGTCATCAAGGTGTCTGACTCCTATTGGTTCCCAGGCGCCGATAGAAGACCCGTTGGCTAGGACCGCGCCACCACCACCGAGTTGCGGAGATATAAAATGTCCATCCCGCGCTTGAAGCGCTATTACTGATGAAACGCTTGCAGCATCTTCAACTTGGGGTATTGAATCGATTCTCCTGAATTGGAACTCGTTCTCTTGCAGCCAATCTACCACCATATGAACCAATTCCAAGGGCCACATGTTAGATCGCATTCCCCGGTCGTTAGAGAAATCGTGAATTAGTATTATACCTCTTGGCAATCGCTTGATCAGTTCGAGGTAACCCTTGGCGCAAGATTTGGCGTCTTTTCCGGCTTGCCAGAAAACCCAATCCCCCATTATATTCCACATAACCGGGCCGATGTATGAATGAGCCCTTGTCCAATTTAACTGACCTGCTACGCTACAATCCCAATCTCCATAGGGCGGCCGAAATAGTTTTAGTTGGCATTGAGCAACGTCACTAATTACTTTATCAGTCGGAATAATTCCTTCCTCCGCCGCTGACTGACCATCGCACCCCCTCAGACTTGCATGATTCCACGTATGATTGCCTATTAAATGACCCATCTCCACCATTTGTTGCAAGATGTCTTTATGAGCGGCGGCGAACTCCCCAATCACAAAAAATGTCGCCGGAATGGATCGTTCGTAGAGAAATTGGGCAATTTCCAGAGAACGCGGCCCAGGACCATCACCTAATGTAACACCCGGTCCATCATCAAATGTGAGGCAAACTGTTTTGGGTGGCAGATTGCTACCGGTAATATTTTTGCTAAAGAACATTGTAATCTCTAGACGTCATCTCATAAATAGTCACGCTAAGCTAAACCCTAGCGTGCTAGAGGCGCTTGCCGAAGACCTTCGAGCGCGTGGCGACCGCAGTGTCACAGACACTCTCCTCGAAATCTTCGCAGGCAGGTTCCCGGAACGGTTGATCGGAGACAAGGGATATGACGGCGACCCTCCAGACGAAGAGTTCGCGCCGGCCGGAATTGAGATGCCTGGCTGCAAAACTTCCGTCGCCCGATTGTTCGATATGAGCGCCATCAAGAGAACTTTTTAGGCTTCGTCCATCTCGGCTGCATTCTCATTCTATTGAGGCGCTATTTATGAGATGGCTTCTATGTGCTGTAAAACTATGCTTCTCCGAAAAGTCAGTCGCCAGTTTGGGCTTCGACTTTTTCTAGATGACCGCTCCCTTCCAGCGTCTTGAGGTTAATATCAGCAATGCACCTGACTTTGACGTAATCCAGCGTCAGGTTCCCCTCGACATGAACCGTGCCACTGCCAATGTTGAAGTCGGCTTGGCTGAAATCACAGGCTTCTCGGTCCAACCTGACGCCCAACTCAGTGCCGCCTCTGGTCTGGGTGAATTTGATATGCGCGTAATTGCGGTCGATCGCCTCCTTGAACAACTTGACCGTCTTTTCCGGACGCAGGCCGACTTCCACCGGATGGTCACCCTCGCAAAGCCTGTCGACAAGGCTTTTTTCCCGTGGCCTGTTCGGGTCTGGTGGAGGTGGAAGCGGAGGCGGATTTTTCGCCATCTCCTCCATCTTCTTCCTCAGGCTAAGTGGCCTCATGTCCGTCCATACTTCCTTGATGAAAGCCAGGCATTGGGCTTTGGGTCCGACTACGCCGACATCCTTCCAGCCCAACGGAATCTCCTTGTATTCCGGCCAGATCGAGTATTGCTCTTCGTGATTCACCACGACCTTGTAGATGGTTGTATCTTCTTTATCAGGATCGTGCCAACTCATTTTATAACCTCCGTAATAGTCTCACTACAGCGGTTTTCGGATGCGTGAATAGACGATTCGAAGGAGATTATACCAATTTTCAAATGTATGAAAATTGGTAG
>Ga0137409_10005115_pt2 | contig 11381 bp, 12 predicted proteins | sample CZODoug1_16funga_FD_122059 | JGI IMG/M metagenome (GOLD analysis project Ga0137409, IMG submission 122059) | Vadose zone soil fungal communities from Angelo Coast Range Reserve, California, USA - CZODoug1_16fungal (Hybrid Assembly) | ecosystem: Environmental > Terrestrial > Soil > Vadose zone... | reverse complement strand
GAAAGTGCCGCAAAGTCATCCCACTGCCACCTGTTAATCTTATCGTTTTGGTCCCCCGAAAGGAACCGGCGGGTAACCTTTCTTTAATCATCGTTAAGGGGTTGCGGCCCCCGGATGGTGGCTAAACGGGCCCCACACACGGGCGTTTCGACCGCAATTTCGCACTTCGAGCGTTTATATGTGAGGCGATATTGTGCCCAAGATGCGGCTAAATGGTGCCAATCCACAGTCGCTGCTGACCGGCTTGTTGCGTTTGGCGATTCATGCAACCCATTCAAATTCAAGGTGAATGTGATCGATCCGGGGGTCAAGGCGGTCGCCTGCATTATCTTACCGGCGGCCTTCTGTGGTTTGCGGATGACACTCATTCCGGTTGCGCGCCGGCACAGATTGCAGCCTCCCCGTTATCCACATCTATCCACATCATTCTGCCGCGGAGCGGTGCTTTAAGGGGTGCGCCGCTGACGCGATCCCCTGTGCGGCGGAGCCTGATGCGGTAGGTTGGAGGTATGATGTTCGGCGAGTCGCAGAGGCCCATGTCATCAAGGCCCATGTCATCGAGGACCATGTCGTCGATTCCTGGCGGTCGTGCCGGAAGGCCGCGGCACGAAACTGCCGATACGAAATCCTTTCAGGATGGCGCCTACGCGATGGCGGCACTCAGCGCCACGGTGGTTGCCTTTCGTCTTCTGCTGAAGAAGGGGCTGCTAACGCGCGAGGAGGCCGTGCGCGGCCTGCTCGATGAAGCGGTGCAGCGCGCGATTTTCGCCGAGTCGCATGAGGCCACCAGCGGACGCTCAACCGCGGAGCTCAATCGGCAGTCGGCCGAGATCCTGAAGTTCATCGCGGAGAGCCTCTGAGCGGAGTTGCCTCAACAGGCACACCCTCGGATTAAGCTCCCACTAACCATGATCGCAGGCTCTTGGCGAAGCCCTGGGGATGATTGGGCATTTACTCGGCTTTGGCCGTTTGCCGGTCATAGTCATTTTTTATTTTGCCCGAATCGAAAGGGAGGCCACAGGAGGCGGCCCTAAAGGCTGATGGCATGACGGCCGATACAATTCACATCACGGCGACCGAGCCCGGCGAGCGCGCCACGGAGCAGGCCGCCAGTGTCAGTGCTGGGCATTCCGCGCCGCCATTGTCACCCGGGCAGCCGGCGGTCGATCTCGCGCATCTCGCCCGCATGACGCTCGGCGAGAAGGGGCTCGAGCGCGAGGTGCTGGACCTGTTCGAGCGCCAGGCCGATATGCTGCTCGCCCGTATGGCTGCCGAAGAGCCGCGCATGCTGGGCGCGCTCGCCCATACGCTGGCGGGCTCCGCAAGTGGTATCGGCGCCTGGAGGGTGGCCGAGGCGGCCACTGCGCTCGAGCGCGCGGCCGCGGTGCCCGGAACGGGCGCGCTCGCCGCATTGGTGGATCATCTCGCCGCGGCGGTCGCCGACGTGCATGCCGCCATCAAAGAGATGCCGCACGCCCACTGACGCCAAGAGCTGTCCCTCTGGCATAGCTAAATCCATTGCGCGATCTGGCGTATTCCGTCGCAAGCCGTTATAGGAGGCCGCCCGGCGCCCGGCCGGCAGTCTCACCATGCGCGTTCCCCCATGCCCAAAATTACCTTCATCGGCTCTGACGGCACCACCTACATGGTCGAAGGCGAGCCCGGCTCGACCGTGATGGAAACAGCGATCAAGAACAACGTGCCCGGCATCGAGGCCGAGTGCGGCGGCGCCTGCGCCTGCGCGACCTGTCATGTCTATATCGAGGAGACCTGGCGCGCGCGCACCGGCGAGCCCTCGCCGATGGAAGAGGACATGCTCGACTTCGGCTACGACGTGCGGCCGAACTCGCGGCTCTCCTGCCAGATCAAGGTGACGGACGAGCTCGACGGGCTCGTGGTGCGGGTGCCGGAGCGGCAGGCGTGATGGGAGTGAGTGGTGAGTAGTGAGTGGTGAGTAGTGAGTAGTGAGAAACGTCTTCATCCTCACTACGCACTACTCACCACTCACTACTCACTCCTTCATCCTCAGCCGTTCCAACCGCGCCACCAGCGGCTCCGGAAGCGGCCGCGCCTTGCGTGTCTCGCGGTCGATCAGCACCAGCGTCGAGCGTGCAAAGGCAGCGCAATGGCCCGCGCTGTAGACCGCCTGCACGAACACATAGGAGCTGCGCCCATAGCTCGCGACGCCGGTGCCGATCTCGACCGTGCCCGGCCAGTGCAGCTCTCTGAGATAGTCGATCTCGATACGGGCAAGCACGGAGGTCGCGCCCTCGGCCTGCAGGCCTTCGCTCGGGTGGTGAATGATCGCGACCCGCCCGCTCTCGAAATAGGTCGAGTAGACCGCATTGTTGACGTGGTCCTGCCGGTCGATGTCGGCATAGCGGATGAGGTCGGGTGTGCGCACCGGAAAAGCCTCGATCGGCGGCGGCAGCGGGCGCGGGGACTTCGGGGATCGCTCTTGCAACGGGACCTCCAGAAAACGCTCACGAGCAACGCTCGCGGGGCGAGAGAGTGAATACCTCCGCGGGCACGCCCGCGGGAGGCTGGGTTTCTATGCCGGCGCGTGTTCATAGCAGCAAATTCGGAGTGAGCCGCCAGTGAGCCGCCAAGTGAGCCGCTATGCGTAAGGGTGGGTCGCGTTTCGCCAAAACCCCCCTTTTCCTGCCGCTCCATGGAGGCTAGACACCCCGCAGAAAATCCCTATCGGCCGCTTTTCCCTGAAAAACCGGCGCATTCGACACGCGAGGCAGACGGCGCATGACTGACCCGATAATGACTGAAACCATCAAGACCGACGTGCTCATCATCGGGGCAGGGCCCTGCGGGCTGTTCGCTGTGTTCGAGCTCGGCCTCCTCGACATGAAGGCGCATCTCGTCGACATCCTCGACAAGATCGGTGGCCAGTGCGCCGAGCTTTATCCCGAGAAGCCGATCTACGACATCCCGGGCATTCCCTTCTGCACCGGGCACAGCCTGGTCGAGGCCCTGCTGACGCAGATCAAGCCGTTCGGCGCGCAATTTCATCTGCAGGAGATGGTCGAGTCGATCGAGAAGATTGGCGATCCCTTGTTTCGCGTGAAGACCGACGCCGGCAAGACGTTCGAATGCAAGGTGGTGCTGATCGCGGCCGGTGGCGGCTCGTTCCAGCCCAAGCGCCCACCCATTCCAGGCATCGAGGCTTACGAGGAAAAGTCCGTGTTCTACGCGGTGCGCAAGATGGAAGCCTTCCGCGGCAAGCGCCTGCTCATCGTCGGCGGCGGCGACAGCGCGCTCGACTGGACGCTCAATCTCGCGCCGATCGCAAGCCATCTCACGCTCCTGCATCGCCGCGACCAGTTCCGCGCCGCGCCCGACAGCGTCAACAAGATGATGTCGCTGGTAGGTGAGGGGAAGATCGACTTCGTGCTCGGCCAGGTGACGGAGCTTAAAGGCGCGGGCGGTGTCATCGAGAAGGCGATCGTGAAGCGCAACGACGGCTCGAACTTCGAGATCGCCTGCGATGCGATCCTGCCGTTCTTCGGGCTCACCATGAAGCTCGGGCCGGTCGCCAACTGGGGCATCGCGCTGAAGGACGGCGAGCTCATCCCGGTCGACACCGGCACGTTCGAAACCAACGTGCCCGGCATCTTCGCCATCGGCGACATCAACTGGTACCCGGGCAAGCTCAAGCTGATCCTGTCAGGCTTCCACGAGGGCGCGCTGATGGCGCAGAAGGCGTATCAGTATTGCTTCCCCGGCAAGCGGCTTGTGTTCCAGTACACGACCTCGTCGACCAGCCTGCAGAAGAAGCTTGGGGTGGCGGGGGCGGCGAAATCGGAACCCGCGGAGGCGGCCAAATCGGCAGCCGGGGTCGCGAGCGCGACGCGGTCGTAAATCACCCTAATTTCACCTTTGCGCGTCGGGGGCTTCTGATGACAGGGTCACAGGAGCCGTGTCGTCGGAGACGACGATGCGCTTCTGGCGGTGGTGCGGCTCTAGCGGCAATGCTGCAGACCACGAAATCAAAGCGCTCAGGCTCGATGCATTCGCCTCAAGAATAGCCTTCGCAGATGGTCAATCCGATTGATTCTGAAAGCTGCCACGCGTGCACTGGGGCCAACAAAGAATTGCTGATCGGATGTGCAAAATAGAACTTGTTGGAACTTGGCGAGCTGTCCCGCTCGAAAGTGATCGAGCTAAACCAAAGATGCTTTGTTCAATACGTTTCGCTTATACGCTCCTTCCTGACGTACAATGGAAGTCAGTCGCTCACACTCGTTAACTCTCCTCCCTCTACTGCGCCGAGTGACAGGTTCCAATACATGGAGGAGTTTCTCATGAAAACATTGCTTGCAACAGTTGCTTTGGCCACGCTGCTGAGCTCGTCTGCTCACGCCCAATATGGCGTTTGGCGGGGGGGCTACTACCGTTCCTACGCTCAGGTGACGCCGTATGCCGCGTATCGCTCCTACGGCTTCAACCGTGCCTACGCCCAGGTCCCGCCGTATGCCGCGTACTCCTACGCTCAGTCCGCGTATTATCGCACCCCCGGCTTCTACGACCTCTACGGCCGCCTCTCGCCGTACCCGTACAGCGTATACGACGTTCGTGGCCGCTACATTGGCTCGGATCCGGATCCCCGCGTGCGCGATCAGCTGCGGCGTGATCCCTCGCAGGGAGTAGATTAGGCTTTGGGAAACGTGCGTTCCGAGGCCGCCCGAGTCGGCGGATTCGGAACTCACGGCGCCTCGATCTCCGTCACCACCTCCTTCGTCGTTCCATTGAACATCACCGCCTTGCCGTCGGCGTCGACCATGTAGTGATGGCCCTTGTCGGTGAGGAAGTGCCAAGCCACCACGCGCTCTCCGTTGTGCTGATGGTTCGGGTCGCCCGCGGTCACGCGCGACAGCTCGTGGCCGGCCTTGGCAATGAGCGCGCGGATAAGCTTCAGGTAGCGCGGCTCGTTCTCACGCGCGGCACGCACTCGCGCCTGGCGATCGGGCAGGGCGGCGGCGCGGCGCGCGACCTCGGCCTTGATGTCGTCGACTGTCATCACCTTGAGGTTCGGCAGGCTGCGCAACCAGGCGGCGTTGAGCGCGACCAGGTCCTCGGTCTCAGACAGCGCGTAGAAGCGGTCGTTGTTGATGTCGAGCGCGTCACGTGTCGGATTGGTGCCAAACAACTCGCTCTCGAGAAACGTCTGCAGGCGCTCCGCTCCCAATTGCTCGACGAGGGCCGCGCTCTCGTTGAACAGCGCGAGATGCCCCGCCGCCCTCATGGCGGCGAGGCCCTCGCGGATGAAGCCGTTCATGAGCGGTGACCAATGCGAGTTGAAGACGAATTGGGAAAAGCCGCCATTCTCGACCTGGGCCAGGTAATAGTCGACGTAGTAGCTGCGCAGCGCATCAGGCGCGATCTCGTCCGCCCTCAGGTGCTCCCCAAAGAGCGCGTTCACGACTTCAATGTTCGAGGAAACGATGTCGTAAGGGTCTGCGCTAGTGACGCGTTGATCGGAAACGATGACAGATGGATCCAAGCGGCTCCTCCTGCGTTGCGCGGCTCTGGCGAGCGCCACCCGAAGGACTAGCCTCGGTTTCCGACCACTTGGTGACCGGGCCGGCACGCAGCTTTCACCCTTTGTTCGACCGGGCAAGGCGGTCCCCGGCTCGCGTCAAAAGGTGGCACCTCGCGGACACCCGGCTTTTTCGGTTGCCGCCAAAAGCAAAATGTCGCAACCTGTCCAAAGATACCTTGCTGGAATAATTGCGGTTCTGGACTAGGCTCGGCTGCAAAAGCAGCCGGCGGGGAGCGGCTTGGGCGGCAGCTCCTGGCGTGAACGCCAATCATAAGAAGAATCCTGCGTAGTCGCGTGACAGTGTTGGTGGGGCTGCGATGAGTGCGATCGGTTCGGTTGATTGGGCCTTTTTGGAATTCTTCTTCGGTGACCACGGCAAGATCACCGTTGCGGTCATTGCGCTTCTGTTGACGACGATCTCCCTGCTCATCGCCACGCTGAAATACCTGGCGGCCAGGATGGCCAAGAAGGAGCGCGATGACGCCAGGAAGGAGCGCGACGAGGCGCGCATCAGCCTGCAGAAGCAATTGCGCAAGGTGCAGGAGCAAGAGGAAGTCCTGGCCGCGACCGCGGCCGAGCTGAACAAGAAGACCGCGTCGCTGAGCCTCACGGCCGCGATCCAGCACGACCAGGAAGCGGCCCTGAAGGAGCGCGAGCAGAAATTGGGCGAGGTTCGCTCAGCCTTCGTCGGCCAGGAGCATGACCTCTGGTGCCTGCACAAGGCGCGGCCGCCGAGCGGCCAGAACTACTACAACGCCCGCATGGCGCAGCGCCAGCGGCAGAAGCCGGTGATCCTGGTCGCCAATCTCAAGGGTGGCGTGGGCAAGAGCACGCTGGTCGCGAACCTCGCCGCCTATTTCAGGGAGTCGGGCAAGCGCGTGCTGGTGATCGATGGCGACTACCAGGGGTCGCTGTCGAACATGTTGCTGGCGGCCGAGGAGTATGACCGGGCGTCGCCGGAGATCAACAGGGTGCTCGAGCCCGGCTCCACGACCACCGCATTCAAGAGCGCCTGCTACCGGTTCCAACGCCGGCTCGCCGGCTCGATGATCGTCGCTTCGAGCTATGCGCTTGCCGCGATGGAGAACCGGCTGATGATCGAGTATCTCCTTGGCGACGACCGGCGCTATGACGACGGCCGCTATCGGCTCGCCAATCATCTGCTCAGCGAGGATGTCGGCGACACCTTCGACGTCGCGCTGATCGATGCGCCGCCGCGGCTCACGGCCGCAACCATCAACGCCTTCTGCGCCAGCACGCATCTCTTGGTGCCGACCGTCTACGACAAGACGTCGGCGGAAGCGGTCGGCACCTTCCTCAACGGCGTGCGCACGTTGAAGAGTGCACTGAACACCCAGATCGATCTCCTCGGCGTGGTCGGCACGCTCACGCATCGGCAGGATTCACTGGTGCCGCGCGAGCAGAACGCCCGCAACATGGCCAAGGACCAGGTCGCGAGTGTGTGGGGTCCGAACTTTCATGTCTTCGAGCGGCACATCCCCCGCAGGAGCGCGATCGCGGAGGCGGCGGGCGGGGACATCGCGTTCTATCGCGACGAGACTGTGCGCGGCTTGTTCGCGGCGCTTGGCGGCGAGATATCAAGCCGGCTGTGGCCGCAGCCTGCGGCCGAGCCGCCACGCCCGCCGCGCGTCCAGCAGACGCCGCGTGCGGCCGCGTCAGAGCCCGCGCATCCGATCGGTTGAGCTCATGAAGGTTGCGGCGTTCCGCGCGATCCTTGCGGCGGCTGAGAGGCTTTACCGGGATGGCGGCAATGAGCAGGCAGCGCAGGCGCTGAGCCTGCTCGCGCGGCTTCTGGCAGCTCGCGACACGATGACGGTGGCGGCATTTGCGGCGTTGCTAGCGAAGGCGCCCACTGCAGACAATATCGGTACGGCTGCGGGCGCACCGGCCGTCGCGCAGCTCACGAAGGCCCTCGACAGTCTGCAGTCCTTCTGTCAGGCGGCCGGCGCCAAAACGGCCGAGAAGGATTTCAAGGCGCTGACCGATGCGCTGGAGGCGCGCGCCGCCCAGCCGCTTGAGGCCTTCAGCGCACACGCGCAGGCGTGGCTGAGTGAAGCGGCTGCTAAGCCGAAGGGCCGTAGTAAGGCCACTGCAACGAAAAGCGCGACGTCGAACGAAGAGGCGATTACGTCATACTTGGCGGCGCTGCGCAACGCGGGCATTGATCGCGCAGCTTTCGAGGCTGCGCTTGCGACGCTCAAGGCCGACAAGTCAGTCAAGGCGGCAGCGGTCGCCGAGATTGCGCGCCGATACGCCGACACCGTGACCAAGTACAAATCGATCGCTGCGGCGCATGCCGACATCGCGAGCGCGTTTACCCAGCGAGCGCGGTTCGCAAGCAAGGTGGGGTAGCTCGTAGCCCGCAGACGCCACTCCGTCCTCATCCTGAGGAGGGTGCACGCTCTTGCGTGCACCCGTCTCGAAGGATGGGGGCGGCCACATGCTTCGAGACGCCACCTTGCCCCGGGGGCAAGGTGGGCTCCTCAGCATGAGGCCGATTGAGAATCTTAACGTGGTTAGGGCGTAACTCGTTGGCACGACGAATTCACCTCCACACGTCCTGCGCCAGCTCAACCACCATCCGCAGTTTCGCCCATTGCTCCTCCTCGCCAAGCACGTTGCCTTCCTCGGTCGAGGCGAAGCCACATTGCGGCGAGAGGCAGAGCTGCTCGATTGCCACGAAGCGGGTGGCGTCCTCGATGCGGCGCTTGATGATGTCCTTCTGCTCCATGGTGCCGGTCTTGGAGGTGATCAGGCCGAGCACGACAGTCTTGTTCTTGGGCAGAAACCGCAGCGGCTCCAAGCCGCCGGCGCGATCGCTGTCCCATTCGAGAAAATAGCCGTCGACGTTCACTCGGTTGAACAGCAGGTCAGCCACCGGCTCGTAGCCGCCCGACGCGATGAAGGTCGAGCGGAAATTGCCGCGGCAAACATGCGTGGTGACGACGAGGTCGGCCGGGCGGCCTTCCAGCGCCGCGTTGATCATGCCGGCGTAGATCTCGCCCTGGCGGTCGGGATCGTCGCCGCGATCGGCCAGCATCTTGCGCTGCTGGGTGTCGCAGAGATAGGCGAAGCTGCAGTCGTCGAGCTGCAGATAGCGGCAGCCGGCGGCATAGAACCCGCGGATCGCGTCCTTATAGGCCTGCCCGAGATCGTGATAGAACGCCTCCATGGTCGGGTAGGCGGTGCGGTCGATCATGTTGCGGCCGCCACGATAGTGCAGCATCGAGAGGCTCGGGATCGTCATCTTGGGCGTGCGCGTCGTGTGCGCGGCGAGAAACTTGAAATGCTCGATCTGCGGATGCTGCCGGGATCCGAGCTTGCCTTTGACGAACGGCGCCTCGGCCTTCGACGTCACGCCGGCAAACGCAATCCCGGGCGCCTCGACCATCGCGACGCCGTCAAGGCCGGAGAGAAAATCGAAATGCCAATAGGCGCGGCGGAACTCGCCGTCGGTGATCGCATTGAGCCCGACCTGCTCCTGCCTGGCGATGATTTTAGTGATCTCGGCGTTCTCGATGGCGGCAAGCTCGGCGGCGGAAATCTGCCCCGAGGCGCGCTTGCGGCGTGCCTCCTTGAGCGGCGCAGTGCGCAGGATCGAGCCGACATGGTCGGCGCGGAAGGGAGGGAGGTTACGTTGCATGGAGGCGACCGTTCAGTAACGCGATGTAGGGTGGGCAAAGGCGCGCGGCACTGCATGTCCACGTCGGCAAAGCCTGGCGTGCGCCGTGCCCACCAACGAAGCCGGTGCAAGTCTTGCTGTCCATGGTGGGCACGGCGCACCAACGGCTTTCCTCTGTTGAGGAGCCATGCCTTCGCCTTTGCCCACCCTACGCACGCTCATTTCGACATTCACCTACTTCCTCTCCTTCGACGGGTCCTTGTAGTTCGCGATGGTCGCGAACTCGACATTGTAAAGCTCGCCGCCAACACGCTCGACCTTGCGGATATAGATGTTCTGGATCATCTCGCGCGTCTCCGGATCGAGCGTCACCGGCCCGCGCGGGCTTACGAAGCTCAAGCCCTTCATGGCGTTCACCAGCGCGGTGCCGTCGGTTGCGGCGTTCGTCTTCTTGAGCGCCTCATAGATCATGTGCATGCCGTCATAGGCCTGCACCGCCATCAGGTTGGGACGCATGGCGCGAAAGCACAGGCGGCGGCAGTCAGGCCGGAGGCAACAAGGCGCGTCAAGGTCATGGCGTGTTTCCAGTGATCCGCAAAGGTGTCGAGGACCCTAGCGTGTGCGCTAGGAGCCGTCCACGTTGCGGCTGGGGCCGGCGGCGGCAGGCGGGATGGCGCCCACTTGGCCCATTGAAGCCGGGCAGGGCGGGGCGTATCATTTTTTGAAAATTGCAAGACCGTTGCTGCTCGCGCGTTGCAGAGAAGAAAACACGATCAAGGAGAGGTTGCCCAATGAAAGCCAAGCTCATGATGGCGTCTGCGGCTATTGCGATGGCCGCCGCGTTGTTGCCGCCGGCAGCGCTCGCCGCCGACGGGGTGTCGCTCCTGAGCGGCAAGGTGGTCTCGTCGGGTGGCGAGGCGCTGGCCGGAATTCCGATCAAGGCGCGGCGTGATAACAGCCCGATGACAGTCGCGGTCTACACCGACGCCAAGGGTGAGTACGCGTTCCCGGCCTGGTCGGAGCTCAAGCCCGGCTCTTATTCGATTGCGGTCGATCTGCCGGATTTCGAGCGCGTCGCCAAGCCGGTTGCGCTTGCGGATGGCAAAGCTAGGACTGTCGACTTCACGCTCAAGGCGAAGCCAGTCGCCTATGAGGATGCGACCGCATCCGAGATCGTGGCGGGGCTCCCTGGCACTGATCATCAGAAGGTGCTGCTGTCGCAGTGCGGCAATTGTCACACGCTGCAATGGGCGTTGCGGATCCCGCGCAGCAAGGACGAATGGGCGCAGGTGATCAAGCGGATGGCTGGCCGCGCCGCGGAGGATCACACGCCGGGCACCTATGCGTTCAGCCAGCAGCAGTTCATCGAGCCGCTCGCGGAGTATCTCGCCGCGATCCGCGGCCCGGGCTCCTCCGATGCGATCCCGTTCAAGCAGCGCCCGCGGCCGACCGATGTGGCGTCCACCAATCTGGTCGTGACCGAATATGCGCTGCCGCGCGGCGGCGAGCGCGAGCTCTTCATGATGCGTGGCGACCGCCGCTTCGTGTGGCCGCACGATGTCATCGTGAACGAGAAGTACGCCTACTACACCGATCACTTCTCTTATGTGCTCGGCCGCGTCGACGTGAAGAGTGGCGAAACGACCGAGATGCCCTTCACGCTGCCACAGGGGGCAGGGCGCGGCAATCGCGCTGAGATGGACGGTCGCCCGGGCGATCCGGGCGGTGGCGCGCACGAGCTGCAGTTCGACACCAAGGGCAACGTCATCGTCGGCATGGACAACGGCACGGTCAAATACGATCCGGAGACCGGGAAGTTTGCGAGCTGGCCGATGGGGCGCCCGATGTTCGGGCTCGATCCGAACGGCAATGTCTGGTTCATGAAGCGCAACAACAGCGAGATCGTAAAGATCGACACCAGCAGCGAGGACTCGAAGCCTGTCAGCTTCCTGGTTCCCAAGAACAGGGGCATCTACGACACCGACACCGATTCCAAGGGCCGCACCCACGTCTATATCTGGCGCGAGGGCAAGGTCGGTATCTTCGACCCCAAGACAGTCGAATATGCCGAATACAAGACGCCGACGCCGATGGCCGGACCGCGGCGCGGGCAGATCGACGCGCAGGACCGGCTGTGGGCGGCCGAGTTCTATGCCGGGCAGGTGCTGATGTTCGATCCGGACA
>Ga0137409_10007298_pt1 | contig 11382 bp, 10 predicted proteins | sample CZODoug1_16funga_FD_122059 | JGI IMG/M metagenome (GOLD analysis project Ga0137409, IMG submission 122059) | Vadose zone soil fungal communities from Angelo Coast Range Reserve, California, USA - CZODoug1_16fungal (Hybrid Assembly) | ecosystem: Environmental > Terrestrial > Soil > Vadose zone... | reverse complement strand
GTGGATTTGCGGATGCCGGGGTATCCGGCTTTTCTTGCGATCATCTATGCCCTCACCGGCCGCACGGGGACCGATGCACGCGTGTGGGTGATGTTGGCGCAGATTGCGGTCGATTTGCTCGCCTGCCTGCTGATTGCCTGGCTTGCGGAGCTTCTGGCGTGCACAGCCGAGGGCGCCACAACAAACAAACACGTGCGAACTTTGGCCTTGTGGCTCGCGGTATTGTGTCCCTTTACAGCCAACTATACGGCGGTTCCGCTGACCGAAGTGTTCGCCGCTTTCTGGACGGGACTTGCCTCTTGCGCCCTCGTTCTGGCGTTGCGGCGAGTCAAGCAGCCTGATTTTCTCCTGAAAAATTCCCACATGCGCCTTCGAAGCAGCGTGGAGTACACGGCGTTGGGAGCAGGGTGGCTGGTTGGCGCCGGAACTTTGTTTCGCCCAGAAACACCAATCTTGCTAATCGCGGCAGCGCTTGTATTCGGCGGCTTGTTCTTTATTTCCCGGGATATCAAACGCTGGTTATTAGTTAGCCTGGCGATGGCGCTGGGCTGTTTGTTGATTCTTTCTCCTTGGGCTCTGCGCAATAGGGTGATGCTTGGCGAGGTGCGATTCCTTGCGCCGAAAGATTCGAATCTGCCAGGGGAACTGGTCCCAAAGGGCTTCATGGCCTGGGAAAAGACCTGGCTCTTCCGCGTTCGCGATTGTTACCTAGTTCCCTGGAGGCTGAACGGAGAGGCTATTTTCGTGGATGATATCCCGGCGCGAGCGTTTGATTCGCCGGAAGACAAACAACGCGTCGTCGCCATTCTCGAACAATACAACAACGATTTGACGCTGACGCCGGAGGAGGATGCGGCGTTCGCGCAGCTCGCGCGGGAGCGCAACGCTCGCCATCCATTGCGGACGTATCTCTGGTTGCCGTTGGCGCGAGCAACGACGATCTGGTTTACCCCTCGAATCGAACTTTTGCCCATCTCGGGGCATGTTTTTCCGCTCTGGCAAATGCGGGAAGACGACCCCGTGGATCAGGAAGTGACCAGCCTGTTTTTTGTGCTGAATTTGTTTTATGTGGGGCTGGGTGTATTGGGTGCCGCGCGGCTTTGGCGTTCGAATTCCGTGGCCCGGCCCGCGGTTGCGTTCCTGGTGCTCTTTATCCTGATTCGTACCGCGTTCCTGACCACGCTGGAAACGCCCGAGCCGCGCTACGTGCTGGTTTGTTTTCCTGCGTTAATCGCGATGGGTGCGCAGGTGTTTGCGCGCCGTGCTGAGCCGCAGTAGCACAGACTTCAGCCTGTGCCTCTATTTCTCTTCAAATGGTTCGGGATGAATCGTCACGCGAAAGATCTGGGGAAACTTTTCCTTCACGCGGTCTTCCAGCACGGCCGTGACGTCATGGACCTGCGTGATGGGGAGTTGGCTCTTCATCGTGCAGTGGCATGACACCTGAATATGGTGTTCCACCTGCCGGGCTCGCACGTCGTGGCAATTCACCAACTCGTCGAATTCCGACGGCAGACCGTTGAGAAATTCCTCGATGGCGCGCGCGAGCTGCTTCATTTCGCCGAGGCCCGCGTCGGGCGTGGCGATGTGGCGCCCCAGCGGCTCGATGTGAATATTGACCTCAAGCCGGCCGTCGCGCAGTTCGCGGATTTTTGCTTCCAAATCACTGGCTTGTCGATGGGCGTCACGGAGGCTGAGCTTTTCATCCACCTCCAGGTGGAGTTCGACGAAAAGCTGTCCGGCTTGTTGCACGGCAGTCAAGTCATGGATGGCGAGGCCCAAGCTTTGAGCAGCGGCGCGAATGGCTTCGAACAGATGTTCGCCCTGTGGCGCGCGCGGTTCCGCATGGACCATCACGTCTGATGGAACAATTTCGCCGATGCGCTGTTCGATGGCATCGCTCAAGGCATGGACCTGCTCAAGGCTGGCCGTGCGCGCGACGCTGACCGTAGCGTCAACGAAGTGGCGGTTGCCGGCCCGGCGCACGCGCACGCGGTCCACGTCCAGCACCCCGTCCATGCGAGCAACGGCCTTGGCGATTTCCTGCTGCAATCCTTCCGGCGCAACATCCAGGAGAGCATCCAAGGTGCGTTTGCCGAGCCGCGCGCCTACCCATAGAATTACGGCGGCTACGGCCAAAGCCGCGAGGGCATCGGCATAGTTCAGCCACGGCATACGCCAGGTCTCACCAGCCCAAACGAGCCCAATGCCTGCAATGACGATGAGGGTGCTCCATACGTCGGTGGAAAAATGTAGCGCATCGGCTTCCAGCGCGTCACTGGAATATTTTTTCGCCACACGCGAAAGCGCCCGGGCCCGCGTGATGTCAATCGACAGCGCAAATACAAGCACGAGGATCGCGGTCACGCTGGGCTGGATGTGCACGATGCGGAAGAACAATCGCGCGAGGGCCTCGTAAATGATGTAGAGGGCCGTGAGCGCCAGCAACCCCGTTTCCACGAAGGCGGAGAAGTTTTCGAACTTCCCATGACCGTAAAGATGGCGTTCATCGGCAGGCTGATCCGCCACCCGGACCGAGAGAAGAGTAATAATGGCCGCAACCAGGTCCAGCGAGGAGTGTAGCGCTTCAGAAAGGACGCCGAGGCTTCCCGTTCTGAGGACTAGAAACGTTTTGAGAGAAACCAACACCACGGCGGAGCCCACGCTCAAAAGCGCCGCGCGGCGCTTCTCCCGGCTTTCCTCGATCTGGTGCATCGTCATCGGTCCGCCTAGACTACCTCAGATTCAGGTTTTTTCGCCGACGCACGAGAGGCACAGTCCTGACGCGTGCGGCAATGAACCGAGGGGAATCAGGTTCCAAGGAATGGCGCCTAGCCTAGCTTTTTCGGGGGATAAAAAGCAGAGCCGCTGAGTTCATGCAGTAACGCAGGCCGGTCGGTGCGGGGCCGTCGGTGAAGACGTGGCCCAGATGAGCGTCGCAGAGGGTGCATTTTACTTCGGTTCGAAGCACGCCCAGGCTGAAATCCTTTTTCTCGCGCACATTTTCCTTGGCGATAGGTTCCCAGAAACTGGGCCAGCCTGTGCCGGAGTCAAATTTTGATTTGGACTCGAAGAGAGCATTGTTGCAATCGATGCAGCGATAGAGACCGGGCGCATGCTGATCGTGGAGCGGCCCGGAGAACGCAAATTCCGTCGCGGCGCGCCGGGTCACTTCATACTGCAGAGGAGTGAGCTGCTTTTTCCACTCGGCTCTCCTCTTGCGCACTTTCGGCACGGAGAGTGTTCCCAACGGCGCGCCATCGTCGGCGAACTTCATGATTTTGACCGGACCGGGATCGTCCTCCGCGTCGGAATCACCGGCGAAAGCGGAAAGGCCGATGCGCTGCACTCCGGCGAGCAGGCCGGCGGCAGCCAAGGTTGCCGTGCCGTAAATGAGACTTCTGCGGGTGAAGTCGTTCATCGCGAGCGATCCGTGAAAAACTATTTCGTTGCTGTCATGGGCGGCGGAGGCATGAGCGGCAGCCGCTTTGCTTCGCCCCGAGCGCCGCGCACTTCCAATTCTTCAAAAAGCAGAGAGGGCGCAACCATCGAAGCCGGGACGCCGCCTTGGGCCGAGCCAAACGCTCCAAGGGCCGTGCCGGCGAAGCCGGTGATCTGGCTCTGCATATAGTTGTAAACAAAATTGTCGTTGCCAATCCCGGCAAGGTTGCGCAAGGCACGCGTGTTCAGCCCGATGATGCGCGAACCGCGGATCATTTCTTCCCGGCCGGTGTCCGGATACACGCGGAAAACAACCAGGGGCAGACGATCGCCGGTGCCGGCGCCGCCGCCGAAGCTCGCCAGCAGTTCAGAGAAATCTTCCTGGTGCAGCAGGCTCAGCGTGGGATTATCCATCTCGCGAACGATGATGCAATAGTTCAGTTTCTCCGCGCGGCAAGCATCGAGGAATTTTTTCTTCAAGTCAGCGGGAGTCAGAGTTTCCGTGGATGAGAAAAGCACGTTGCTCATGGTGGGTTTGGCGTCATTGAGGAACGCCGCGCGACCATGGCCGTTGGACTGATCGGAGTCCGGCCCGGGGCGACGGGACATCAATTCGTTTTTCACAGTACCGTTCTCCACCAGCGTGACTTTTTGCGCGCGAACTCCCTCTTCGTCAACGGCGTATTTGCCCAGTAGGGCCACGCCCTTGAAATCCTTGGCGCCAGGGTCATCGACCAGAGAGACGCTTGCAGGTAAAACGCGAGAACCGAGGCGTCCGACCCAGTCGCTCTTCCCGCCCAATCCGCTCAACATCTGTTCCATGACCGGCGTAAAGGAAACCGGCGGACGAGAACCGTTCACCGCGGGGCCGAGAACCTGCGCAAGAAGCGGCGCGGCGGCGCGCGCTTCGAAAAGAACGGGGCCGGTGTAGTCTTGCGCCGTTGGGGCGGCACGCAGGGCCATCAATTCGCTGCCGGTGACATTCAGTCCCTTTCGAACAGCGTCAACATTGGGAAGGTCCGCCGGCGTGCGAGCGTAGGTTGCGTAAAAATGATTCAGGGGCACGCCATCGTCGGCGAGCGCATTCAAGCCGGCTTCGATGGCGGCGTAGGAACGATTCTGGCGGATTTCCGTGCCTTCGCTGGTCATCAAATACTCTGTCGCATAGACCAAATAATAGGTCACCCGCGATTCGTAGATTTGAGGGAATGCGCGCAACGCCGCGGACGTGTCGCGAGCTTCCTGATCCCAGTTGCGGCTGGTCCAATCCGGAGTGACAAGGGGCTCGATGAGTTGCACCGGCTCGACTTTCGAAAAATCATCAATGTCGGACTGGCGAGCCAGGCTGCTGAGGTAGGCTTGTTTCCGTGAGTACGTTTCCACCGCTTCCTTGAAGGCCTGATCGGTGGCGATCCAGAGATCCTGGCGAAGAGAATCGTAATCACGATCGATTCCTACCGAGCCGGTGGGACCGATGAAACCGCGAAAGCCGTCATCGCTGACGAAATTCGAACTGTCAAGCTTATAGCTGCCCACGCGGGCTTCCACGTCCATGAAGCGATTCCGCGTGCGTGTGCTGGAGAGGATCGTGCCGAATTGCGCGACGACCTGACGCACTTCCAGATCGAGCAAGCGATATTCGAGGTAGTACGGGCGGACGGGCTGATCGGTGCCGGGAATTTTCAGCTCGAGGCGCGACTTGGCCCGGGCCATTTCGTCACGCATGGCCTGGAGAGTGTGGTCATTATCCTGCTGGGCCTGGGCGCGCGTCGGCATTCCGCAACCAACCACGGCAAGAAGCAAACTTGCGCATGCAATCCTCAGAAAGTGCCTCACTGCTGGCCTCCCGCTTTAACGACGTCATGCGCGGGCGGCGGCAGAATGGGCGGCCGGTCCGTGGAACTTTCTTTTTTCTGCACTTCGAGTTCAGAGGTCAAGATCGCGGGCGAAGCAGCAGAGACCGGTACGGAGCCGGATTCCGCGCCACAGTAACCGTTAAAGACTTCCGGTGTGTCACCGGTGGCGACGATTTTTGTGAGCGCGGCCAGTGGCGTCCCCACGATGTCTACGCCACGGACCAATTCATCCGGCCGGCCGTCAGCAAAAACCTTGTAAACCACGAGCGGCAGCACCTGGAAGGCTTGCGGTTGTCCGCGGCCGGTAAAGGTGAATCCGCCGGCGATATCGTCGATGAGCAATCCGTAGGACTTGCCCTGCGTTTTGATTAATTCGATCAGCTTCGCGCGCAGCTGCGTGTTCGTGACCGTCTTGTTGCTCTGGACTATCAGATTGCCTTGACGGGACACCGGCGTTGCGCCGAGCTGGCGGCGGCCGTGGCCGTTCGAACGCGGGAATCCAACGAGCGGAGAGCGCGACATTTCGAAGTTCTTCAACACACCATGCTCGACCAACGAAACGCGCTGCGCCGGAACGCCTTCGTCATCGAATTGGTAGTAGCCCAGCAGATCCTGCCCGCTGAGTTTTTTCATTGTGGTGTCATCGGTGATGCTCAGGAATTCAGGAAGAATTTGCTCGCCAACCTTTTTTGAGAATGTTTGCCCTTCGGTGACGTCTTTTTGCCGGTGGCCCTCGGCGCGGTGGCCAAACACTTCATGGAAAAAAACCGCGGCCGCGCGGCCAGTTAATAACGCGGGGCCGACGGTCGGGTCATTGATGGGCGCGGCGACCAAGCCTTCCAGCTCTTTGCGCATCGTCGTTGCGGCGGCGTAGACCGCATTGTCGTCGGGCGCATCCGCGGGATTTACCCAATCGAAATTATAGTAGCGGTCGATGTCCATGCCGTCCGGCGCTTTGCCCTGGATAAAGAGTTCCAGGCGGTAGCGAATCTGCCCGAATTGCAACTGCGTGCCCTCGCTGGTTACTTGATAGGCGTTTTGGGCTTGCGCAGTGAAAGTGACGATGGAATTGATGATGGCCGTCGAAGCGCGGAAAGATTTCGTGTAGGCACGCACTTTCTCTTCCCAGGGTTTGCGGTCCACAGCGATCGAAGCAGGTGCCCCGATGTAAGTATGGGGTTGTTCACGCGAAAAATCGGGCGCGCGGCCTTCCGCTGTTTCTACTTTCACTTCCTTGCCCGTCTTGATCTTGATCAGCGCCTGAGATGCCACGCGGTATTGCTTGTCGGTTTCGAGCCAGATGGCCCGGCGAAGCACATCGGCGTCATCATCAAGAGGCACCGCCGTGCCTGGCCCGCCGCTCTGCATCTGGCGCTCACCAACTTTGTGGGAATTATCCAGACCGTAGCTGCCCGTTCGAACGGAAACTTCCAGCCAGCGGTTGCGGCCTTCGTCGCTGTTCAGCAGCGCTCCATTGGAGCCTGAAACGTTTATGCGCTGAGTGTCCGTCACCGTGTAGCCGATGAAGTAGGCCTGAGGATCCAGCGTGCCAAGCGTTTTCAAGGAGCGCTCGAGTTCCACCTGCAACGCTGCAAGCAGCGGAGAGCGCTTGGCCTGTGCATCCGGCGGCGCAGCTTTAGCCATTTGCGCCTTGGCCGGAGCCAAGGTAGCAAGCAGGATCAGGGCGCAGAAGCGCGAAATCAAGCGACTACGATTCGAATTGGTCAAAGGAAGCCTCACTAGCAATTAGACGGGACCGCGAAACATTCAGTGTACGCCACCGGACAGCGGCGCACAAAGCGCGGCAAATTCGGGCGTCGCAGTTCGAACAACACTGATTAGACGGCCAGAACGGGTGCGCAGTTGCATCGCACCGTGCCGCGTTTGCCCGAGAGAAGCAGGAGCGCTGGCTGCGAATTGCCGCCAGGCTAGTGAAAGCGGGGCTTGCCGAGGATCGCCTCGAATTACGGGCACAGTCCCGTTTGCGAATTTGGCTTGCAGCCGCGTTGCGTAGAGTTCCCGCCGCGCGACAACCCGACACCCAATCCAACCCCGACTGCTCCCGCGACAATTCCGACGGTTCCCAGCACGCCGAGATGCCCCGCCCCTGCGGCTCCGGCTGCTCCCGAGGGTGCTCCGACATTCGTATCATTGGTTGTTGCGACCAGCAGGTCGAGAGCGGCCTGCGTGGGCGGCGCTGGAGCGGAATTGTCTCCGTTGCGAACGTTGGTCATCTGCCCGGCCTTGACCAACACGCAAACACCAGCCAGGTTGCAAACCTTCACCAGACCTTCAAAAACGATTACGTTCATGGCGCCCGCGTTGACGTCGTATCCGACAAAAAAATCCGTTCCGACTACGCCGGCGACTCCGGCGGGCGTGCGCACTTCGAATTTTCCATCCGGTTTGGCGATTTTCTGCGCCTGAGTGCGGAGCTTGCCGTAGGTCAGCTCCAGCTCCGTCTGCTGTGCGCCTGCGTCGTGCTTGACGATTTTCATGGATGATTCGGAACCCACGTTCAGCACCGAGCCATCGTCGAGAGCAATTCGCGCGCGCGCATTCACCTGCGTGTTGACCAGGTCCTGCCAATTCACGACGGATTTTGACGAGGCGGTGATGGATTTCGATCCGCGGGCAATGCTTACCGCGGGGATAAGACGAGAGACTTCCCCGGCGCGTTGTCCGGCCCCTTGCGGCGCTGCCCAAATGTCCGCCGGGATCGCAAGCAGGAGCGAGAGCGAGACAGCCAGACCAAGAGCGCAGGGGGATTTTGTCTTCATCAAGGACTCTCCTGAATGAAATACCTGTATCTATACGTAGTTACTTGAGAGCGCCAGGACTGTCAATCGTATTTGCGGGACGCTTTGCCTACTCTCTACATGCCCATGCAGGCACGCTGCGACATCGCTTAGCCGGAATAGAGAAACAACGCCGCAGCCATATCGTCGTGCTGTTCGCAGCCCCGTGCAAAGTCTTCGACTGCGGAAAAAATCTTGCCCAATAGTTCCGCCGGCGATAAATGGCGTTGATCTCTGCAGAGTTCCTGCAAACGCTCAACACCGAACTGTTCCTCGTCACGGTCGAACGCGTCGATGATCCCATCGGTGCAAAAGAGCACGGAATCGCCCGGGCACAACCGCACGGTCAGAGTTTCGTAACGGGTGTCTGCGAATAATCCCGGGGGAATCCCAGAGAGCTCCAGAGGGCAGCAGCCATCGGCACAGAGGTGAAAGGGGCCGGGCATGCCCGCGCTGGCAATTCGTAGATCCCTGCTGCGCGGATCAAACACCGCATACTGGATTGCCGCGTGCCTCCGGGGCATGCCACGCATCAAGAGGCGCCGGTTGAAAGTGGCAAGGGCCTCGCTCGGGGACGTGCCGGTCTTATGAACGCCTCGCAAAGTCCCCACGGACAGCGCCGCGTACAGTGCAGCCGGTAGTCCTTTACCGGAGACATCACACAGATAAATGCCGAAGGTTCCGTCCATAAGCTGGAAATAGTCCAGGAAATCGCCGCCAACGGCAGCTAGGGGCCTGAATCCGTGGGAAATCGTCACCGGACCAGCGCGAAGCGATTCTGCGGGGAGCATTTCTGCCTGGATGGAACGAGCCTCTTCGAGTTCTTCTGCCCGTAGTTTTTCAAGGGCGTGCAAGTCGAGCGGCAGCGCAGGCATATTCATTCGTCGGTCCGCAGAAGCGCCGTACACCGGGAAGGGATTCGGGGTAAGAAGAAGTTTAGCAGATGGGTTGATGAGCGGAGTGGAAAATTGGGCCGTTGTTTCATAGCGCAAACGGCGATGCTCTCCGCTTGCGGGAGACAGCAGGCGGCACCACAATTCTCCCATGCGCGCTCTTGTCGGAGTTATCGTAGCCGCGGCAATCTTCTTCGGTATTTATCATTACTACTTGAAGAAGATGCCTACGACGGACGAAGGGACAGAACCGACCCAGGCTATCAGCCTCATAGGCGTGCGCAGCGACCTTCTGCAAATCGCACAAGCGGAACGCGAGTACATTGCGACGAACGGGCATTGCGCGGCTCTGGCCGAACTCGTCGCCTCAAATTCGTTGTCCCTGTCCGGCAGCGAGCGCGACGGTTATACCTACTCGGTCGAATGTTCCTCGGGCGATTTCACGGCCACCGCGCGGCACGCACCTGCCCCGGCCGGCTACCCGGTCCGCTACCCCAGTTTTGCCATTGACGCCAACATGGAAGTCCACGAAGTTAACTGACCACGACGACAAAGACATCGCTCGCGAGGGGCGGAGTGGGGAATTCTCCATGAATTTTGGGAACTTTCCCGGCCCGCCCGGCGTACCTATTGATGAAAGCGGTTCCAACAACAAGGCGCCCAAACTGGCGCATCAACTTAAGAAGGAGCAGAACATGGGTGGAGAATTGATTGGATTGGTGGCTGTTACCCTGGGGATGGGAGTTCCTCTCGGCGCGCTCTATACATATTACCGCGTACGCAAACTTCGCAGCGAAGAGCGGCTGGCGGCGATCGCCCGCGGGGTCGAAATCCCGGTCGAGCCGGAACTGACGCAGGCGGCGCGTTCCCGTCGCGCAGGTATCCTGCTCGTCAGCGGCGCACTCGGATATATCGCTACCTTTGGATTGATCGCGCAGATCCAGGCAGATCGTGACATTTGGACGGCAGCGGCCTTCGGTATCATCCCACTTGCAGTCGGAATCGGCTATTTCCTGGATTGGTCCATGATCCGCAGCGACGCGCGATCGGCAAGTTGAGCCGGTTGCACCGAAAAAGGGCGGTCGATCGCTCTACGTGGGCAGAAGACCGAGCCCGCCCCGCTTGGTTTAACGGGATTGCCGCCGTTTAAGGTGTGCGCTTTTGGTCCACGACGAGGACTCCGGACTCGGCATAGTTCGTTGCGGGGACGTCGTGAAACGATACGTGGATGTTTTCCCGCTTGGCTTTGCCGTCTTCGATGAGCACGGTGGTGACGCGTTCGGCAATTTTTCGTTTTTGATCCGGAGTGCGGCCCTCGACCCAAGTGATTTGCACATGCGGCATGGTTTCTCTCCTCGGTTCCTGTTTCTCAAATAAGAGCTCTCAAAGAACGCTCGCATTTTATCCGCCGTTGGGCTTCTCGCAAAGCCCGCTGCTCGCCTGTGCTAGAATTGATTGCCAGTGCATCCTGCGATTCCACACCTGATCGAGCTTCAGCGCGTCGACCACCAGATCGCGGCATTGCGCGCGGAACTGGAAGTCTTTCCGAAACGTATCCGCGAAGCCGACGCCAAGATGAACGGCGCGCGCGCGGAACTCGCTGCCGCAAAAGAGACCCATACCCAGGGCGCCACCGAACGCAAGAAACATGAGTTCGATGTGCAACAGTGGAAAGACCGCGCCCGGAAGTACCGCGATCAGAGCGGTGCAGTAAAAACGAACGAATCCTTCAAAGCACTACAGCACGAAATCACCAACGCCGAAGCCGAAGTTGCCAAAGCCGAAGACCGCCAGCTCGAGGTCATGATGGCCGGCGAGGAACTCGATCGGCGCGTGAAGCTTGCCGAGTCCAGATTGAAAGAAACGGAGCAGGCCGTCGCGGCGGAACGGAAAGAGATTCAGGGGCAAGGGGCGGAGAAGAAAAAACAGCTCGATGCCGCGCTTGCCGAGCGCGACGGAATCATCGCTCCCGTGCCGGAAGATTTGCGCGAGCTTTACGCGCGCATTGCCAAGCGCCACAACGGCACCGCCATGGCCGAGGCCCGCGATGGCCAGTGCCGTGGTTGCGGCATGCGCGTCCTACCGCATATTCTTCAAGAACTACGCACCGAAACCAACGAAGAACTGTATCGGTGCGAGAGCTGCGGCCTCATCCTTTACACACTGGAACCGATTCCCGTGGCGAATTCCTCCGACGCAGGCACGAACGCCTCCGCGGCCTCGACAAATTCCTGATGCCGCGCCGCACACCAACTCCCCGCGGCAAAAGCTTGTTCGGTGATGCCGCTGCAGAGCCGAAACCGTCTCCCGCTGCCTATCGCGCAAACATCGACGGCGGCTCGCGGGGCAATCCGGGTCCGGCCGCTTACGGCGTGGTCATCCGCGATGGCAGTG
>Ga0137409_10007297_pt1 | contig 11383 bp, 10 predicted proteins | sample CZODoug1_16funga_FD_122059 | JGI IMG/M metagenome (GOLD analysis project Ga0137409, IMG submission 122059) | Vadose zone soil fungal communities from Angelo Coast Range Reserve, California, USA - CZODoug1_16fungal (Hybrid Assembly) | ecosystem: Environmental > Terrestrial > Soil > Vadose zone... | reverse complement strand
AATAGTGGACTATTGCGACCCGCATCAGTATGAGCCCTTGGCCGTAATCAGCACCGGAACAGTCTTCGCGATGATCTTTATGTCATTCCAGAACGACCAGTTCTCGACATAGTCTCGATCGATGGAAACGCGGCGCTCGTAGGAAATATCGTTGCGGCCGCTGACCTGCCACGCGCCGGTCAGGCCAGGACGCGTCAGCAAATAGTGCCCCGCGCTCGGTCCGTACATTGTGATCTCTTCGACGACCACCGGCCGCGGACCCACGATGCTCATGTCGCCACGAAGAACATTCCAGAGCTGCGGCAATTCATCCAGGCTGGCTTGACGCAGCACTTGACCAACCGCAGTCACGCGCGGATCGCGCTTTAGCTTGCGCGTTTCGGCCCACTCCCTCGCAGCCTCGGGATAATCGCGAAGGTGGCGCGCCAGCACCGCGTCGCCATCCATTGCCATCGTCCTGAACTTCAGGCAGCCGAAGGTGGAAGAACGAAAGCCGACGCGTGGTTGCCGGTAAATAATGTTACCGCGATCTGTGATCTTCAGAAGCAATGCAATGAGGAGAAGGAGCGGCGTGAAGGCCAGCAGCGCTGACGAAGAAATGAGAATATCGAGCAGCCGTTTCGATACACCCCCGATCGGATACCTTGCCGATCTCTGCCTGATGCGCCTATTGATAAGCAATCCAACTTCTGTGGTCGCGCTCTTCGGCAACTGAAACAACTGCATTACTTCAAGCTCCAATAAGGGACCTTTATGCAAGCCGTCCCCATTCCGCGGCTCGCGCCGCGGTCAAAACTGGTTCTCACTAGTTGGTCTCGCTTAGTCGGCAGTGCCCTGGAACAAATCTCTCGGTCAGGCCGCGTCGTTAATTAACGCGTAACTATTGATGCACCGCAACTTGATTATTCTAACCCACGTATGCGTTATAGTTGTGCATACTGATCGCTCCGTGTGCACGCACCGCTATCGATCTCACGCGCGGGGACTGGTTCATTCGCAGCAGAGTGATCACACACATGTCGTATCGAAATTCTCATTTCCAGAAAAACCGATCCAAATCAGCTCGGAACTGACCTGAACCGTGGTCAACAATCCTCATTTGCAATCCGTGCGTATGCTCCATTCGTGAACTGGTACGGTTCTCGCATGGGATAAGCACACGTAAAGATTTCTGAGAATGAAATCGAAGGGGGGTGGAACGTCGGCGGCGTTTTGCAAGCAATGAGGCCCCCATATGCATACCGACATCTCTCTCTGCTTCAAAGATGAATGTGCGGCCCTCGACTTCGTCGAGGCCTGCGTCTGGCCGAACGGGGTGGTGTGCCCCCATTGCGGCGAAAATCGCCGGACTAGTCTTCTAAGAGGGTTCAGTACCAAGACCGGCACTCACAAGTGTTATGGCTGCCGCAAGCTGTTCTCAGTGCGAACAGGCACAATGTTCGAGTGCAGTCACGTCCCATTTCATAAATGGCTGAAGGCTCTCTTCCTGACCGGGTGTGGCACGGAACCTATCAAGCCTTTTCAGCTCAGTCGGGCTATCAATGTTTCGTTCAAGACCGCCGCTCTCATGCTCGCGCAGATCAAACAGTCTGCCGTCGAGTGCGGAATACGAACCTCTGACGATAAAGCTGAGAATACCCAGCCTACGCACGAGCGCGCCACGCTGGCTCCGTCGGAGTTCCCAACGTTTGGAGAGCCGCAAATCTCGACCGTGAACTCACACGCATTGGCCCCCCACGCAGGAGCCAACCTTGATGCAAAAGCCACCTGAGGTCTCGGATCCCGAGCCAGAAAAGCAAGATGGCGACACAAGCTCGGAGCCATACAACGACGACCTCATTGCGCAGTTCAAAATCCGCCTGAGGCAACTCCTGCGGGTTGCCCGGCCACGGAAGCGCCCGACCCGCAAGCAGAACGACAAGTCGAACGGGGTGGGCAAAAAATGACTGACCGCCAATGCGACGCGATCGTCGGCCGGAGGCCTCGGGTCACCTGCGTCGCCACCCAAATTCGGCCGGGCGTTGCGGGGAAGAGCAGAACGAATTGGGCTGGGACTAAGGCGCACCATCACGGGCGGATGGGTCGGCTGCTACATATTCCATAGCGGTCATTCTGCGAGTTGAGCACCGGCGCAAATTCACGGCTTGCCGAACGAGATCACTCCGCTCCCGAAACATCGGCCTACCGTTGACACCGCAGCGCGTTCAGTTCAGCTGGCTCACATTGGTTGTCGCTAGATTTTCTTTGATCTCTCGGTGCACACATCGTGCACCCGCCGCCTTCTAATTAATTGAAAAGCCTAAACTCTCGTTCCAGTCCATCATGGGCAAGTTTGAGCTATCTTCAGCCAATAACCTCTAATGAGGTCGTATCGACAATCAAGCGTCAGAAAGCATCACACGTTGAAACTGCCATGGCGGAAACCTTGAGCGAGCGCCAGCACCACGTCTTCCCGACAAGCGCGCTGCAACCTGAACCCTGGTCGACAGCTCGCTAGACAGCCTTTGTGAGTGCACCATCGATGATGAGGTTGGTGCCGGAAATACGGCTCGCCACCGCGCTCGCAAGAAACACCACACCTGCGGCGACTTCCTGCGGCGTGCCCATGCGTCCGGTCGGGTTTAACCCCATCGCCGTCTTGTAGAGATCAGGCATGCCGCGCTCGATGTTCTGCCAGATGCCGCCCTCGAAATAAGTGTTGCCAGGCGACACCGCGTTGACCCGGATGCCCTTGGCGATGAACTGGTTGCTGAGCCCTTTGGCGTAATGAATTAGCGCCGCCTTGAAGGCACCATAGGAACCGGCGGCAAAATCAACCTCGAAGCCCGACACGCTCGAGACAATCACGATCGAGGCGGATTCGGATTTCTCCAGATAAGGCAGCGCTGCCGCGACCGAGTTCACGGTGTGCATCATGTCGGTGCGGAATGATTTCTCCCAGGTTTCCGCGGTATCGCCGACGGCAAGAGCGCTGACGTTGCAGATGATGCTGTCGATGCCACCGAACTCGGTGGCCGCACCCTCGACCCACTGCTTCAAGGCGGCAGGCTCGGCGACATCGAGCGACCTGCCCCATGACTTGACTCCCTTCCCCGCCAGCGCCTTCACGACCTTGCCGACCTCGTCGGCATTGCGGGCGCATATCGCGACGTTGGCACCTTCGGCGGCAAAGAGCTCGGCGATCGCGAGCCCAATGCCTTTGCTCCCCCCGGTCACCAGCACGTTCTTGCCCTTCAATCCCAAATCCATCGCCGCCTCCGTTGATGATACCACCTGGGTGGAGTGGCCTGCCGTCACGTACGGCAGACCACGTCGTTTCAGTCACATCTTTTTCCAGTCGCCGGCGCCTTCGAACGCAGCGGCGGCGCGATATATCGTCGACTCATCGAAATGCTTGCCGATCAGCATCAGGCCGATCGGCAGCCCGTCGATCATGCCGCAGGGAAGCGTCATCGCCGGATGACCGGTGGCATCGAATGGCGCGGTATTCCCAATCATCTCGAAAGCGCGCTGCAGATAGAGCGCGCGCGGCGCGTCCGGCGGCGGCAGCGGGGTCGCCTTCATCGGCAGGGTTGGCATTAGCAGCAGATCGAATTTGGCGAACGCCTGATCGTAGGCGACCCGCAGTTTGCGGCTGAGATTTTGCGCCTTGGAATAGAAGTGCCCGCGATAGTGCTTGGTGAAATAATGTCCAAGCAGCATCGTGATCTTGAGGCTGTCGGACAGCTCGTCGGCGCGGTGCTTCCAACCCGAATGGGCATCGAGGAGGCTCGTGGTATAAAGCCCCCGCCAATTGGTGCCCATGCCATTGCCCTTCATCATGAACTCGGTGCCGCCCTCCGCCGCGATCGGCAGCCAGATCGCCGGGCCCAGCGCGTGCATCGGCACCGAGATCTCGTCGACTGTGGCGCCGAGCTTCCTCAGCAGTTCCGCGCCCGCCTTGACCTTGGCATCGACATCCCCTTCGGAATTGGCGTGCCCAAACCCCTCCCGGACGACACCGATGCGCAGGCCCTTGACGCCGCCGTCCAGCGCCTTGGTGTATTCCGCGGTCTTCGGCGCATACTGCCGGGGGTCGAGACCGTCCTCTCCCGACAGTACTTCGAGCAGCAGCGCATTGTCGCGGACATTGGCGGTCATCGGGCCGGTGTGATCGAGCGTGATTTCGATCGGCATCACGCCGGTATAGGGAACCAGGCCATGGGTGCCCTTCATGCCATAGATGCCACACCACGATCCGGGCATGCGGATCGAGCCCCCCTGGTCGCCGCCAATCGCCATGTCGACCTCGCCGGTGGCGACGACGACGCCGCTGCCGGAGGACGAACCGCCGGCCGAATAACCCATCTTGTGAGGGTTGTGCACCGGACCGGTCGCATTGGTGTGGCTGCCGCCGGAGAAACAGAAATACTCGCAATGGGTCTTGCCGACGATGGTGCCGCCGGCATCGAGAATGCGGGTGACGATGGTCGCATCGATATCGGGGATGTAGCCTTCGAGCGTCGAGGCGCCATTCATCATCGGCACGCCGGCGAGACAGATATTGTCTTTGAGCGCGACGGTTTTGCCGGCCAGCTTGCCGGATGCCGCGCCCTTGACCGTGGTCTTGACGTACCAGGCGTTGTACTTGTTTTCCTCGCCTTCCGGCCGATAGCCCGGCATGCGCGGATACTTCGCAGCCGGCAGGTAATCCGGCATGGCATCGACTGCATCATAGGCGGCGTAATTCGCCTGCATCAGCTCATCGTAGGATTTGAGTTCCTCCTCTCCCATATGCATGCCGAGATCTTCGGCGACGCTGCGCAACTGATCGAGCGTGGGTCTCCTGACTGCCATGGCCTGTCTCCCTGTGATATCGCCCGCTGGATCGGGCTTTACGTGGTGATTCCGATGAATTCCCCGACGAGACTTGCGTCGCCGAGATCGCTGGGCTGCACTTCGCGGGTGATCGTGCCCTTCTGAATGATGAAAATCCGCTGCGAAAGCGCGGCGATGAAATCGAGATTCTGCTCGACCAGGATCATGGTGAGCCCGCCATTGGCGCGCAGCCGCTGCAGAACCTCGACGATCTCGTCGATGATCGAGGGCTGGATTCCTTCGGTCGGTTCGTCGAGCAGGACCAGACGCGGTTTGCCGCAAAGGCAGCGCGCGATTGCCAGCAGTTGCTGCTCGCCGCCGGACAGCGCGCCGCCAGACCGATCGAGCAGCGGCTTGAGCCGGGGAAACTCCTCCAGCACTTCTGCAATGGTATCCTGCTCGGCGCCACTTTGCTTGCTGCAACCCATCCGCAGATTGTCGTAAACGGTGAGGCCGGGAAAGATTTCGCGCCCCTGCGGCACATAACCGACACCCAGCCGCGCGCGTTGATGGGGCTGAGCCGTAGTCACGTCGTGTCCGTCGAAGCGGACGAGCCCGCCGGTCGCCGGCAAAAAACCCATCAACGCCTTGAGCAGTGTGGTCTTGCCCATGCCGTTGTGGCCGAGAATGCCGATGAACTCTCCGACCTTGACCGAAAAACTGACTCCGTTGAGCATCGGGATGCGGCCGTAGCTCGCGCGCAGGCCGGTTACATTGAGCATCATGCGGCCGCCTGTTTGCCGAGATAGATGTCGCGCACCAGCGGATTGCGCAGGATATTTTCCACGGCATCCTCCACCAGCACGCTGCCCTGATTGAACACTGTCACTTGCTTGGCGATCATGCGGATGAACTGCATGTCGTGCTCGACGATGATCAGCGCCTTGCTTCGATTGATCTCGCGCACAAGCTCGGCGGTCTTGTACACCTCATCATGCGTCATGCCGGCCGCGGGCTCGTCGAGCAGAATTAGTTCGGGATCGGCCGACAATACGATACCGAGTTCGACCCATTGCCGCTGGCCGTGAGCGAGCTGACCTACCAGGCGCCCGGCAATGCCGGTGAGGCCGATCCGTTCCAGCATCTCGTCGACGACGCCGTTGGCGCGTTCGCCGGAATGCCGCCGGCTCACCGCGATCCAGATATTCTCGCGCACGCTCAATCCGTCGAACACACTTGGCACCTGGGTCTTGATGCCAATGCCGAGACGCGCGATCTGGTGAGCATGGGCGCGGGAAATATCGTGGCCGCGGAACAGCACCTGGCCCTGGCTGGGCTGCAGTTGCCCGGTCAGCATCTTGAAGAACGTGCTTTTCCCGGCGCCGTTGGGGCCTATCAAACAACGCAGTTCGCCTTCGGCCAGCGTAAGGTTGACGCTGCGTACCGCCTGCACGCCGCCGAACCGCATGCTGAGATCGCGGGTTTCGAGAAGCGGTACGGCCATCATCCCTCCTCCGCCTGCTTGGGCTTGAGGCGTGTTGCCAGGCGCTGCGTCCGCGCGCGCAGCAGCCACTGTCCGAGATCGCCGAGTGTCGGCACCAATCCCTTGGGCACCAGCAGTACGAAGGCGATCAGGATGATTCCGAAAATCAGCGGCGCATTGGCCAGCAGCCGGGTCCACCAATCCGAGCCGCTGGGCTGGTTCGCTCCCAGCGCGGTGGTGAGCCACTGAATGCCGATGCAACCGACGATCGGACCGATCAGCGTGCCGCGTCCGCCGACGATGACCCAAATGATGATCTGCGCCGACTGTGCCAGGCCGAAGATCGTCGGGCTGACAAAGTTTCCCCAATTGGCGAACAGGCATCCGGCGAAACCGGCCAGCGCGCCGCCGATGGTGAAGGTCGCAAGCTTGTAGGCCCGGGGATCGTAGCCCAGAAGTTCGGCGCGCCGTTCGTTTTCCCGGACGCCGACGACAATGCGGCCGAAGCGGCTTGCCAACAACAGCCGCAGCCCGAAATAGGTCGCAAGCAGTGCGGCAGTGGCGAGATAGAACATGCCTTCGAGATCGATCACCGCGGTCTTGTTGCCGGGAACATTGAGCGGCGGGATTCCCGGAATGCCGTTGAAGCCGCCGAGCCGTGCGGTGCCGATATGGAATTCCGGGCCGGCGGTGGAATTCACCGAATTGAACAGGATCAGCGTCACCGTCAGGGTGATGACGCCGAGATAGACGTCACTGATGCGCCCGTAGAACATGAAATAACCGAGCAGCGCAGCAAAGGCCGCCGGCAGCGCGATCGCCAGCAACAGCGGAATCGTGCTCTCGCCGATATTGAACATGGCGATGGCATAGGTATAGGCGCCTAGGCCGAAGAAAGCCGCTTGGCCGAAGCAGAGAATGCCGCCGTATCCCCAGATCAGCGCCAGGCTCAGCGCCAGGATCGCCATGATCATGTAGATCGTGAGTTCGAGAACGGTGCCGAGCTCGACGAAGCGCGGTGTCAAGACCAGGAAGGCGACACCGATGATGCCGACGAGCGCAAGACCGAGAAGATTGAGGGTGCGGGCGTTCACAGACCACTCCGGAAAAAGCGACCGGTAATGCCCTGCGGCAGCAGGCGGATCAGCACGATGGCTGCCGCCAGCAACGCCACCTCGCCGAATACCGGGGTCGTCGCAAAGGTAGCGATCTGATTGATGGTGCCGAACAGAGCGGACGCCGAAACCGTTCCGCTGAGAATCGCCGCCCCGCCTCCAATCACCGTGATGAAGGATTTGGCGACATAGGCAACCCCGATGGTGGGAAACACGCCGGAGACCGGCGCAAGCACCGCACCGGCGAGACCCGACAAAGCGGCGCCGATGCCAAAGGTGACGGCATAGACGCGCGGCGGATTGACGCCAAGCGCTGCCGCCATGCTGGCGTTCTGCATGGTGCCGCGGGCAATCAGGCCGAGCCGGGTCCAGCGCATTGCGGCAAAAATGCCGACCAGCACCACGACTGCCACGGCGATGACGAACAGCGTGTATCCGCTGGTGCGATAGGCGCCGATCTGGAAGCTGCCGAGCGGCGCCGAGATGCCCACAGTGGTGTTACCGAAGATCGCCGTCGTCAGCCCGACCAGGAAAAGGCTGAGTCCCCAGGTCGCGAGCATGGTGTCGATCATGCGGCCATAGAGGAAACGGATGATCGTCCGCTCCACAATGACGCCGATGAGGCCGACCACGACGGGCGCCACCACCAGGATCGAGATCCAGATGCTGATGCCATTGCTGGTAGCGACGATCGCTGCATAGCCGCCAAGCATCAGGAATTCCCCATGAGCGAGATTGATGACCCGCATCATGCCGAAAATGATCGCCAGCCCGACGCTGATCAGCGCCAGGCTGGCAATGGCGTAAAGGACCTGGATTGCCAGGAGAGCAACGAGATCCACGTTCACCCTTCCAAAAAGGACTTTTCCCAAGCAGGATTTGAGGACCGAGACGTCCTCAGATCTTGATCACATATTGCTGGTTGTCGTTCGGATTCTTGATGAGGTCGCAGACCGCGGCGGTATCCGCGGGCTTCTGCTGCGAGAAGTTCTCGAGCACCTTGAGCTTCTTGTCGCTGACTTCGGCGATATGAACGTCGAGCACGCAATGATGCGTCGGCGGATCGATCGTCACCTTGCCGGAGGGCGCATCGATGCTGATGCCGGTCTCCAGCGCCTCGATCACCTTGATGCGGTCGATGCTCCCCGCCTTCTTCACCGCCTCCGCCCACAGCCGGAAGCCCTGATAGGTTCCCATCGCAAGCTCGGTGATGTTGGGATAGTCGGCGCCGAAGCGCTTGTGGAACGCCGTCACGAACGCCTCGTTGACCGGGTTCTTCAGGTCCTGGAAGTAATTGTAGCAGACCAACATGCCGTCGCATTCTTCCGGCGACAGCACGATGTGCTCGTTGCCGACCGCGAAGGTGGTCGAGGCCATCGGGATGCTCTTGCGCATGCCGGCCGCGGCCCATTGCCGATAGAACGAGATGTGGGCGCCGCCGACCAGCGCGGACCAGACGAAATCCGGCTTCGCCGCCTGGATCTTGGAAATCGTCGGACCGAAATTGGTGACGTCGAGCGGGAAGAAGTCGATCGAAGACACCTCGCCGCCATTCTCGGTGACGTATTTCTTCACCCATTGCGAGGTGATCTGGCCGTAGTTGTAGTCGGCTGCGACGACATAGACCTTCTTGCCCCATTTCTTCATCGCATGGGGCACGAGCTTCTCGACCGTCTGCGCCGGCGTCACGCCGGTGTCGAACTGGTTGCGGTCGCACACACCGCCTTCGTACTGGGTGTTATAGAAATAAAGCGTCTTGAAGCGGTCGAGCACGGGACGGATGACCTCGCGCGAGGCCGAGGTGATGCCGCCATGCACGACGGCGACCTTGTCCTTCAAGGCCGCCTGCTGCGCGAACTGCGTGTAGAGCTGCATGTTCGACTGCGTATCGTAATTGATCAGCTTGATCTGCCGCCCGAGCAGGCCGCCGGCGGCATTCGCCTCCTCGACCGCAAGCGTCAGCGCATCGATCATCGGCTTGCCGTAGATGTCGAGCCCGCCCGAGAGATCATGAATGCTTGCGACGCCGATCGGGTCTTCCGCGTAGGCGCTGGAGGCGAACATCCCGGCAGCTGCGGTCGCGGCCGTACTCTGTAAAAATCGTCTGCGATTAAGTGTCATTTCCGTTGCTCTCCTCACTATGGCCCTCACGAGACAAGGTACTTTTTCAAGATCGACGCGCCCATGGTGTATTTCGGATCGACCATGTTGCCGAGCCGCATGCGTCCGGCCTGGCTCAGCAGCATGTAGGCGTCGATCTCGTCGAAGCCGTATTCGGCGCTCATCCAGCGCGTCAGTTCGCGATAGGCGATGCGGGCGGCGTCCTCCAGCGGACGCGCGCTGCCGATCGTCATGATGATGTCTTCATTCTCGAGCCGCGGCCAGGCGAAGCTCCAGCCTTTGATGACGTCGACCTGCAGGGTCACGGTGGCGCGCTGCTCGATCGCGACACCCGACAATTCGCCGTCGCCCTGCGCCGCGTGGCAATCGCCGACGTACAACAACCCGCCCTTGGTATGCACCGGGAAATAAAGGATCGCGCCGGGCGCCACATCAGGCAGGTCCATGTTGCCGCCGTGATAGTCCGGCTGTAGCGAGGAGATCGCCTCGATCTGGGGCGAGATGCCGATGGTGCCGATGAACGGCTGGTATGGCAGCGTGATCTTGTCGCTCCAGCGCACGCCGTTGGTGTCGACATGCACTTTTCTCACCCGCTCCGGCAGCGGCGGATTGAGCATGGCGGTCGACGCGGTCCCGACCAGGCCGCCAAATTCCGGAATGATACAGGTGGTGCCAGCCGGCTGCGCGCCGCGGGTCTCGACCGCATGGATCACCACGGCGAGGCAATCGCCCTTCTCCACACCGTTGACCGCGATCGGCCCGCATTGCGGGTTCAGAAACGGAAACTGCAGTTTCTCGGTCGGACTGTCCTGTTCGCTGGTGATGACGCCGCCGAAAGCGTCCTCGGTCTCGACCACGACGACGTCGCCGGGATCGACGGTCAGCACGGGCTTGGCGTAGGGCCCGTAAACATAGTGAAACGCGCCCTGGGCTTCGATGGAGAGGTCGTGGCGCTTGCGGGCCTCTCCCTTGGCGAGGCCGCGCTTGGCCATGATCGAGGTCTTGAGCCAGGGATCGTTGATCATCGCGATATCCTCAAAGTTGGGAATGCGAAAACGATGCGGATCATCCTAATTCAGCTTCCAGTCCCCGCCGGCCTCGATCGCCGAGGCCAGCCGGATCAGGGTCGGCTCGTCGAAGTGGCGCCCGACCAGCATCAGGCCGACCGGTAAACCATTGACCTTGCCACATGGCACGGTGAAGGCGGGATGCCCCGAAACGTCGAACGAGCAGGTGTTGGCCTGCATGTTAAGTGCCACATCGATCACGGTGCCGAGCGGCGCATCGGCCGGCGGTATCGGGGTCGCCGTGAAGGGAATGGTCGGCATGACCAGGGCGTCGAACTTCTCCAGCGCCTCGTCATAGGCGCGCCGCAGCAGCACGCGCAGGTTCTGCGCCTTGGAATGATAGCGTCCGTGATAGTTGCGGTGCATATATTCACCGAGCATCAGCACCAGCTTGACGGTCGGCGAAACGTCGTTGATCCGCGTTCCCATGCCGCGGGCGAGCGCCTCCTGCATGGACACCGGGTAGTAGCCCTGCACATTGTTGCCGACGCCATAGCCCTTCAGCATCATCTCGGCCGCGCCTTCCAGGATGACGCCGCTCCAGACATGCGGCCCGTCGAGATGCCAGGGAATTGAAATCTCCGCGCTTTCGACGCCGGCCTTGTTCAGCGCGGCGACCGTCTGCCGGACCTTTTCATTGACCGCCGGATCGCTCTCGGCGTGACCAAAGCCCTCGCGCAGCACGCCGACGCGCAATCCCCTCGCCGGCTGCTTCAGCGCGCCCATATAGTCGCCGGTGCGCGCGGCGATGGTCCGCGTATCCCAGCCATCGTGACCGGCAATGACCGTCAACAGCCGCG
>Ga0137409_10007296_pt1 | contig 11383 bp, 9 predicted proteins | sample CZODoug1_16funga_FD_122059 | JGI IMG/M metagenome (GOLD analysis project Ga0137409, IMG submission 122059) | Vadose zone soil fungal communities from Angelo Coast Range Reserve, California, USA - CZODoug1_16fungal (Hybrid Assembly) | ecosystem: Environmental > Terrestrial > Soil > Vadose zone... | reverse complement strand
ACTATCCGCACCAGTTTTCCGGCGGCATGCGACAACGGGTCGTGATTGCGCTCGCCTTGGCGGCCGAGCCCAAGCTCGTGATCGCCGATGAACCGACCACCGCCCTCGACGTATCGATCCAGGCGCAGATCATTGCGCTGCTCAAGGCACTGTGCCGCGAGAAGAAAACCGCGGTGCTGCTGATCACGCACGACATGGGTGTGATTGCGGAAACCGCCGACCGCGTCGCCGTGATGTATGCCGGCCGCATTGTCGAAGTCGGTCCGGTCGCTGACGTGATCCATCGCCCACAGCACCCGTATACGAGCGGCCTGATGGGCTCGATTCCCAGCATGAGCGAGCACGCCGAGCGCCTGACGCAGATCGACGGCACCATGCCGCGCCTGACCGCGATTCCATCGGGCTGCGCTTTTCATCCGCGCTGTCAGCAGGTGCGCGAGCGCTGCCGGCGCGAGCGGCCCGATCTGCTGCCGGCGGGCACCGCGCTCGCCGCCTGCTGGAATCACGATTGCAGCGACACCGCGCGCGGCGCGGAGCGCGCGCCGGAAGCGCTGGCATGAGCGCGGTCCTCGCGCCGCGCGCCGCAGTCGCCGTGGATGATGACGTCATTGTCCGCGCCGACGACATCGCAATGGCATTCGATGTCTCGCCGCCGTGGCTCAACCGGGTGCTGGAAGGCCGCGGGCGCGTGATCCTGTACGCCGTCGATGGCGCGAGCTTTACGATCCGGCGCGGCGAAACGCTGGGGTTGGTCGGCGAATCCGGCTGCGGCAAGTCGACCGTCGCACGCCTGCTGGTCGGCCTGTACACGCCCACGCGCGGCCGCGTTGAATTTTTCGGACACGACTTGCGCGAGATGAACAGCGCCGCCGGGCGCCCGCTGCGGCAGAAGCTGCAGATGATCTTTCAGGACCCGTATGCGAGCTTGAATCCTCGTTGGCGGGTGGGCGACATCATCGCCGAGCCGCTGCGCACGCATCGCGTTGCGCCGGACCGCGCGACGCTCACCGCGCGTGTGGACGAGTTGTTGTCTCTGGTTCGCCTGGCCCCGGCTGATCGTGACAAATACCCGCATCAGTTTTCAGGCGGTCAGCGGCAGCGCATCTCGATCGCGCGCGCGCTCGCGACACATCCTGAATTCCTGGTCTGTGATGAACCGACCTCCGCGCTCGATGTTTCAGTGCAGGCGCAGGTTCTGAACCTGATGCGCGACCTGCAGCGCGCGATGGGACTCACGTATCTGTTTATCTCGCACAATCTGGCAGTGGTGCAGCACATTGCCGACCGAGTCGGCGTCATGTATCTCGGCAAGATCGTTGAGCTCGCGCCCAAGCGCAAGCTCTTCGCGCAGCCGCTGCATCCATACACGCGCATGCTGCTGGACGCGATCCCCGATCTGGCGATGACCGGTCGCGCGCGCACGCCGGTGGCGGGCGAAGTTCCCAATCCCCTCAATCCTCCCAGCGGCTGTGCGTTTCATCCGCGCTGTCCGCATGCCAACGAGCGCTGCCGAAGAGAAGCCCCGCGTACGGCAGCAAGTTCAGGCGCGGACGGCGAGACTTTGGTGGCGTGCCACGCGGTGGAAGAAGGGCGGATCGTTGCTGGCGCAGGCAAAGCCTGAGCGTTTGCGCAATCCTTGCGCGGCGCGATGATTGCGTACCCCGTCCCTGAAGAGATGGACCGCATATTTTTTGTGATCGGCACACTGCTCGGTGCGAGCGGTGTGGCGGCCGGAGCCTTCGGTGTCCATGCGCTGAAAGTGCGGCTGAGTTCCGATCTGCTTGCAGTGTTCGAAACGGGCGTGCGCTACCAACTGCTACACGCGCTCGCGCTTTTCGCCGTGGCATTCGCCACAACGCGATGGCCCGGCACCGCGGTGATCGCGAGCGGCTGGTGTTTTGTCACCGGCACAGTTGTGTTCTCTGGCAGCTTGTATCTGCTTGCGTTGACCGGTACGCGCTGGATGGGCGCGATCACGCCATTCGGCGGCCTGCTTTTCATCGCCGGCTGGCTGCTGCTCGCATGGGGCGTTTGGTCGACCGCTCCGCGCGGATGAGAGCGGCTGCTTACGGTCGCACAGGCGCCGGTTCACCATCAGCTGAGAAGGAGGTCACATGGCTGCTCCCGAGGTATTCGTCACCGGTGCCCTCCCGGGAATCGGCCGTGCGAGCGCGCTCCCGTTCGCGCGCGAGGGTGCGCGTGTGGTGGTGTCTGCCCGACGCGCCGACGCCGGCAATGTGCTGGCTGTCGAGCTCCGCGCTCTTCGCGCCGAGGTACGACGAGGTGCGCAATGTGGTCGACCCGACCGTCACCGCCTAGGTTGTCTACGATCCTCTTCCTGGCCTCTGACAAGGCGGACTACATCACCGGTCAAGTCGTCGGCGTCAACGGCGGCTAGACGGCGCAGTGGTTGTCGCTCCTCTGCCGCAACTAGAGCTTCTCGGCTGGATGCGCGTTGAGTGCGATGGCGTGGTAACGCGAACTGCCAACTTAGCGAGGAATCAGCAGCAATGACAGCCAAGCCATGCAAGGTTCCAGGACCCGATCATCCGATCACGGTCCAGGCGAACCCACTACGCGTCGTCGTGTCGGTCGACGGGCGCATCATCGCTGACACCCGCGCTGCGCTGACACTGCGCGAGGCGTCTTATCCGGCGGTCCAATACATACCGCGCCAGGATGTCGACATGTCGCTCCTCAAACGCACGGACCATACGACCCATTGCCCGTACAAGGGCGAGTGTGCGTACTACAGCATCCCATCGGGAGGCGAGCGCTCGGTCAACGCGGTGTGGACCTATGAGGCGCCCTATGCGGCTGTCGCTGTGATCAAGAACCACCTGGCGTTTTATCCTGATCGGGTGGAAAAGATCGAGGAACACAGCGCGGAGAGTGGCCTATGAAATCGCATCGTCGACCGTGCAACGCCTAAGCGGAACGCTGGAAGGAGCGTCGGCGTCCGGCTCGCAGCGAAGCCCACTGGTCGAGGTTGTTTGTGCTGAGTCGAAGCTGCGGGTCAAGCGCATCCCGGACCCGGCGATCGGCACAGCCCCGCTAGCGGCTGATCTGCGACGAGGGCTGATGCGGGACCACCGGCTCGATCTTGCCGGTTGCGGTGGCGTTCCCGAAATTGCCGTCGAGCGCCATGTCGTTGCCGGCGCCCGAACCAATCCGCGAGGTCAGATCCTTGGCAGCCCGCTTGACGGCCGCGTCGGCTGCCTGCTTGGCCGAAGCGACCTTGGCCGCTTCTTTGGCGCGCGCGGCGCGGGCCGCCGCGGCTTTGCCTTCCGCACTCGTCGCTGCAGCGCGGGCGGCACTTGTTTCGGGCACTGGTGGTTCGGGCAGAGGCACGCGCGGCGTGCGCGCGGTATTGATGTCGGCAACCAGCGTCTCGCCGATCGTTGCGACTTCCTTCGTCGCGCGCGCCTCGTCGCTGTGCTCGAAGCGCAGATGTTTGCCCAATCGCATCCGGATCATGGTCGGGTAGCTGTACATCTTGCCGGTCATATGATCGAGCGCCACTGCCAGCGAGCCGAACGGGATCAACGCCTGCTCGAGGCCATCGCGGCGGGGAGAGACGCTACCCTTGGCGACTTCAGCATCGTGGTGGCATTCGATCTCGAGGTCCGCGCCGGTGCGCTGGATGCTTATCTCGGTAACCGGTGTCGTGAAGTCGGCCTCGCTGACGCCGTTGGTCGCGCGGCATGCCATGCCGCGCACCGGACGATCCTGCGCATCGAGCACCAGCACCTGCAGCGCCTGCGTCGGCGATTGCGTGACGGTGGCGCACCCGCCCAGAGCGCACGCCACTCCCAAAATCGCGATCAGATCGATGCGGCTTGCCACAACTCACCTCAAAACGGTTCATTCCGCCTTATCCTTTGGATCGGCTAGCTATTGCGAAACTGAAGCGCGCGGCCATCATCCGCTCGACTGAGCGAGCAGGTGTCAGCCGGATTCCTACATCAGGCGGGCGGTCGGCGCTTATTGCCGCTCGCTGGCGCTCGTTTCCTGCCCGGCGCTGCCACCGATGTTGTTGCCAGGCTCAGTAAGCGCAAGCAGGGCGAAGGATGCAAGCCAGTGAGTGCCGACATACTCGCCCGCGGTCGCGGCCGGAAGCGACGCGGCCAGATGCGCGCAAATGGCCGCGCGTACCAGCACTTGCAACGGCGTCGACAGGCGCGCCTGGAGTTGGCGCCAGCACCAGGCGCGTGACAGGTTCAATCCGTGCAGGTGCACGATGTGCGCGTCGCTCGCGTCACTGATCGTGACCGGTGTCAGCCAACGGGTCATGTCCGTCGGCGCGAACTGTTCCCACCAGTCGCCGAAGTCGCAGGTATCGAGCACACGCCGCATCAGTGCCGCCTGCACTAGGCCCGGTGCCAGAAAATCCTCGCCACTGGGTTCATATTCGGCCGGGTAGTGCCGGTCACCGCCGAACCAAGTCCGTGCGCGTGCTGCAATCAGCGTGCGCAGCGCCCGTTGTTGTACGGCGTCGGCATAGTCGAGCGCGAATAACAACGCGAAGGCTGTGTTGTTGTGTGTACCGGCACGCACCGGATAGTCGAGTCGCGGCAGATAAGCGAGCAAGCGTTCGACCGTCAGCTGCACAAGAGGAGCCAACGCAACAAAGGCGGCACCGGCACCCGCCGCGGAGCGCGAGGTGCGCGGCGGTTCTGCCTCCGAGCGCGCCAGCTCAGTAGCCAGCTTCAACAACCAGCCCCAGCCATAGGGCCGCTCAAACGCGGATCGTGCGCGGAAGTAGGCGACTTCGCCCGCGACGGCTTCGGCGGTGAATCGTTGCTCGAAATGGCGATCGATATCGGCCGCCAGCATCGCGTCCGGGGTGAGGCGCAATGCGCGCGCCAAGGTCCAGTGCATATGCACGCACGAGTGCCAGTCGTAACTGCCGTGGAAGATCGGATGCAGAACGCGCGGCGCCGCCAGTTCGCTCTCATCCTGCAGCAGATGCGCAAGATGAAACGGCGTCTCGGTCCGGATGTTGACGAGCGCCTGCAGTGCCAGCGCGTGCAGATCCGCCGGCCGCGCGCCGCTCAGCGACGATGGCGCTTCGTCGCAGCTGCCTGGGGCGGGAGGGCGCATGCGTGCGAGGGTAGCCGAATGCGGTTCGATCGAGCTCGCTGCGTCGCCCGTCTGCTAAGCGTGGGCCTCAGGCAGTGCAGAGCCAGCGAAGCGGCGACGGCCGCGCGGAAAGATCAGTGTGGTGAAGGGCAGCGCGGTGCGATGACTAGCGCGGCGTATCGGCCTGCAAGCCACGTACGGGGCGGCCGAACGTATCGTCGCTGGCGTCGAACACCAGGTGCTCGCCGACTCGTAACTGAATCCAGCTTGGATACGAGTAGCGATAACCGCTGATGTGATCGATGACGATTGCCGCGGTACCGCCCGGCAGCACGCCGGCGAGCAGTCCCTTGCCGCGCGAGACGGCAGTGCCGCGCGCGATCAGGTCGCCGCGCCGGCACTCGATTTCCAGATCGCTCGAGGAGCGCCGGACTTCGAGATTGAACATCGGCGAATTGCCGAAGTATTCTGCGGCGCCATTGACCGCATGGCAACGCATGCCGGCGATCGGTTTGTCGTTGGCGTCGACTGTTTGAATGCTCACGTCCTGCAGCGGATTGCCGTTGATCGTCGCGCATCCGCCGAGAGCGAGCGCGGCGAGCGCGAGGGCAACGTGCAAGAAGCGGGAAGTCACGGTGGGTATCGCCGCAGACAGGACATCAGGGGAAACATCAGGGAAAGCAGGCCACTGGCGCGCCAGAGGATGCAGGTCATCCTACGTGCGCCGGTCAATTCACGCAGTCGCGCGCGGGCCGGCTTTACGGATGATCGATTGTTGAGCTGCCGGACTCAATGCCAACCGGCCGGTGTAGCGAGCGACTAAGTCCTTGATCCGCCTCGAGCTTGATCTGATGGGATCGATCGTGTTCGTCCGAAAGGACGAGGCTCGCCGGTGCCATCGCGCACTGGCGCCACAGAGGAGAATCGGGCGCCGTCGAATGCGGACGCAGCGCGCCGTCGTGATCGGTGAGCGTTGCCAGGAAGGCAAGCAAGTCATCGATTTCGCGCGCGCTGAGCGTCCGCCGCTGCTTGCCGTCGTGTTCGGCGCCGCCCGGGGAATCGATGCCATGCTGTATCGCTTCGCGCAGGGTTGCGGCACGACCGTCGTGCAGATAGGGCGCGGTCACGGCGACATTGCGCAACGAGGGCGTCCGAATCCTGGCGCGGGCGCGGTCGTCTAGCCGCAACTGTCGCGTCGCGCTGGCGTTAACCGCGGCGTCGCCATCGTTGTACCGTCCGAGCAAATTGAAGCGGCTCGCGCGCAGGGACTCGATGCCTTCAAGCTGTCCCGCATCGGGCGCAAGGGACACATCGCGGCGCGGCGGCGCGACGGCGTGAAAGTCGCCGTCGCTGAAATTGGCGCCGTCATGGCAGTCGGCACAGTGCCCGGCATTGACAAAAACGCGCAGGCCGCGCGCGGCCGCGACCGGATAGCGTGCGGCAGCCGTGAAGTCGTTGCGCGCGAGCGCGTCGCGAAAATCGTCAAACGGCGTGCGCGCCGTGTTCAATGTTTCAATGAACGCCGCCAGTGCTTTGGCAACGTTGACCAGCACGGTTTCGTCTTCGCTGCGCGCCGCGGTCGCGCCGCTGCCGAATACCTTGCGATAGGCGCAAGCAAGCTCGGGATCGCGCACGAACAGCCGGCGCACCTGGCCCAGATTGGAGTCGACCTCGCGCGGATCCAGGATTGGCCGGATGCTTTGTTGCCACAGGCTATCGCCGGTGCCGCCCCATCCGTACCAGCGCTGCAGGCGAAGATTGGCGAGCGAGATCGTGTTGCGCATCAGGTCGGCCACACCATGGGCGCGCGGTTTGCCATCGCTCCAAGCGCGATCCGGTTGATGGCAACTGACGCAGGCCACATAACCGATCGGTGACATGCGCGGGTCGAAGAAAAGCCGCCGCCCGAGGTCGATCGCGTCCGGGTTGCCCGACACGCGATTGCTGGAATCGGCCGTCGCGGCGGCCGGCGCGGGCCATGGGCCGAACGAAATGACCTTTGCCAGGTCGGCGGCCGACAGCACGGCCAGCGTGGTGTCACTGGCGCCCGCAACGGACACGGCCAAGAGCGCGATCAGTAACCAGCAGCCTACTGCGCGCCACCGCGCTCGCGCGGCTCGTTGCATGCGAATGAAACGCGGCATCATCGGCAGTCGTTGCTGCGCCGATGGTGCGGCAAATGCCGTTCACGCTGCGACACGCGCCGCGCAGGCTCAACGCAACCATCGTTTGCAGCGATAGTATGGACCTTCGCCGCAGCAAATATCTGGGCCGATGCCGTCGTGAAACAAGCCGCGCTGCCAGCCACGCGGCGCCTGTATCTCGACGGCGCCGAAACAGCTGCGAGCGAGTTCGTGCTCGCCTGTCGCGAACATGAATTCGCCTGTGCCGCCACGTGTTTTTATCCGGGCGGTGGCGGACAGCCGTGCGATTGCGGCACGCTGACTTTGATTGACGGCCGCAGTCTCGCCGTGCTTGCCGCGCGCGCAGATGAGTCCGGTGTGATCTGGCATGCGCTCCCTGCCAATGCGGCCGGCGATCTCGCCGGGCAGCCCGTGGCGCTCGCGGTTGATCGCGCGCGCCGGCAGATGCTGTCGCGCTACCACACGGTGTTGCATCTGCTGAATACCATCGCGCTGCGCGAGTATGACGGCTGGATCACCGGCGCGCAGATGGCAACGGATTACGCGCGCATCGACTTCAAGCTCGATCGCATCACGCCCGAGTTGTGCCGCGCAATCGAGGACCAGGTCAATGCGGTGTCGGCCACTGCCAGCACGCTGCGCGCGTACACGCTCGCGGCCGCGGAATTCAATGCGCGCGGCGATCTGTTGCGCACCCTGGATGTGCGTCCGCCGGTGCTCGACGGGCGCGTGCGTGTGGTCGAGATCGACGGCTTTGACGCGCAGGCGTGCGGCGGCACGCTCGTGCACTCCACCGCCGAGATCGGCTCGCTGTCGATCTACAAGACAGAAAACAAGGGCCGCAACAACAAGCGGCTGTACGTGCGTCTGAGCGAGCCGGCGCGGCCGGGTTGAGGCATGCCGGCGCTGCGGCCGCCGGCGCGCGAACAGTCGCGACCGATTCGTCGCTGTCGAGCTTCAGGCACTGTTGGCGCGGCCCGCGGCGAAGTCACGCAGTGCGTGCCCAGTATGGGTCGCGCGCACCGCGAGCACCTGCGGCGAACACTGTGCGACGATCTCGCCGCCGGCCGCACCGCCTTCCGGCCCGAGGTCGATGACCCAGTCAGCGTCGGCAATCACGTCGAGATTGTGTTCGATCACCACGACTGAATTGCCCGCGTCGACCAACCGATGCAAGACAGAAAGCAAGCGCTCGACATCGGCCATCGCCAGACCGACCGTCGGTTCGTCGAGCACGTACAGCGTCGGCGGCGGCGCATACACGCGACCGGTGCGCAACAATCCTTCGTCGAGGCGCACCTTGACCAGTTCCGTTACGAGCTTGATGCGCTGCGCTTCGCCGCCGGACAAGGTCGGCGACGGCTGACCGAGCGTGAGGTAACCCAGGCCGACGTCCTGCAACAACTGCAGCGGCCGCGCGATCGAGGGCGAGGTTGCAAAAAATTCGGCCGCTTCATCGATTTCCATTTTCAGGACATCGCCAGCACTGCGGCCGCGCAACTTGACGCCGAGCGTGTCGAGATTGAAGCGCTGGCCGGCGCACACGTCGCACAACACTTTCACGTCCGGCAGAAAGCTCATCTCGATCGTGCGCATGCCCTGACCTTCGCAGCCGGCACAGCGGCCATCGCCGGTATTGAACGAGAAGCGCGCGGCGCCATAGCCGCGCATGCGCGCCTCGGCGCTCTCGGCGAACAGCTTGCGGATCGTGTCCCAGAAGCCGACGTAGGTAGCGGGACACGAACGCGGCGTCTTGCCGATTGGCGTCTGGTCGACTTCAAGTACGCGGCCGAGTTTTTCGAAGCCGTCGATGCCGTCGCAGCCGACCCAGGCGAGTGGCATCTTCGACTCGTCGCGCGTCGGGCTGCCATTGGGCGAGGACAGCGGCCGCGCGCGCTGCAACTTGACGGCCGCTTCTCTTTTATATGAAGCGCGGCGCTCGTCGTCGGCGTGCCCGAGTGCCGCACGCAGGTTGGCGAGCAGCACGTCGCGCGCAAGGGTCGACTTGCCGCTGCCGGAAACGCCGGTAACGACGGTCAGTCGTGCCAACGGAAATTCGGCATTCGTCCGGCGCAGGTTATGCAGCCGGGCGCCGCGCAGCGTCAGACGCGATGTCTTTGCATCAACCGTTCGGCGCGGTGTCGCAGCGTGGGGCAGCGGCGATTTGAGAAAGCGACCGGTGATCGATTCGGCCGCAGCGATCACATCCTTGACCGATCCTTGCGCAACCACGCGCCCGCCGCGCACCCCGGCGCCGGGGCCGATGTCGATCACGTGCTGGGCACGGCGGATCGTGTCTTCGTCGTGTTCGACGACCACCAGCGTATTGCCCGCGCGTTGCAGCTTGACGAGCGCGTCGAGCAGGATCCGGTTGTCGCGCGGATGCAGGCCGATGGTCGGTTCATCGAGCACATAACACACGCCCTGCAAATTGGAGCCGAGCTGCGCGGCCAGGCGTATCCGCTGCGCCTCGCCACCCGAGAGCGTCGGCGCGGCGCGATCGAGCGCGAGATAGCCGAGTCCGACTTCATCGAGAAAGGCGAGCCGGGCGCGGATTTCGGCCAGCACATCGCGCGCGATCTGCTGCGCGCGGCCCTCGAGTTGCAGCGACGCGAACAGCGCTTTCGACTCGGTCACCGAGCCGGCCGCCAACTCCGCGATCGACCGGCCTTGCCACTGCACGGCAAGCGCCACCGGATTCAGACGCTGGCCGCGACACGATTCACAGACGCCGGTGATCGCTTCCTCGCTCGCACTCCAGATCGTTTCCTCGCCTGACTGCTCGGCGTCGAAGCCGGCAATTGCGAGCCCGGTCCCGAAGCACGACGGACACCAGCCGTGTTTGCTGTTGTACGAAAACATTCGCGGATCGGGTTCCGGAAACGACGTACCGCAGGACGGGCAAGCGCGCTTGGTCGAAAACACCTGCTGGTCGAGCGCGAGCGCGATCGCGTCGCGCGTGCGTGGGCCGGTGGCGCGCTCGAGCAGTGTGCGCAGACGATCGAGCGGATAGACCAGATTGACGACGCCATGACCGTGCTCGAGGGCGGATTGCAGCAGCGCGCGCAGCTTCGCTTCTTCGTTGCTGTAGACGACCAGATCGCCGACCGGCAATTCGATTGTGTGTTCGCGAAAACGATCGAGGCGCAGCCACTTCGCGGTGCCGACAAATTCGCCATCGACGCGCAGGTGCGTGTGACCGCGCTTGGCCGCCCAGCGTGCCAGATCGGAATAGAGGCCCTTGCGATTGACCACCAGCGGCGCCAGCAGACCGACGTGGCGGCCGCGAAAGTCGCGCAGGATGGCGGCCGCAATCGCATCGAAGCTCTGCGGCGCGACCGGAATCTTGCACTTCGGGCAGTACTGCACACCAAGCTTCATGTACAGCAGGCGCAGAAAGTGATAGACCTCGGTCATCGTGGCAACGGTCGACTTGCGGCCGCCGCGCGAGGTGCGCTGCTCGATCGCCACCGTCGGCGGAATGCCGTAGATGGCATCGACATCCGGCTTGCCGGCCGGCTGCACGATCGAGCGCGCGTAGGCGTTGAGCGACTCGAGATAGCGGCGCTGGCCTTCGTTGAACAGGATGTCGAAAGCGAGTGTCGACTTGCCGCTGCCGGATACGCCGGTGATCACCGTCAACGTGTCGTGCGGAATATCGACGTCGATTCCTTTCAGATTGTGTTCACGCGCGTGCCGGATCGAGATCGCGTCGCGCCGCGCGGGGTTGGGCGCAATTGCGGTGCCGAGATAGCTTCCGTCAAGACGCTCGGCAATGCCGTTCGCCGCGACCGCAAGCGCGCTTTGATTGGGACTCGCGCGCATGCCGGCGGGCGCGAGCGCGGTTGCGTCGCGTAACGGTGGCGCCGTCGATACCGGCCTCGCAGCGGCCGACTCTGCGGTCGCCCATGAAATGGCGACGCCAAGTGTCGCCTGATAGTCGCGCAATGCACGGCCGGTATGCGAAGCGGCGTGCGCCATCACATCCCGCGGCGTACCGGCCACCACGATCTCGCCGCCCGCGTCGCCGCCCTCGGGGCCGAGATCGATAATCCAGTCGGCGGAACGGATCACGTCGAGGTTGTGCTCGATCACGATCAGCGAATGGCCCGCCGCCAGCAGCTTGCGCAGCGCGCGCAGCAGGCGCGCCACGTCGT
>Ga0137409_10007293_pt1 | contig 11384 bp, 7 predicted proteins | sample CZODoug1_16funga_FD_122059 | JGI IMG/M metagenome (GOLD analysis project Ga0137409, IMG submission 122059) | Vadose zone soil fungal communities from Angelo Coast Range Reserve, California, USA - CZODoug1_16fungal (Hybrid Assembly) | ecosystem: Environmental > Terrestrial > Soil > Vadose zone... | reverse complement strand
CCGCCTGCAGCGCTTCTTGCGCGGACAGACGCTTGAATCGAATGCGATTGTTCGCCCGCAATTGACCGAGCTTCCACAGCTCGGACTGCACCAGCGTGACCGGACAGACGAAACCGCCGAGTGAGGGTCCGTCGGGCCCCAAAATGACCGGCATGTCGCCGGTGAAATCCACCGTACCGACGGCATAGGCGTTGTCGTGAATATTCGATGGATGCAGTCCCGCCTCGCCGCCATCGCTGCGCGCCCATTTGGGTTTGGACCCCAGGAGGCGCACGCCTGTGCGGCTGGAGTTGTAGTGAACCTCCCAGGTGGCGGCGAAAAATTCGGCAATGTCGTCGTCGGTAAAAAAATCGGGCGCCCCGTGCGGACCATATAGAACGCCCAGCTCCCAGTCATCGCCGATGGCCGGCATGAGATCAGCCGGTATGGCGCGCGGTTCGGATGCGTCGGCGGCCGAGTCGCCGCCCATCGAGCCCAAGTGCAGCACATCGCCCGCCATCAGCGCGCGCCCCCCATGGCCGCCGAACTTGCCCAGGGTGAATGTGGACCGGCTGCCCAAATAGAGCGGCACATCGATGCCGCCGCGAATCGCCAGATAGGCGCGGCAGCCCGCGCCCCGAACGGCGCCCATGTGCAAGGTTTCCCCGCGACGCACCGCGAGCGGCGTCCCGTACGCCGCCGGCCGGCCCTCGATGTCGGCGGCCATCTCGGCGCCGGTAAGACAAATCGTGGCATCGGTTTTGAATCGGAGCGTGGGCCCCGAGACCGTGATTTCCAGCGCCGCCGCCGTCTCAGGATTGCCGAGCGCCCGATTGGCGAGGCGGAACGACAGGCCATCCATCGGCCCTGACGGCGGCACCCCCACGTTCCAAAATTTCAGCCTCCCCGGATAGTCTTGAACCGTCGTTTGCGTTCCGGGCGCCAATACCTCGAGGGTGCGCGGAGCGTACGCGAAGGTGTCGAGTGCACGCGTGGTCATGCCGCCGGCGGCAAACACGGGATCGACGATGAGTTGCCGCAGATAGTCGAGATTGCTCTCGATTCCGGCGATCACCGTGCCGGCCAGGGCGTCCCGCATTTTGGATAAGGCAGCCGCGCGATCCGCGCCGACGGTGATGATCTTGGCGAGAAGCGGATCATAGAGCGGCGTGACCAGCGAGCCATCCTCCACCCAGGTTTCGACGCGCGCATTCGCGGCGAATCGCGCATGGGTCAGCAACCCGGTGGAGGGCATGAATTGCCGCGCCGGATCTTCGGCGTACAGGCGTACCTGGATGGCCGCGCCCCGCGCCGGCGGCGCGGTCAGGTCGAAGTCTTCGTTGGCTGCCTGACGTATCATCCACTCGACGAGATCCACGCCGGTGACTTCTTCGGTCACTCCGTGCTCCACCTGGAGGCGCGTGTTGACCTCCAGGAAATAGAATTCCTGAGTGTGGGCATCGAAGACGAACTCGACCGTGCCCGCCGACTGATAGTTGACTGCCTGACCCAAACGAATGGCGGCGTCGAATAGACGCTGCCGCAGCGCCCCGGTCAGCCCGGGCGCCGGAGTTTCTTCGATGAGCTTCTGATGGCGCCGCTGCGCCGAACAGTCGCGTTCGCCGAGCGCAATGACCCGGCCGGCACCGTCGCCGAATATCTGCACTTCGATGTGCCGCGCGCGCTCGATGTACTTCTCCAAGAACTGGCCGCCGCGGCTGAAGTTCTTCTTGGCGATGCGCTCCACCGCGTGAAATGCCTCGTCGAGGTCAGATTCTCGCCGCACGAGTTGCATGCCGATGCCGCCGCCTCCGGCAGTGCTCTTCAGCATCACCGGATAACCGATGCGCGCGGCGGCGATCCTCGCCTCTTCGAGATTCGTCAACAATTCGCTGCCGGGCAATAGCGGTAGGCCGTTACGCGCTGCCAGGTCTCTCGCCAGGTGCTTGAGTCCGAAGTCGCGCATCTGCGCAGGCGTCGGTCCGATGAATACGATGCCCGCCTCCTGACACGCCGCGGCGAAACCGGAATTCTCACTCAAGAATCCATATCCGGGATGGATGGCCTGCGCGCCCGTCGCGCGCGCGGCGGCCAATAACTTGTCCTGCCGCAGGTAGGTCTCGGCGGCCGGTCCCGCGCCTAGGTGTACCGATTGGTCGGCCTGCGCCACGTGCAGGGAATTTCTGTCCGCGTCCGAATACACGGCGACGGAGCCTACCTTCAAGCGCTTCAGGGTTCTGATGATGCGGCAGGCAATCTCACCGCGATTGGCGATGAGAACCTTATCGAACATCCGAGTCCCAAATCAGAACCTCGAGCGGCGTTGGGTTATAGGCGTTACAGGGATTGTTGAGTTGCGGGCAATTGGAGATGAGCACGATGATATCCATGCCCGAGCGCATTTCCACGTATTGGCCGGGACCGCTCAATCCATCGGCAAAGGTCAAGCCGCCGTCCGTGGTCACCGGCACATTCATGAAGAAGTTGATATTGTGGCTGAGGTCGCGCTTGCCGAGACCCAGCCCATCGTGATGCGCGACGGCCAAAAGATAACTGTCGCGGCAGGCATGCATGGTTCTCTTCTCCAGTGCATAACGAACCGTATTCGACTCCGCCGCGCAGGCGCCGCCCAGGGTGTCGTGGCGTCCGACCGTATCGGCCACGATCTGCGCCATGAGATTTCCGGCCGTCGACAGCAGCTGGGAACCGCAGCCCAGGTATACGTTGCGCTGCGCGCGGATGGTGTCCACGGCGCTGTAGCGCTCGGCGACGTCCGCCGCGTTGAAGAACAGCGTGTCGGCCGCTTGATTGCCCTCCACATCGACGATGCGCAGGATTTGCCCTGTCTTGACGGTATCGATCCAATAGTCCCCCGCCGGAATCACTTGACGGAACAGCGACTCGCCGGGCAGCAGCTCACTTTCCTTGCGCACGATCACTCTCCCCCGCTGCCGTACAGACGGTAGAGATCCGTATTGGCAAAACCGCGGACGTTTTCGGGCCTGGACCGCCGGCAGACATCGTCCTCGGCCACCGGAGCCGCCTTGCTCAGCTGCAGCGCGACCGGATTGCGCGGGTACTTCATCGACGAATTCAAGGGGTGCGGGCAGGTGTGCAGCAGGATCAGCGAATTCATCTCGAAGCGTAGATCGACGAATTTCCCGGCTCGAGAATTCCCGCTGTCGAAGAGCATCTCGCCATCGTCCGCAATGGACACCTTGCTGAACCAATTGACGTTGGCGGCGAGGTCGCGGCGCCCCAAGCCGTACTTTCCGCCCTCGACTAGAAAGGCGTCGTGGCCATTTTGAGTCCAATCATTCCGATGCTCCTGATAACTCTTTTCGCCCCAACGGGCCGCCACCAATTCCCGGTTCGCGTTCCCGCACACCGTGTCGTGCCAGCCCACCGTGTCTTCGATGATGGAGCAGAAAATTCGCCCCATGTCGGAATACAAACAATGTCCCTTGGTGAGCTTGAAGGTGTGCTGGCACTTCAACGTGTCGGGCGCGTTGTAACGCTCCAATAGATTCTGCGGGTTGTAGAACAGCATGCCGACGTTGGCGCCGCCGTTGCGGTCCATGAGGCGAAGCTGGGTACCGGCGCGCACGGTCAAGGACCAATGCTTGCCGCCTTCGATGACCGTTTCGTAGAACACGCTCTCCCCCATTCTCGTGGCCATGCCAATCGAGGAGATCGCGCTGGATTCGGGATTTTCCCACAGGGGAGACCATCCCGAGGATGACACTCTCCTCGACGTTGTTCTCCCGGGCTTTTATCCCGCCGTGTATCCTTGGCCTGCGCCGCGTTGCACGGTGAGGGGCAAGGACTGCGTCTCTCGGACCAGTCGCTTGAAGCCCAAGCCGGAACCCTAGACGCACATTGTCCTAGGGTGGTGCAAATCCCATGCCTAGCGAGGCGATCAACGCCTAAGGGCTGAATTTCCCGCTAGACACGGTGTTTGCGTGTCAGCTGGAAGTCGGCCACACACCGCTCGCACGTCCATGCCGCACCAGAACGGCGCGCGCCTGCAAACCAATGCCCTAATTGCGCGCGTCGCCCGCCCTGCGCACCGAGGCCGCAACGCGATATATTCAAACGAATGCCACCCGAGAACAGTTTGTTGATTGCCGATCTGCGCAGCGGCTACCGCGCGAACCGATTTACGCCGGCCGAAATCATGCTCCGCCTGGTGGAACGCGCCGATCGCGCAGAAGAACGCCACGTCTGGATCAGACGCCTGTCCCTCGATGAGGTGATGAGCCATGTGGGCGCGCTGCAGGCGCGATCCATCGATGACCTGCCGCTGTATGGAATCCCCTTTGTCATCAAGGACAATATCGACTTGGCCGGCGTGCCGACCACGGCGGCGTGTCCGCCGTTTGCGTACGTGCCGAGCCGATCGGCAACGGTCGTCCAACGATTGCTCGAGGCCGGGGCGATTCCCCTGGGCAAAACCAATCTCGACCAATTTGCCACCGGCCTGGTCGGCACGCGCTCGCCGCATGGAGCATGCCGCAATAGTGTCGACGATCGGTACATTGCCGGCGGTTCCAGTTCCGGTTCGGCCGTGGCCGTGGCGACCGGACTCGCGAGCTTCTCCCTGGGAACCGACACCGCGGGGTCGGGACGAGTGCCGGCGGCATTCAACAACGTGGTGGGTCTCAAGCCGAGCTTGGGCCGCTTGAGCACGTGCGGAGTCGTGCCCGCCTGCCGCTCGCTCGACTGCGTGTCGATTTTTGCCTTGACCGCCCCGGACGCGGCCAGCGTGTTCGACGTCGCCGAGGGGTTCGATCCCGAGGACTCCTACGCGCGCAAGCTGGGCAATGCGGCGATTCCCAATCTCCGCTTCGGCGTACCGCGCCGCGAGCAGTTGCAGTTCTTCGGCGACGCCGACTACGCGCGGCTGTTCGATGCCACCCTCGCGCGCCTCGAATCCTTGGGCGGCATGCGCGTGGAGATCGACTTCACGCCCTTCCTCGATGCGGCGCGCCTGCTCTACGAAGGACCTTGGGTTGCGGAACGCTATGCCGCTGTCGGCCGGTTCATGGAAGCGCATCCCGATGCGCTGTTCCCGGTGACGGCGCAGATCATTGCGGGCGGACGAACACCCTCGGCCGTGCAGGCATTCGAAGCAGAGTATCGACTGAAGACTCTGAAGCGCGCCAGCGAAGCGGCGTGGTCGCAGTGCGACTTGATCGTGACTCCGACCGCCGGAACCATCCATACCATTGCCGCGGTCGACGCTGATCCGATCCGGCTCAACGCGGCGCTCGGCTATTATACGAACTTCATGAATCTATTCGATCTTGCGGGAGTCGCCGTGCCGGCCGGCTTTCGCGGCGACGGACTGCCTTTCGGCGTCACCTTGATCGGACCTCAGTCGAGCGATCGCGCCCTGCTCGCGCTGGCCGATACGGTCCATCGATCGTCCGTGACCACCCTGGGCGCGACGAATGCACCGCTCTCCCCGTCTTGCGCCGAGACGCCGGCGCTCGCCGCGGGCTATGTCGCGTTGGCGGTTTGCGGCGCGCACATGGAGGGGCTGCCGCTCAATCACCAACTCCGGGATCGCGGCGGGTATTTCATCGAACGCACCCGTACCTCGCCCAACTATCGATTGTTTGCCCTGCCGGGCGGGCCGCCTCATCGTCCCGGCCTCGTACGCGTGAATCGTGACGGCGCGGCCATCGAACTCGAGATCTGGGCTGTCCCCACGGAACATCTAGGTTCGTTCGTGACCGGGATTCCTTCACCGCTCGGTATCGGCCAAGTCGAACTGCAGAATGGCGCTACGGTTTCGGGATTCGTTTGCGAAAACTACGCCACGTCCGGCGCCGCCGACATCACGGGATTCAGCGGCTGGCGTGCGTATATCGAATAGGCCGGCCATGGATCGACAACTCTTTTCGCTCGACGGCAAAGTCGCCGTGGTGACCGGCGCGTCCCGAGGCATCGGCAGCTCGCTGGCATCGGCCCTGGCCCACGCAGGCGCGGCGGTCGCGTTATTGGGCCGCGATGCGCAGGCGCTGACCGCCACGGCGGGCGCGCTCGCGGCGCCGGGCGGCACCGTCATACCGGTGGTGGCGGATGTCGGCGACAATTCGAGCATCGATGCTGCGTTCGATCAGGTTTTACGATCAATGTCGCGCATTGATATTCTGGTCAACAATGCGGGAGTCGAAGAGCCGTGTGCGTCGCTGGACGTCAGCGAAGCGCTCTGGGACCGCATCATCGACACCAATCTGAAAGGCGCTTTCTTCTGCGCCCAAGCGGCGGCTCGACGCATGGCGAACGGCGGCAGCATTCTCAATGTGTGTTCGCTCACGTCCGAGGTTGGCATTGCCGGCGCCGCGCCCTACGGCGCGTCGAAGTCCGGCCTCGCCGGCCTCACCCGCGCGCTCGCGACCGAGTGGGCCGCCAAAGGCATTCGCGTGAACGGCATCGGCCCGGGCTACTTTCGAACCGCACTCACCGAACCGTTCTACCAAGACGAACAATGGCAGTGCGCCATGCTTCAGAAAATTCCGCAGCGCCGGTTCGGCCGACTCGAAGACCTCGGCGGCGCCGCGGTATTTCTCTGCTCCGACGCAGCCGCTTACATTACCGGACAGATCCTGTATATCGACGGCGGATACTTAGCCAGCCACTGACCTAAGATCGGCGCCGATTAAACCTTTACCGAACGCCTGGGTACTTATCCAGTGCGTCATCACACGCTTCACCTCAGGAATTAATCATGCATCTCACTCGTGCCGGCAGCGGCGTGATAGGACTTTTTTGCGCCCTCGTTTTGATTAGTTGCGGAGGCGGCTACGGCGGGGGCGGAGCGATGCCGTCGTCCACCGTCAACATTACGGTCAAACCCACGACCATCGCGCTTGGACAGAGCGCAACTCTCACGTGGACCGCGACCTCGGGAACGAACTGCACTGCGAGCGGTGCCTGGACCGGCACGCAAGCGGCTAGCGGTACCAAGACCGTGACGCCGTCCGCAGCGGGCAGCTCGGTCTATACCCTCACCTGCAGCAGCAGCACCTACGCCAGTGCAAGCGGGTCTGCAACGCTCACCGTCACTGCGGTGACAGCCTATTCGCTGACCAATTTGGTCGCGGACCACGCGGGCGGCACGGCGCTCAACACCGACACCAAACTTGTCAATCCTTGGGGACTGGCGATTCCGGCAGGCCTTCCCGCGTGGACTGCCAATAACGGCACGCAGACATCCACTCTGTATGACGGCAACGGTAAAGCGCAGCCGCACGCGAGCCCCTTCGCGGTGACGTTCTCGCCGAGCGGCGCCGGTGTGAATTTCGATCCAAGCGGTATTGTGTTCAACGGCGTTGCCGCGGATTTTCACGCGACGAATGGCACCGTATCGGGCACCTCAAAGTTCATCTTCGACGGCGAAGGCGGCATGATTGCCGGGTGGGCGCCGTCGGTTGATTCATCCGAAGCCATCGCCATGTACACCGACGCGGGCGGCGCGATCTACAAGGGTTTGGCGATTGCGCAAAATAACGGCCACGCATTCTTGTACGCAACGGACTTTCACAATAACAAGGTCGACGTGTTCGATACGACTTTCACCAAGCAAGCGACTTCGGCGACCGCCTTTACATTCGTCGATCCGAGCCTGCCGGTGGGCTATGCCCCTTTCGGCATCCAGGCGATCAACAACGGCACGGGCGGCGCAACGCAACTCTACGTGACCTATGCCAAGCAGGACTCTGCCAAGAAGGTCAATGTCAACGGCGCGGGCCTCGGTTACGTCGCTATCTATGACACCAACGGCCACTTGATCAAGCAACTAGTAGCCGGCGGCGCGCTCAATGCGCCCTGGGGCTTGGCGCTGGCGCCGAGCGATTTCGGTACCTTGAGCAACGCCTTGCTGGTCGGCAATTTCGGTGACGGCGTGATCAACGCCTACGATCCGGCTACCGGCAGCTTGATCGGCACGGTCAAGGATTCCAAAGGCGCTGCCATTGCGACACCGGGCCTATGGGGTATCGCCTTCGGCAACGACGCCGATAATCAGCCGCACAATACCCTGTTCTTCGCGGCCGGCCCGAACAACGAAGGCAACGGCAGCTTTGGCCGTATCGATGTCGGCTCCACGGCTCCGGTGCTCAATGCGCCGCCGGTCGTTACGCTGACCACGCCGGCCGGCAGCCTGAAAGGCACAGTGGCGCTCAGTGCAGCGGTGACGGACTCGCTCAATATTGCCAAGGTCGATTTCTTCGTCGGCGCGACGCTCATCGGCACGGACACCACGTCGCCCTTCTCGGTGATGTGGGATACGACCGCGGTTGCGGATGGACAGTCGACGGTCACCGCAAGAGCGACCGATGCCGACGGCAATGTCGGCAGCTCGCCGGCGACGACGGTGACGGTGGCCAACGCCGGGCCGGTCCAAGTGACGCTGACCCAATTGCAGACGCAGATTTTCACACCGATCTGCTCCGGCTGTCACACCGGCATCGGCACCAGTTTGCCGGGCGTACAAAATCTGACTGCCGGCCATACGTTCGCGAGCATCGTCAACGTACCCAGCATCGAGCAAGCTACCTTGGACCGCATCAAGCCCAACGATCCCGCCAACAGCTACTTGATCCAGAAAATCGAAGGTGCAGCCACCATCACCGGATCCCGCATGCCGCTGGGTTGCGGCGCCGTATCCAATCCTTGTCTGGACCAGGCAACCATCGACCTGGTGAAGACCTGGGTCTCTCAAGGAGCCTTGAACAATTGATGATCGGCCGCCCGTACTGCGTCTTTGGGGATGCGGTGCGGGCGGTCTTTCCCGGGCTCACAGATATCCCCGATATTGCTCCACGGCCGCGGCGGCAAACTCGCGCGCTTCCTGCTCGTATCGATTCCGCCAATAGCCGCGCCGTACGGATTCCACCACATACCGCCAACGTGTCAGGTATCCCGTGCGCCACTGGCATAGCACATGATAATACTCATGCAAGAGCAGCTCCGGATTGGCAACGAATTCGGCACCGCTCATCGCCAGGAAGATGCGGTTGGGGCGAGTAGTCGCAAACAAGCCCCGGTGAAGCTTCGCGTAGCGCGAGTGCTCGATCACTATCACACCATCCACCGCTTCCTCGAACAGTTGTTCGAGTGCCGCGGCTACCGAGTGTGGAACCACGTACCGGCTCCCAAATGGCCGCCTTCTCGGCTTGTCACGTACCTTCACTCGCCTTGACACTCCTAACATCCATACACTCACGCCAATTTGGAGTAGCTCAAGATCCGATTTCCATAGCCATTTTATCAGGTGCTTGTCGAACCCTGCGGATACCTTACCCGCCGCCAAGGTACGACTTCATCGATTTAAAATCAACGGCGTCCTAGATGCCGATCGAAGAAGTTTACGATTACACGGTAAGCCTCTTTTGATTCGGGAATATCCGGATCGATGAAGAACGCATGCCACATGCCGTCCCAAATGTGCAGTTCAGTTTCGACTCCAAGATTCGTAAGGGCTGCTTGAGTGTGAAACACCGAACTAACCGCGAAGTCGCGAGATCCTGCGATCAGTAGTGTCGGCGGAAATTTGGCGAGAATGTCGGTCGAGTTGATGGGCAGTACCAGCGGGTCGGAAATCGAGGCCTCACTGAAATAGGCCGAGAAACTCAACTCGCCGGTCCTGGCCCCGACGAGGGGGATTTGCGCTGCCAAAGGGAAGGCCACATACACGGAGTCACCCCCAAAGCCACTCGCGGAACCGCAAAATGTCCCAATTGCACCGGGTCGGGGCAATTTAAGTTTCTGAAACCAAGCGATCGACTCAGCCGTCAATATTCCGCCCGCCGAGCACCCATATATACCGATATTTGCGGCATCATGCGTTCGCAGCAACTCTTGGTATACCGCCGCTACGTCCTCGCTTGCGGCGGGAAATTTAAATTCAGGCCCCTGTCTGTAAGCCACCGTGACTACGGTGATCTCGCCGATGCCGGCGATCGGAACCGATTCTTCCTCTCCGCCAGCGCCTTCGCCCCAGAGGAACGCCCCGCCATGCAGATTGATTAAAACGCGATTCTGATTCTTCTTTGCAACCCCGCCCTTCGGCGTGATGACTTCCGTTCTGACGCCACCAATTACCTGCGGCTTTACATCGACCGGGTAAAGGTCCTTCGCCCGGGCTGCCAGTGCGCGGTTGTATTTATCGTAAAATTCCCGCAGCGTCTTGATGTCGGCTCCCGCCGGCGGCGTCTGTCGGGTACCCGTCGTTCGGCTAACAAACGCTTTTTGAGCCTCGACGCTAGCGAAGCTCGAGAACGGTACGTCCAAGGGCTGCAGATGGACGGTACCGCTCATATCGACTTGGGTGGGGGGTGGAATGCTTGAGTCCGCGCTCGTAAGGTCAATTGAAACGAACGCAGTAAGAGTCACGGAGGCAGTGATTGCTGCCGCTCCAATTAGAAGTCTCCTCCCGACATGCTTGACTCGAGAAAGCATCGGCACGTCGCCGCGCCCCTGGTCCTTGCAACGACAACTCATCCGGCACCCTCCTCCGCAAGTAACGCCTAAGCCTCCACTCGCCGCCTCCTGGTCTACTTCTGGATGCCAAACCGATAGCGGAGATCGACGCCGAACATGCGAGGCTCACCGTAAAACGACGTGATCCTCCCATCCGATATATAGTTGCTATATTGCCCGACGCGGTACGTTCTATCTGTGGCGTTGGAGATGAAGATCGACGCATCCAACGCCGAGCGCATGATCCCGTTCCAACTCAGGTTTAGATTCACCAAACCGTAACCGGCGATGTAGTCCAGCGGTTGAACTCCCGGAGCGTCAAAGAACTTCGATTGATATGAATATGACGCACTAATACCAACTTCGCCAATCGCGGCATCGAGCGGCAAGGTATAGGTTATCGTGACACTCGCTTTGCTCGCGGGCAAATAGCCGAAGGGTATCCCGACCAGTGAGGGCGCGGCGGCTGGGTCGATCTTGGTGTATTTGCCATGGTTATAAGAATAGGATGCCGCCAGTTTCAGATTCTTTCGCAGGAGAATGCTACCCTGAAACTCGATGCCGTCGATTTCTGCTTTCGACGCATTCGCGGTGAAGTTTGACTGCACTCCACCGGGCAACGTCTCGGACACGAGGCGTTGGATGTCCTTGAAATCAGAATGGAAGACGTCGGCATCAATTTGAGCGGGTGTGCTCCAAACCATAAACTCCGATTTCAATCCAAGCTCGACGTCGACCGCGGATTCCGGCGCGAAGCGAAATTGCGGAGTAGACACACCGCCTGGAGTGAAGCCGAAGGATGGGTTGAACCCCCCGGGAACATAGCCTTTACTCGACCTAGCATAGAGAAGCGTACCTGTGGTGAATTGGTAATCCAGACCGACTGTCCAGGAATTGCCGGTGCTCGTGCCCGA
>Ga0137409_10007291_pt1 | contig 11385 bp, 5 predicted proteins | sample CZODoug1_16funga_FD_122059 | JGI IMG/M metagenome (GOLD analysis project Ga0137409, IMG submission 122059) | Vadose zone soil fungal communities from Angelo Coast Range Reserve, California, USA - CZODoug1_16fungal (Hybrid Assembly) | ecosystem: Environmental > Terrestrial > Soil > Vadose zone... | reverse complement strand
ATCTGGCCCAACCGTGATCGGTTCGTGCTCTCCAACGGTCACGCCTCGATGCTGCTCTGGTCCGTGCTGCATCTGACGGGGACGCGGGCGGTGAATGCCGACTACGAGCGGTTGGGGCAGCCCTCGGTGTCCCTGGAGGACATCCGCCACTTTCGCCAGCTCGACAGCAAGGCGCCCGGGCACCCCGAATATCACTGGGTGTCGGGGGTCGAGACCACCACGGGCCCGCTCGGACAGGGCGTCGCCACGAGCGTGGGGATGGCCATCGCTCAGAAGTGGCTCGCCGACCGGTACAACCGACCGGGCTTCCCGATCTTCGACTACAACATCTACGCGGTATGTGGGGACGGTTGCCTGATGGAGGGCGTCGCATCGGAAGCGGCCTCCCTGGCCGGGCACCTGGGTCTGGACAACCTCTGCTGGGTCTACGACAACAACCACATCACGATCGAAGGGCAGACGAGCCTGACCTTCACCGAGGACGTCGCCGCCCGGTTCCTGGCCTACGGGTGGAACGTCCTGCGAGTGAGTGATGCCAACGACCTCGATCGCATCCAGCACGCGCTCTCGGTCTTCCGCACCACGAAGGGCCGCCCTACCTTCATCATCCTGGACAGCCACATCGGCTACGGCTCTCCGCACAAGCAGGACACCGCCGCGGCCCACGGCGAGCCGCTCGGTGACGAGGAGGTTCGCCTCACCAAGCGCAGCTACGGATGGCCGGAGGGGGCGCAATTCCTGGTTCCCGACGGCGTCCGCGAGCACTTCGCCGCCGGCGTCGGCGCGCGCGGTGCGGCCGCTCGCAGCGGGTGGACGGGGCTCTTTGCGTCCTACCGGGCCGAGTACCCCGACCTTGCGAACGAGATCGACCGGATGCAACGGCGAGACTTGCCGGCGGGATGGGATCGCAATCTTCCGGTCTTCCCGGCGGATGCCAAGGGTATCGCGGGGCGGGACGCCTCGAGCAAAGTTCTCAACGTGCTCGCCCAGACCATCCCGTGGTTCCTCGGGGGCTCGGCGGATCTCGGGCCGTCGAACAAGACCACCCTGACCTACGAGGGCGCGGGAAGCTTCCAGGCCGAGAGCCCCGGCGGCAAGAACCTGCATTTCGGCATCCGCGAGCACTCGATGGCGGCCATCGTCAACGGTCTCTCGCTGTCGAAGGTGCGGGCGTTCGGCGCCACGTTCTTCATCTTCAGCGACTACGCGCGGCCGGCCATCCGGCTCTCCGCGCTGATGGAGCTGCCGAGCATCTTCGTGTTCACCCACGACGCCATGGGCGACGGCGAGGACGGCCCGACCCACCAGCCGGTGGAGCACCTGGCGTCGCTGCGCGCCATCCCCGGGCTCGTCACCCTGCGCCCCGGCGACGCCAACGAGGTCGTGGAGGCGTACCGCTGCGTGATGCAGCTCCGCCACCAGCCGGCCGTGCTCGTGCTGTCACGGCAGCCGTTGCCGACTCTGGACCGGCGCGCCTACGGCCCGGCCGCGGGCGTCGCGCGCGGGGCCTACGTGCTCGCGGACCCGCCGGGCGGAGATCCCGAGGTGATCCTCATTGCCACGGGCAGCGAGGTGAGTCTTGCCGTGGAGGCCCACGAGAAGCTGCTCGCCGAGGGCATCCGCTCGCGAGTGGTGTCGATGCCGTCCTGGGACATCTTCGACCACCAGACCCAGGAATATCGGGACAGCGTGCTGCCCCCCACGGTGAAGGCGCGGGTCGCGGTGGAGCAGGCCTCCACGTTCGGATGGGAGCGCTACGTCGGGAGCTCCGGCCACGTCATCGGCATGAAGACCTTCGGGGCCTCCGCGCCCCTGAAGGCGCTTCAGGAGAAGTTCGGCTTCGAGCCCGCCCGGGTCGTAGCGGCGGCCAAGGAGCTGCTGGGCAGGCAGTGAGCGACAGCCTCGAGGAAGGCAGCAGCTCGCCTCTGGGAGCGACGCCCTCGCCGAACGGCGTCAACTTCAGCCTCTTCTCGAGATACGCAACGGGCGTGCATCTGCTGCTGTTCGATCGTGTCGACGACGCCAAGGCCGCGCGCGTCGTTCGGCTCGATCCATCGGCCAATCGCACGTACCACTACTGGCACGTGTTCGTGCCGAACGTCCAACCCGGCCAGCTGTACGGCTATCAGGTCGAGGGCCCGTCCGATCCCTCGATCGGGATGCGCTTCGATCCGGCGAAGGTTCTCCTCGACCCCTACGGCCGCGGAGTCATGGTTCCAGGGACGTACAGCCGCGACGCCGCGTGCGGATCGGGCGACAACACCGCGACGGCGATGAAGAGCGTGGTGGTCGACGTTTCCGCGTACGACTGGGAGGGCGACGTCCCCCTGCGGCGGCCGTCCTCGCGGACCATCATTTACGAGATGCACGTGAGAGGTTTTACGCGTCACCCCAGCTCGGGCGTGCCGGAGGACACGCGCGGTACGTATGCCGGTTTGATCGAGAAGATTCCATATCTTCAGCGGCTCGGCATCACGGCCGTCGAACTGCTGCCCGTCTTCCAGTTCGACGCCCAGGATGCCCCGCCTGGACGGGTCAACTACTGGGGATATGCGCCGGTCTCGTTCTTTGCCCCGCACCAGGGCTACAGCTCGCGTCGGGATTCGCTCGGCCCCGTCCATGAGTTTCGCGACATGGTGAAGGCGCTTCACCGGGCGGGCATCGAGGTCATTCTCGACGTTGTCTTCAATCACACCGCCGAAGGCGACCACCGCGGACCTACGTTGAGCTTCCGCGGGCTGGACAACACGACGTACTACATCCTTGAAGAGGATCGCTCGCGCTACGCCAACTACAGCGGGACGGGGAACACGCTCAACGCCAATCAGCCCATCGTTCGGCGGATGATCGTGGACAGTCTCCGCTATTGGGTCGAAGCGATGCACGTGGATGGCTTCCGGTTCGATCTGGCGTCGATCCTCGCGCGCGACGAGTCGGGTAGTGTGATGCGGAGCCCGCCCGTGCTGTGGGACATCGAGTCGGACCCGGCGCTCGCGGGCGTGAAGCTCATCGCCGAGGCGTGGGACGCGGCAGGCCTGTACCAGGTGGGGAGCTTCATCGGAGATAGCTGGAGGGAGTGGAACGGGCGGTTCCGCGATGATGCGCGCAGCTTTTTCCGGGGCGAGGAAGGCGCGATCGAGGGCTTTGCCGACCGCTTGATCGGCAGCCCGTCGCTCTACGCCCACAAGCAGCGCGAGCCGGAGGAGAGCGTCAACTTCGTGACGTGTCATGACGGCTTCACCCTCAACGATCTCGTGTCCTACGACGCCAAACACAACGAGGCGAACGGCGAGGACAATCGCGACGGCGCGGACGACAATCGGAGCTGGAACTGTGGAGTGGAGGGGCCGACGGAGGATCCCTCCGTCGAGAAGCTGCGAACCCGACAGGTGAAGAACTTCTTCACGGTGACGATGCTGTCCGGCGGAATGCCCATGATGCTCATGGGCGACGAGGTGCGGCGCACCCAGGGCGGAAACAACAACGCCTATTGTCAGGATAACGAGACGAGCTGGTTCGACTGGACACTGCTGGCGAAGCGGGTCGACGTACACCGGTTTGCGACCTTGCTCAATGCCCGGCGGGTGCAGCGAGACGTGGAGCCGGAGCGGCAAGGGGTGACCCTGGACCAGCTGATCCGGCAGGCCGACATCACCTGGCACGGCGTCAGACTCGACGAACCGGACTGGCGCGACTCTTCGCACAGCGTGGCCTTCACGGCGAGATTCACGAAGTACGGGATGTTCTTTCACGTGATCCTCAACGCGTACTGGGAGCCGCTCCAGTTCGAGCTTCCTTCGCTCTCCAATGGGGCTCGAAATCCATGGCGGCGATGGATCGACACCTTCCTCGATTCTCCGCACGATATCGTCGACTGGGAGCAGGCTCCCTCGGTCCCCGGCTCGACGTATCGAACTGAGCCGCGCTCCGTGGTCGTGCTTTTCGCGAGTCCCGATCCCTTGGTGCTGTCTTTGCGATGAGCCCCGCGGTGACCCTGCAGGTCCTCGACCGATACAGCCTGGCTATTCTCCCCGCGCTTGTCGTCGCCGAGCAGTTCGGGATCCCTCTCCCGGCGGTGCCGGCGCTGCTGGGATTCGGCGCCCTGGTGGCGCACGGGCGGGGCAGCATTCCACTCATGCTGGGCACGCTGGCGGTCGTCGCCCTGACCGTCGATTTCGCATGGTACGAATTCGGGCGGCGCCGCGGCGCCCGGGTCCTGACCGGGCTCTGCCGTCTATCAGTCGAGCCTGATTTCTGTGTGCGACGGGCTCAGAACGTATTCACCCGCTTTGGCGCCAGCGCGATGCTGGTCGCCAAGTTCGTCCCGGGCTTGACGACGATCGTCCCGCCGCTCGCCGGCGTTGTCGCGGTTGGACGCATCCGGTTCGCTCTCTATGACCTGGCCGGCGTGCTGCTCTGGGCGGGACTGTGGATCGGGGTCGGATACGTGTTCAGCGACGCGGTTGCCGTGATTGCCGGCCGGGTGGCCGCCTTGGGCCTCCACCTCGGGATCGTCCTTGGAGCTTTGCTCGGCAGCTACATCCTCGTCAAGTACCTGCGTCGCCGGCTGTACCTCCGGGGCCTGCGAACGGCGAGCATCTCACCGGAAGCTCTCAAGCTGCGCCTCGACGCCGGAGAGAACATGACCATTGTGGACCTGCGCACGCCGCTCGAGGTGGCGGCGGTGCCGCACGCGATTCCCGGCAGTCTTTGGGTGGAGGCCGACCATATCGATCAACACGAAGCGGAGATCCTTCGGGCTCGCGATCTGATCCTCTACTGCTCGTGACCGAACGAAGCGACGAGCGCCCGGGTGGCGCTTCAGCTCAAGCGTCGAGGCATCACCCGAGTTCATCCGCTGAAGGGCGGCCTGGCCCGGTGGATGGCGCTCAGCTTTCCCGTCGCTGACTTACGATCCCGCGAACCAACCGCGCCGCCGCCGAGACTCATCCGACGGGATCAGGCGGAGCGCTGCTGAGCGACTGAGTCGGCCTCGGCTCAGATCAATGGCGTTCAGGTCTCCCGTCAAGGGTCTACGATCCGGCGAACCGCCGGCGCCGAAAGGAACCTGGCACGCAGCGGTTCGTCGTGGGGCAGGGAATCCGCAAGCGTGAGAATCGTCGCGCGGCTCAAGGCGCGGTGCGGTTCGGCCGCGGCGTTATTTCCCAGACCGGCGTATAGCTCCGCCGCGGTGTCGTGCACGCGCCAGGCAGCGAGTGGGACCTCGAATCCCTCCATCGTGGAGAGGGCATGATCGATACAATTCTGAGCGCGATTGAGATCGCGCTCGGCGGTGGCGACTCTTGCGTTCGTGTCCCAGGCGAGCGCCTGCCAGGTGCGCTCTGCGGTCGCCCGCGTGAGCTCGAGGAAACGCTCGGCCTCTAGCCGTGCCTGGGCGAGATCCCGCTTGGCCAGCCACAGCTCGCTGAGCGCGCCTTGAAGGATCATGCGACTGTACCAGTCATGGATCACCGGCAGGCGATCCATCTCCCCGCGGGCGGCCAACAGGTGTTGCTCGGCCGCTTCGTACCTTCCCGAGGCCGCTTCTGCCGAACCGGCCAAGGCAAGGCACCAACGGCGCCACGGAGCCCTCGCCGGGTCGTCGAAGGAGGGGAGCACGGAGCCGCAGGCCTCCAGGACGGCGGGGAAGTCCATCGCGTGCAAATGGATCCACGCGCGGTAGAGCAGCAGCGTCTGCGCGCGGTGACGCTCCCCGTTCTTGTCCGCGAGCGTGAGCTCGGCGGTCAGGGTTCGCAGTGCCTGCCCCCACTCGCCAAGGAACAAAAGACTCCAGGGCAGGGTGAAGTGGCTCAACCAGTGGGCGAGGCTGAGGTACGGGGTCTCCACCCGAGCGTCCGCCAAGATCGCGAGGCTTTCGACTGCATCCTGTCGGGCCGCGCGATACTCGGAGGAGATCCAGCGGATGAAGTTGAACTCGATCAGATGGGAGGCGACCACGAGGCGGTCGCCGGAGCGGCGGATCTCCCCGAGCGCCTGGCGGCAGTCTTCTGCATCTCGCGGATTCCACCCGCCGACCCAGACGCGTCTGACGAGGCAGCTGGCGCGGGTGCGCGCCCGCTGGAGCGGATTGCTTTGCTGGGCGCTGAGACGCAGCGCTCGATCGACAACGTGAAGAGAACGCTCCGCATCAGTCCACGACAGCGGGTACACCATGTCGATGAGCGCCTTCACTTCGACGTCGATGAAGCCACAGGAAGCCGCACGCGCGGCAAGGGCCTCGTAGGTGTCGACCGCCCGCGTGTCGAACGACACCACGTACATCGCCGCCAGCTGCTCCAGGATGCCGGTCTCGGTGGTGGCGCGTTCAAGCTCGGGCAGCTTGGTGGACAAGTCGAGTGCGTGCTGAAGTATGGCGGTGGCTTCGCGAGGAGCGTGACGTCGGCCGGCGGTTTCAGCGGCGAGCCGCAGGTACACGATGGCGCGCGCCCAGTCCGCCGCGGATTCGAACTGATACGCGAGCCAGGGGGCTGCTTCGTGCGGCTGGCTCCCGTACAGGGACTCGCCCCACTCGCCGATGTGGCGGTGCAGCCTCGCGCGGCGTCCGGCCGGCATCCTGCGATAGACCACTTCGCGGTACAGGGCGTGGACGAAGTCGTAGGACGGGGAGGTGGTTCCGTCCGGTAAATCTAGGGAGCCGGCCGAGCGCACGATATGGTTCCGGCGGGCGAGCCGGTCGCACAGCTCCTCGAATACGTCGGGATCCAGCTCCGATGCCGCGGCTCTGGCAATGACCGAACCTGACGGACCCGCGGTGACGCTGGCGACCTCGAGCGCTCGCTGTTCCTCTGAGGTGAGGCGCTCGATCTGCGCGTCGATCACCAGGCGCAAGTTCTCCGGCACGGCGAGATCGATCTCCTCGAGCGCCCCGGTGAGCCGCCAACGTTCGCGGTCACGCGAGATGAATCCCCGCTCGGTCATGTGGTCTAGCACCGCCACCAGGAACAGAGGGTTGCCCTCCGAGTGCCGGTAGAGCAGCCGAGCCAGGCCGTCAGGCAGCAAAGCTTGCGATGACTCGGTCGCTAGATACTCGACCACATCTTCTTCACCGAGCGGCTCCAATGCGACTTCACGACATAGGCGACGGAGGGAAAGGTCCGGCTTTAGCGCCTTTAAAGGATGGTCTGGAAGGACGACGTCGGTCGGGCGATACGTCGCAATCAGCATCAAAGGGGCGGGCATCCGGCGGCGCGCCAAGACCGAGATCAGGTCGGCGGTGGAATGGTCCACCCACTGGAGGTCCTCGAAGACAAGGAGGAGGGGAGTCTGTGATGCGATCGCCTCGAGCGCCTCACCGATCTCGCGCAGCATGCGCTCGCGAGTGGCACCGAGAAGCTCGCGGTGCAGGGTCTCTCGATGTTCACGGGTGAGCAGGGCGGGGAATTGAACTAACCACGTGGGCGCTTGCACCGCCAAGGTGTCGACGATCGCGTGTCCGTCAGAACCTCGGCACAGCTGACCGAGCGCTTCGAGCATCGGGTAATACGCTTCCTTACTTCCGTACGCTTCGATGCATTGTCCGCGCCCGATGCGAAGGTCCGGGATATCGAGCGCGGCCTGTCGCAGGAACTCGTCGACGAGCGCGGTTTTGCCGATGCCGGGCTCCCCGGTGACGAAGACGATCTGCGGCTCGTCCTTCACCGCGCGCTGGAGGGCTTCTCGCAACGCCGCGAGGGGGCGATCTCGGCCTACCAGCCTGCCCGTGGCCGAGGCCACCGACAGACCCGGCGCGGCCCCGTCGCTGACTGGGGCGATGAAGCGGTACCCGCGCCGGGGTAGGGTTTCGATGAACAGCGGCTTCTTGGAGGCGTCCCCGAGGGCGGTTCGGACCTCGAAGATGTGGCTCTTCAGGACTTCCGGTTGGACGTGAGTGTTGGGCCACAGTGCGTCGAGGAGCTCATCGTGCGTCAGCAGTCGCCCGGGGTGCTCGACCAGATACCGCAGGAGGGCATACGCCCTGGGGGTCAGGAGAACCCGCTCCTGGTCGGTTCGATCCCGGCCGCGCCATAGGCACTGATTGACGGTGTCAAGGTGGAAGGGCGGGAACTCCTTCATGGTCCCCCTACGAAGCTGACAATGCTTTAGCCGCGGGCGGTTGCCCGGGATAGGGGCGATGCTGCTCTCCGCTGACTCGGGTCAATCCCCCAGGGAGTCTAAGCTCATCCGCGCTCAACTGCAAAGAGGCGCCACTTTTGACTCGTTGCGCGATTGTCGTGAACTTGCGCATTTCCGGCCTGCGGCAGGCCGGCCGGGCCGCCCGGCTCTCTTAAGCGAGCAAGTCATGACTGCCGGCGAGGTATGCGCAATTGAGGCCGATCGGCTCATTCTTCCCGCGGGAGCACTCCCGGACGCGAATCGAGCATGGTGCGCGTAACGGTGTTCCCGTAACTCATTGTATTTGTTTGGGAACCAGGCCGGACACCATTCTTCAACCAATACATGACCGCGCGCTCACGATTCCTGCGTTGAGCTGCTTTAGCCTCTCGTCAGGGTGCGAGAAGGGCCAACAGACCGCGATCGCCACAAGGCGCTGCGAGGTACGAGATGCCTAACGCTATCTTCGATGCCCTGAGAGTTCACCGCGACCCGGACCAACTCGTACGGGTGCTCCCACGCGCGCTCCAGCCAGTATTGGATTTCGACTACATGAGCCTCTTCTTGGACAGGGAGGTCGCGAGGGGCGCGACGTGGTATGTGCCCCACGGTGAGGATCGACCGAGCCTGACCTTGACGCCGACGCGCGAGATTCCGATCGAGGCCGTGCAGGCGTCGTGGGTCTTCGAGCACCAGCAGCCCGCCGTGATTCCTCGGTTGGAACAGGACACGCAATTCTTGGATGCGAAACGACTCCTGAGAGAACGCGGTTTTCAGTCGGCGTGCGCCCTTCCGCTGACGACGGCACACCGACGGCTCGGCAGCTTGAATATTGCGGCCACCCGAGCCTACGCCTATGCGGAAGGTGACGTGCGGTTTCTCTCCGGTATTGCCGATCAAGTGGCGGTGGCCTTGGACAATGCGCTCAGCCACGCGGAGCTGCAGGATGAGAAGGATCGGCTCATGCTCTTGCTCGAGCTGACGAATAGTGTGGTGTCCAACTTGGATCTGCACGAGGTGCTGAGCGCGGTGATGACGACCTCGCGGCGCGTCATGCGGTCCGATACCGCGGGCGTGCTGTTGCCCGACGCGAGCGGTGGCCACTTGCGCGTCTGTGCCCTCGACTCCCCAGAGGGCAAGGAGATCCTCCAAGACGGTAGGCTGATTCCGCTCGACGGCACGGTGGCGGGTCATGTCTTTCGCACTGGGACGCCTTGGGTCGGCTACGTCGACGACCTCCTCAAGACGGGTCTGGAGGCACACGAGAAGTGGAGTGCCTTGGGATTCAAGGTGGGGTGCGTCTTGCCGTTGATCAGTCGGAACCGGGTCCTCGGTACGCTGGGACTCCGTCGTCGCGATGAGAACGCTTACACCGACGACGAGGTTCAGTTTCTGATGCAGGTGGCCAATCAGATCGCGATCGCGGTGGAGAACGCGCTGGCCTATGGCGAGATTCGAGCGCTCAAGGACAAGCTCGCCCTGGAGAAGCTCTATCTGGAAGATGAAATCCGGAGCGATCGGGCGTTCGAGGAGATCATCGGCAAGAGCACGGCACTGCGGCGCGTCTTGAGGCAAGTGGAGACCGTGGCGCCGACGGATGCCACGGTATTGATCTATGGCGAGACCGGCACCGGCAAAGAGCTGATCGCGCGCGCGATCCACAATCTCAGTCCTCGGCGCCCGCAGGCATTTGTGAAGCTGAACTGTGCGGCGATTCCAACCGGACTCGTGGAAAGCGAGCTCTTTGGTCACGAGCGCGGGGCCTTTACCGGCGCGATCACGCAACGCATCGGTCGCTTTGAGCTGGCGAATCACGGCACGGTGTTTCTGGACGAGATCGCAGACCTCCCGCTGGAGCTGCAGCCGAAGCTGCTCCGCGTGCTCCAGGAGCGGGAGTTCGAGCGGCTGGGCAATGGGCGGACCCTGCGGTCGGACGCGCGGTTGATCGCGGCTACCAATGCCGACCTGGGCGCGCTGGTGGAGGCGCAGAAGTTCCGGGCCGATCTGTTTTACCGGCTGAACGTGTTTCCCATTCATGTCCCGCCGCTGCGGGAGCGCGCGGAGGACATTCCGCTGCTCGTGCGGCATTTCGTCCAGCACTTCGCCCGGCGGATGAACCGGACGATCGACACGATCAGCTCGGACACGATGGAGCGCCTGACGCGCTACCCGTGGCCGGGGAACATCCGCGAGCTGGAGAATCTCATCGAGCGTTCGGTGATCCTGTCGGCGGGGCCGGTGCTGCGGGTGCCCCTGGAGGCCCTGCCGGCCCGGGCCGCCCCCGGGCACGTGAATGGGCTGGGGCAGCCCCGCACGCTGGAGGAGGCCGAACGCGAGCACATCCTGGCGACGGTCAAGGAGACGAAGTGGGTGCTTTCTGGGCCGAGGGGGGCGGCGACGCGGCTGGGGATGAACCGCTCGACCCTGCAGTTTCGGATGAAGAAGCTCGGGATCCTGCGGCCCGGGATGTGACGGCAACCGGCGCTTCGATGTCGCGCCGCCGATGCCAATTGGCTGGCACCCGGTAGCCCCCTCGGCACAGCTGGGTTGGCACGAGGTATTCGATCAGTGCCGCCACGTGCCCGATCGGGTCGCCACCTCTACGAGTTGTGAAGCCACGCGGCCTGGATTGACGCCTGGCACTTCGATTGCGCCCCTATCGGGCGTCAGACGAGGTGAACCGCAGATGCCGACTGCCACGGAAGTGGTGGCTCGGAAGGAGGGCACGATCACGGGTGACGAGATGAAAGGCGAGCTCGACGGCGCGAATCCGGCAAATGTGATCTTACGCAGGCAGAGGTAGGGTTCTCGCGCTTCTTCCGGTCGAGAGATTCATCTTGCACTCTGCGGCACGCCCGACGAGTAACGTCCAGTCCACTCGCGGTGAGCTTCGTCTCTGTCACCCAGCTGCTGCGCGCCGCTGGCCGACGCGTGAATGGTCGAGAGTATCCCAGGGATCACGCTTGCTGTCATATCGAGGACACTCGAGTATTCCCCTCGGTTCCGAGGTTTGCCGGGCGCCGATCTAGAGCGCCGGGGCTGGTGAGTGCCAACCGGTTGGCACTCGGTAGCCCACTACCAGTTCGACCGTACCGGGTGACTCCATTTGGGGTTTGTCCTTTCTCGAGTGTGCCTTCCCCGTCCGCTACTTGCGAAGCACTCAACGACTGCTCATGCGCGGCACGGCGATTGCCTTTTGATCCAGGGTGCGTGAACGGCAAATTCCTCAGCATGAGCGTAGCGGACCCGGTACGCGCGGTAGCGATTGGAGAC
>Ga0137409_10007289_pt1 | contig 11385 bp, 7 predicted proteins | sample CZODoug1_16funga_FD_122059 | JGI IMG/M metagenome (GOLD analysis project Ga0137409, IMG submission 122059) | Vadose zone soil fungal communities from Angelo Coast Range Reserve, California, USA - CZODoug1_16fungal (Hybrid Assembly) | ecosystem: Environmental > Terrestrial > Soil > Vadose zone... | reverse complement strand
CAGGCGGCGCACACGCGCGACCTGGTGATGATTACCCCGGACGGCGAGCGCACCATCGTGGTGGTGGGCGAGCCGCTGCATCCGGAGCGCGCCGACGCGCTGCCCTGGGACGAGCTGTCTTCCTGCGACGGGGCGTACTTCACGGCCCAGGATCCGGCGGCGATCGCCGCGGCGCGGGCGGTACGCATCCTGGTCGTGACCGCCCGGCGGCGGGCCGCCCTGATCCGGTCCGGAGCGCGGGCGGACGTGGTCGTGGGCAGCGCGCTCGACCCGCGCGAGGCGTGCACGCTGGACGACTTCCCTCCAGAGCAAAGGCCCGCGGCCCTGGTGCTGACCGAGGGCGCGGCGGGAGGCGTGGTGTACACCGCGGAGGGTGCGCGCCGCTTTCAGGCCCCGCAGCGGAGCGGCAAGGTCCGCGGAGCGTACGGCGCCGGCGACAGCTTCGCCGGGGCGCTGACGTACTACCTCGCCAAGGGCCTTCCGGTGCTGGAGGCGTGCACGCGCGCCGGGCACCATGGCGCCGCCGTGCTGGGCACGCTGGAGCCGCTCGAGGCCCAGGCATGGCTGGACTGACCTGGGAAGCAGCTCCCGGGTCAGCGCGCCATCAGCGCATCGAGGTTCCCGATGATCTTGCGCAGCAGCGCGCGGAGGGTCTCCTCCTCGTCCCGGGAGAGCCCGTGGACCGCCGCGCTACGCAGCTCCGCAGCCAGCGCGCGCAACGGCCCGATCTTCCCGCGACCGATGGCCGTGAGCCAGAGGCGAAGCCGGCGACGGTCGCCGCGGTCCCCCTCCGCCTTGACCAGCTTGCGGCGCAGGAGCTGGGTCACCGCGCGCGAGGCGGTGGGCGCGTCGAGGCGCAAGCGCGCCGCGATCTCGCCGAGCGACGGACCTTCCGCCTCGTCGATGTTCACCAGCACCCAGAACTGCTGCGGGGTGAGCCCATGGGGTGCGACCCGGTCCTGCAAAGCACGCTTCATCCTCCGCCGCGCGGCGGCGATCAGGAGGCCGATCGGTTCCTTCACAGGGAGCGGCGTATCCCGAATTGGTTGCGAACACAACCAACCCCCCGCTCAGTGCGGAAGGGAATCCCAGAACTCGCGCAAGGCGCGGTTGACCGCCTCCGGCTCCTCGATGGCCGCGGTATGGCCCGCGCGAGGGACGCCCAGGAACCTCGCGCCCCGGATCCGCGCCGCGGTCCGCATCGAGCGCTCCGGGACGACCGCGGAGTCTTCGGCGCCCGAGATCACCAGGGTGGGCGCTTCGATCCTGGCCATCTCTTCCGCGGAGAGCGGCTTGCGGAACATCACTCCGTTCACTGCCCGGCGCATCCCGGTCACGTCATTGCGGAGGATCTCGCGGGCCATGCCTTCCCTCAGGCCGGCGCGGTCGGGATCCTCGCGAAAGGGCCGCGCGAACATGATCTTCATCACCGCGGGCACGAACGGTCCGGCGCCGAGGAAGCGAGTGAGGAAGTTCATCGCGGCATACTTGGGACGGTTGCGCCAGGGTTCCGCGTCGCTCGCCGTGTCCATCAGCACCAGCGAACGCAGGAGCTCGCGCCTTCGCGCGGCCAGCCGCATCCCGACGAAGCCGCCCATCGACAGCCCGACGAAGTGCGCAGGCACGGCATCGAGCTGCCCGATCAGGGCGGCCGCATCCTCCGCCAAGGTGTCCATGTCGTAGCCGGAGGCGGTCACCTCGCTCTTGCCCTGCCCCCGGTGGTCGTACGCAATGCAACGGTGCCGGCCCCGGAAGGCCTCGACCTGGAAGCGCCACATCGCCGTGCTCCAGAGGAGCCCGTGGGAGAACACGATCGCCGGCCCCGCTCCGCCCGTGTCCTCGACGTGCAGCTCGGCGCCGTTGATCCTCACGCGGACTCGCCGCGCAGCACGTAGCGCTGGATCTTGCCGGTCGCGGTCTTGGGGAGATCCGGGACGAAGTGGATCTGCTTCGGCACCATGAACCCGGCGCAGCGCGACCGGACGTGCTGGCGCAGCTCCTCGGCCAGCTCGGGCGATCCCTGCTGCCCCTGGTTGAGCACCACATGCGCCTGCGGCCGGAGGAGCCCGCCCTCGTCGCGCGGCGTCACGGCGGCCTCGAGCACCGCGGCGTGCGCCACCAGCGCCGCCTCCACGTCCGTCGGCGAAACCCACTCGCCCCCCGCCTTGAACATGTCGTCGGAGCGGCCCACGTAGTGGTACTCGCCGTCCTCGGTCTGGCAGAACTTGTCGCCGGTGACGAACCACTCGCCGCGCATCTTCGAGCGGGTCTGCTCCCGGCGGTTGAAGTACTGCGTCGCCGTGCTCGGTCCGCGCACGATCAGATCGCCCGCTTCGCCGCGCGGAACGTCGGCGCCGCTCTCGTCGATGATCCTCACCTCGTACCCGCCTACCGGAACGCCGGTGGACCCCGGCTTCGCGCTTCCCCGCCGCGGCGAGATGTAGATGTGCAACACCTCGGTGGACCCGATGCCGTCCAGGATCTCGACGCCGAACCGCGCCTTCCAGCGGCTGAACAGCTCGCCCGGGAGCGGCTCGCCGGCGGAGACGCACAGCCGCAGCGAGGAGAGGTCGTGCGCGACGTCCTTCTGCGCGAGCATCGCGGCGTAGAGCGTGGGGACGCCGAAGAACACCGTGGGCCTGGCCTCGTGGATCCCGCGATAGACGAGGTCCGGCGCCGGCTTGTCGGGGACCAGGACCGTGCTGGCGCCCACCCAGAAGGGAAAGGCGAGCGCGTTTCCCAGGCCATAGGCGTGGAACAGCTTGCTGGCGGAGAAGCAGCGGTCGCGCGGCTGGAGGTCGAGGATGGCGCGCCCGTACAGCTCGCAGCAGTGCGGCCAGTCCTGGTGCGCGTGGACGGCCGCCTTCGGGCGCCCGGTGGAGCCGCTGGTCCAGAGCCAGAAGGCGGGCTCGTCCCGCGTGGTCGCTGCCGTCTCGACCCGCCGATCCGGCGTCTCCGCCAGCCAGCGCTCGAAGCTCCGGTCCCCGGATTCGCCGACCACCAGTACCCGCTTCACCGTCCCGCCATTGCCGAGGGCCGGCTCGACGCGCTCGATGCACGCGCGCGAGGTGATCAGCACGCGCGCCCTGCTCTCCTCCACGAAGTAGGCGTAGTCCGCAGGGCGCAGCAAGGGATTGCAGGGGACCGCGACCGCGCCGACCTTCATGGCGGCAAGGTAGGCACCGGCCAGCTCCGGCGAGTCGGGGAGGATGAACAGCACGCGCTGCTCGGGCTCCACCCCCGCGCGAAGCAGCGCGCCGGCCAGACGATCCGTCAGCCCGGCAAAATCCCGGTAGCTGAGGGTCTTCCCGCCGGACCAGATCGCCGGGGCGTCGCCGCGGCCCGCGCGGAGATTGCGCTCGATCAGCTCGGCGCCGATGTTGAACCGGAGCGGGATGTCCATGGGACGCATCTTAGATCTTCCGGCGAACGCAAGTCAGCCCGGCAGCGCCGCGATGTGGTAGGCCTTCGTTTGAGGTGCAACGAAAGCCGTCGGCGCCCATCTCGTGGGAGCACGCTGTCGTCCTGACGGTAGCGGCGGTCATCGGCGTCTACGCTGGAATCGCCGCGGGACTGTTTGCCCAGAGCATCCGATTCGTGCAGCTGGTGCTGTTCCGTTCCGGCGAGCTCTGGAAGGCCCTTGCGGAGCCGGGCGCAGGTTGGAGAGACCTGTTCGAAGAGCGGCTTCTCCAGGCACATTGGCACCTCGAGTTTCTCGCCACGGCAGTGCTGGTCCTCGCCGCCGCATTTGGCGTCGAGAAGCTGAGCGAGAGCCGCCGGATTCGCGTCCCCCTGCTGCAAGCGCAGCGATTGCGGGCCGTCGGGATGGCGGGATCGTTCGGGCTGGTGCTCTACTATCCGCTCCTGTTGCTCGCCACCTTCAACGGCACGTTCCACCAGGGGGATAGCGGCCTGTACGGGATCCTCCTCGAGGCTCCGAAATGGAAATGGATCCTCGCCCCGGCCCTGGGCGCACTGGCGGCCGGGCTCCTGGTCCGGTACGTGAGCCCCGAGAGCGGCGGCCACGGTGTGGTGGAAGTCATCGAGGGAGTCCACGCCGGTCGCTGGGAACACTTACGCGGCCGGGTCGCCATCTGGAAATCGCTCGCCGCGGGCCTGGTCATCGGCTCTGGAGGGAGCGCCGGCCGGGAAGGGCCGGTGGTCCATCTCGGCGGCGCAGTTGCCGCCTCGCTGGGCCGGCTGCTCTCGCTTCCCCGCGAGCAGATCACCCTGCTCCTCGCCTGCGGCGGCGGGGCAGGAATCGCGGCCTCGTTTCATGCCCCGATCGCCGGTTCCATGTTCGCCTTGGAGATCATCCTCGGCGACTTCAGCGTCAGCTCGTTCACGCCCATCGTCCTCGCCTCGGTGACGGCGACGGTCACTGCCAGCGCCCTGGGAGAAGCGGGAAACGACCTGCAGGCCGTGCAGTGGACCGTTGGCCATCCCGCCGAGATCGTCATCTACATCGTGATGGGGGTCGTCGCCGGCATCTGCGGGATCGTCTACATCCGCGCGGTGCAGGGCGCCGAGGCGTTCTTCGCGGGGCATCGCGAGAATGCCCTGAGCCGTCGCATCGGACGGCTGCGCCCGGAATGGCGCGCCGCCCTCGGCGGGCTTTGCGTCGGCGTTCTCGCGCTCGCGGCTCCGCGAGTCATGGGCACCGGCATCGAGTCGATGAACGCTGCGCTGGCTGGCCAGCTCGCGTTGCATGTGCTGGCGATCGCGCTGGTGCTCAAGCTGCTCGCCACCGCCTGCACGCTGGGATCCGGATCTCCCGGGGGCAGCTTCTTTCCCGCCGTATTCATCGGCGCGATGGCGGGCGGTGCGTTCGGACAGGTGGCGCATCGCCTGCTTCCGACCGTTGCCGTCTGGGCGTCCCCGTATGCAGCCGTCGGCATGGGCGCGGTCGTGGCGGGCGTGACCACGGCGCCCCTCACGGGGGTGCTGATGATGTTCGAGCTGACCGGCAGCTATCAGATCGTGCTGCCGCTGCTCGTCTCCTGTGGCGTGGCCGCGGCGCTGGTGCAGGACCGCGTCGGCGGTTCGATCTATGCCCTTGCCGCGCGTGCGCGGGGCATCCGGCTCGGGTCCCGGGAGCCGTCCTTGCGCGACCTGTCCGTCGGCCAGGCGCTGGAGCAGGTCGCGCCCCTTCCCGAGGCCACGCCATGGGAGGCGCTGGTCAAGATCGTGGCGGAATCCACCCACAGCGCGTTCCCGGTGGTGTCGAGTACCGGAAAAGTGGTGGGTCTCCTCTCTCCGCGGCAGGTCCGGAGCGCGCTGCACGACCCGGCGCTCGCCGGCGTCGCCATCGCTGCCGATCTGTGCCGGACGGACGTTCCTGTCCTCGTTCCGGAGGACGATCTGGAGACGGCGCTGGAGCGGCTGCGTCAGGCTGGAGCATCCGAGGCGGTCGTCGTTTCCAGCGACGGCGATCCGCCAAAGCTCCTGGGCATCCTGACCCGCGAGGGCGCGCTCGAGGCCTGGCGGAGTTCGAAGGGCGTCTCAAGCGGACGGAAATGAGCGAGCGGATTTGTCTCGATTTGTCTCGGTTTGTTTCTTGGGGTTCCGAACGCTTGACGATCGAGCCGCCAAGCAATTAGTTGCCGCGGCAAATGTTGCGGGATCAAGAATACGTAGGCCTGCTGATTGCCGCCGCTCAACGCAGCGTCAAGCTCGCGGTGCAGCGGCGCGCGCGGGCGCTGGGGCTCACTTCCCAGCAGTTCTGGTTCGTCAACGCCGCCCGGGAGCTGCCCGGGGCCTCGCTGGGTGAGATCGCCCGCAGGCAGCGCATGGCCGCCCCGACCGCCTCGAGGCTCGCCGAGGGCCTTGCGCGGCGAGGGCTGCTCAGGACGGCGCCGGACGATCGCGATCGCCGCGCGCTGCGCGTCCTCCTGACGCCCGCCGGAACGAGGCTGGCGGAACGGATTGCTCCGCTGGCCGCTTCCGTGCGGATCGCGGTGGTTCGGGGCATGTCCCCGCGCGAGCAGCAAGCGCTGCGCGCCGCCTTGCGCCGCGTGGTCGCGAACGTGGAGACGTTCGCGGCGAAGGCGGACGTCGAGAGCGGCCGTCCTCACCACGGAGAGCACGCATGATCGGCGCCGTTGCAGCGCTGCTCGCCGCGTCCCGGATCGTCACCCTCGACGAGGCCGTGCAATCGGCGCGCGAGCGGCAACCGCAGCTCCGGCAGGCGCGCGCGAGCACCGCCGCCGCGGACGCGCGGACGCAGCAAGCCTTCGCGCCTCTCCTGCCACAGCTGACCGCGATCGCGGGATACCAGCGCACCACGGCGAACAGGATCGAGCAGCCGGGCTCCTCTTCGGTGTTGGGACTCAGCGGTGGCGGCTCGAGCTTCCGGACCTTCAACTCCTGGTCCGACAGCATCTTGGCCTCGCAGCTTCTCTTCGACTTCGGCGCCCAGCCGAACCGCTGGCGGGCCGCAAAGGCCCTGGCGGAATCGCAGGCCCAGAGCGAGCGGGCGACCGCGCTCACCGTGGACTTCAACGTCCGCTTTGCCTATTTCGACGCCCGCGCCAACCAGGCCCTGGTCCAGGTCGCGCGGGAAAACCTCGACAACTTGCAGAAGCATCTCGAGCAGACCCGCGCCATGGTGGAGGCCGGCACGCGGGCGGAGATCGACCTGATCCAGGCGCGCGCGGACACCGCGAACGCGCGGGTGCTGCTGATCACCGCAGAGAACACCTACCAGACCTCGAAGCTGACCCTCAACGCCGCCATGGGAGTGGTAGGTCCCACCGATTACGAGATCGCCGACACCCAGATGCCGCCCATCCCCGGTGAGGATGCACCCCTCGAACCTTTGCTCGATGAGGCCAACCGGGCGCGCCCGGAAGTGCAGTCCCTGGAAGACCAGGTGCGCGCCGATCAGCTCACGATCCGCTCCATCGAAGGTCAATACGGCCCGGCCCTGAGCGCCACGCTCGGGTTTCGGCAGGGCGGAACCAGGGTGGATCAGCTGGGCTGGAATGCAGCCGCGGGTCTTTCGTTGAGCTGGAACATCTTCCAAGGCGGGCTCACCCGGGCGCAGGTGAGCGAGGCGCAGGCAAATGTGATGGCCACGGTTGCGCAGCTCGATCTGCTGCGGCAGCAGATCCAGTCCGACGTCGATGGGGCGCGCCTGGCGTTGCGTGCCGCGAAGGAGTCGCTGAGCTCGACCCAGGAAGCGTTGGTGAACGCGCGCGAGCGGCTCCGGCTTGCGGAAGAGCGGTATGAGGTCGGAGTGGGCAGCGCGATCGAGCTGGGCGACGCGCAAGTGGCGCTCACACAGGCTGCGGCGCAGGCTGTGCAAGCGGACGACCGGCTCGCGACCGCGCGCGCACAGTTGTTGCGCGCGGTCGGCCGGCAATAGGAGCGGTGCATGCGGGTTCGCAGGATCGTTCTTGTCCTCGTCGCCGTGGTCGCCATCGCGGCCGTCGGGATCTTCGTCTACCGCCGCACCAGCCAGAAACAGGCCAGCGCGCAGCGCGACCAGGCCGCGCAGGCCGGACGCGCGGTCCCGGTGGTGGTCGCGGCCGTGCAGCGGCGCGACGTGCCGATCTATCTGGACGGCCTGGGAAACGTAACGGCGTTCAAGACGGTGACCGTCCGCTCCCAGGTGGACGGCCGCCTGGATCGGGTGCTGTTCAAGGAAGGGGAGCCGGTGAAGGCCGGCGAGCTGTTGGCTCGGATCGATCCGCGTCCGTTCCAGAACCAGCTCCAACAGGCGCTGGGAGCGCTCGAGCGCGACCGGGCACAGCTCGAAGCGGCGCGGCGGAATTTCGAGCGATACCGGCAGCTGGCGGCAAAAAAGCTGATCCCGCAGCAGCAGGCCGACGATCAGGCGGCGATGGTGGGACAGTTCGAGGGCGCGGTGCGGGTGGACCAGGCCACCATCGAGGTGGCGAAGCTGAACCTCGATTACGCGAACATCAAGTCGCCCATCGACGGCGTCACCGGCGTCCGCATCGTCGACCCCGGCAACCTGGTGCGCGCCTCCGATCCGAACGGGCTGGTGGTGATCACGCAGCTGGATCCCATCGCCGTGCTCTTCAGCCTTCCCCAGGACGAGCTCCCGCGCGTGATGCAGGAACTGCAGCGAGGGCTGCTGAGCGTGGAGGCGTGGAACCGCGACGGCGCGCTGAAGCTCGCCACCGGACAGCTGACCCTGGTGGACAACCAGATCAACGCGGCCACGGCCACCATGCGGCTCAAGGCCGTGTTCCCCAATCCGCAGCGACTGCTCTGGCCGAACCAGTTCGTGAAGGCGCGCCTGCTGCTCACGGTCCGGAAGGACGCGGTGGTGGTGCCCTCGACGGTGCCGCAGAGAGGGCCGGAAGGCATCTTCGCGTACCTGGTCCAGCCCGATCAGACGGTGCAGCCGCGGAACATCGAGGTGGAGCACACCGAGGGCGACATCGCCATCATCGCCAAGGGGCTGGCGGAGGGCGAGCAGGTGGTGGTGGACGGGCAGAACCAGCTCCGCGCCGGGAGCAAGGTGATCCCCCGTCCGTCTAGCCAGCCCGCCCGGGCGCCGCGCGAAGGCGAGGTCCCGCGCGCCGACTCGCCCCGCGTACCCAAGGGGCCGCGCCAGTGAGCATCTCCGAGCCCTTCATCCGGCGGCCGGTCGCCACCACGCTGCTCACGGTGGGCCTGCTCCTCGCCGGCTTGATCGGCTACCGGCAGCTCCCGGTCAGCGCCTTGCCACAGGTGGACTACCCGACCATCCTCGTCTCCACGCTCTTGCCGGGCGCGAGCGCGGAGACGATGGCGTCGGCCGTGACCACGCCGCTGGAGCGGCAGTTCGGGCAGGTGCCGGCCCTGGCGCAGATGACTTCGGTCTCCAGCTTCGGGACCTCCCAGATCACGCTCCAGTTCGAGCTGGACCGCAGCATCGACGCCGCCGAGCAGGACGTGCAGGCCGCGATCAACGCCGCTTCCAACCTGCTCCCCCGCACGCTGCCGGCGCCGCCGACGTACTCGAAGAGCAACCCGGCGGACGTGCCCATCCTCACCCTGGCCGTCTCCTCCAAGACCCTGCCGCTGGACCAGGTCAACGACGCCGCCGACAGCATCCTGGCGCAGAAGATCTCGCAGGTCTTCGGCGTCGGGCTGGTCACCATCAACGGCGCGCAGAAGCCCGCCATCCGCGTCCAGGTCGATCCGGCGGCGCTCGCCGGCACCGGGCTGACGCTGGAGGACGTCCGCGCCGCGGTTGCGGCGAGCAACGTGAACCAGCCCAAGGGCAATCTCGACGGTCCCCGGCAGGACTTCCTGCTCGCGACCAACGACCAGCTGGAGCGGGCAGCCTCCTTCCGCCCGCTGGTCATCGCCTACAAGAACGGCGCGCCCGTGCGCCTCGACGACGTGGCCGACGCTTACGAGGGCGTCGAGAACAACCAGCTCGCCGGCTGGGCGAACCGGGACCGCGCCGTCATCCTCAACGTGCAGCGCCAGCCCGGCGCGAACGTGATCGACACGGCCGACCGGGTGAAAGCGCTCCTGCCCCAGCTCCGGGCGACCATCTCGCAGGCCGTCGACGTCAGCATCCTCGCCGACCGCACCGAGACGGTCCGCGCCTCGGTGGAGGACGTGCAGTTCACGCTCGTCCTCACCGTCTTGCTGGTGATCGCGGTGATCTACGTGTTCCTGCGCTCGCTGCGGGCGACCTTCATCCCCGGCGTGGCGGTGCCGCTTTCGCTGATCGGGACCTTTGGCGTGATGTACCTGTGCGGCTACTCGCTCAACAACCTCTCCCTGATGGCGCTCACCATCTCCACCGGGTTCGTGGTGGACGACGCCATCGTGATGATCGAGAACATCGCCCGCTTCATCGAGCAGGGCGATTCTCCCTTCGAGGCGGCGCTCAAGGGCGCGAAGCAGATCGGCTTCACCATCGTGTCCCTCACCGTCTCGCTGGTGGCGGTGCTGATCCCGCTGCTGTTCATGGGCGGCATCATCGGCCGGCTCTTCCGCGAGTTCGCGGTCACGCTGGCCATCGCCATCGGCGTCTCCGCCGTCCTCTCCCTCACCCTGACCGCGATGATGTGCGCCCACCTGCTCAAGCCGCATGGCGAGGAGAAGGAGACGCGCTTCACCCGCTGGACGGAGCGGCAGTGGGAGAGGGTCTCGGGTCTCTACGATCGCGGGCTCAAGTGGGTCCTGGACCACCAGCGGCTCACGCTCGCCGTCACCGTCGGCACGCTGGCGCTCACCTTCGCGCTGGCGGTGGTGATCCCGAAAGGCTTCTTCCCGCAGCAGGACACCGGCCTGATCATCGGCGTGACCGAGGGCGCGCCCGATGCCTCGTTCGCGCGCATGCTGGATCGGCAGCGCGCCCTTGCGGACGTGGTGCTGCAGGATGCTGACGTCGCCGCCGTGGCCTCCTTCATCGGCGCGGACGGGACGAATCCCACCAGCAACAGCGGCCGCCTGAACATCACCCTGAAGCCGCGCAACCAGCGCGACGCCAGCGCCGTGGAGATCATCGGCCGCCTGCAGCAGAAGACCGCGCAGGTGGAAGGCATCCGGCTCTACCTCCAACCGGTTCAAGATCTCCAGATCGAGACGCGCGTCAGCCGCACGCAGTACCAGTACACGCTCGAGGACGCCAACCCTGACGAGCTGGCCGAGTGGGTGCCGAAGGTGGTGCAGAAGCTGCAACTCCTGCCCGAGCTCCGCGACGTCACCAGCGACCTGCTCTCCTCCGGCCTGGAGGAGAAGCTCACCATCGACCGCGACACCGCCGCCCGCCTCGGGGTCCTGCCGCAAACCATCGACGACACGCTCTACGACGCCTTCGGCCAGCGGCAGATCTCCACCATCTTCACCCAGCTCAACCAGTACCGGGTCATCCTGGAGGTCCGCCCGCAGGACCAGCAGGACCCGAGCGCGCTGCAGCGGCTCTACCTCAAGTCGCAGACCGGGGAGTCAATCCCGCTCAGCGCCTTTGCGCACTTCGAGGCGGGCACTTCTCCACTCTCCATCAACCACCAGGGGCAGTTTCCCGCCGCCACCATCTCGTTCAACCTCGCTCCCGGCACCGCGCTGGGCGAGGCGGTCAACGCGATCCACGCCGCGGAAGCGGAGATCGGCCTGCCGCCCGGGATGCGCCCCGACTTCTCCGGCACCGCGCAGGCGTTCCAGCAGGCGCTGGCGTCGGAGCCGGTGCTGATCCTGGCCGCGCTGATCACCGTCTACATCGTGCTGGGAGTCCTGTACGAGAGCTACATCCACCCGGTCACCATCCTCTCCACCCTGCCTTCCGCGGGGGTGGGCGCGCTGCTGGCGCTGATGATCTGCCGCACCGACTTCTCGATCATCGCGCTGATCGGGATCATCCTCCTCATCGGCATCGTGAAGAAGAACGCGATCATGATGATCGACTTCGCG
>Ga0137409_10007288_pt1 | contig 11386 bp, 12 predicted proteins | sample CZODoug1_16funga_FD_122059 | JGI IMG/M metagenome (GOLD analysis project Ga0137409, IMG submission 122059) | Vadose zone soil fungal communities from Angelo Coast Range Reserve, California, USA - CZODoug1_16fungal (Hybrid Assembly) | ecosystem: Environmental > Terrestrial > Soil > Vadose zone... | reverse complement strand
CCAGTTTGATGAATGGGTAAGGCCGGAAAAGATGGTTTAAAACGGCCCCTGGCCATGTCCTTGGCTATCGGGTTGTCCTAATCACGTCCCTGGAAACCACGCGTATGGTCCAACAGCCAACGCCCCCCTCAAAACAGTCCAAACTGACTTATTTGAAGATTTTTACTAATTTTAACTGATAATTAACCCTATCAAAATGAAAACTAGACTACTCTTCGTCTGCCTGGCTTTGATTTTTTCCGGCTCGCAGGTTTTCGGCCAACTTACGAAAGCGGAGAAAAAGGAATGGAAAAAGAAGGCTAAGCAATTTGCCAAGAATCCAGCCAGCCTCAAGGAATATACCGAGGCCAAGCAAGTGGCGGATAACACGGTGACCAAGCAAAATGGTGACCTCAAGCAAATGCAATCCACCATCAGTGACAAGGATGCCAAGATTGCTGAACTGGAAGACCAGATTTCACGCATGCGCAGTGAACTCACATCGGTGAAGACCGAATTGGCCCAGCTCAAGTTGGCGCCTCCCGTAAACCTCATGGATTTTTCAAAAGGCATTGTTTTTAAAGTGCAGATCGGTGCCTTTAAGAACAAGGATCTGTCAAAGTATTTTGACAACAATCCTAATTTTGGCGGAGAGGCAGCCGGCAAGGATGCAGCCAGTCCACAGCAAATCACCATCGGAGTCTTCCGCGATTATTGGGAAGCAGACACATTTAAGAAATATATGCGCGACATGGGCGTGAAGGAGGCGTGGATTGTCCCCTACAAGGACAATGTGCGGGTCGAGATCAAAGATGTAATGGCGGGCGTCGTCATGGACTTCTCCGGATCATTGGGGTCTTGCATTTTGGTAGGCGATCCCGACATGTCTTTCTTAGCGCCCATCATTGCCGCCATGCCCATTTTCGGCACCGACACAGTTATCTTGCAGTCGCCGATTGGCGCGTCGCTGATGGTGATGGTCTTCGGCACGCCCTCGATCAGGTGCCGTCCCTTGATCTCCATCGTCATCTTCTCCTCGAGCGGGAACGCGGAGCCGATCTCCATCTTGATCTGCTCGGCCGTGCGCTCGCCGATGAGGAGGTTGTACGTCTTCTTGATGTACTGGATGATCGCCTCGTCCATCTCGTTGCCCGCCACGCGCACCGCCTTGCTGTAGACGATGCCGGCGAGCGAGATGACGGCGATGTCGGTCGTGCCGCCGCCGATGTCCACGATCATGTTGCCGGACGGTTCGGTGATCGGCATGCCCGCGCCGATGGCCGCGGCCATCGCTTCCTCGACGAGGTGCACTTCGCTCGCCTTCGCGCGATACGCGCTGTCCTTCACGGCGCGCTTCTCGACCTGGGTGATCTCCGAGGGAACGCCGATGACGATGCGAGGGCGCACCCACACGTTGCGGTTGTGCGCCTTCTTGATGAAGTAGGTCAGCATCTTCTCGGTGACTTCGAAGTCCGCGATGACGCCGTCCTTCATGGGCTTGATCGCGACGATGTTGCCCGGCGTGCGGCCGAGCATTTCCTTGGCATCCTTGCCCACCGCCTCGACGCGGCCGTTGATCTTGTTGATCGCGACAATCGACGGTTCGTTGACGACGATGCCCTTGCCACGAGCGTAGACGCAGGTGTTCGCCGTGCCGAGGTCGATCGCGAGATCGCTGGAAAACAGGGAGAAAAACGAGCCGAGAGCCAAAGTCGAAAACTCCTTAGAAGGCCGAAGCCTCCTGTGCTATGTGAATCCCGTTCTTCCCCGCGTCCTTGACCCTGTACATCGCCACATCTGCGGCTTTCAATAGTTCTTCGGCCGAAGCGGCAACGTCCGGCAGGGTCGCAACCCCAATAGACGCGGTGAGATGGATGGATAAACCGTCCGACGCCAGGAACTCGCAGGCGTTGATCCGCTCCCGGATACGTTCGGCAACGGAAACCGCGCCCTCACGGCCTGTATCCGGCAGGATCACTGAAAATTCGTCGCCACCGAACCGTGCCGCGACGTCGGTCTCGCGGGCGCTGCCGCGGATGATGACCGCCGCCTCGACAAGCGCTTTGCTGCCAGCAAGATGGCCGTGGGTATCGTTGACCGCCTTGAAACCGTCGAGGTCCATGAACAGCAGCGACAGGGGACGGCCGCTGCGGGAAGCGCGTTTCGATTCGCGACGCAGAACGAGGTTGAGATACCGCGAGTTGTACAGCCCTGTCAGGTCATCCGTGACCGAAACTGCCTCGGTGCGCTGAAGCGTCAATGCGTTGTCTATCGCAATGGCGGGTGGCTCGAGCACCGACCGAATCGCCAGCGACAGGGCCGGGCCGAGCACCGGGGTCGCGGCCGACGGCAACGGGTCGAGGCCGATCAGGACGCCGACCGTGCGGTTCCGGCAGACCAGCGGAAACGCGACCGCGCTGCCGGCGACGCCCGGTTTCCCACTGTCCTTGGCGAGATCGCTGGACAGCAGCTCCGTCCCGTGCCGCATCACCCACTGCGCGGCCATCCAGATGCTCGGCGTCAGGTTCGGCGTCAATCCTTCGTCAGCGATCACAGCAAGGTCGCCTTTCAAATCACGGGAGACGACGACCCAGCACGGCGATGGAATCCACGACCGCGCCTGGTGCACCAGCCACAGCGCCACCTTCTTCGGGTCGAGCGTCGCATTGGCCTCGCGAATGGCCTCGAGCAGCGTATCGCGGCGCTCGAGTTGCGTGCGAAGGGTGCGCGCGCGGCCCTTCAGGCGAGCAGCAAGATCGGCACGACGTGTACGGCGCCCGGCGGGCTCGGGGAGGTCAGACTTGGCGGAGATAGGTGTCACCGCTTGAACAGGGCGGGGGCGCTAAGTCCTTCTAATCCGGACAAATATACCACGGAAACCATTGCGGCTCGTCGGCGTCATGGCGTACGATGAGAGGCTTCAACACCCACTGAGGAATTAGACCATGACGATGCTCGACCGGATGCGCCGGCACCGGAACTGGCTCAAGTGGAGCCTGGGGCTGGTGGTGCTGACATTCATCGCGTTCTACATCCCGAGTTTCCTCGACACGACGCAGGTCGGCACCGCGTCGGCCTCGGACGTGGTCGCGACGGTGAACGGCAGGGACATCCGGGGCCTCGACTACCAGCGCCGCTATCAGAACCAGATGATGGCGTATCAACAGCAGTATGGCGGCAGCATCAACGAGCAACTGCTGCGCCAGCTTGGCGTCGACCAGCAAATCCTCCAGCAGATGGTGGACGAACAGGCCGCGCTCGCCGAGGCCGAGCGCCAGGGCCTCCGCGTCAGCGACGAGGAGCTCGCGCAGCAGATCTTCTCGATCCCCGCGCTCCAGGAAAACGGCCGCTTCATCGGCGAGGCGCGGTACGAGCAGCTGCTCATGTCGCAGAACCCGCCGATGAACAAGGGTGACTTCGAGGAGAACCTCCGGCGCAGCATGATGATCGACAAGCTGCGCTCGGCGGTCACGGGCTGGCTCGCGGTGACCGACGCCGACGTGGAGCGCGAGTACAAGAACCGCAACGAAAAGGTCAAGCTGCAGGTCGTCGCGATCACGGCGGACAAGTTCCGCGACAAGGTGACGGTCACCGACGCCGACATCAACTCGTATTACACGGCGCACCAGGCCGAATACCGCAAGGGCGAGCAGCGGAAGATCCGCTACCTGCTGATCGATCGCGATCAGCTGCGCTCGCGCGCCACGGTCACCCCGCAGGACATCGAGAGCTACTACAGCTCGAACGTCCAGCAGTTCCAGACTCCCGAGCAGGTGCGCGCCAGTCACGTCCTGCTGAAGACCGAGGGGAAGGATGAAGCCACGGTCCGCAAGCAGGCGGAAGACGTCCTGAAGCAGGCCAAGGCGCCCGGGGCGGACTTCGCGGCGCTCGCGAAGAAGTACTCCGAGGACGAGGGGTCGAAGGCCACCGGCGGCGACCTCGATTACTTCCCGAAAGGGCGCATGGTCCCCGAGTTCGAGCAGGCCGCGTTCGCGATGCAGCCCGGGCAGATCAGCGATCTCGTCAAGTCGCAGTTCGGCTTCCACATCATCAAGGTCGTGGACAAGAAGCCGGCGGCGACGCGGACGCTCGACGAGATGCGCACGCAAATCCAGCAGACGCTGCAGGCGCAGCGCGTCGAGCAGCAGATGACGGATCGCACGCGCGACCTCGACGCGCGCATCACCAAGCCGGCCGATCTCGACACCGTCGGCAAGGAAGCGGGCGTCACCGTGGCCGAATCGGGCTTCTTCGCCCGCGAGGATCCGATCCCGACGCTCGGGCCCGCGCCGGAGGTCGCCGCACAGGCGTTCCAGCTGAAGGACGGCGAGGTGAGCAAGGCGCTGCAGTCGCCGCGCGGCCCCGTCTACATCACGACGACCGGCAAGCGCGATCCGTACGTCCCGAAGGTCGACGAAGTGAAGGACCGCGTGCGCGAGGACGTGATCAAGGTGAAGGCCGCCGACCTGAGCAAGCAGCGCGCGGGTGAAATCGCCAGCGCGCTGAGAGCCGCGAAAGACTTCGCCGCCGCCGCCAAGGCGCAGGGGCTCGAGGCGAAGGACACGCAGCTGATCGCGCGCGGATCGCCGCTGCCCGACATCGGTGTCAGCCCCGAGGTCGACAAGGTCGCGTTCGGTCTTCCCTCCGCCGGCGTGAGCGAGCCAATCGCGACGGCCAACGGATCGGTGATCGTGCGCGTCGCCGAGCGCCAGGACGTGACGCCCGACGCGGTGCGGCAGGCGAAGGAAAGCTTCCGCACGCAGCTCCTGAACGAGCAGCGCGAGCTGTTCTTCGCCTCCTACATGTCGAAGGCGAAGCAGGGGATGAAAATCCAGGTGAACTCGGACGTCGCCCGCCGGATCACCGGCGCGTAGTGGACGCGCTGAAACCTGATCCGCCCGCTCAGTCGTCCGGCTTGAGTACAACGATCGGGGTGAGCACGTACGCGAGGTGAAGCCCCGCCGCGTTGGCTTCCGCCTTGATCTCGTCGAGCGTAAAGCGATGGTCGTACCTCGGCACGCTCGTCCGTGAAACACGGGTCAGCACGTCTCCCTCTTCGAGGCGCCACTCGGGTCTGCCCCATATATTTCCAATGCGCCTGCCCAAGGCGGCGGCGCGGCTGACCACGCGTTCGTTCATGTAGCAGAGCACCACTCGGCCGCCAGGCGCCAGACAGCGCGCCGCCTTGCGCAGCGCCTGGATCCGGCGCCGTGAATCCGGCATATGGCTGTAGACGAACCACGAAAACCAGCACACGTCAAAGACGGCGTCGTGTTCCCAGTCTTCAAAGAATGCGCAGTCCAGTCTCGGAGCGTACCCCAGCTCCGCGAGTCGCCGGCGGCCGCGCTCGAGTGCCTCCTCAGCCGGATCGACCCCCGTTACCGTGCATCCACGCTGCAACAGTGGAATCGCGTCCCTGCAGCTGCCACATCCCACGATCAAGACGCGTTCACCCTGCCCGTCGCTGACGAACCGGGCAAGCAGGTCCTGCTCCCAGGGAAACGGCGTTGTGCCGAACTTGCCTTCGCCATCCCAGTCAGCCCAGTACTGTCTCACCCCCTCGCGCACCTCATTCAAGGGAGTCACTGCGGCCGCGGCGTAGAGAAAGACGTCGCTTAAGCTTCCACAGAGCTGGCTGGCCCGCTCGAACACCCATCGCGTCATCGTCAGGACGCCTTCGTCCGTGAGGTGATCGAGGTAGTCGTCGAATGCCTCCACGGTGTAGAGCGTGTTCTCGGTGAGCGTGTAGGCGCCGGCGGCGGTCGCCGCCCACGTGTCGACGAGCGACGCCTGGATGACATCGTACCGATCCGGCGTCCGCCGCACGAAGCTGCGGCCGTCGTCGACGACGATGCGCACGCGCGGATGCGTGTAGATGCCGCCCGAAAATTCTCGGAACTGACCGCGCATCACATCGTCGGCGATGATCGGATTGATCTCGACGCCGTCGACGTGCCGCGCGCCGAACACGAGCGCCGAGACCAAGTCTCTTCCGCCGCCCGGACCGATGACCAGCGCATTGAAGCCCTCAGCCTTCAGCCCTGAGCCCTGAGATTCTTTCAAGTGGTAGGCGAGCGCCGTCAGCTCGTATTTCAGGTACTGGACGTTGGAGAAGTCAGGCGCGAGGCCGAGAATCGGCGTCGACGCGGCCGAGTCGATGTCCATGTAGCGCGTGTCGGGCAGCGGTCCCGTGTAGGCCGGGCTCAAGGACCAGTCGCCGTGCGTGCGCTCGTACACGCCGATGCGCGAGAACGAGTTCCACTTGGCGAACAGGATGCGGTCGCTGCGATGCCCCTTCGTGTCGACGACGTCGAAGCCAGCGCGGCCGGACAGCTGACCGGCGAGTGGCAAAAGCAAGATTGCCGCGCCAATCGTCGCGATACGCGGACGCCTCGCGCGATCCGCGAACAGGACGGCGGCGGCGATCGCCATGACGGCCGCGGTCAGCACCACGCCCGGCGCGCCGAGGCGGTTCAACAGCGGAATCAGGATCAGGCAGCCGGCGGCGGCGCCGGTGAGGTCGGCGGCGTAGACCATGTTGATGCGCGACGACTGGCGAGCGATCGCCAGCGTGATGACGAGGCCGCCGGTAAAGAAGGGCAGTGCGGCAAGCGCGTAGATCGTCAGCATCAGCAGTAGGTTCTCGCGCGAGTAGTTCAGCCCGACCCGCAGCCGCACGAGGAAGAACAACGCGACGATCGTCGTCGCGGCGTAGACCAACGACGCCGCGCTCAGCAGCGATGTGAGGTCGCGACGCTCGAGCCGCGTTCGCGCGAGATACGCGAACACGCCGCTGGCGCTGAGGCCGAAGAGCGCAATCGAAATCGCGAGGAACGCGAAGTGGTAGTACATGACGACCGAGAAGATGCGCGTCAACGCGAGCTCGATCATCAAGAGCGTGGCGGACACCAGGGCGACGCCGGCAAGCATGCGCGAGAGTGTACCATTCGCACTTGGCGTGGGGCGTCTGGGGCGCGCTGACGTCTTCGATTGCTCGCGGGGCCCCATCCCCGCTCGCTCTCGCTCGCGCGTTCGCGCTCGCGAGGGCCGCAGGCGCTCTCGCGGCGTAAACCGCTCGCGCGTATCCAGAACAGATCGTCGGTGAATCGAATGATCGCTCTTCGGCGCGCGTTCAGTGGAGCGTCGATCGCGTGGGCGCTGACGCTGCCGCTGGCGACCTTCGCGGCGTCGCGCCCGGCCGCGTCGTCTGTCGTCTACCTGCTGGCGCTGGCGGTGTACGCGATCGGCAGCGTCATCTGCCATCAGCGGCCCGAGCGATCGTTTTATCTGTGGTCGCACCAGATGCCGGTCTGCGCGCGATGCACGGGCATCTACGTCGGCGCCGCGCTCGCGGCAATCGTCTTGGCATTGCGTAGGGGCGGACCCGCGCGTCCGCCCCGGGCCGACCCTTCGACGCTCGTCCTGAGCCTGTCGAAGGACGAGCTCAGGGCAGGCACATGGGTCGGCCCCTACGCGAGAACGATCCTCGCGCTCGCGGCGCTGCCGACGATCGCGACGCTCGCGTATGAATGGACCACCGGCGTGACGCCGTCGAACTGGATTCGTGCGGCGAGCGGCCTTTGTCTTGGCGCAGCCGTCGCGGCGCTCATCAGCGCCGGCGGCCACGCCAGCACGCGAGCGCGATAGCGCGACGCGTGCGAGGGCGTCCGCGAGCGACAGCCGTGAGCCGTTGCGAAGCGCGAGCGCTGAGCAACGGCGTCGGGGGTGGGGCGCCGACGCACGAAATGTTGCCGGGCCCCGCGAGAACGCGAACATGAAGTCGAAGTAAACTAATCGGCTGTGCCCGCCACCACCGCCGCCGAAGAGACGCAAACCGGCTGGCTCGTGCTGCTGTGCCTCGCGGCCTGGGCTGTGCCCGGCGCGGGTCATCTGTGGCTCGGCCGGCGATCGAAAGGTCTCATCTTTCTCATCGCCCTGCCGCTCATGTTCGCGATCGGTCTCGCGCTGCATGGCCGTCTGTTTCCGTTCGACCTGTCCGAGTGGCTCGTCTGCCTCGCCGCGGTCGCCGATGTCGGCATCGGTCTGCCGTACTTCATCGCGAAAGCGCTCGGCTACGGCAGCGGCGATGTCCGCGCGGTCACCTACGAGTACGGCAACGCGTTTCTGATTGTCGCCGGCCTGCTGAACCTGCTCGTCGTGATCGACGCGTACGACGTCGCCCTTGGCAGGAAGTAAAGCCCCTGAAAATGATGACGTGATGACGTGATGCAGAGCCACATCCTTCTCTTGACACTGTTCGCCTTCTTCGTCTCGCTCGTCTTCGCCGTCATCGCCAAAGACGACTGGCACGAGCAGCTGCGCTTTGGCAGCATGATGTTCGGCGGCTTTCTCCTGTCGGCCGTCGTGCTCGGCTGGCTGATGTATCCGTTCCCCCTATAGGATCCTCATGCCGTTCGACAATCTGCTGCTCGAGCGCGACGGCGCGTCCGCCATCGTGACCATCAACCGGCCCAAGGTCTTGAACGCGCTGAACTCGCAGACCGTCGACGAGCTGCGCCGCGCGATGCTCGACTTGAAGCGCGACGATGAGGTGCGCGTGATCGTCGTGACGGGCGCGGGCGACAAGTCATTTGTCGCCGGCGCCGACATCAACGAGCTCGCCGTCCAGACCCCGACCGGCGGACGCGAGCACGCCCTCGCGGGTCAGCACGTCTTCGACGTGATCGAGAATCTCGGCAAACCGGTGATCGCCGCCATCAACGGGTTCGCGCTCGGCGGCGGCTGTGAGCTGGCGATGGCGTGCACGCTGCGGATCGCGGCCGACTCCGCCAGGCTCGGGCAACCGGAAATCAACCTCGGGTTGATTCCAGGCTACGCGGGCACACAGCGACTGCCGCGGCTTGTCGGCAGAGGCAGGGCGATGGAGATGATCCTCACGGGCGCGCCGATTGGCGCGGACGAGGCGCTGCGCATCGGGCTCGTCAACCGCGTGGTGCCTGCCGCGGAACTGATGACCGAGGCGCGCAAGCTGGCGGCACAGCTCGCCGCAAGCGCGCCAATCGCCATGCGCTACATCATCAACGCCATCAACAAGGGCATGGAGATGCCGTTCGCCGAAGCGTGTCAATACGAAGCGACACTCTTCGGCCTGGTCGCCTCGACCGACGACATGCGAGAGGGCACGAAGGCGTTCCTGGAAAAAAGGAAAGCGGTCTTCAAGGGCGGGTAGGACGGGAGAGGCTTGATGGGCAGGATTGGCGGGATAGGCAGGAAGGGCAGGACGGGCCTCGACCACGCGCAACGCAGACGCGAGCCATCCTCGAACATCAGCGCGGTCCGACAGTGACGTTCTGTTCTGGATACACGCGAGCACCACGGTGCGAGCATGTCTGCGAGCGGGGGTGGGGCCCCGCGAGAAGGTAAAAAAAGTCGGGCCCCGCGCCGTAAAAAGATGACCACCATTCAAGCAACGGGTCGCGCCTCGGGATTTCGGTTCGCGCTTGTCGTGGCGAAATACCACGACTTCGTGACCGATCGCCTGCAGGCCGGTGCGCTCGAAGCGCTCACGGCGGCTGGCGTGGCATCGAGCGACGTCACGGTCGTGCGTGTGCCCGGCGCGTTCGAAATCCCCCTGGCGGCGCAGCACGCCGCCGAAAGCGGACGATTCGACGCTGTCATCTGTCTCGGCTGCGTGATTCGCGGCGAGACGCCGCACTTCGACTACATTTGTTCAGCCGTGGCGCACGGGCTGACCGACGCGTCGGCGGCGACCGGCGTGCCCATCGCGTTCGGCGTGCTGACGACCAACTCGGTCGAAGAAGCGCTCGCCAGGGCCGCAGAGGGGCCTGGTAATAAAGGTCGCGAGGCCGCAGTCGCCGCGATTGAAATGGCGGACGTCGTCGCGCAGCTCAAATCATGAAAGCGCCTGCGGCCATGCCGAGCCGAGGACATGCGAATCCGAGGCGAGGCGTCAGCGTCAGCTCGCGCTGGGGGTGGGGCCCCAGCGCCATTGCAAGAACGTGAAGAAAAAGGACCCTCGCCATCGAGCGCGAGAGGCGGCGCTGCAGATCCTGTATCAATGGGACATCGGACGCGGCGACGTCGATCGCGCCGCCGAGACGTTCTTCAGCCAGCAGTGGCCCGATGCGGACGCGCCGGCCGCCGAGCTGCGGCAGTTCGCGTCTACGCTGGCGCATGACACCGTCGATCGGCTCGAGGCGATCGATCCGTTGATCGCCGAAACCGCCGAGCGCTGGCGTCCCGAGCGAATGGCGGTGCTCGATCGGCTCATTCTGCGGATGGCCATCTGCGAGCTGCAGCGCGATCGCGGCACGCCGCCGGCCGTCGTCATCAACGAGGCGCTCGAGCTCGCGCGCACGTTCAGCACGGAAGAAGCAGTGAAGTTCATCAACGGGATGTTGGATGCGATCAGGAAGAAGATCGAGAAGCGATGAAGCTCTCCATCCTGAAGAAACGCTCCACCACGGGGGACGCGGAGGACACAGAGGTGAAATCCTTTCCGCGTGAAGGTTTGCAACCCCGTGTCCCCCGTGTCCTCCGTGGTGGCGAGTTCCGGTTATGACCTCGCTCGACGAACAGACACAACAGCGGCGCACGAATCTCGAGGAGCTGGCCAAGCTCGGCGTCGAGATCTACCCACGCACCTTCGAGCGGCGCCACACGATCTCGCAGCTCGTGGGCGCCTACGGGCAGCGCACGCACGACGCGCTCGAAGCCGAGCGGATCGAGACGGTCACGAGCGGCAGGATCCTCGGGATCCGATCGTTCGGAAAGGCGAACTTCCTGGTCCTCTCGGACGGCCTCGCGAAAATCCAGGTCTACCTCCGGCAGGACTCGATGCCGGAACTCGATTTCAAGATCTTCAAGCTGCTCGATTTCGGCGATTGGATAGGCGTCGAGGGCCGCCTGTTCCGGACCAAGACCAACGAGTTCACCATCTGGGCGTCGCGGCTGCACTTTCTCTCGAAATGCCTGCTGCCGCTGCCCGAGAAGTGGCACGGGCTCACCGATCCGGAGACGCGCTTCCGCCAGCGCTACGCGGATCTGTTCGTGAACCTCGAGGTCCGCGAGGTGTTCCGCCGGCGCGCCCGGCTCGTGTCGCGGATGCGGCACTGCCTCGACCAGCACGGCTATCTCGAAGTCGAAACCCCCGTCCTGCAGCCGCTTTACGGCGGAGCGTTCGCACGGCCCTTCACCACCCGCCATCACGCGCTCGACATGGACCTCTACCTCCGCGTGTCGAACGAGCTCTATCTCAAGCGCCTGATCGTCGGCGGGCTCGAGCGCGTGAACGAGTTCTCGCGCAATTTCCGCAACGAGGGCATGGATCGCTCGCACAACCCGGAGTTCACGCTGCTCGAGTACTACCAGGCGTTCGCCGACATCCACGACATAATGGCGCTCACCGAGGAGCTCGTGTGCGACG
>Ga0137409_10007287_pt1 | contig 11386 bp, 14 predicted proteins | sample CZODoug1_16funga_FD_122059 | JGI IMG/M metagenome (GOLD analysis project Ga0137409, IMG submission 122059) | Vadose zone soil fungal communities from Angelo Coast Range Reserve, California, USA - CZODoug1_16fungal (Hybrid Assembly) | ecosystem: Environmental > Terrestrial > Soil > Vadose zone... | reverse complement strand
TTCCGCATCCTCCAGGAGTCGCTGACCAACATCTCGCGCCACGCCAACGCGCGCAATGTCGAGATCTCGCTCAGATGCGACGGCACGCACGTCCGCCTCGACGTCAAGGACGACGGGCAGGGCTTCGACGCCGAGGCGGCGGCGAAGAAGAAAACCTTCGGCTTGCTCGGCATCCGCGAGCGCGCGATCATGCTCCACGGAACGCTGAACATCTGCAGCGTCCCGGGCGAGGGGACCCAGATCTCCCTGTCGATACCGGTCCAGGAGACATGAAGACGATCAGGATACTGGTGGCCGACGACCACGCCGTGGTCAGGAGGGGGCTGAGCCACATCTTCGCCCTGTCGCCCGACGTCGTGATCGCGGCCGAGGCGGTCGACGGCAAGGACGTGCTCGAGAAGCTCGCGGCGACGCAGGTCGACGTCGTGCTCATGGACGTGAGCATGCCGCAGACCGACGCGGTCGAGCTGCTGAAGCGCGTGAGGGCGGACCATCCGCAGGTGGCGGTGCTGGTCCACAGCATGCACGCCGAAAGCCCGGTGGTGTCGAGAATGCTCCAGGCCGGGGCCACGGGCTACATCACCAAGGACAGCGAGCCCGAGCACCTCGTGAGCGCGCTGCGCAAGGTCGCCTCCGGCGGGCGATACGTCGCCCCCGAGCTCGCCGAGCGGCTCGCTTTCGGGGACGGCAAGCCCCTCCATGAGCTGCTCTCCGGCCGCGAGAGCCAGGTGCTCATCCAGCTCGCCTCGGGAAAGAGCCTGAAGGCGATCGCCAAGGACCTGGACCTCAGCCCCAAGACCGCCAGCACCTACAAGACCCGCGTGATGCAGAAGCTCAAGCTGGCGAGCGACGCGGAGCTCGTCCGCTACGCGGTCGCGCACCAGCTGATCAAGTAACCCTCCACGCCCGGGCGTGTAGGAATTGCCCTACGTGCGCCTGGGCGAAGTCCTACCCCGAAGTAGGCGTGTCCTGATTCTTTTGGCAGGGACCGGCGCCGACAATGCAGGGCATGACACGCCCATCCATTCTCGTCGTCGAAGACTTCGCGCCCCTGCGCTCGAGCGTCATTCAGTGGCTCAGGGTGCGGTTTCCCGGGTTCCACGTCAAAGGCGTCGGCTCCGCCGAGGAAGCCCTCGAGCACGCGCGCATCTCGCGCCCGGACGTCGTGCTCATGGACATCGACCTGCCCGGCATCAACGGCCTCGAGGCGACCAGCCTCTTCCGGGTGCGCTCGCCCGCGACCGCCGTGGTGATGCTCACCATGCACGACACGCCCAGCCACCGCCAGGCCGCAGCCGCCGCGGGAGCCGCGGCGTACATCGCCAAGACGGAGATCGAGGATCGGCTCGGGGCCGCTCTCGAAGACCTGCTCGGCGATCGCGCAAAGGGGATGTCATGATCAAGGCCGCGGGCGGCGAACGCTTCTCCGCGCACCCCGACCGGCAGCGCTTCCACCGCGAGCTGCTGCGCGCGGTCGAGCGTGCGAGGAACCTGGGCAGCGCGCTCGCGGTCCTGTTCATCGACCTCGACCGCTTCAAGAGGATCAACGGCGTGTTCGGCCTCGACGCGGGCAACCGGGTCCTCCGGGAAGCCGCAGCGCGCATCCGCAAGTGCGTGCGCGAGGACGACGGGGTGTCGCGCGTCGGCAGCGACGAGTTCGCCGTCCTCCTCGAGGGGATCGAGATACCCTCGCTGACCTCGTCGATCGCCGAGCGCATCCGCACCGAGTTCACCCAACCGTTCGAGATCGCGCAGCGCGAAGCGTACATTTCCGCGAGCGTCGGGGTCGCGCTCTATCCCCGCGACGGCGAGTCGGCCGAGGACCTCCTCAAGCGCTCCGACCTCGCGATGTACCAGGCCAAGACCGCCGGCCGCGACATCTGCCAGTTCTATTCCCCCGAGTCCGAGTCGCGCGTCTCGCGCAAGCTCGACATGGAGTCCGGTCTGCGCCGCGCGCTCAAGCGTGGCGAGTTCGAAGTGCATTACCAGCCGCAGACCAGCCTCGCCGACGGCTCGCCGACCTCCGTCGAGGCGCTGCTGCGGTGGAACAGCCCCGAGCTGGGCTGGATCCCGCCCGCGCAGTTCATCCCGCTCGCCGAGGAGACCGGGCTCATCCATTCCATCGGCGCCTGGGTGCTGGAGACGGCGATGATCCAGGCCAGGGCGTGGCAGGACATCGGGCTGCGCCCCATGAGGATGTGCGTCAACGTCTCCGCGAAGCAGCTCAACCAGAACCTCGTCGACACCGTCGCGCGCGTTCTCGACAAGACCGGCCTCCCGGTCTCCTCGCTCGAGCTCGAGATCACCGAGGGCGTCATGGTCGGCAAGGACGCGGTCACCGGGGCGGCGCTCAACGACCTGCGCGCCATGGGGATCGGGTTCGCCATCGACGACTTCGGCACCGGCTACGCGACGTTCGAATACCTCAAGCGCCTCCCCGTGCGAACCCTGAAGCTCGACGGCCAGTTCGTGCGCGGCGTGTGCGACAACAACGACGACGTCGCCATCATCACCGCCAGCGTCTCGCTCGCGCGCAGCCTGGGCCTGCGCCTCGTCGCCGAGGGCGTCGAGACCGCCGAGCAGCACGAGCGGCTGCGCAAGCTCGGCTGCGACGACTGCCAGGGCTACCACGTGTACCAGCCGCTGCCGGCGGCGACGCTCGAGAAGGTCCTGGCGAAGGCCCAGCCGGGCGCAGCCGACCGGCCGCGTCTCACGATCGCGCGCTAGCGCAAAGATTTTTCCAACAAGGAGCAATCATGCCGATCAAGAAAATCCTCATCGCCGACGACTCTCCGTCGGACCGCCAGTACCTGCTGGAGAAGCTCTCGAAGCACGGCTACCAGTGCGTCATGGCGGAAAGCGGAACCGACGCCGTCGCCAAATCGAAGACCGAGCGGCCCGACCTCATCCTCATGGACGTCATCATGCCCGGCACCAACGGCTACGAGGCGACGCGCACCATCACGCGCGACGAGGCGACCCGTAACATCCCGGTGATCATCTGCACCGCGAAGGACCAGGAGACCGACCGCCTCTGGGGTTTGCGCCAGGGCGCCCGCGACTACGTGATCAAGCCGATCGACGTCCCGGCCCTGCTGCAGAAGATCTCCGAGCTCACCTAGCCCGGATGCGAGCCTTCTCGCAACTGCAGCGGCTTCTGCACCAGTTCGGGCCGGGCCGCGATACCGGCCCTGCTAGACTCCGGCCCATGAGAGTGGTGATCACGGGGGGCGGCGGATTCATCGGGGCCAAGCTCGCGCGCGCGCTGCTCGAGCGCGGCACCCTCGACGGCAGGACAATCACGCGACTGGTGCTCGCCGACCAGGCCTTCCCCGATTTGCCGAGGGACGCCCGGCTGGAGACGCTCGCCGGCGACATCGCCGATCCCCATTTCGCCGCGCGCGCCATCACCCCGGACACCGACGCGATCTTCCACCTCGCCGCCGTGGTCTCGGGCGCGGCCGAGGCCGACTTCGACCTCGGTATGCGCGTGAACCTCGGCGGCGTGCGCGCGGTGCTCGACGCGGCGCGGCGCTGCGCCAGGCCGCCGCGCCTGGTGTTCGCCAGCTCGGTCGCCGCGTTCGGCGGCGAGCTCCCGGACGTTCTCGACGATTCCACCACGCCTGCGCCGCAGACCTCGTACGGGTCCCAGAAGGTGGTCTCGGAGTACCTCGTCTCGGATTTCTCGCGCAAGGGCTACATCGACGGCAGATCGCTGCGCCTGCCGACCGTCGTGGTGCGGCCGGGCAAGGCCAACGCCGCGGCGTCTTCGTTCGCGAGCGCCGTGGTGCGCGAGCCGCTGAGCGGCGTTCCCTACGAGTGTCCCCTTCCCCCCGGCACCGCCGTGTGGCTGCTGTCGCCGCGCCGCGTGGTCGACGCCTTCATCCACGCGCACGACCTCCCCGCGTCCGCCTGGGGCATGAACCGCGCGCTGAACCTGCCGGGCATCACCGTGAACGTCGCCGAAATGATCGAGGCGATGCGGAAAATCGCGCCGAGGGCGCCGGAGCGCATCACTTTCAGGATCGACCCTCGCGTCGAGAAAATCGTGATGGGCTGGCCTGTGCGCTTCGACACTCCGCGCGCGCTGTCGATGGGATTCAAGGCCGACCCCGGCATCGAAGCCGTGATCCGCGACTACGTCGCGGACGAGAAAATCAAGGTCGGCTAGGAACGCCGGCGAGCTAGTCGAAGAACGCCAGTGTTCTGGCCTCGATGCTCTGGCGCGCAGGCGCGCCCGGCGGCGTGGTCGGATCCTCGAAGGAGCTGTGCGCGGTGAAGCGAGCGCGCCCGTCTTTTGCCGATTCGAACACCTTGAACACCAGCGCCTCGTCGCGCCTCATCAGCGGAAAGTAGTACCAGCGGTGTTCCGGGTTGTAGCCGACGCGGTAGGTCTCGCCTACCCGGTTGGGGTAGCGGCGCTCGGCGCGGATCAAGTCCTTCGGCGCGAGGCTGCGCGCATCGGCGATCGCGAGCGGGTTGGACCGGATCGGCTGATTGATCGCGCGCCACACCTGGATGATGGCGAAGCGCTTCTGCAGGAGCCGCTCCGCCTCGTCCGGGAGGACGTCGCGCACGCGCTGCGGCCCGGACCACTCGGTGTAGTCGTTGTGCACGTTCAGCACGGGCTCGCGCACCAGCTTCGCCTCGCGCTCGGCCTCGTCACCCGAGCGCAGCGTATGGTCGAACACGACCACGCGCGAGGCGCCGGACACGCGCTTGATCAGCGCCTCGACCTCGGGGTAGTAGACGCGCTTGAGCTCCTCCTTGTCGAAGAAGTCGCGCACCTGCGTCCTGTGCTCGACGAACTCGAACCCGGTGACGTCGAGGTCGAACTCCCCGACGAGCGGCCGGCCGTCGCGGATCGTCATCTGCCGGACTTCGTGCTCGCCCGTGACGCGCCGGCGGATGTTGTTCGGACCGAAGGTCTCGTTCACCGGGGCCACGCCGGTATCGACCGTGTAGTGCAGGCCCGCCGTGATCTCCATCGCCCGTCCTACTCCGCGGTCACGCCGGTGCGCTTCACGATGTCGCCGTAGGCGGCGAGGTCGCGCTTCACCAGCTCCGCGAGCTCGGCCGGCGTGCTCGTCGCGGGGTCGACGCCGATGCCCTTGTAGCGCTCCCTCACCTCGGGATCGGCGACCGCGGTAGCGATGTCGCCGCTCAGGCGCCGCACGAGATCGGGGGGCGTGCCCGCCGGCGCGACCAGCGACACCCAGGTGTCGACCTCATAGCCGGCGGGGCCGCCGGCCTGCGCGACCGTGGGAATGTCCGGGTGATCCGGGTCGCGCGCCTTGGCCGCGATCGCGAGGAGCTTGAGCTTCCCCGCCTTGGTGAGCGGCAGGGTGGAACCGATCGAGCCCAGCGCCCAGTCGACGTCGCCGTTCGCGACCGAGATGTAGATCTGGGCCGCTTCCTTGTAAGGGACGTGGACCATCTGCGTCCCGGTGAGGTAGGCGAACTCCGCGGCGCCCAGGTGCGGCGGGCTGCCGACGTAGGGCGAGCTGTACGAGAGCTTCTTCTGGCTGGTTTTCGCGGCCGCGATCAGCTCCGGGATGCTCTGGTAGGGGCCGTCGGCCTTCACCGCGATGAAGAACACCGTGCGGTAGATGAGCGAGAGCGGCACGAAATCCTTCTCCGAATCATAGGGAACCGACTTGAACAGCCGCGGGTTGATCGAGAGATGCGCCTGTCCCGCGAGGAGCAGCTCGTAGCCGTCAGGTGCGGCCTTCTTTGCCTGGCCGATCGCGATGAAGCCGTTGGCGCCCGGGCGCGGCTCGACGATCACCGGATGCCCCCAGGTCCGGGTGAGGCGCTCGGCGACCGCGCGCACGGCGATGTCGGGGGTAAGGCCGTTCGGGTAGGGCGAGATGATCTTGACCGGCTTCGACGGGAAATTCTGCGCGAGCGCGCCGGAGGCGACGAGCAGCAGCGCGCCCGCGAGCCTATTCATGGGTCTCCGCCGAATCCGTCGCCAGCACGCTCATGTCGATCACGTCCCCCTTGTCGAAGAAGTCGTCGATCGCGCGCGGCTCGTGCTGGATCTCCCACCAGTTGTTGTCGAGGTCCTGAAAGTAGAAGCCGTAGGCGCCGTGGCGCTCGAGCACCTTGTTGACTTTCTGGATGCCGTAAGTGTCTTTCAGACGGACTGCGTCGGCGTGCGCGCGGTCGACCTCCTCGCGCGAGGCGACGTTCACACCCCAGTGCGTGAGCACGTGCTGGTTCGGCACCTTCTCGCCGATGCACACCGCGACCACGTACATGCCGGTCTTCAGGCGCAGCATCATCGCGGGCCGCGCGTGACGCACCACTTCCAGCCCCAGGAATTCCTCGTAAAAGCGGCGCGATCTCGCGAGATCCTTGCACATCAGGGTGCCGTGCGAAAGGAGCATCGGCTTCACCACCGATGCCGTGCTCCGTTGCGGAGAGAGCTGGGCCTGGGTCATCGTGCCTCCTGGAGAATCGCTGCGAACAAGCCATTATAGGCTCCCCAATTCTGGGTATTGACCGGCGGCAGGCGCCGGCCGGACGATCGGTGCATCCCGATTTCACGGGACACGATCGAGATGCAATCCCAGCCCGGCGGCCCGGCCGGGGACTGCACCATGGACCTTCACCTCACCCGGGAAGGCGGGAAGCTCAGGGGCACGATGGGCAAGTCCGACGTCGAGTTTTCGAAATAGCGGTACCGGGCGACCGCCCCAGCCTCCGACGCGCGAGTCTGATAGTCTCGCGCCGAGGAGGTGGCACGATGAGGCGAGGCCTCGCCCTGGCGATCTTGCTCCTGGCCGCGGCCGTCGCGCAAGGCCAGGAATTCCCGTCGAAGCCCGTGAGGCTCGTCGTCCCGTTTCCGCCGGGCGGGCCGCTCGACATCTCCGGGCGGCTGATCGGCAGGGAGCTGCAGGACCGCTGGGGCCAGCCGGTGGTGATCGAGAACAAGCCCGGCTCGACCATCGGCCCGGAGTTCACGGTCAAGAGCGCGCCCGACGGCACCACGCTGATGATCATCAGCTCGACGCCCCTGGTCACGCTGCCGCACCTGCAGAAAGTGCCTTACGACGTCTTGAAGGATCTGGTCGGCGTGACGCAGACGACACTGCTCACCTACGCGCTCGTGGTCAATTCCTCGTCGAGCATGAGCTCGATCGAGGATCTGATCGCACGCGCGAAGAGGGAGCCGGGGAAGCTCAACTACGCGAGCGCCGGCAACGGCTCGGGCCAGCACCTCTACGTCGAGCTCTTCAAGAGCGCCGCCGGCATCGACCTCACCCACGTGCCCTACAAGGGCGCGGCGCCCGCGCTGCAGGCGGTGCTCGCGGGCGAGCCGCCGATCATGCTCGACGTCACCGTCGCGGTGATTCCCCACGTGAAGGCGGGCAAGCTGCGCGCGCTGCTGGTCACCGGCGACAAGCCGCTCGAGCAGCTCCCCGGCGCGGTGCCCTTCGATTCGCTGTTCCCGGGGCTGGGCATTCCCGGCTGGCACGGCATCTTCGCAGCCGCCGGGACACCGAAGCCTCTGCTCGACAAGCTCGCCGCCGACATCCGCTGGGCGCTCGCGCTTCCCTCCGTGGGCAACCGCTTCCGCGAGCTGGGTGTCGAGCCCTCCGGGGTCTCCGGCGACGAGTTCAACGCGATCGTGCGGCGCGACTACGCGGCCTGGGGCGAGATCATCCGGAAGAACAAGCTGCGCGCGGATTGAGCCGCGGCCCTACCAGGTGCGGGGTAGCGCGCGAGCGATGCTGATGCGGTCGCCTTTCACCTCGATGTAGCCGCCCTCGGCGAGGTCGTCGAGGATCTTGCCGACCATGTCGCGGGAGGCGCCGACGCGCGCGGCGATCTCCTGCGGCTTCGGCCGCTCCTCGATGACCAGCACGCCGTCGCGTTCCACGGCGAGCTCCAGGAGCATGCGCGCCACGCGGCCGTATACGTCCATGAGCGCGAGGCTCTTCACTTCGTTGGTGAGCGCGCGCAGGCGCTTGATCAGCTTCAGGATGAGGTGCAGCGCGAACTCCGGGCTCTTCACCACGAATTCCGTGAAGTCTTCCTGCGGCACCACCAGAAACTGCGTCTGCTCGAGCGTCATCACCGAGGCCGAGCGGGGCCCCTCGTCGAGCACCATCTCACCGAAGTACTCCCCGGGTCCCGACTCGCCGAGCGCGACCTCCTTGCCCTCGTCGCTGACGAAGATCTTCACGCGCCCCGAGACGATGATGTAGAGCGAGTCGGTCCGGTCGCCCTCCCTGACGACGACGGTGTTCTTCGGGTAGGTCCGCGAGACCGCGTGCTTGGCGAAGTCGCGCAGGTCGATGACGTCCAGGATCTCGTCGGGCGAGGGGCCTCGCGGCGTGCGTTTTTCCATCGGCGGCGTACGCCCTCAGCCCGCGAAGCGCGGCTCGGGCAGGCCCTTGATACCCAGGCCCGTGATGCGGAACAGGCTGCCGGCGAGGAACTGTGGCTTCACCTCCTTCGCGAAGCGGTCGTGCACGGCGGGGTGCTTCACCCGCGCCATCGAGGTGACGTAGATCTCGTCGAGCTTGTCGCCGCCGAAGATCACGCTGGTGATGTTGCGCACCGGCATGCCGATGCGGCGCTCGACCGTGCCGTCTGGCGCGTAGCGCACCAGGTCCCCGGAGATGAGCTGCGCGTTCCACACGCAACCCTCGGCGTCGACGGTCGAGCCGTCGGCGACGCCCGTGTCGGTCTTGAACGAGGCGAACAGGCGCTTGTTGGAGGGCATGCCCGCGGCGAGATCATAGTCGTACTTCCAGATCTCGCCCTGGAAGGTGTCGGCGAAGTAGAAGGTCTTGTCGTCGGGGCTCCAGCAGGGGCCGTTCGAGCAGATGATGCCGTCGTCCACCAGCGTCACCGACAGGTCGGTGTCGAGGCGCCACAGGCCACAGATCTTCAGCTCCTCCCTGTCGTCCATACCGCCGGCGAAGAAGCGCCCCTTGCGGTCGCACTTGCCGTCGTTCAGGCGGGTGCGCGGCTGGCCCGCGCTCACCAGCTCGATCTTCTCGGGCTTGCCCTTGAAATCGTAGAAGTAGAAGCCGTCGTTCAAGGCGAGCACCGCGCCGCCCTTTTCGCGCAGCGCCATCGCGCCGACGTCGTGCTTGAGCGCCCAGCTCTCGGTCTTGCCGCTCCTGGGATCGTAGCGCCAGATCGAGGGCTTGCCGACGCGGCGGCCGGTGCCGTCAACCCAGTAGAGGCAACCCTCCTTCGCGTCCCAGACGGGCCCCTCGCCGAGATGGTTGTCACACGCCAGGACGCATTCGATCTTCATTCAGGCGGCGCGCAGCGTGCGCCCGGCGCGGTCGAGCAGCCCCGCCGCGACGAGCGCCGTGCGGATGCGCTCGATCTCGGCCTGGGAAATCTTCACCAGGGGCGGCCGAACCGTCGCCCGCGGCAGCTTGCCGAGCAGCACCAGCGCCTCCTTCATGCGGTTGTGCATGTCGACCCAGGGCTCGGAGTAGAAGACTTCGGCGGTCGGCCAGATGCGGTCGTTGATCTGCTTCGCCGTCGCGAGGTCGCCCGCGCGAACCGCGCGGAAGAGCTGCGCCTGCAGGCCGGCGATCACCGAGCCCGAGCCCGACAGCAACCCGTTCGCGCCGAGCACGAGCGAGCTCATCAGCCAGGAACTGTGCGTGGTGAGCACGTTCACCTGCGGATCGAGCGACTGCAGCGCGCGGATCTGGCGCTCGTGCAGCTGCGGGCTCGCGCACCAGTCCTTGATCGCGCGCACCTGGGGTACGGCCTCGACGATTCTCAGAAGCGTATCGAGGGGATAGCCCTGTCCCGCATTCGTAGATGAGGAGAGCGGGTACTGAAAGGCGATGATCGGCAGGTCGCTCGCGCCGGCGATGCGGCGGAAATGCTCGACCGCCATCTCCGGGCGCTGCCCCATGGTGAAGGGCCCCGGCGGGAACACCAGCAGCGCGGACGCGCCGCCCTTCTCCGCCATCTCAGCGATGCGCGCCGCCTCGAGGCTGCCCTCGGCATAGACGCCGTGGACGATCGGCAGCTTCGCGCCGACCTCGTCCTTCGCGATCGCGAGCACGCGCTTCTGCTCGTCGAAAGTGCATGATGCGACCTCGGTCGAATGCGCGTTGATCGTGATCGCGGCGAGCCCCTCCGCCGACGCGACGTCGCGCAGGTGGGCGCGGAACGACGCCTCGTCGATCGACAGGTCCTCGTTGAAAGGCAGGAGGACCGCCGGGATGACGCCCTGTGGAATCCATTTCATGGCATGACCTGTCGGGCTATTCGACCCGGATATTGTAATCGCGGATCACCTTGGCCCACTTGTCCGACTCGGCGCGCGCAAAGGCGAGGAATTCGTCCGGGCCGCTGCCCACGACCTCGAAGCCCTGGGCGAGGAGCTTGCCTCGCACCTCGGGCTCGGCTAGCGCCTTCTTCGCCTCGGCGTTGTAGCGCGTCACCCTCTCCCTGGGCGCGCCCGCCGGGAGGAGCAACCCCACCCAGGACTGCGCCGTGAACCCGGGCAGCGTGTCGGCGACCGTGGGCGTGTCGGGCAGCTGCTCGATTCGGCGGGCGCTGCCGATCGCCAGCGCCTTGATGCGACCCGCCCTCACCTGCGGGATGGCCTGCGGCGCCGACACGAACATCACGTTCACCTGCCCGCCGACGAGGTCGATCATCATCGGCGCGCCGCCCTTGTACGGTACGTGGGTCATCTCGATCCCGGTGCGGCCCGAGAGCAACAGCGCGTTGAGGTGGTTCGAGCTGCCCGCGCCGACGGTCGCGTACGTCACCTTGCCGGGGTTCGCCTTCGCGTACGCGACGAGCTCGGCGACGCTCGACGGCGCGAAGTTCTTCGCCCCGACCAGCGCTTGCGGCGAGGTGACGAGCAGGCTCACGTGCTCGAAGGACTTGAACGGGTCGTAGCCGAGGTCCTTGTAGAGCAGGTGGTTGACCGCGTGCGTGTCGAACACGAACAGCACCGTGCTCCCGTCGTCCGCCGCCTTCGCGGCCTCGGCCTCGCCAATCGAGCCGCCGGCGCCGGCGCGGTTCTCGACCACGACCGGGCGGCCGAGGCCTTCGGAGAATTTCGGCGCGAGCACCCGCGCCACGCCGTCGACCGTGCCGCCGGCGGGCCAGGGGACGATGGCGCGGATGGGCTTGCCCGCCTGGCCGAAGGCCGACGACGACACGAACAGCAGCGCCGTGAGGATGCGTTTCATCCTGCCCCCTTCGCCGTCATGAGCTTGGCGATGCGCGATGCGTCCTTCAGCTTCTCCATCCCCAGCACCGCGTCGCGCAGCTGCGACACCCGCGCGCGCGGGAGCGCGTGGGCGGCGAGCTTCTCGAACTTCGCGACCACCTGCGATTCGCTCGCGAAGTTCGGCTCGCTGCCCCGCGGCGTCTCCAC
>Ga0137409_10007286_pt1 | contig 11387 bp, 9 predicted proteins | sample CZODoug1_16funga_FD_122059 | JGI IMG/M metagenome (GOLD analysis project Ga0137409, IMG submission 122059) | Vadose zone soil fungal communities from Angelo Coast Range Reserve, California, USA - CZODoug1_16fungal (Hybrid Assembly) | ecosystem: Environmental > Terrestrial > Soil > Vadose zone... | reverse complement strand
GATGCCGAACTCCTTGTTCAGCGTCAGCAGCGTGTCGCCAATCTCATGGACGATATTCGGCTGGATACCCTCGGTTGGTTCATCGAGCAGCAGCACCTTGGGACCGACGGCGAGCGCGCGTGCGATCGCGAGTTGCTGCTTCTGCCCGCCGGACAGCAGGCCGGCGCGTCGGTCCAAATTGGCTTTCAGGTAGGGGAATAGCCGAAGGCAGATTTCGGGAATATCCGGAACGCCGTCAGGCCGCGCGAAAGTGCCTAGCAGAATGTTTTCACGGACAGTGAATTCGGCAAGGATACCACGCCCCTGCGGAACGTAGCCAATCCCGAGCTTGGCCCGCTGATAGGTTTCAGTCCCGTTGATGTTGCGGCCGTTGACGAAAATGTCGCCGACGGAGCGGTCGGTCAATCCCATGATCGTTCGCATCAGAGTGGTCTTGCCGACTCCGTTGCGGCCCAGAACGCAAAGGCATTTGCCTTCATCGAGACCGAAGGAAAAATCCTTCAGGATCGGAGTCTTGCCGTAGTAAGACGTGACGTTGTTCATGGAGAGCAACATCGTCAGGCCTCCGCATCGCCGAGATAGACCTCGCGCACCCGCGGGTTCGCCTCGATGTCGCTGATCGGTCCCTGCGCAAGCAGGCTGCCCATATGCATCACCGTGACCACGTCGGCGATCTCTCGCACGAACGCCATGTCGTGTTCCACCACTACCAGTGTGTTGGTCTTCTTCAGATCCCTGAAAATCGAGACGGTCTTTTCGATCTCGGCTTCCGTCATCCCGGCGACAGGCTCGTCGAGCAACAGCAGGCGCGGATCCTGCATCAGGACCATCCCGATCTCGAGCCATTGCGTTTCGCCGTGCGACAGGATTCCCGCCTCGGCGTCGAGCCTCTCGGAGAGACCTGTTTGCGAGACGACCTGCTCCAGCCTTTGCGAGAAACCCGGTTCGCCGAAGCGGAAGATGTTCTTCAGCGGGTTGGTACTCCGGCTATAGGCGACCTCAAGATTCTGGCGGACCGAAAGGTCTCGAAACACCGCGGGAACCTGAAACTTCCGGCCGATCCCGCGACGCGCAATCTCGTGCTCGTCGAGGCCGGTAATATCATCGTCGCAAAACAGGATTTGCCCCGAGGTCGGCTTCTGGCGTCCCGTGATCAGATCCATCGTCGTGGTCTTGCCGGCGCCGTTCGGCCCGACCAGGCAGCACAAGGTTTGTTCGACGATCTCGATGCTGAAATCATTGATGACGGGAACGGTGTCGAAACTCTTGCAGAGATTTTTGATCTCGAGAAAGCCCATCGCCCGATCCCCCTATTCGCCAGGTTGCGGATAGAGGCGATGCGCCGCGACACCGTCACCGTTGTCGTTGCGTTTCGAACCCAGTGGAAAGCGGCCGAGAATGCCTTCGATCAGACCGGCCAGCCCCTTCGGCAGGAAGCGGACCACCAGAATGAAGAACGCGCCGAGTACGAGCAGCCACGTGTTGAGGAACGTGTCACCAAGGTAGCTTTGCGCGCCCTGAATGAGAAAGGCGCCGATGATCGCCCCCATTAACGACAGGCGCCCCCCTATTCCCGCCCAGATCACCATCGACAGGCTGAATGTCGTGTCGAACTGCGCGGGCGAGACATACTGCGTAAGAACGACCCAGCAGCATCCAGCAACCGCGGCAATGAATCCCGCGATCGTGTACACCGTCGTCTCATAACCGGCGACGTTGTAACCGAGAAAGCGCACCCGCTCCGCATCGCCGCGCACGGCCTGCACGACGAGCCCGAACCTACTCAACGTCATCAGCTTGGCCCCGACGGTCGCCACCAGCAGCAACGCCAACACTGACCAATAGGCCACAGGGCTGTACGGATCGACGGCATAGTCCCCTAGTTTAAGGGGAGCCGGAGGTGTAATGCCGTTGGCGCCGTTGGTGTAAGGCTGGATATCAAGGATCAACGTGTACCAGGCGCTCAGCATCGCGAGCGTCATGATCGCGAAGAATGGTCCGGAGACCCGCGCCCGAAACATCAATCCACCGAAGATCGCACAGAACAACGTCGGGACCAAAAGCGACAGAACGATACCCAGTGCCGTATTGCGGAACGGCTCCCAAAAAAACGGGAGGTGGTCGAGGCTGTTGTTCAGCATGAATGGCGGGATCGGATTGGACGCATCCTGCGTCTGCATCTGCATCGTCATCGCCATGCCGTAGGCGCCAAGGCCAAACGGAATGCCCTGCCCCAGATTGAGAATACCGCCAAAGCCCCAGCACAGGCTGATCGACAGCGCGAGCATGCCGAACACGCCGTAGGTCGCGAACTGATTGAGAAGGAACGAGTCGCTGACAAACGTCGGCAGCAACGCGAGCAGCGCAAAGAACGCTCCGTAAGCCAGCCACTGCGCCTTGACATTATGGTAGGGGTTCATCTGCAGATTGTTCCTCAGTCCCGTGATCCCAACGGCGCTAACGTCGTGTGGCAGATGGCGCGAACAATCCTTGTGGACGGATGCGCAGAAACACCACGATCAGGACATAAAGAACGAAGCGGGCGAACGTATCGTTGGTGAAATAGGCGAAGACCGATTGCAGTTCGCCCGTCGCACCTCCGGCTACGACGCTCCCGGCGAGAGTGCCGCCGCCAACCACGACGACCAGAAATGCCTGGACCACATAGCCCGCTCCCATGGTTGGAAGCACGATGTTGAGGACGCCAAACAGCGACCCCGCGAGACCGGCAAGGCCGGCTCCGATCGCAAACGTCAGCATGTAAATCCGGTCGGAATTGATGCCGAAGGACGCAGCCATCTCCTTGTCTTGCATGACTGCGCGGACCTGCACGCCGAAACGGGTGCGATAGAACAGCGCCCATAGCGCCACGACCAGCGCGATGGTGATGGCAAGCACGATCACTCTGAACGCGGAGATATTGACGAAGCCAAGCTGAAAATTGCTGGTGAAGATCGATGGCACCGCCAGATACTTCGGATCGCTTCCAAAGATCAGACGGACGCCTTGCATGAGCACCAGCGACACACCGAAAGTCGCCAGAAGCGTATCCAGCGGCCGCTTGTAGAGATAGCGAATGAGGCCGCGCTCCAGCACGAGACCCACCACCGCGACGATCACGAACGCCGCCGGTACACAAAGCAGGAACGGCAGGCCGAAATAGTTCTGCAACATGTAGGAACTGTAGGCGCCGAGCATAATGAATTCACCATGGGCCATGTTGATGACCCCGGCCGTTCCGTAGATGATGGTGAGACCCAGTGCTGCGATCAGCCAGATGCTGGCGATACTGATGCCAAGGATCAGCGCGTTGAAAAATGCGCTCAAATCAAATGAACCGAAAAACGATCCCAAAGCCATCTTTGCACCACCACAACAGCATCGCCGACCGTCGGGATCCCGCCCTCCAGGTTTTCGTTCTGCCAGGCACCCGGCGATGCCAGCTCCTCGCACGGAGCAGGGAGCCATGATCGCGGACCTGGACTTTCAACCGAGGCGCCCTGATCGCCTCAGATGACGCTCTTGCGCATCTTGCCGTCCGGCGCCTCGAGACCCTTGGCTGTGCACTTTCCGATGTCGGGATAGATCGAATAGGGATCGGGCGCGACGTGCTGTTCTGACGCCTTGACGATCTTGAAGCTGCCGTCAGCCTGACACTGCCCGATCTTCGGCTTGAGCCAGGTGTTGAAATTCTGCTCGTCGATCCAGATCAAGCCTTCGGGAGAGACATTGTCCTCGACCTTCACGCCACCGGAGTGATCGCGGATCGCGCGGGGAGTCACGCCCTCGATGCCGACGGCGGCGATCGCCTTCTCAAGGCCGTATTTGAACACATAGGCGGAGAGATATGTCTCCTCCATGTTGTAATGCGTCGTTCCGTTTTTACCGTATTTGCTCTTGAGGAATCCCTCCACGAACTTGTGGTTGGTGGGATTGTCCAACCCCTGAAAGTAGGGCGCCGAAAGGAAGTGACCGGCACCAAATTCGTTGCCCATGGCGCGGGTTTCGATCTCACCTGTCGTCAACGACGCGATAGGCATCGTGTCGGCCTTGAAACCTTCCTGCTTGAATTGCTTGTGGAACGCGATGTCGGAGGCCCCGACGACCGTTGAAAAGATAAAGCTCGGCTTCGCATCGCGAATTTTGTTCAACACCGGGCCGAATTCGGAGCCGCCGAGCGGGATGTACTCTTCGCCGAGCAACTCGCCGCCGGCCTTCTGAAGCCAGATCTTCGCGTTCTTGTTCGATTCTTTCGGCCACACATAGTTGGAGCCGACGAAAAAGACCTTCTTGCCAAACTGCTCGACCATATACGGAATGAGGTCCTTGGAATGCTGATTAGCCAAGGGTCCAGTGCAGATCGTATTCTGCGTGCACTCCGCGCCTTCGTAGCAGGTCGGATAGTAAAGCAAATGATCCTGGGCCATCACGGTAGGCAGGATCGCCTTGCGGCTCGCCGACGTGTAGCAGCCGAAGATAGAGACGACCTTGTTGCGGAGGATCAGCTCTTTGGTCTTCTCTGAATAGACGTTGAAGTCGGATTTGGCATCGACGATCACCGGCTCGATCGGCATCCCGGCGACACCGCCGGCCTTGTTGATTTCGTCAATCGCATACTGCATCACGAGCGTGGAATCTTCTTCCGGAACGGCCAATCCTCCGGACAGCGAGAAGAGCAAGCCGATCTTGATGGGCTCTCCCTTTTTGATCCACGACTGAGCGCCCCACGCCTGGTCGATGTTGCGCACAAATATGTACGGCGCGGCTGTTACCGCGCCGGCGCCCAGCGCTGCAGTCTTGAGGAATGACCGACGACTCGCCCGCATATTCGTCTCCTGTGATGGCTTTCCTACTACGAAATCTTATTTCCAGACGATACGAGGAACCGATAGTTTCTCAAGAGTAAACTTTGTGCACTCTGGGTCAATGTAATCGGCAATCATCGCGGTTTGGCTTTTGAAAGTGGCGCAGGACAGTTCATCTCGCCTGCTTGATGAGCAAAACGCTCCCGGCGAAGCGTTCCAATAACGCCGCGCGCTCCAAGCTCTCGCAACGGCAAAGCGTGCAAAGTTTTCGAACGACGTTGAGGAAAATCAAGATGAGGTAGTGCACGCTGATGGCGACGACTGTGAGCGGTGCGACTCCGCCGCCACCAGCAAACGCTCGCCTCTTCGCGCCGGCTTAGAGCGCGCTTAAAAAGTTATCGTCAACAACGATACAGACTGTGTTAGGGAGAATTGTGTTAGGGAGACAGGTGCTTCACGGGAGATATTCGATGAAAAGAAACTCCAAATTGCCGCTCACGGAAGCTGGCCGCGACCAAACTGATTTTCGAACCGGATCAAACGCGCCGCACGAAGGTACGCGAAGTCTGGAGCGCGCCCTGGGCGCAAAGATCAGGGCTATCAGGCGAGAAAGGGATCTTTCGGTGCTCGATCTTTCCACTGCATCGAACATATCCGCAGGAATGCTTTCAAAGATCGAGAATGGCCAGATATCGCCGTCGCTTTCCACGCTGCAATCCATCGCAAGCGCGCTGAACGTGCCGCTCAGCCTGCTGTTCGCGGCGTCCGAAGAGCGGCGGGACTGTTCCTATGTACGCGCCAGGCAAGGCGTCGTCATCGAACGCCGCGGCACCAAAGCCGGACACGTTTACCAGTTGCTCGGACATGTGATCGGCGGCGATGTGGTGGTCGAGCCCTATATGATTACGCTCAAGGAGGATGCCGAAGCCTTCACCGCGTTTCAGCATGCGGGCTTGGAATTCATCTACATGCTAACGGGCGAAGTGATCTATCGCCACGGCGACAACACCTATCGGCTACGTCCAGGCGATTCGATACTGTTTGACTCAGGTGCGCTTCACGGTCCCGAGACGCTGGTGAAGCGGCCGATGACCTATCTGTCGATCATCGTCTACCCGAGAACCTGAGGTCCGGCAGTTTTTCGGGCAAAAAACCCGTTGTGCTCATTTTCTTATCAGGAAAATAACATTCCTCTCGGTTGACGAAGTCCATTTTGCCCGTTTAGAGTTGGTCCTACGAAAGGATCCAAACGATGTGCGGCATTGTCGGACTGTTCCTTAAAAACAAAGATCGTCAACCTGAGCTCGGCCAGATGTTGTCGCGCATGTTGGTAACGATGTCCGCGCGCGGTCCGGACAGCGCCGGCATCGCTGTCTATGGTGCGGGCGATGACGACAAGGTCAAGCTGACGTTGCGCGTCGCCGATGGCATCGATCCCGAGAGTCTGAAAAGCGAAATCGCAACCGCGCTGGGTGCTCCTATCGCCGTCCGCGTTCGCTCCAGCCATATCGTACTGACCGTGACCCGGTTGCAGGAAGCATCGGCGCTCGACTGGTTGAGGCGCCGCAAGGCCGATGTTCAATTTGTGAGCGCCGGCGCCAACATGGAGATCTACAAGGAAGTCGGCCTGCCCGAACACGTGGCGCGCGAATTCGGCGTTGCCGACATGCACGGCACCCACGGCATCGGTCACACCCGCATGGCGACGGAATCGGCGGTCACCACCGAAGGCGCCCATCCTTTTTCAACAGGAAAGGATCAGTGCCTCGTCCACAACGGCTCGTTGTCAAATCACAATGCCGTCCGGCGCACTCTACAACGCGAGGGCCTCGCCTTCTCCACCCAAAACGATTCCGAGGTTGCCGCTGGCTATCTGACATGGCGAATGAGCCAAGGCGCAAGCCTGCGCGATTCCTTATCGTCGAGCCTCAACGACCTCGACGGCTTTTTTACCTTCGTGGTCGGCACGCGAAATGGATTTGCCGTGCTCAGAGATCCGATCGCGTGCAAGCCTGCGATTATGGCCGAGTCGGATGACTACGTCGCATTCGGGTCCGAATATCGCGCGCTCTCGGTGCTCCCAAATATCGAAAGGGCCCGCGTTTTTGAACCGGAGCCCGCAACGGTTTACGCCTGGGAACATAGCTGATGCCGACACACGACCTGAACGTCACCCCAGTGCGCGCAGTCAACGAGGCGCTGCACGGGCTCCCACCGGATACCAACGAGACGTTCTGGCAAATCGACAATCCGCAGGGCAAGCATGCTATCGGTGTCGGCATCGACGCGCCGGTGGATGTCGAGATCAACGGCCATGTCGGCTATTACTGCGGCGGCATGAACAAGCTCGCCTCAATCCGGATCCATGGCAACGCGGGTACGGGTGTCGCCGAAAACATGATGTCCGGCACGGTCCATGTCATGGGCGACGCAAGCCAATCGGCAGGCGCCACCGGCTGCGGCGGGCTTTTGATCATCGACGGTGATGCGGCTGCGCGTTGCGGCATTTCGATGAAGGGCATCGATATCCTGGTGAAGGGGTCGATCGGCGCCATGAGCGCCTTCATGGCGCAGGCCGGCAGCCTGGTCGTGCTCGGCGATGCCGGCGCCGCGCTCGGCGATTCCATCTATGAAGCAACGATCTTTGTCAGGGGTAATGTTCAAAGCCTCGGCACCGACTGCATCGAGAAGCCGATGACGCCGGTCGATCGCGAACGGTTGGCCGGAGTTTTGCATCGTGCCGGCCTCAACGGCGAAGCCAAAGTCGACGACTTCCGGATGTATGGATCTGCGCGCCAGCTCTATCACTTCCATGTCGACAATATCGCGTCCTATTGACGGGAGAATCCATGAGTGTGCCTCCCATCAGAACCGAACCACGCGTCTCGGCGACATTCGATCGCTATACGATTTCAGAAATCCAGCGCGCCGCAGCCACCGGCATCTACGATATCCGCGGCGGAGGCGCCAAGCGCAAGCTGCCCAATTTCGACGACCTGTTGTTTCTTGGCGCCTCGATCTCGCGTTATCCGCTCGAGGGTTACCGGGAAAAATGCAGTACCGACCTGGTGCTCGGATCTCGTTTCGCCAAGAAGCCTATCCACCTGAAGACGCCGATCACGATTGCCGGCATGAGCTTCGGCGCGCTTTCCGCCCAAGCCAAGGAAGCGCTTGGACGCGGCGCCTCAGCTGTCGGGACCAGCACCACCACCGGCGATGGCGGCATGACGGCGGAAGAGCGCGTCCACTCATCGCTCCTAGTCTACCAATATCTGCCATCACGCTACGGCATGAATCCCGACGACCTTCGAAGGGCCGACGCGATCGAAATCGTCATCGGGCAAGGCGCCAAGCCCGGCGGCGGTGGCATGTTACTCGGGCAGAAAATCTCCGAACGCGTGGCGAAGATGCGAACCTTGCCGGCAGGGATCGACCAGCGCTCCGCGTCCCGGCATCCTGACTGGACTGGCCCGGACGATCTCGAAATCAAAATCGAGGAACTCAGGGAAATTACCGACTGGGAAAAGCCGATCTACGTGAAAGTCGGTGCCAGCCGCCCCTATTACGACACGGCCCTTGCGGTGAAGTCCGGCGCCGACGTGGTTGTGATCGACGGGATGCAGGGTGGCACGGCCGCGACGCAAGAAGTCTTCATCGAGAACGTCGGCATCCCGACGCTCGCTGCGATCCGGCCCGCGGTACAAGCGCTGCAGGAACTGGGCATGCACCGCAAGGTGCAGTTGATCGTCTCCGGAGGCATCCGCAATGGTGCCGACGTGGCCAAGGCGCTTGCACTCGGCGCCGACGCCGTCGCGATCGGCACTGCAGCGTTGATCGCGCTTGGCGACAACAATCCGCATTTGGAGACCGAATACCAGGCGCTTGGTACCACCGCCGGCGCCTATGACGACTGGCACGAAGGTCGCGATCCCGCGGGGATCACCACGCAGGATCCCAACCTTGCAAAGCGGCTTGACCCGGTTCTCGGCGGCCGGCGATTGGCCAATTTCCTCTCCGTGCTGACGCTAGAGACCCAAACCATCGCACGAGCCTGCGGCAAGAGTCACATCCACAACCTCGAACCGGAAGACCTCGTCGCGCTCACGGTGGAAGCCGCGGCGATCGCTCGCGTTCCACTGGTCGGTACCGACTGGATCCCCGGTCAGGGCAGATACTGATGTTTCTTCGTATGGTCACCAAGAGGACTCCATGACGATCGATCTCGTGCAAGCGGCCAAAGAAAAGAACATCAGATACTTTCTGATCTCCTACACCGACCTGATCGGGACCCAGCGCGCCAAGCTGGTGCCGGCCGAGGCGATCGGCGCGATGGCAAAGAACGGCGCCGGATTCGCCGGATTCGCGACCTGGCTCGACATGACCCCCGCGGATCCCGATGTGTTCGCCATTCCGGATCCGGACAGCCTGATCCAGCTCCCGTGGAAGCCCGAAGTGGGCTGGCTCGCCGCCGATCCCTGGATGAATGGTCAGCCTGTCGAACAGGCGCCGCGGAATCTTCTCAAGAGGATGAAAGCCAAGGCCGCCGAGAGCGGGCTAAAACTCAAGAGCGGAGTGGAATGCGAATTTTTTCTGATCTCGCCAGATGGCGCGAGCGTCAAGGATTCCGCGGACCGGCAGGCCAAGCCCTGCTACGACCAGTCCGCGCTGATGCGGCGCTACGACGTCATCAGCGAAATCTGTGACGGCATGCTCAAGCTCGGCTGGAAACCGTACCAAAACGACCATGAGGATGCGAACGGCCAATTCGAGATGAACTGGGATTATGACGATGCCTTGGTCACCGCGGACCGTCACGCCTTCTTTAAATACATGGTGAAGTCGATCGCGGAAAAGCACGAGATGCGCGCGACCTTCATGCCGAAGCCGTTCCCTCACCTCACCGGCAACGGTTGTCACATCCACGTGTCGCTCTGGAAGGGCGACCAGAACGTCTTCGAAGACGAGCATGGCGAACTCGGTGTCTCCGCGCTTGGCTATAACTTTATCGGAGGCATCATTCATTCTGCCGACGCCTTGGCCGCGGTCCTCAATCCGACCGTTAATTCCTACAAGCGGATCAATGCCCCGCGCACGCTGTCGGGCGCCACATGGTCTCCGAGTTCAGTGACTTACTCCGGCAACAACCGGACCCACATGATCCGTATTCCGGAAGCCGGGCGTTTCGAACTTCGCCTCGCAGACGGCGCCGTCAATCCCTATGCCATGCAGGCAAGCATTCTGGCCGCCGGCCTTGACGGCATTGACGGCAGGCGCGATCCGGGCAAGCGGCTGGATATCAACATGTACACCGAGGGGCATCTGGCCGGTGACGTCAAGCGCCTGCCGCTCAATCTGCTGGACGCGCTCCGGGCCTTGAAATCCTCAGAACTTCTCAATGACACCCTGGGCGAGTATGTGCCGGCCTATCTGAAGCTGAAGCATCAGGAGTGGAATGACTATTCCCGGCATTTGACAGATTGGGAGCGGGACACGACGCTCGATTGCTAGTGCGGTTCCGGTTTAAGGATTTCGTGTCCCCAATTGTGCCAAAGCTCCTGCGGGCTCTGCCTACGCGAGCTGCGCTCGATATCGATCGTTTCATCGGGACGGCGGATTTTATTTCCTCTCGCATGGCGTTTAATCTATTTGCGGCGGCGCGCGAGGTCGATGCCGAGCGCTGCTCGCCCAGCGACATGAAACGCAGCCTCGATGCCGCGTGCGAGCCTAGGGCATTCCCAAGGACTATCTGATCCGGACGAGGATGGCGTATCTCGCCGAGGGTGCCGACCCGAGCCACGGCTGTTGGTATGGATGGGTGGCCGGGTGACCAGCCGGCCGGGAGACGTTCAGGCGCCGATCTAGACACGTCTCGATGACGAGGCCGATGTCGGACGGCAGCACGTCGGCCAGACGCCGCATCGTCGGCCAGGCGTCGGCGGCGACGCATGCCGGCATGTCGAGGAACGCTACGGTCCGGCGTGACAGTAACGGCGCATGCACCCGGACTGCGATCACGCCGCGCAGATGGGCCGTCGCGCACCCGCACCGGACGACCGCGGCGGCACGGTCACGCCGACGATCGCGCGCGTAGCCCTTAAGTCACCCGCCGATAGTCTTCCGAGACCTGTCCGCGGAGCTAGATCCGGCGCCTGGGTGGACAAGCGAGGAGCAGTAGCCACCTGGCGTGAAAAAGGGGCTCAACGGCAAGGGACCCGTGGCTATAGTGCGTCGCATGCGGACGCTCGAACGGGAGCGGAGGTTCCTGGTGCCGGGGCTTCCGGCAGGGCTGCGACAAGGCCCGAAGCAGGAGATCGAGCAAGGGTATCTGACGGATCAATCATGATCCTGGTCGATTCCAATATTCCAATGTATATGGTCGGCGCACCGCATCCGCATAAAGTCGATGCGCAAAGATGCGTGGAAAAGCTGTTGAGCAGTCGCGAGCGGCTCGTCAGCGATGCCGAAGTGCTTCAGGAAATCCTGCATCGTTATATAGCCATCCATCGCCGCGATGCCATTCAACCCGCATTTGATTCCCTGCTCGGCATTGTTGATGACGTAATGGCGGTTGACCGCGCTGTC
>Ga0137409_10007284_pt1 | contig 11388 bp, 8 predicted proteins | sample CZODoug1_16funga_FD_122059 | JGI IMG/M metagenome (GOLD analysis project Ga0137409, IMG submission 122059) | Vadose zone soil fungal communities from Angelo Coast Range Reserve, California, USA - CZODoug1_16fungal (Hybrid Assembly) | ecosystem: Environmental > Terrestrial > Soil > Vadose zone... | reverse complement strand
TTGTAGATGCTGCCGACCAGCGCGAACTCTTTTTCGCGCTCGATGTAGATTTCGACTAGCTGGCCTTCTTCGAGAATCGCGACCCGGCGTTCGTGGGAGGCCGCGGAAATAACCAATTCTTTCGACATGAAAACTCCTTGGGACGCATGGCCGCGAGCTTCTGCCCGAGGTAGGTCCGGAATAGCGGGGCCGGCCCCGGTAGAACCGGGACACACGAGCGCGACACCTGTAGAGAGGCGGCGAGTTGTTCGAATGCGGAGGGGCGGTTCCCGGCGCTGCCGGAATGGCCGACTGCGAAGTGCGTCCTCTGGCGTTCGAGGCTACTGCTATTGCGGGTTACCCGTTGCCGGGAGCTTCCCGGGCAAACGGCGGACGATGCTGTCCTCACTCTTTCAATCCTAAGTATTCGACCCGGCGCGGCTTTCTATGTTGCAGCCAAGCGCTCGGGACTGGCGGCTCGCTCAGTTAACGAAGCGGCGAATACGCACGTTCATCACTAAACCAATCGCCAGGAAAACAAACAATGTAGCTGAGCCCCCGTAGCTCATCAGCGGCAACGGGATGCCGGTTACCGGCATATAGCCGATCACCATAGCCACATTCACTAAAACATGGAAGCCCAGCGCTGCGGCTACGCCCATGACCAGAAACATGCCCGCGCGGTCTTTCGCGCGCTGGGCGTTCTGCACCAGTCGTAGCAGCAGAGCCATGTACAGCCCTAAGGCAAGCAGCACGCCTTTGAATCCCTGTTCTTCAGCCCATGCCGACATTATGAAGTCGGAATAACGTACGGGGATGTAGCCCAGTTGATTCTGACTGCCCTTGCCAAAACCTTTTCCCCAGAAGCCGCCGGATCCCACAGCGATCTCAGACTGCAACAATTGATAGCCGGAGCCCTTGGCGTCTTCTTCCGGGTGCAGGAAGGAAGTGATTCGTTCCCGTTGGTACGGCTTCAGAATATGCCGGCTGACCGGCGGGTAGAAAACACTGCCTATTAACAAAAGCCCTGCCAAAGAAAATATCGCTGCGTGTTGCCACTGCAAACCGCCCAAATAAGCGCCCACAACGAGCAGAGGCACTAAAACGAGTGCCGTACCTAAATCAGGCTGTTTAAGAATCAGCGCCAGTGGCAATCCTACTAAGAGCCCCGCCTTAATCAAATCACGTAGGGAGAGCTCATCGCTGCGCACCTCCGCAAAGAAGCGCGCCATCACAATGATTATAATCAATTTGACCAGTTCTGACACCTGAAGAAATTCGCCAAGGATGGGAATCCAGCGTTTGGCTCCAAACCGAGTGTGGCCGACCAGCAGAACGGCCACCAGCGAGGTGACCCCTATCAAATAGAGGATGGGCGCCTGGTCAAGTATTAGATGATAGTCGAGGCGGGAAAGCGCAAACATGGCGACGAAGCCGATCACCAGCCACCGGACCTGCCGCATATGCATGCCCGCCAATGAACTGCCTTTGGTGGCGGAATAAATCTCAATCAGGCCCAGCAGGCAGATCGTCGCCAGGATGGCCAGCAGCCACCAGTCGTAATCGCGTGTTCCCGGTGCTTCCTTCATGTTTTTGCCTTGGTGCCTGATTTAAGATCGTTCATCGTGGATCCTCGCCGGTCGTTTCGCGGACCGCGACAGCGGGCCCACGAGGGCTGAGCGCCGGCTGAATGGCAGCTGCAGGCGCGCCTTCGCCGAGATCGCGCCGCTTGTTCTCTTTGTCTTTGTTCTCGGCAGTAACCGTCCCGTCGGTCTTCTTGGTCTTCTTGTCGTAGTAGGCTTTGACAACATCGCGCACCACCGGACCGGCCGCTTCGCTGCCATGGCCCCCAGCCTGCACCAGCACCGAGACCACGATTTCCGGAGTGCGTCGGGGCGCGTAACCGACAAACCACGAGTTATCCTTGAACTGTTTGTTCTTGCCGAGCCTGCTGCGCAAATCGTAGTTAATGATCTGCGCCGTGCCGCTCTTTCCGGAAAAATCGACTCCGGCTAGTTTCAGAGCGCCCGCCGTCCCGTGCTGTTCGTTCACCACGCCGTACATCGCGTCGGTCACTTTGTCGACGGTGGATTCCGAAATATTGAAGCGCACTTCGCCGACGTTCGGCGCGTCCTTCAACAAATGAGGTTGCTTGAATACGCCACCCATCGCGATTCCACCAATGGTATTCGCGAGTTGCAGAGGAGTTGCCGTAACCGCGCCCTGACCGATAGCTACCGAGATTGTTTCTCCGGCGTACCACTTGCGATGGAACACGCGCTGCACCCACTCTTCACTGGGTACGAGTCCGGTTTCCTCCGATGGCAGGTCTATGCCGGTGCGATGTCCAAGCCCCAGGTGCGAGGCATAATAAGAAATCCGATCAATGCCCAGGCGCTGTCCCACGTTATAAAAGAATATGTCGCAGGACTCTACGATCGCTTTATGCAAATCCACGAAGCCGTGCGAGGTCTTTCCGTATACCCAACACTTGAATTGCCGGCCGTAAAACGTCGCGTACGCAGGACAAAATGCCGTGAAACTTGCGGGAGGCAGCTTGTCTTCAAGCATCGCCGTGGCCATGATGATCTTGAAGACAGATCCAGGCGCGAGCTGCGCTTGAATCGCCCGATTCAGTAGCGGCTTGGCCTGATCATCGTTGAGCTGCTTCCATTCCTCATTCGAGATGCGCACGGCGAAATCATTAGGATTTGGCGCCGGATGGCTGACCATGGCCAGAATCTCGCCACTGCGAGGGTCGAGCGCGACCACCGCGCCATCGCGAGCGCCCAGCGCTTGTTCCGCAACCTGTTGTAAATCGTAATCAATGGTGAGCTGAATCTGCTTGCCCGGAATAGCTTCCTGGGTCGGCAGATGGTCCACTTCTTTGCCGACGCTGTTCACCACCACGCGCCGCATGCCGTCAGTGCCTTGCAGCAGATCATTGTATTGACGCTCGAGGCCCGATTTGCCGACAAAGTCGCCCGGCCGGAAGCGTCCGTTGCTGGCTTCGATTTGTTGCTCGCTGACCTCGCCCACGTACCCGCTCGCATGCGCCATGAATCCACCCGGCAAATACCGCCGGCGGTGCACCATCAACATTTCCAGAAGCGGTATATCCGTACGGTGCGAATCGATGAAAGCGATATCCGCTTTGCTGGCTTCTGGCTTAATGACGATGGGCTGAAAATTCTTCAGGTTGCGCGAAGCCTGCAACTGCTCCCTCAAATCACTGAGCGGAATGTCCAGCCCCTCGGAAATGGCCGGAAGACTTTTTTCTACTTGTGCGGGATCATCGCGAAGCAGGAGAACGCTGAAGGACGGGTAGTTGTCGATCAGGACGCGGCCATCGCGGTCTAGCATACGGCCGCGCGGCGCGATCACCGGAATGGAGCGAACGCGGTTGCGCTCGGCCCACTGCAAAAATTTATCGGAGTCAATGACCTGGAGCTTCCAGAAACCGATGAGCAGCACGCCGATCATCCCCACAATGATGTAGGAGACGATGGCTAGCCGCTGTTGCGGCAATCGATTGTCGTTGCCAAACCAGTACGACACAAAAACCCCGCGCGCGAGTCTCTCGTTGGGCGGCTGCTAGGAAGCCGCGTTATCTCAGGGCTGTTCGCTGCCCGTCCCGATCGTTTTCCGGGACTTGTCTCGCGTCACGAATCCGTTGCGCGGCGTGGGTATCGAAATGTCCTTGAAGAAATTTGCATAATTTCGGCAAGAAAAAATTTCGACAAAATTTCGGAGTTTCCCGACCGCCGGACTCTGCCTTCCGAACCTTGGCTAAGCCTTAGGAAACGTAGCATCTGCGAAGGCCAAGCCGCAAGCCGTCCATAAGTACAGGTTCCTCCCGGGCACTAGGCGTCTCGCAAGTCTTGGTTTCAACACAATTCGCGAAACTTGCCCCTGCAAGCACTGCACGCTATCGTGCTAAAAGATTTCATGGTCGACTCAACACTGTCACCCCTTCGGCTCGCGCTTATCGGCATGTCCGGCGTCGGCAAGACGTTCTGGACCAAGCGATTGGCGCAAGCCGGCCATCCCACGATTTGCTGCGACGACCGCATCGAACAGCGGCTGCGGTCGCGGCTCGAAAGCGGCGGTTACGCCGGCATCCACGGTGTGGCCTCCTGGATGGGCTGGCCGGACCGCCCCACATATGCAGAACGCGAAGCCGAGTATCTTGCCGAAGAAATCGCCACACTTGACGAAGTTCTCACCGAGCTCGAGCGCAATCCGTCCAGCGAACTGGTTCTGGACACCACCGGAAGCGTGATCTACACCGGCAACAATCTCTTGCGGCGGCTCCGCCGAAAGATGACTATCGTCTATCTGGTCGCATCCGCCGAGGAGCAGCAACTCCTGATGGAGCGCTACCTTCACGATCCCAAGCCCGTTCTGTGGCGTGGCGCGTTTCAGTCGAAAAAGGGCGAGACACCGAGCGAAACAGTTGCGCGCTGCTATCCCACGCTGATTGCCGCGCGCCGCCAAAGCTACGAGGCTCTCGCACACTGCAGTGTCGCAGTCGCGGAATTGCGCGACGCCTCATCGGATCCGTCCGCTTTTCTCTCCAAAGTCAGCGCTCGGTTGGAACGCGCCAAGTGAGGTACCGCAGCACATCCAGGCAAGCGCCGTTAACATCGCTGCGCGGCGCGGTGCTGCGCGGCTTGGCGCCGGACGGCGGCCTTTATATGCCGGTCGAAATCGCCCGCCGCTTACCGGAAGAGTTGGAAGAGTTCCGCCGCTTGCCTTTCACCGAAGTATGTTTTCGAATCGTCAAGCCCTTTGCCAGCCCGGAAGTGCCGGAAGAAATTTTGTGGCAAGTCGTCAGCGAAGCCATTAATTTCCCGGTAAAGCTGATTTCACTTTCGCCCGCTCTACACGTGCTAGAGCTTTTTCACGGTCCGACACTGGCGTTCAAGGATTTCGGCGCCCGCTTCATGGCCCGCTTGATGGGCTATTTCGTGCGCAGCGAAACGCGGACACTCACCGTCTTGGTCGCTACGTCCGGAGATACAGGGAGCGCCGTGGCGCACGGCTTCCTCGGTGTGCCCGGAATTCGTGTCGTGATTCTCTATCCCTCCAAGCGCATCAGCGAAGCTCAAGAAAAGCAGTTCACCACGCTCGGACAAAATATCACTGCGCTCGAGGTCAGCGGCACGTTTGACGATTGCCAGCGCCTGGTGAAGCAGGCATTTTCCGACATCGAGCTGAACAAACGCGCGTTTCTAACCTCCGCGAATTCCATCAACATCGGCCGCTTGCTTCCGCAAATGTTTTATCACGTCGCCGCGTACCGCCAGCTTCCGGTGGCCTCGGTGCCGTTGATTGTCTCGGTGCCCAGCGGGAATTTTGGCAACTTAACAGCCGGAATTTTCGCCAAGCGCATCGGCCTACCCGTCGCGCGTTTCATCGCATCCACGAATGCCAATGACGTTGTGCCCGAATACCTGCGTACGGGAGAATTCCTTCCTCGCGCCGCAACACCAACTCTGTCCAATGCTATGGATGTCGGCAGCCCAAACAATTTTCCTCGATTGCTCGATCTTTGCCGCGGTCGCCTCGAGTATGTGCAGCGCGAAATCTGGGGGCACGGAGCCACCGACGAAGAAACGCTCAACGCCATGAAATTTGTGCACGATCGATTTGGTTATCTCGCCGATCCACACACAGCCGTCGGAATCCTAGGCTGGGAAGCGTATCGGCGCGAGCACCCTGAGCCCGCGCAAGGATTAGTCTTGGCGACCGCGCACCCTGCCAAATTTGCCGACGTGGTCACGCGCGCGATTGGAACTGCCCCGCCGCTACCCGATCGCCTTGCCGCCTACCTGCAGCGCCCCAAACTGTCGCTCGCGATGTCGAGCCTGTATGACGATTTCAAGCAATTCCTACTCGCTCACTAATGGCTCGTTGTAAGGGTCGGAGAAATGGAAGTAAGCCGCTAGGATTTTCGCAGGCGATCGAGCAAGGCAAACACAAGCACAGCCACCACCGCATTCACCGCCGCGGCGATAAACAACTGTGCTGTGAACCACGGCGATGGTTCCGCGAGCAGCAACCGCCGGGTCAGCGTAATAAAGCCCTGATGCACCACAAAGAAGATCATTGTCATAGCAAAACGCGCGGCAGGATGTTCGGTATCGAGCCGCGCCCCAATGGACGAAGCCAAATAACCAATTATCGTTTTGGCGATGCCGTAGAGTCCCAGCGGCACTGTCGGTCCGCTCAAACTGTCTTGCAGCAGCCCGATCACCATGCCCAGCAACAGGCCCGTCGAGGGGTTGCGCCGGCTCAGCCCAAAATAAATTGTCACTATCATCGGCAAATCCAAAACCGCAAATTTTGGAATGTACACCGGCACAAAGACCTGAAGTATTAAGGAAAGAAACGTCGCAGCGACGATGGCGCCAGAGCGAAACTTGTGCACCTCGATGTGCGATTCCGCCAGCCGCAGGTCAAACGCGTCGTTCATCATGGAGTCACCACGGCAGTCCCACCGATGCTTTTCCCGGCTGCCTCCGCTGGCGGCGCGGCAGGTTCCTTCTTCTGCTCCAACGGGTGCAGGGTCAGCAGCACAATCACTTCTTCGAGCCGTTGCAGATTCGCCGCTGGCCGCACGCGTACTTGTTGAAATGGCCGTGCGGTTTTGATTTCCGTGACCACACCGACCGGCAAATCGCGCGGAAAAATGCGATCCATTCCGCTGGTGACCACATGCTCGCCCACATTCACGGTGTCATCGGTGGGGATGTATTTCATCGAAAGCAGCGGTTCGCCCGTGCCACCCACCGGACTTTGAATGCGCGAATCCGAAAGCATCGCGCCCACGCCGCTCTCCCGGTCCGTGAGTAGCAGCACCTGCGCAGTGTCGCGATACGATTCGATCACCTTGCCCACCACGCCATCCGGCGTGATGACGCCCATGTTGCGGCGAATCCCATCCCGCTCGCCCCGGTCCAAATAGATCGTTTGGCTGGCCGTATCCGCGCTCGTGCCGATCACGCGCGCCGCCAGCATCGGGACGTTGTGTTGCGCTTGCCGGAAATTCAGCAGCGCCGCCAGCCGGTCCGCCTCCCCGGCTTTGCTTTGTAATTGATTCACCCGCAACTTAAGCTCGTCGTTTTCACGCCGCAGTTGCTCATTGTCGCGCGACGTGTTTTGCAGTGCGAAGTAGTGGCTCCACGTCCCGCGAATGTTGCCGATGCCCTTAGCGCCGGCTCGCTGGAATGGCGAAACCGCCCCGACCGTCCACACGCGCAGCAGTCGCCCTTGCGAGTCTCGCTTGATCTGAACGGCCAGCAGTACCACTTGCAGCATGATTACCCCTGCAAGCAGCACCAGCGATTTATGTCGAGAGGGAACTGCCATTGTTCTTCGCGGTTCTCAAATCAAAATTTGTGTTAACCGTTTAAGTGAAAACAGTAAGCGAACTGGAGTTTTGCGACCCGTGCCTTCACACTGCCACTTCAGTCGATGCAAACCTGCCGCAACAGCCGAAAATCACTAAGCATCTTTCCGGTGCCCAGCACCACGGAAGCCAGCGGGTCATCCGCGATGGAAACAGGCAAGCCCGTCTCTTCCCGGATGCGTTTGTCCAAATTCTTCAGCAGTGCCCCGCCGCCCGTCAGCACTATGCCGCGGTCACTAATGTCCGCGGAAAGCTCCGGCGGCGTCCGTTCCAGCGCCACGCGGATGGCATTCAGAATGGTGGCCACGCATTCCGCCAACGATTCGCGAATCTCGCTATCATCAATCGTCACCGTGCGCGGCACGCCTTCGATCAGGTTTCTGCCTTTTACTTCCATGGTCAGCGGCTTTTCCAGCGGATACGCCGAGCCAATCTCCATCTTGATCTGTTCCGCGGTGCGCTCACCCACCAGCAAGTTGTACTTGCGCTTCAAATATTGCATTACGGATTCATCCATCTCATTGCCCGCGACGCGCACCGACCGCGAGTACACAATGCCGCTCATCGAAATCACCGCGATATCCGTCGTGCCGCCGCCGATGTCGACAACCATGTTGCCCGACGGCTCCTCGATCGGTAGCCCGGCGCCAATCGCCGCGGCCATTGCTTGCTCCACCAGGTACACTTCGCTCGCTCGCGCGCGATACGCGGAGTCTTGCACCGCTCGCTTTTCCACTGGAGTAATCTCGCTCGGCACCCCAATCACAATTCGCGGATGCACCAGCACGCGCCGGTTATGCGCCTTCTGAATGAAATACGTCAGCATCTTCTCGGTGACTTTGAAGTCCGCAATCACTCCGTCCTTCATCGGCTTGATAGCCACCACATTGCCCGGCGTGCGGCCGAGCATGTCCTTCGCTTCGCGCCCCACCGCCACCACTTCGCCGCTATTCTTGTTGATCGCCACGATCGATGGCTCGTTCACCACGATGCCTTTGCCGTGCGAGAACACCAGCGTGTTCGCGGTCCCCAAATCGATCGCCAGGTCGGATGAAAATAAACTGAACACCGACCTGAGGTTGTAACCGTTCTTATTCATTTCCCCTCATCCCCCATGCGGAAAGCTGGCCGACCACTATTCGAGGCACCTATTCTCTCCGGACCTTGTCTCCAGCGCAAAGCAGCGTGTTCCATTCTTGTCGCGTGATCGTTAAGCAGCAGCGCAGATTGCCCGATTGCCAGCTATGCCGTTTCGCAATTCCTCGCACGCGATTCGCGCAGTCGCTTACTTCGGTACCACAACCGACACTTGCTGTTTCGCCGTTCCTCCCCGGCGATTCTGTCCGATCACGACAATCGTATGTTCCCCAGGCAGCAGCGGCTCCGTGAAGTGGTGAAACGTTCCATCCCTGGCGATATTCGGCACCGGCTGTCCATTGATGATCAGGAAGACGCCTGGTTCGGTGCGGCCGCTAATTTCCACCGCATGGCCTACAAGCTGCGTATTCTGGATCTCCAGCAGCATGTCCTGCGTTTTGCCCTGGGCGACCAGCGTGAACTTATACGTTTCACTCACATCGCTCGACAATTTCTTTGCGCTCGTCGCCGTAACATTCCAGAAGTAGTCCCCCGCATCCAAGCCGGTGATGTCCACGCCCGTGCCGGATACCTTGGGCACTTCCTTCACGATTTTCGTGAACATACTTGTCGTGCTGATGCGCAGCGAATACGATGCGGCGTCCTGCACTGGCTTCCACTCAAAGTGCACTGCCGCTACCTTGGGGTTCTCCGCAATAATTGGGGTCAGGTTGATGGGCTCAACCAGTTCTGGCGGTGCCAGCACGTCCGATTTCGAAATGGCTCCCGTCGTCGGGATGTTCACCTTCTGATACTGTGTTACTTCCACTTGCTCTTGCCCTCGCCGCACTTGCGCGCTGCCGTTGGACACCACGATTTCGCTTTCCTTTGTGTCCTTATCCAATTTCACTGCCGCGCGGCTGTTCGGTCGCAGTTCTGCCTTGGCGTCCTCGACACTCACCGCCGCCCGTGATCCCGGCGCAGTCCAGTTCGGTGTCGATAAATCCACGGCGCCAGTGTTGACGTGCACCGCAACGCTGGTGGGCTTGTTGCTGGCCATCAGATTCTCTTCCACCGTAATCAGTGTGCCTGGTTTCACGGTGTAGTTCGTTCCGTCGGCAAAGGTCACGCGCGCGTAACCATCGTTACCCGTTTGTACCAGGTCGCCTTTATCCAGCGAGGTCCTGTAATCCGCCTCCACCCACTGCACCGAGTTCACCTTTTTCACTTGCACCCGGCCGTCGAGGTTCACGAATTTCGCCTGCGTCTGTGAAGCTGGCCCACCCTCACCGTCGGCGTTGGTCATCGCGCTGGAAATCTTGCGCGTCACCGCCGAATAGGTACTCGGAAACACAATGAACATCCCGGCCAAAACAATCACCGCGACCAAAATCCCGTAGACAATCACCGTCTTATAGGTGACCGCGTGCCATTCCACTTCTACGCGATGAATCTTCGGTGGAGCCGCGGGCTCCATCGGGCGGGGCGGTTCGATAGGTGTCTGCGTAGGCACAGTTCAGGCGCACTCGTAGCGCCATTTTTGCAATGTAGCACGGCGTTTCCCGTCGCGCCTGAACCGCGCGCCCCCGCGTACTCAATCAGCAAATAGCTACTCCGCCGCTTTCCGGCTTGCTTAGATCTCACTCAGTGGCGCAGAAAGTAGCGGCCCTTATCCATGCCCGCCGCCACGGCCACGTCGAAGAAACCAATCATCATCTCATCGTACGTTTGCTCGCCCCACCGGACTGCCGCCGTCGCGTCCGGATTGTGTGGGTTGTTGGCGGAGTTGTCGTACCAGGCCACCGCTTGTAACTCCGTGCCCGCTTTCAGCAGCCGCGGCTCCGCCAACCGATAGCTCATCTGCCAGTGAAAGTGATAATTCACTCGCAGCAGCGTTTCGATTTGCGATTCCGGCCCGGCACCGGGCTTGTCTCCTCGTGACCGTTGTGCCGCTGTGTGCCTCAGCAAGTTGTACTCAAACCGCTTTCCGCGCAAATGCATGTGCGGAAAAAAACTCAGCAGCATCGCATCATTTGGTAGTGTGCCGCGCGCCTCCACGCGAAAGTTGTCCGCTCCCGGTGGGATTACAAAGTGATCGTTCGTCAATTGCAGCGTCAGCACCCGCTGCGTCGGTGGCTGCTTCGCAAAGACCATGCCAACGCTGCTTTGATCCATCACCGATTTTCCATTCGTGGTGTAGTGCATCTGAAAGACCAAATCCGATCCAGCAGGAACAAATTTCGCCATCGTCGCCGGCCATTCGTCCGGCGAACTTCCCGGCGCATACACCAGCAGGATGTCGCTGTCCGTCCAGTGCGCTCCCCGGCGGTCTCCCGCCTCGGTCAGCGTCTCTGCCGTGAACGCCTTGCCCACCGGCGCGTGGCGCAGCCAATTTGAATTCGGTGGCCGAATATAGACAACCGCGTGATGCACATTAGCCCGCGCCGAGGGCAGCACTTCTGCCATTTGCACCCAGCGGTCCTCCGCAAAGTGTGTGGGCACAATTTCGTACGTGTAATCAACGTCTCCGCTCGCCGGCAGCTCCACCGGCTGGGTCATCTTCACCACCAGGTCCGGCTGCGCGATGCTCCACCTTGCGGCCCAATCACGGGACGCCGGAGCATCGTGGAAGTCCCCGGCGGGCGCTTTACCCGCGGTCCACGCCGCCAGCGTCGCAATCTCTTCGCCGCTTAGCGACGGATCGTTCGAGAATCGCCCGATTCCACCCACCGCAAACCACGGTGGCATCGATTTATTTTCCGTCACAAAGCGAATAGGCTCCGCGTATCGCCTGGCCATTTCATAATCCGCAAATGAGATCGGCGCAATCCCACCCGCCCGATGGCAAACCTCGCAGTGCTTTTGCAAAATCGGCAATATATCCCGGTAGTACGTCGGAGTGGTTTCGCTCAATTGCG
>Ga0137409_10007283_pt1 | contig 11388 bp, 7 predicted proteins | sample CZODoug1_16funga_FD_122059 | JGI IMG/M metagenome (GOLD analysis project Ga0137409, IMG submission 122059) | Vadose zone soil fungal communities from Angelo Coast Range Reserve, California, USA - CZODoug1_16fungal (Hybrid Assembly) | ecosystem: Environmental > Terrestrial > Soil > Vadose zone... | reverse complement strand
TCGGCGAACTTCGAAAAGTGCATCGCGGCCTGCCCGGCGGAATTCGCGCCGCCAATCATGTAAACCGTTTCACCTTTGCAGGCCATGGCTTCGGAAGTTCCGCCGCCGTAGTACACCCCCGCGCCTTGCAAGCGCTCGATCCCAGGCACGTCGAGTGTGCGCCATTGGACGCCCATGGCCAGCAAGAGAACGTTGCAGGAAATTTCCATGCCGTCGGCGAGCTTGAGGAAGCGGTACGGGCCTTCCGAGCGGATGCCCACAGCCTCCTGCGGAGCGAGAATTTCAACGCCGAAGCGCCTCGCCTGGGCAACGGCACGCCGGGCCAGATCGTTTCCACTCAGTCCGGAAGGAAAACCCAGATAATTTTCGATACGCGAGCTCAGGCCAGCCTGGCCTCCGGGCGCTTCGCGCTCGATGATCACGGTGCGCAAACCTTCGCTTGCGCCGTAAACCGCTGCGGCAAGTCCCGCGGGACCTCCACCGACGATCATAAGGTCGTAGAAATTCGTCTGTGCATGCGTGCGGAGGCCGAGCTTGTCCGCCACCGCCGGCAGAGGCGGCTCCGGCAAACGTGTGCCATCCGGAAAGAGAATGAGCGGGAGCGTTTGCGCCTCCGGCCCAAGCGAATCCACCAGCCCGCGCACTTCCGGATCGGCTTGCGCCAGTTCCACGTCAATCCATTGGTAGGGCACCTGATTCCTGGCGAGAAATTCGCGCAGTTCGTAGGAGCGATTGGACCAACGCGTGCCAAGAACGCGGATGCCTTCATAGGGCGGGTGAAACGTCGAGGTCCAATCGTGGAGCAAGTCATCGAGGGCCGGGTAGAGTTTTTCTTCGGGAGGATCCCAAGGCTTCATGAGGTAGTAATGGATGCGGGCTTCGTTGATGGCATCAATAGCCGCATTGGTGTCCGCGTAGGCGGTGAGCAGTGCGCGCTTGGCGAGCGGGTGCATCTCCGTGGCTTGGGAGAGGAAGTGCACGCCATCCATTTGGGGCATGCGCTGGTCCGCCAGGAGCAAAGCGACGGGATTGTTGCGCGCCTTCAACTCGCGGAGGGTGGTCAGGCCGGCGCTGCCGGAATTTGCGCGCATGACGCGGTAGCGGTCCGCATAGCGGCTTCGCAAGTCGCGCTCAATGGCCCGGAGCACCTCGGGGTCGTCATCTACGGTCAATAAGACTGGCTTAGGCATAGCCTTCAGATGAAATGAGATTCGAATTCGTTGCGTCCGGAACTGAAGGACGCCCCGGCAAAACTTCTCTTGCTGGCGTCCTCACGCTACAATTCCTTGCGTATCCATGTCCAGTCCTCTTGCTTCAGCGATCACCGGGCTAGCGTTAGCCGACCCCTCGGAAAGAAAAGCCGCGGCGGACACGATTTATCGCGCTGGCCGCACTTCTGCAGACGTGGCCGTTTCCTTATGGTGGAAAGATGCCGAATTGGCTGGCCTGCTTCTGGGGCCGAGTCCCGTCGTCACCGTAGGGCTGGCGGTCGAACGGGCGACATTTGGAAGAATTCGAGTGGCGAATGGAACGCCGAGACTTGCAGAGGTGCCGGCGGAGCAGGATGCGGAAGAGTTTGAGCTTCATTTTCCTGATGGCGTCCTGCTCGACGTGCTCACGACGCGGGAGCCGGGCGGCTCCGGAGCGATTGCGCGCTATCTGGCCAAGTTTGGGGAAGGCGCGCAGCAGGTGGAATTTCGCTGCGAGAATGTGGATCGCGCGACGGAAATTCTGAAAGAAAAATTTAACGTCAAGCCCGTCTACCCGGCGACCCGGCCAGGCGCCGACGGTACACGAGTCAACTTCTTCCTGGTCCCGACACCCGCTGGCGGAAAAGTGCTGATCGAACTGTATGAAGTCCCCGCGGTTCCGCAGACGTTAACAACCACGGCCCACTGACTACTGTTCGCGCGCGAGCCGCTGCCATGCACGAACGAGCTCCGCGACGGTCCAGGCCTGGGCGATGCAACCGCGTGGAGTGAACGGGGCGTCTCCATCGAAGATTTCGTTGAGGGTGCCGAGGCCGCTCGCGTAAATCTGACGTCCCAAGGGCTCCAAGAAACGCAATGCCGCCTCGCGGTCTTTGTAAACGCGAAAGTGCGCCAGCGCAAAGGGGCCAAGCAGCCAGCCCCAAGCGGTGCCTTGATGATAGGCGGCATCGCGATCGCTGGGGCTGCCGCCGTAGTGCCCCGCATAGCCGGGTTCACCGGGCGCCAAACTGCGGAGGCCGTGTGAGGTGAGGAGCTGCCGGGCGCAGACGTCGACAACGGATTTTTGCTGTTCCTGCGTGAGCAGATTGCCCAGAAGCGAAACGGCGAAGATCTGATTGGGGCGCAGGGCGCCGTCGTTACCCATGCCCGGAACGCCAATCACGTCATAACAACAGCCGCGTTCCGCGTTCCAGAATTTCTGAAAACTCTTCGTAGCTTTGGCGGCTAGAATCTCGTAGCCTTCGCCCGGCTTTCCGAACAGGCGCGCAAATTGCGCAATCGTTTCGAGCGCGTTGATCCAAAGCGCATTGATTTCCACGGGCTTCCCCGTGCGCGGCGTGACGACCCAATCGCCGATCTTGGCATCCATCCAGGTGAGCTGCACACCGGGGCCGCCGGCGAAGAGGAGACCGTCCGCGGGGTCCACGTGAATGCTGTAGCGCGTGCCCTTCACGTGGGCGTCAATCATTCCGGCAAGAACCGGAAAGAGTTTCTGTAGCGTTGCGGAGTCCTGCGTAGCCGCGAAATATTGGCGGATAGCTTCAAAATACCAAAGCGCCGCATCCACGGTGTTGTATTCCGGCTTGCCTCCGGCATCCGGGAAATTATTTGGGAGCATGCCACCATCGACGTAGCGGGAGTATGCCAGAAGGATCTGCTTCGCAACCTCAGTGCGGCCCGTGGCCAGCGTCAATCCCGGCAAAGCGATCATCGTGTCGCGGCCCCAGTCTCCAAACCAGTGATAGCCCGCGATGATGCTGCGGCCGTCCGGCTCTTCCGACAGGCTGCGCTTCACGATGAATTGGTCCGCCGCGAGAATGAGTTGCCAGAGCCAGGAAGGAGCTTCAGCAGCGAGTGCTTCGTTTTTTTCCTGCCAAGCAGTGAACAATTTCATTTCGCGATTGGCGCGCTCGGCTGCGGCTGTTTCTCCATCCAGCAAAGCGTTCGCTTCCGTGGTCGCAACGAGCGTCACGCTTGCGCCAACTTGCAATTTTGCGCGGCACAGCGCGGCAAACAGGCGATCTTCGCGGTCCTCGAGGCCTCGTGCGGTTTCTTCGCCGAAATAACAGCCAAGGTACCACTCGTGGCGGGGCTCGCAGGTTCCTGAAACACTGTTCAGATAGAAGGGAGTTGCGCCGTCAAAGGCCTGCACCTTGATGCCATGCTCTAAAGGCTCGATATTCATGCGCCAGCCGCCGGCGTGCGTGAGCGAATGGAAGTCGCGATAATTGACGAACGCCTTCAGATCCAAGTCGAGTGCGCTGCTTCCGCGAACGAGCGTGTATTGAAGGTAGGTGGTGTTTTCGCCCTGGCGCATCCAGATGCGTTTTTCGAGAAGAGCATCGGCCAAAGCGTAAGACCAAACGGGTGTTGTGCCTTCCAGATGAAAATCTTCGACGAGGAGAAATCCTTGGGGATCGACCGCGCCGCTGGCCCAGCGGTGCGTGGCGAGGGAATAATCCATTCCCGCGTAGTGAACGATTTCGTCGACAGCGGAGACGAGCTGGGCACGGCCAACGGGAGGCTGCAAGGCAGCCACGAGGAGACCGTGATAGCGGCGGGTCTGGCTTCCGGCAACGGTGCCGGAAGCATAGCCGCCGATTCCGTTGGTCACCAGCCATTCGCGGGATTCGGCCAAGTCCAGATCGCCGCAGATCTCACGGCCAAACTGAATTTCTGCTTGATCCGACACCGGGCGCTCCTCTCATTCGAATCGTCGGGTCTGGCTACTTCAAACGAAATGTGCAGGCTTCTGCTTCCACCACGGATTGCCGATTTTAGCTGTCCCCGTAAACCGGGATGGCGGCGCCGTGGATAACTCTGGCATCGTCGCTGCAGAGAAATAGAATGACGCGCGCGATATCCGCGGGTTTCGGCCACGTGGAGAAGTCTGCCGCCGGCATGGCCTTGCGGTTGGCTTCCGTATCGATAATGCTCGGGAGAATGGAATTCACGCGAATGCCACTGTCCTTCAGGTCCGCGGCGAGCGAATCTAGCAGAGCCACTGCGGCCGCTTTTGAAGCCGCATACGCTGCCGCTCCAGCGGCATGGTCAATCGCCGCCTTTGACGCTACGTTTACGATGGCTCCCCGGCCCTTTTTCAACATGGCCCGCACGGCAGCACGCGAGAGGGCGTACCCCGAACGCAAATTCAGCGCCAGCATCTGATCGAAAGCTTTCGTCTCCAGTTCCCATAACTTCGTGCCGCCCGCGTAACCGCCTACCGTGTTCACAAGAACATCCAGACGGCCGTGCTGTGCGAGAATTTCTTCGACGAGCTGGCGTACGGCAGCTTCTTCCGTGACATCAATTCCAAATCCCGCAAGCCGGGCAGCATCGGCGCCCGCCGCGATCTTCAAAGCATCCAGCGCTTCCTGTTTTCGATAGGTGACGACAACCTTGGCGCCTTCCACGAGAAATGCGAGACTCACGGCGCGTCCCAATCCACCTGTACCGCCCGCAACAAGGATCACTTTTTCATGGAATTTCCCACTCATCACAAACCTCCGCACTCAATGATCCTTTCTGTTCAGCCACTTCGTCATCAGGAATCGACCGTGGTCCTCGTATCCCGAGCGCCGATACAGCTCCAAGGCAGGCTCGTTCCCTCGATCAACTTCGAGATGGAGGGCATTCACGCCCATCTCGCGTGCTTTCTGCTCCACGAAGGCAACAGCCTGCCGGCCAAAACCACGGCGTCTGTAAGCGGCGTCGACGTACAACTCGTCGATGAAAGCGTCATGGCCGTGAAACTCAAAGCTGAACCCTATTGTCAGCACAATGTATCCGACTGGCTTGCTTTCTTCAAAGAGCAGCCAGGTCCGCCCGAACGCGGGGAGCGAGAGGAGTCGCCGGAACGATGCACGCGCTGCCGGCTCGTCAAACTTGATCTTTCCTAGTTCCTGTTCGGCGAGAACGCGCATCATGCGAAGCAGTTCAGCTTCGTCCTGGAGGGCCCCTTCGCGAATCACAAGCGCGGACAAGTCACTCACCGCTTTGTTCGATCAGTTTTGCGACGAGACCAGTCCAGCCGGTCTGATGGCTGGCGCCGATCCCGGCCCCATTGTCGCCATGAAAGTATTCGTGGAAGAGGATAAGGTCTTTCCAGTGCGGATCATTCTGGAAAATCTCAAGTCCGCCGGCGACGGGACGGCGGCCACTCGAATCGCGAAGGAAGATGTGGATGAGCCGGCGGGAGATTTCTCCTGCTACTTGCCAGAGATCGGATTCCTCCGGCGAATGCGTGGGGCACTCCACCTTGAAGTCCTCGCCGTAGTAGTGGTGAAACTTTTGCAGAGATTCGACGAGCAGATAGTTTACGGGGAACCAGATGGGTCCACGCCAGTTGGAATTTCCGCCGAAGACGCCGGTCGAGGATTCCGCAGGCTCATACTCCACGCGGTTCACATTGCCGTTCACCTGAACTTCGTAGGGATGATCCTTGTGGTAGCGCGAAAGCGCACGGACGCCATAGGACGATAGAAATTCCGTTTCGTCCAGCATGCGAGAGAGCACGCGCTTGAGCTGCTTGCGATTCACGAGCGAGAGGAGCCGGCGCACGCCGCGCGCAGAACGTTGCGTCATTTCGATGTGCTCCGGCACATCCGGGTGATTGTCGATGAACCATTGCATGCGGCGCTTGAAGCCCGGCAAGCGATCCACAATTTCCGGCTCCAGCGTTTCCACGGCGAAGAGCGGTATCAATCCCACCATCGAACGGATTTTCAGGAAGTGTTCTTCGCCGTTGGGGAGTTTCAGCACGTCGTAGTAAAACCCATCTTCGTCATCCCAGAGAGAGCGCCCGCCGCTGCCGAAATCATTCATGGCTCGCGCAATGTAGACGAAGTGCTCAAAGAACTTGCTGGCGACATCTTCGTAAGCGGGATCTTCTTTTGCTAATTCCAGCGCAATCGCCAGCATGTTCAGGCAATACATGCCCATCCAGCTGGTGCCGTCGGATTGCTCGAGATGGCCGCCGGTGGGGAGCGGCGCCGAACGGTCAAAGACTCCGATGTTATCGAGCCCGAGAAATCCGCCTTGAAAAATGTTCGCGCCGTCGGGATCTTTGCGGTTCACCCACCAGGTGAAATTCAGCAGCAGCTTGTGAAACACTTTTTCCAGAAACCCGCGATCCGCTACGCCGCGAAGGCGCCGTTCTATTTTGTAAACACGCCACGCGGCCCAGGCATGCACCGGCGGATTTACATCACCAAACGCCCATTCATAGGCGGGCAACTGGCCATTGGGATGCATGTACCATTCGCGAAGCAGCAGGATGAGCTGTTCCTTGGCGAAATCAGGATCCACCAACGCCAGCGGGATGCAGTGAAATGCCAGGTCCCAGGCGGCGTACCACGGATATTCCCAATTGTCCGGCATGGAAATGATGTCTTCGTTGTAGAGGTGCGTCCAATCCTTGTTGCGGCCGTTCCAGCGCTCCTCAGGAGGTTTGGGGCCAGCAGGGTCCCCCTCCAGCCAGGTGTGAACATCGTAGTGATAAAACTGCTTGCACCAGAGCATGCCGCCAAATGCCTGGCGCATGACGGCCTTCGCGTCGTCTGAGAGATCCTTGGGAATGCGGGAAGCGTAGAATTCATCGGCTTCTTCTTGACGTGTCGCAAACAAACGGTCAAATCCTTCGGCAAAATCATTTGTACCGGGAACATCCTCTGGCCGGTCCGGCTCTCCGGGAGAAACAACACCGCCGACCTCGCCGGAACCGACGTCCATCCCTTCGAGGGGCTCTAGATCCGTCAGCCTCAGCTTTAACGTGGCCGACTGGCCGGAACCAAGCTGCAGCGGATAATACGCGGCCGTCTTCGTCCCCAGGTGTTCCGAATTCACCGCGGCCTTGTTACCGCGAATGACGTACTCATGAAAAGCGTCTTTCACATAGGGTGTGCGGTTCCTTCCGGAGAAAAGCCGCGCGTTGTTCGTCTCGTTTTCCGTGAAGAGCAAGTCGGGCTTCCCGGCGCACAACAGCCAGCGCTTGCCATATTGCCAGTGCTGCAGCTCGACGCAAGCACTCCCCGGCACACAGGTCCCTTTACGCGCGAGCGGGCGCCGCAAATCCTTGCCCCAGGACCAGGTGTTGCGGAACCAAAATTGTGGCAGCAGATGCAACGTGGCCGCTTCCGGCCCTCGATTCACAGCCGTAATTTTGATGAGCACATCCTCGACGTCAGCCTTGGCGTATTCCACGAAAATATCGAAATAGCGGTTTTCGGCGAAGACCCCGGTATCCAGGAGTTCGAATTCCGGCTCGCTGCGGCCGCGGCGGCGGTTTTCTTCCACCAGATATTCATAAGGGAATTCCGCCTGCGGATACTTGTAAAGCATGCGCATATAACTGTGCGTGGGCGTCGAATCGAGGTAGAAGTAGTATTCCTTCGGATCTTCGCCGTGATTGCCCTGATTTCCTGTGAGGCCGAAGATGCGCTCCTTCAGCATCGGGTCGCGCCCGTTCCAAAGCGCCAGCCCGAAACACATCATCTGGTGGCGGTCGCTGATCCCTCCGATGCCGTCCTCCCCCCAGCGATAGGCGCGCGAGCGCGCGTGATCGTGCGGAAAGAATTCCCAAGCCGTGCCTCCGGGGCTGTAATCTTCGCGGACGGTTCCCCACTGGCGTTCGGAGAGATAAGGTCCCCAGCGCTTCCAATATTTTTTTCGGGTGCGCGTCTCTTCAAGCCGGCGGTCTTCCGTGGTCTGGATTCGTGACATGGTTGGCTGGTCCTCTGCGCGAGAGTTAGCTATGGTCGCATTTTTTGCGAAATGCCGCACCATCGCCAGAGAAAACCGTGCTCGTTCCAGCACGTTCTACGAAGAGGAAGAAAAAATGGCGCTGACAGTTACGGAGTGGACGGCTGGGACACAGGCTGCGCTTCCGCTGGCGCGTGATCCTGAGCCGGAGCCTGAGATGGCTGCTTAGCCGAGCGCAGAAGAGAGATTTTAGTCCCCATGTCGTCCGTCGTAAGGCAAACAAGACGAACCTGTTCTCCGCGTTCCCCTACAAAAATGATGTCTGCCTCGATGATAGGAGATTCCTGGAAGGCTTCCGGCAGGTTCTTGGGGCCGGGATCCTGGCGTACAAATTCCGGACTCAAATGCCCGAGATACCAGTTGGCGACATATTCGCGAGAGGAGTTCGTGTGATACGTGCTGGTCACGACCTGAGGATGATTGACGTTGGCGGGAGGGTGTACTGGTTCTCCGCCCGGAAGCACGAGCGTCGCCTGCGGATAGACGGGCAGGCCGGGACCAACTTCCTGGGCTTTTTCGACGCGGTAGTCGCCGAGGGGCGTGCGCACAATGGTCTTGTCACTCTCTGAATGCAGCTGCAAAGCATGAATCACGCGCGAAGTCATCAGCAGTCCAGCGCTGAGGAGGATGGCAAAGCCGCAGAACATGGCTGCCATCATGAAGAAGAGCGATTTAGAGGAGGAAGACTCCCCTGACGATGCGCTTTGTGCCATAGCTTGCCTCTCCCCAAGAACGGGCCCGCGTGGCCCTGAATTGTCCCCCCGAAAAACGCGGCGCCCGGGACGGGGGACGCGCTGCATGCAACGTAAGGTGCGAATTACTGGCTCGGCAAAAGCAATTGTGTGAATCCCGTTGTGTTGATGGTGCGGAACATTGGTGTTCGCGGCGGCAACAACAAGGGATTCAGGAAGTTCGAGTCAAAGATATAACCGCGGTTAGGCGGGCTGTAGTTGTTGTTCCCAGAGTTGTACAACCCTGTGGCCTGCCGATTGTAGTACAAGCTGACGATTGAGCCCTGGTAATTTAGCTTGCCATTCCAATTTTCCAGATAGCGCATGAAGTTGTGCACGCCGCCATCGGTTCCAAAGTCCTGGCTGCCGTCAATCGCTGGGGTGTCCCAGTTCGGAATGGGAAAGGAGATTCCCTTTCCGGCGACGACTCCAAGTCGGTACCAGTTCCCGGCTACGTTTGCGTCGCGGCTGATGGGGCAAGTCGCCGAAGTACCGGCACAGAAAGGGGCGGAAAAGGAATTGATATCATTCCAATCGCCGGAGAGAAGTGTAAACGCATCGGCAATCACCGAGGCTGCAACGTTGGGATCGGTCCATCCGCCGCCCGCTGAATTGGCATTGTAATCGCCCTGAATATATGCCGGATTCTCCGTAGCGATAGTCAGACCGCAAGTGACCGCGCCTGGGCACAGGGGAAGCCTAATGAGGCTCCCATTGACGAGCTTCACGGCCCTGCGGAAGAGCGCCGGTGGATTCTCCCGGGCCTCGTTGGGATGGAGCAGGAAAGTGCGAGGCCAGGGAAACCCAGCGTTTGGACCCACGCAGAGTGGATCGGCCGCTGTCGCGTTGAGCCGCACGTTTGGAAAAATCGTCGCGGCAGTCGAGGTCCCGGTGCTATCTATCAAGCCGTTGGGAAAGGTGTTAGAGCCATAGGTGTAAAGAACGCCGGTACCATCCAGATCTTCTCCAGCGTCCAGCGCATTGTTGGGACAGCCCTTAATGTCGCCGGGGTTCACGAAATCGGTGTACCCGTATTCCCCAGACTCATTCCCACTGGGTGACAGTAGCGGCCAAGAAGCAACAAAGGGCGCCACTGGAACATAATTGCTCCGGCGGTCCGAAACGTAGACGACGAAGTTATTCGGGGCCACGTTCGGGTCCCTGGTGCTGAGCCCGGTTGCACCGATGGTTCCCGAGAACCACCGTGCGAGGTTCTTGACGTCCAACTCCACGTAGTTCATGGCGCCGCCGAGCGTGATGCGGTTGAGGAAGGCACCCGTCGGAGCAACCTCGCGGTTATAGCCTTCACGAGTGTCAAACAGAACGTTGGGCCAGAAATCCGAAGGCTGCGGAGTCCACGCCGCACCGGTCCCGGGACCCGATCCGGGCGTAAGTCTTAGGTTGGCCAGTAGCTTGCCAGTGGCTGGGTCCACCCCGCAAACTTCCGCCGTAGTGGATCGAACGGGCAGATTCGTGGGCGGCGCCTTCCATTTGCCAGTGGCGACGTTAACGGAAGAAGGATTGTCGCGAATGCGCTCGAGACGGATCACAGCATTGGGATGTGGATCCAGACAAGTGCCTTTGTTAAACAAGGCGGCTGTGAAGGTCCCGCTGCCAAGAGCCGCTCCACCTTGAGAGGCCATCTGGACCGCTCCACCGGTATTGGGGTCGACAGGTGGAAGAATCGGAAGTGGCGGAGCCGTGGAGAGGCCTTCCATATTCGCGGCTGTACCTCCCCAATTCGGATTAAGGTTGTTCCCGTCGAATGATTGAGGCACAGGGTTGATGTTCCTGCCTGCATAGCCAAGGCTGAGAATTTCTTGGGTTACGTCTTGCCAGGTGCCGCAGGGGATTCCGTAGGTGGTCTGGGCCTCGATCTTGATGTAGCCGGTGATGACTGGCGCGCCGTTTGGCTGCCAGTACCCGTCGCCTCCCCCCGTGCCGGCGACGTATGCCCCCGCCGCTGCCCCGGAAGCCGCCAAGGGAAGCGGGGTCGTGCCCGCAGCGGTCATTGCCGCCTGCAGAGCAGTTGCGTTCGGCGTCACCCAGGAGGCAACTGGCCTCGCAATATCCGCCAGGTTGAAGGGGGCGCCACCACTGACGCACGGCAAATTCGTGATGTCGGCGGCGTTATCAGAAAACAGAATTTTCAGGCTCGCCTCGGCAAAATAGCGTTCGCCGAGCACGCCAGGGTTGGTGGCGTCCTCGCCCCGGACCGGGCGGCGAATGAGGTCGATCGGCTGGGATGCGCCGTTGCCAAGAAGCGTGATGGCCAAGTCCAGGCGAGGCACATGGGCGCGGAGGTTGCCGTTAAAGGAATCCGAGATGGACTTCCAACTCCCGTTGGGCCCCGAACGCAGGCACGAGGTCAGGCTTCCCTGTCTGAAACCCAGTGCTTGGAAGGAACCGCCTCCTTTGGTGATCTCCACGCTGCCGGGATGGTTTCCTGTCCCAGACTCGGGGTGTGTGTTCGAGAGGCAGTCCCGAAAAATGTCTTTCGCCACTGTCACGGGACTCCTCAACCAGAGTTGGTTTGTGCCCGTATTCGTGGGTCCTGCACCCGCTGGTCCTCCACTGTTCAGAAACAGGTTGCCATTGGTGTGCACGCGGCCGCCAAAGTCGAAGTTCGGACCGGCGAAAAAGCCGCAATCTCCTTCGCAATAGATGCCGAACTGGAACAGCGGGAT
>Ga0137409_10007282_pt1 | contig 11389 bp, 9 predicted proteins | sample CZODoug1_16funga_FD_122059 | JGI IMG/M metagenome (GOLD analysis project Ga0137409, IMG submission 122059) | Vadose zone soil fungal communities from Angelo Coast Range Reserve, California, USA - CZODoug1_16fungal (Hybrid Assembly) | ecosystem: Environmental > Terrestrial > Soil > Vadose zone... | reverse complement strand
CTCGGCACGCTACGCCGTGCAACCTACGTCGCTGGAGACGAGCCGCTCGCGCTTCCCCGCGCGGCCATGATGTCTAACTTATCAATCCGTTTATCGCTGCGAAGGGTGAAGCAACTTCGCGGTGTCTTCGCTGGTATTCCAGTTTGCGTGCCTTCGAGAATCGCGCGCCGGCCCGCGCCGAGGCTGACAAGACACGTGGTTTGCCGACGCGATCAAGACATGATCCGCAGGTCAGCGTTCGGTTGATCCTGCACTTCGGGTGCGCGACTCAGCCGCCAGGAAAACTGAGTAATGCGGTCCGGGGGGTCCGCTCGCATGCGCAGAACCGCATTTTTCAACATCCGAATGAGGTTTCATAATAAGAAATAGGACCTTGTGCTAAGCACAATGTCTTATTTCATTTGTTGTTATTAACTTTTCACTAGGCGAAACTAAAGACATAAGCTATTGATATTTATATATATAAAAATATATCTTATATAAGACACATGACTTGCTGCGTTGCCGTCTGCTCCGTACGATTGTGGCGACGATTTCAGTAAGAGATCGGTCACCAGAATCCGATATCGGTCCAGTCTCCAGGAGCAAAGATGACATCTCGCAAGCTCGAAGCACAACGTCTGCAACGCGAATGGACCGAGCTCGGTCGCTGGAAAGGGATCAAGCGCGGATATTCCCCTGATGAGGTTGTACGGTTGCGCGGCTCCTTGCAAGTCGAACACACGCTCGCGCGCCGTGGCGCCGAGCGGCTGTGGCGGTTACTGCAGGATGAGCCGCTCGTGAATACGCTCGGCGCCCTGACCGGGAATCAGGCGATGCAGCAGGTCAAGGCTGGACTGAAGGCCATCTATCTCTCTGGCTGGCAAGTTGCTGGTGATGCCAACATCGCCGGTGAGATGTATCCCGATCAATCGTTGTATCCGGTCAATTCGGTACCGGATGTGGTCCGGCGCATCAACAACACGTTCCAGCGATGCGATCAGATTCAGTGGATGGAAGATCAGAATCCGGGCGATCCAGGCTACATCGATTACTTCGCGCCTATTGTTGCCGACGCCGAAGCCGGATTCGGCGGCGTACTCAATGCCTTCGAGCTGATGAAGGCGATGATCGAAGCTGGCGCTGCCGGTGTGCATTTTGAGGATCAACTGGCGTCGGCCAAGAAATGTGGCCACATGGGCGGCAAAGTGCTGGTGCCGACGCGCGAGGCGATCAACAAGCTCGTCGCGGCGCGGCTTGCTGCCGACGTGCTCGACGTTCCGACCGTCCTGCTGGCTCGCACGGATGCCGAGGCTGCGGACTTGGTCACCAGCGATGTGGACGAGAACGACCGGCCGTTTATCACCGGCGAGCGCACAGTCGAAGGTTTCTTCCGCACCCGACCCGGTTTGGCGCAGGCTGTCTCCCGTGGCGTGGCCTACGCTCCCTATGCCGACTTGCTCTGGTGCGAAACCGGCAAACCGGATCTTGCCTACGCGCGCGCGTTCGCCGAAGCGATTCACCGGCAATTTCCCGGCAAGCTGCTCGCGTACAACTGCTCGCCGAGCTTCAACTGGAAGAAGAACCTGGATGACCAAACGATCGCCAATTTCCAGCGCGAGCTGGCGGCCATGGGCTACATATTCCAGTTCATCACTCTGGCCGGATTCCACTCGCTCAACTACTCGATGTTCAATCTCGCGCACGGCTACGCACGTCATCACATGAGTGCGTTCGTCGAATTGCAGGAAGCCGAATTCGCGGCGATTGATAGGGGATTTACCGCCGTCAAGCATCAGCGCGAAGTGGGTACCGGTTACTTTGACGCGGTGACCACGACAATCGAATTCAACGCCTCGACTGCCGCATTAAAGGGATCGACAGAGGACGAGCAGTTCCTCGAGCGCAAGGCGGCGTGAAAAAACGGTCGCCGCAATTCCTTCGTGGGCTCCCTGTTTTCCCTCTGCGCCAGGGCAAGACGTCCTGTCGAAATCCGAAACTTCGGCGGTCAGGCGGTGACGTCGCTCCCGGGCAACAGGCGCGTCGCTGACGCTGCGCCGCAACTTGACCGAAGTGCCCCGCGCCCTAGACTGCGCGCTCACTGGCGATCAGATCGGGCGTAAGGATTCAGGAGGACGACAGAACGGGGCGGGCAGGCAGGGGACGCCTAAGAATGAACGCAACAACGATGAAGTAGGAATCTTCGGGCCGCATATGCGGCCCGTTTTATTTAGCGGCCGTTTGCCCAGTTTCTTCTTCTCTGTTGCATTCGGCCCACGAACGAATCCACACACAGCCGGCGAATGACGCTACCGGTGGTTGTTGCGTTCGGCGGCAACCGCGACCGGTTGCCCGCCCAGGGCGGTTGCCAGCGGTGCTCGCGCAAAAGCTTGCTTGATCGAATCGATAAACAAGCGCGCCCGCAGGGCAATGTGCTTGCGCGCCGGAAATACGCAATAAACGCGCGTTGCTGGAGCGGCAAAGTCGTCGAGCACCGTGATGAGCCGGCCGCTCTCGATGTCGTGTCCGACCTCCCACAGCGAGCGCCAGGCGAGTCCCCGCCCTTGCAGCGCCCAATCGTGCAAGACGGCGCCGTCGTTGCACACAAGTGCGCCGGCGACGCGAATTGGGGTTGGCACACCATCGAGCGATAGGGTCCAGCCGCGCTGGGGCGCGCCCACCATGGCCGTGTCGCCCAGGGTCAGACAATGATGCTTTTCCAACTCGAGCGGATGACGCGGACGACCGTGGCGCTCAACGTAGGCCGGCGCCGCCACCACCACGCGTCGGCTCGCGCCAACCTGCACGCGCACGAGTGTACTGTCAGCGTGCTCCCCAAAGCGGATCGCACAGTCGAGTCCTTCGGCGAGCAGATCGACCAATCGATCCGACAACTCCAGCGCCACGGTAACGCGCGGGTGCTGCGTGGCGAAGTCGGCGACGATCGGCGCCACGTGCACACGGCCAAATCCGGCCGGCGCCGAAATGCGCAGATGTCCGAACGCTTCGACCCCCTTAGCGGCGACCGCGGCCTCGGAATCTTCGAGCTCCCTGAGAATGCGTTGGCAATTCTCGACGAACGCCGTGCCCTCGGAGGTCAGCGACAAGCGCCGCGTAGTTCGCTGCAGCAGTTTCACGCCGAGCCGTGCTTCGAGCGCGTCCAGGCGGCGGCTCACCATCGCCGGCGCGATGCCTTCGTAGCGAGCCGCCGCAGAAAGGCTGCCGCGCTGTGACACATTCACAAAAGTCGCGATTTGTTTGAAGTGGTCCACGCTTGATCTGTGCTGGCGAGTGAAAGAAGAACGCCATTTCTACGGTGAATCTATACCCGCGCGCAAAACTATACTCGGGCGAGAGCCGCAGTTGTGATGCGTTGATGTGCTGTTTTACGTGCAAGGCAATGACCCAGGCACTACGCGCTGTCCTCTTTGATGTCTTTGGCACGCTGCTCGATGTGCATTCAGTCGCACAGCGCGCGGACACCATTTTCCCCGGCCTCGGCATGCGCTTGTCGCTGCTCTGGCGCGACAAGCAGATCGAATACAGCAGGGTCAGGACCTTGTCGCGGCGCTATGCGCTGTTTTCGGAAGTGACGCGCGACGCGCTGTGGTTTGCCGCTGACGCGCTGGCGCTGCCATTGAATGACGCGACCTGTGATGCACTGATGAACGAATATGCGCACCTGTCCCCCTTCGCCGATGCGCGGCCGGCCCTGACACGCTGGCAAGAGCGCGGCACGCTGTTGGGAGTACTGTCCAACGGCGACAGCGAGATGCTTGCGCGCGCGCTGCGTAGTGCCGCGATCGATGAGTTTTTTTCGCATGTCCTATCGGCGGATGCCGTGCAGTCTTACAAGACCACCGCGGCCGTCTATCAACTCGGGCCGGATCGATTGGGCATGCCCGCCGCGCGGGTCCTGTTCGTGTCGAGCAACGGCTGGGATGCTGCCGGTGCCAAGTGGTTCGGTTATCCAAGCTTCTGGGTCAACCGCAACGCCGCGCCGCGCGAGCGACTCGGGACCGCGTATGACGGCACCGGTCGCGATCTCGGCGCCGCCGCAGACTATTTCTTTGCCAATTCCATGGAGTGACCGATGAGTGTGCCCGGCCTTGTCGTCAGCGCGCCGATGCGTGATGGATTTGAAAATGTCCTGAGCGACGGTGCATTGGCCTTGGTCGCCGCCTTGCATCGTGAGTTCGAGCCGCGCCGGCGGCAGCTGCTGGCCGACCGGGTTGCGCGCGCGCAGCGAATCGACGCCGGCGAGCGCCCGGATTTTCTGCGGCACACACGTTCGGTGCGCGAGGGCGAATGGGCGATTGCGCCAATCCCGCAGGCGCTCGAATGCCGTCGTGTTGAAATCACCGGCCCGGTCGAGCGCAAGATGATCATCAACGCTTTGAACTCGGGCGCCGATTCGTACATGGCCGACTTCGAGGACAGCAACGCGCCGAACTGGGACAACCAGATTCAAGGCCAGATCAATCTGATCGATGCGGTCCGTCGCCGGATCTCGTTTTCCTCACCCGACGGGCGCATCTACCGGCTCAATGAAAAGATCGCGACGCTGCTGATCAGACCGCGGGGCTGGCATCTGGACGAGAAACACGTGCTTGTTGACGGCGAACGCGTCTCGGGCGGGCTGTTCGACTTTGCGGTGTTCATGTACCACAACGGACGCGAACTGGCCCGGCGCGGCGAAGGCCCGTTTTTCTACCTGCCCAAGCTCGAATCCCACCTGGAAGCCCGCCTGTGGAACGACCTCTTCGTTTTCACCCAGGACGAGCTCGGCGTCCCGCGCGGGACCATCAAGGCGACCGTATTGATCGAGACCATTTTGGCCGCCTTCGAAATGGACGAGATCCTGTACGAACTTCGGGAGCACTCGGCTGGACTGAACGCGGGTCGCTGGGACTACATCTTTTCGTGCATCAAGAAGTTCCGTTCGAACCGGAGTTTCTGCCTGGCAGACCGCGGACAGGTGACGATGACTGCGCCTTTCATGCGCGCTTACGCTCTGCTTCTGGTGAAGACCTGTCATCGCCGCGGGGCGCCCGCGATGGGAGGGATGGCGGCGCAGATTCCCATCAAGAATGATCCGAAGGCGAACGAAGCTGCGCTCGCGAAGGTGCGCGAGGACAAGCTGCGCGAAGTCACCGACGGTTGCGACGGAACCTGGGTCGCGCACCCGGGTCTGGTGCCGATCGCAAAAGAGGTTTTCGACGAGCACATGCCGCGGCCGAACCAGTACGACAGGCAGCGTCCGGACGTATCGGTTAGCGCGAAGGACCTGCTTGACTTTCGGCCCGAGGGGCCGATCACGGAAGCGGGTCTGCGCAACAATATCTCGGTCGGCATCCAGTACTTGGGTGCCTGGCTTGCCGGGAACGGTTGCGTGCCGGTTTTCAATCTCATGGAGGACGCGGCGACCGCCGAAATTTCGCGCTCTCAGATATGGCAGTGGATGCGCTCCCCCAAGGGGAAACTTGCGGACGGACGCAAGGTTACCCGTGAATTGTTCGGGACTCTGCTCGCCGAGGAACTGCCCAAGGTGAGGACCTACCTGGGCGACGCCGCGTGGAAAGCGGGCAAGTACGAAGACGGCGCGAAGCTCTTCGAAAAAATCACGACCGACGACCGTTACGTCGAGTTCCTCACGCTCCCTGCCTACGATTTCGTCGACTGAAGCCCGCCCGCCCGGACTCTACTGCCGTTCGATGACGGCCACGATCCGCTCAGGCGTCAGCGGCAGGTCGCGCACGCGAACGCCGAGCGCGTTTTCCACGGCGTTCGCGATCGCGGCTGCGGTCGGGCCCTGGGCTGCTTCGCCCGCGCCCGCGGAGGGAAGGTCCGGGCGGTCAAGCAACTCGATCTCGACCGACGGGACTTCGCTGAACTTCAAGATGGGGTAGTCCTCCCAATCCAGGCTGGCGATGCCGCGCTCACCGAGCCTCACCTGCTCTTTCAGCGTCCAACTGGCAGATTGAATCGCGCCGCCCTCTATCTGGTTCCTCACGCCGTCGGGATTGATCGCCAACCCGACGTCGACCGCAATATTCAAGCGATGCACCTTCACCTCGTGCCCGACTTCCACGTCGGCGACCACGGCGCAATATGCGCCGAGGTTCTTGTATTTCGCGAAGCCGATTCCGTGTCCTCGCCCCTCGCGCGGCGTCCACCCGCTCCAGCTCGCCCGCCGGGCTACGGCCTCGAGCACCGCTCGGGCGCGCGGGTCGCTGAGATGCCGCAGCCGAAACGCGACGGGATCGGCGCCGGCAGCCCGAGCCAGCTCGTCCATGAAGGATTCGATCGCGAATACGTTGGCGTATGCGCCGAGCGAGCGCAGTGCCGAAGTGCGCACCGGCATCTCGCGCACATAGTGATTGACCACCCGCTGGTTCGGAAAATCGTACAGCGGGATCGCGTTGCGGTCGGCCGCCCCGGCGGGAAGCGGCATGTTGATCGCGGAGGGGCGCTCGTGCGGTCTGGCCAGATGCCAGGAAGCGAGGAGCGCCGGCTGGTCCGAGCGACCGGGCCGGCTGCTGTGCCCGTTGCTCCATAAATCGTGCTGCCAGGCAACGATGTTTCCGTCGGAGTCCAGCGAGGCGTGCAGTTCGAGCGCCATCGCGGGGCCGCACGGAGCCCAACCGAACTCGTCGTCGCGCATCCACTGAACGCGCACCGGGCGGTTGCCGGCGGTCCGCGCAAGCAAGGCTGCGTCGAGCGCAACGTCGTCTGCCCCGTTGTGGCCGTAGCAGCCCGCGCCTTCGGCGTGGCGCACGACGACCGCTTCCTCGGACATGCCCAGAACCACGGCCAGATCGTGTCGCAGGTTGAAAATCCCCTGGCTGTGGCTCCAGACAGTCAGCTTGTCGCCCTCGAACAGGGCGAGGGCGCAGGATGGGCCGATCGAAGCGTGCGAAATGTAGGGTTTGGAGTAGGACGCCGCCAGGGTCCGCGTTTTACGGGATTGGGCTTCGCCGTCGGATTTCTCGCTGATGACGCGATGATCTAAGGCGTTCTCCTTCAGCCACGCGTGAATGTCCCGCGGCAACGTGGCGGCCTCCTTCCACGATGCGGCGCTTCGCAACGCGCGTTGCGCGGCGATCGCGGCATCCTCGCGCTCGGCGAGGACTCCGAGAAAACCGCCGTCGCGCACAATCGCGACGACCCCAGAAATCGATTTCGCCTTGGCGTCGTCGAGTGAGTCAAGTCCTGCGAAGCCGTGGGGAGGACGGACCACGCGGCCGTGGAGCATTCGAGGCAGGACCACGTCCTGGATGAAGCGAGGCCGGCCCGCGATCTTGTCGGGGAGGTCGCGCCGCGGAATGGACGTGCCGACCACGCGATGCTCGCCGGGCGAATTCGAGAGCGAAGCCTGATCCTCGACATCGCGGTCGAACAGGGCGTTGTCCGTGCATTCCCAATAGCTGGTAGTTCGTCCGCCGGCGCGCATCGTCCCGTCCTCGACTTGGAGAACGCCGATTGGCACGCCGAGGCGCTCGGCTGCGCGCTCGAGCAGCAGGGCTCGCGCATGCGCGCACGCTCGCCGCAGTGCGGAGCCCGAGTCCTGGATCGAAAGACTTCCCGACGTGACGCCCTCGTTGGGACTGAGCGACGTATCCGCCGAGACCATGCGAATGCGCTCGGGGGCGATCCCCAGCTCCTCCGCGGCTATCTGAGCGAGCGCCGTCAGGATGCCTTGCCCGATTTCGACTTTACCGCTGAAAACCGAAACTGTGCCGTCGTGCTCGAGCCGCAACCACTGGGAAAGCCTCGGGTTCTTTTCGAGACTTCCGGTACGCCTCAGGCGGGCGTCGGCGACCGTGTTCACGTTCGGGCACCGGCCGCCGCGCGCAGCACCGCGCGCACCATGCGGTTGTGCGAGCCGCAGCGGCACAGGTTGCGATCGAGCGCGGCGCGCACATCGCTCTCGGAGGGGCTGGGATTCTTCGAGAGGAGCGCCGCGGCGCTGATCAGAATGCCGCTGGTGCAATAGCCGCACTGGGCCGCCTGCTCGGCGAGAAAGGCTTCCTGAAGCGGGTGCAAGGCGCCGGGCCGCCCCAGGCCTTCCACCGTCGTGACGTGCTTGCCCGCGATGGACCAGAGGGGCGTGTCGCACGCCGGCGCGGGGTGGCCGTCGATCAGCACGAAGCAGGCGCCGCACTGCCCGGTACCGCAGCCGAAGCGCGTGCCCTTCAGCTCGAGATCATTTCGCAGCGCGTAGAGGAGCGGCGTATCCGGATCCGCTTCGATCACGGACTCGGCGCCGTTGATGGTCAGGCTAAAGCGTTCGGTCACGATGCTCCCGCGATTTGCCGGTCGGTCGGCACCGCGTCAGTCGACCGTGGCTCCCGAGACTTTCACGACTTTCGCCCACTTCTGGATGTCCTGTTCCATGAACTTGCCGAATTCCTCCGCACTCATGTGCATCGGGACGGCGCCTTGCTTGGCCCAGGTTTCCTTGACGTCGGGCGATTTTGCGATTTTCTGGATATCCGTGTTGAGCGCGTCGATGATTCCCTTCGGAGTGCCGGCCGGGGCCATCATTCCGAGCCAAATCACTGCGTCGTAGCCGGGGAGTCCCGCCTCGCTCAGAGTCGGGACGTTCGGGGTGATCAAAGAGCGGGCCTTGCCCGACGTGGCAATGGCGCGGACCTTGCCCGCCTGTGCGAGCGGCGCCATCGTGGTAATCGCGTCGAACATCATCTGCACGTTGCCCGCCAGCACGCTGGTACGTGCTTCCGCGCTCCCCTTGTGCGGTACGTGCACCACATCGATCCCGGCCATCGCCTTGAAAAGCTCACCCGCCATGTGATAAGGCGTTCCGGGGCCCGAGGACGCGTAGTTGAGCGCACCCGGCTTCGCTTTCGCGAGGGCAATCAGCTCCGTGAGATTGTTCGCGGCGACAGACGGATGGACCACCAGAATCAGGTCGGAATAATTTACCGGCGCGATTGGGGTGAGATCGCGCAGCAGGCTGTACGGTTTTTTCGTGAATAAGGATTCGTTCACAGTGTGCGTGTTCGACATCATGAGAAGCGTGTATCCATCCGGGCTGGATTTCGCCACCGCATCGGTACCGATGATCGCGCCCGCGCCGGGGCGGTTTTCGATCACGAAAGGATGCCCCATCGCTTTCTGGAGCCGGTCGCCGATGAAGCGTGCGTAGATGTCCGCGGGCCCGCCCGCGGAGTAGGGCACGATGATTTTCACCGATTTCGTCGGATAGGCGGCCTGCCCCGACGCGCAGGTCGCGGCGCCAAGGGCGAGCACCACTGCGGCGATTTGACCCGGAAACCTACGGACATTCATGGTTACTTCCTCCTAGTCAGAGTTGCTCCGGGGCGCTGTCTTCGCGCGCGCCGCCTGTTTGGACTGTGTCCGGATTATAGCGACTAAGCCGCGAGCTCGGCCATGATCGGCGCATGATCCGACGGTCTTTCCGTTCGACGCGGCTCCACGTCGATCGCGCACGCGCGGCACTGCGAGGCGAGCCCGGAGCTGAGCAGAATATGATCGATGCGCAGGCCGAGGTTGCGCTTGAATCCGTTCATACGGTAGTCCCACCAGGTAAATGATTTCTCCTTCTGGGTGAACAGCCTGAACGCGTCTTTCAATCCCAGCGCAAGAAGATTCCGGAACGCTTCGCGCTCGGGAGCGCTGCAAAGGACATGGCCTTGCCATGTCTTCGGATCGTAAACGTCCTCGTCCTCCGGCGCGACGTTGTAGTCGCCCAGCACCGCGAGCCGCGGATTGTTGATCAACTCCTGCGCGAGCCAATTCCGGCAGGCCGCAAGCCACCTGAGCTTGTATTCGTATTTCTCGGACCCGACCGCCTGTCCGTTGGGAACGTAGACGCACACCACGCGGATGGCATTGCCTCCCTGGCCGGCGTTCGCGGCGATCACCCGCTTTTGCTCGTCGGGAAACCCCGGTATCCCGGTCGTGAGGCCGGCGAGCGCGCTGCGTGACAGGACTGCCACGCCGTTGTAAGTCTTTTGCCCGGACCAGGCGCAGCGATAACCGGCGGCCTCGATTTCCAGGACAGGGAACCTGTCGTCCTCGAGCTTGGTTTCCTGCAGGCAGACGATGTCGGGACGATGCTGCGCGAGCCAATCAAGCAGCTGGGGCAGGCGAACTTTCAGCGAATTCACGTTCCATGACGCGAGCTTCATCGCCGCGGTCCGGAACGTTTCGGTCCTACTTCGAATCGGTACCGGATTGGCTGCCCGCGGACTGCGAGGGAGGGACGGAAGGTGATGAGGGCGCGGGATCGGTCTTGCGCAGTGTTTCCAGAGGCACGCTCCGGCCGGTACGCGGGTACCCGGCGGTGTCGAGCAGGCTGTTGATCGCGTTTTCCTGGAAGCCGGTCTGATACAGGGAACCGACGACCAGCAGCGGCAGATCTTCCCTGCCTGACACCCTCTTCATTTCGTCGATCTCTTTTTGCCCGAGGACGCTCACCTCCCGGAAAGGCACCGCGCGCTTGACCAGCGATGCCCGCGCTTGGTCGCACGGCGAGCCGCAATCCGGCTGGGTGTACAACGTCACTGGGTAGTTTTTCGCGGCAATCTGTGTGGCGTAGGGCAGGTCGACGTATCCGGGGGCGCCGGAGCGGAGGTCCTTCCTCTGGATTTCTTTCGCCTGCGGAGGAGGCGGCGTCTGTGTGTAGTGGACCTGGCCCCGCTCGTCCACCCAGCGATAGGCTTGCCCGATCGCGTCGCTGCAAGCGATCCCGAGAGTCGCGGCTACGATCAGGTACGCGCGCATGCCGAATCCTCAAGTGATCATACCATTGTGACGCAGCAGCGCATCGATCCGCGGCTCACGTCCCCGAAAGGCCCTGAATGACTCGATTGCGGGGCGGCTCCCGCCAACGGCGAGAATCTCGTCGCGGAATCGCGCGCCAGTGCCGGGATCGAAAACACCGTTTTCCTCAAACAGGCTGTAAGCGTCGGCGGAGAGCACCTCCGCCCACTTGTAGCCGTAGTAGCCCGCCGCGTAGGCGCCGGAGAAGACGTGCGAAAAGTTGTTCAGGAAGCGGTTGTACTCCGGCGGAACCACGACGGCGACCCGTGCGCGTATTTCCTCGAGAAGCTGCAGCGGCGTCTTGGTGCCCTCCGGATCGTGATCGTGGTGCAGGTGCATATCGACGAGCGCAAACTCGATTTGGCGTACAGTCTGCATCCCGCTCTGGAAATTCTTCGCCGCGATCATTTTGTCGAACAGGGAACGGGGCAGCGGTGCCCCGCTATCGACGTGCGCGCTCATGCGGGAGAGCGCGTCCCACTCCCAGCAGAAATTCTCCATGAACTGCGAGGGCAGCTCGACCGCGTCCCATTCGACACCGCGTATTCCCGAGACGCCCGGATCATCGACCCGCGAGAGCAGGTGGTGCAGCCCGTGACCG
>Ga0137409_10007281_pt1 | contig 11390 bp, 9 predicted proteins | sample CZODoug1_16funga_FD_122059 | JGI IMG/M metagenome (GOLD analysis project Ga0137409, IMG submission 122059) | Vadose zone soil fungal communities from Angelo Coast Range Reserve, California, USA - CZODoug1_16fungal (Hybrid Assembly) | ecosystem: Environmental > Terrestrial > Soil > Vadose zone... | reverse complement strand
TCGTTGTCGGGACCCGTCGTCCCGCCCGTTTGCCCGTTGATCTCGCGAAACCCGCGCGTGCCGACGTACCAGCCGTGCAGCTCCTCACCTCCGACGCCGAGTGGGTTCACGCGATCCTGCCGCGGACCGGCGCCGTACCCGTCGAGCGAGATCGCGAAGTTGTGGACGCGGAGTTTGGACATGGAATCCTCTGTTGGTTTCATATGCGTCGAATTGGTCGCCCCGAAATCGACAGGCAAAGGACCGGACGGCCGCGCTAAACGTCATAACTCGGCGGAACCTCTACGTCGAGTGGGAAGTATCCATGCGTGCTTGCCTCACGCATCCGACCCGCAACCACCGCATCGAGGAGCGTATGCGCATCTTCGCAGCCGGCTCTCTGGTCGCCTCCGCCGCTGTGCTTACCATCTCGTGCACCGACACCACCAGCATCCCCACGGGCTCGCTCACTCCCATCCGAGCCAGCGTGACCAACGCGAGCGCCACGCCGCGAAGTCACCCGAACAGCGAGAAGTACCGTGACTCGGGCTTCCATCCGGTGACCGGTAGCTCGGGTTTGGCCACCGTGTCCGCGCGCGCGCTGCTCGACAAGTCCGGCAGAACCGACGTCGAGGTCACCACGGGGACATTCGACGGAGGGGCCGGACCCGGCTGGCTCGCCAACGTCCAGGTGAAGGCATTCAGTCCGTCCGGCACTCTGGCATTTACGGACAACTACAGTGGTTCGTCGAGCACCGCGAATTTCCCGTACACGACCGTGCCACACGGGACGAATTTGCAGGTGCAAAACGTGGTGCGAGGTATCGATGGCCCGCGGGCGGACGTCGTGACGGTCGCGACGACCGTGTATTTGCGCCCGGATCTCATCGCGTCGCGGCTCGACGGGCCCTCCAGCGCGCCAGTCGGCGCGGCGGTGAATCTCCAGGGATACATTCTCGAGCGGAACGGCGAGGTGGGCGCTCGCGCCGACTGCGTCCTCTACGTGGACGGTGTGGCCGCCGACCGCGCCACGGGCATCTGGGTCGATGCGGCCGGCATGGTCTCCTGCGCCATGACGCACGTTTTCACGGAGGCTCGGGACTACGCGCTCGAGCTGCGCGTCGAGGCCGTGAACCCGCGCGATTTCGATGACAGCAATAACAGCGTCACTCGGTCCATTACCGCGGTCGCGCCGAGCGGCTTCTCCACGTACAGCTTTCAGGCTTGGGACGCCACAAACAGCGGGTGGTGGCGTTACGTCTCGACGCTCACGCTGTGGGACGGCACGGTCCAGACGTGGGATCAGACCCACACGCGCGAGGGACCGTGGCAGAATACCAGTATCAGCGGCTTGATTCCTCGCGCGTTCGACTACACCGCGCCCATCAGACTTCGGGGCGAGGTCAGCACGAACGGGGCGACGGTGAACGCCGTCGACATCACGTATCCGCCGCTCGACTTCGTGGATTGGCAGGAGGGCTATTGCGGCAGCACGTACGATTTCGCGACCAGCTCCATCACGTACATCTGTGTCTACACGGCCGGTCGCCTCGACGGCTACACGTACGTGCAGTATGACTGGGGTGGCGCGGAGGTCCACTACACTAGCAACACGTACGTCTATTACTGGGACCCGAGCGGGCAATTGCATGAGAGCTGGTATTCCGAGGACTACATGGACTCGCGGCCGATGGTCACCATGGGGCCGGACGTCTCCGGCTGGCTGTCAGTTCAGGGGGTCAACGACGCAGAGGCTACGAGTGCGCAGGCGACGGTGCGGCTCGAACCCGTGGATCTCCGCTGGGACTTCACAGATCCACGCTGCTCCACAGTTCCCGCCACAAGCGGATGTTTTGACCTGCACGATCACACCTACGGCCAGATGGGTTGGGTGAGCTACGGGGAGTGGCCGCCATATCAGCCGTGAGCAACGAGTAGGGGCGCAGCACGCTGCGCCCCTACCTCGCGGCTCCTCCACGTTAAGTCTTCAGTAATACCTCGCGGGCAGCTTCTCCCATACGAAGCGCTGAAAAACCATACCCTTTGACGGAGAAGTCGCCTATGTCATCGCAAAGCATGACCGGCATCCCCGGAGCGCATGAGGTTCTCTCGCCTGAGAAAATGGACCTGCGCGCGCACGCGCTTGCCGTGCGACTCGAGCAGGGCGCCCGCACCCTCGCGATGCTTGCAAGCCGCCTCACCGACGCCGAATGGCAGACCCGAATCCCCAAGGACGGGCGGAAGATCGGCGTCGTCGTGCATCACGTCGCGACGATGTATCCGCTGGAGATCGAGCTGGCGCAGAGGCTCGCCGCCGGCAGGCCGGTCGAGGGCGTCACCTGGGAGATGGTGCACGCCATGAATGCCAAACACGCCGCCGAGTACGACACAGTCACGAAACAGGTGGCGCTCGATCTGCTCGCCCAGAGCAGCACGGCCGCCGCGGCCGCCATTCGGGCGCTGAGCGACGAGCAGCTCGATCGCGCCGCGCCGGTGTCGCTCAATTCCGACGCGCCGCTCACGTGTCAGTTCATGCTCGAGGACCACGCCGTGCGGCACAGCTTTCATCATCTCGCGACAATACGCGCGGCGCTGAAGCGGTAAACGTTGCTGAAAACACACGACCCTCCGCGCCGGTGAGCTGGTGCGGAGGGTCGAGTACTTAAGGAAGGTGCTTGGGCTCTCCGTAGATGAAGTTATCCGCGACCACGAGATCGACCGCACCGCCGGCGGAGATATCGTTCGTGGCGGCTCCCAGGACTCCGGTCCCGAGCGTGATGCGAACCCGCGCCACGATCGCGTCCGGGAATGCGGCGCCGACGAACGACAAGCCGGCGGCGTCGGAGCGGACGGGGGCGGAGACCCTGCCGAGACTCTGTCCGTTCACGTCGAAGAACTCGATCGTCGAAGCGGCCGCGACATCCACATCGCTGAACACCACCCCGAAACCCGTGACCTCCGCCGGCGTCGGCTGCCCGGCGACCTGGAAGTCCACATCCATCACATTGCTGGCGACCGGCGAAAATATCTTCGTCGGGCTGAAGGCATTGAACTCGGCGGCATAGTTCGCATTCACCTCGGCAAACTTGAGGCTGTCATTACGAAAGCCGGTCCCTGGAGTCGTGAACACGGCACCGGACTTCACGTTCGTGTTGAAGAACGCCGCGGGAAAGTCGTTGCGGTTGTTGAACGGGTTGGCGCCGGCCCCGTCCCATGAGATTTCGCGGCGCCCGGCCACCTGCTCGCCCGCCGTGCCTCCGTTCGACGGATCGCCTAACAGCGTGCGGAATTCGGCGACCTTCGCGGCGACATCTCCCGTCGCGGATATGACGGTTGGTACAGGGGGCGGCGTCACGGGGTTGGTGACGGTCTTGTCATTGCACGCGGCGATCGCGATGAGCGCGAGGACGCCCGCGAGGGTACGGCTGAGAGCGTACGGCATGAGTGATTCTCCTGAGTAGTGTGGGGTGTTAGGGGCGCACGACGACCGTGCCGCTCATGGCGGTGCCATGCACGATGCAGTCGTAGCGATAGGTCCCTGCGGTATTGAATTGCACGGCATAGGTGCCGGCGCCCGTCAGCGTGCCGCTGCTTACAAAGGCCGGCGTCCCGATGGACCGGACGCTGTGCGGCAGGCCGCCCGTCCACGTCCACGTGACCGTCGCACCGACGGCGATCGTGTCGAGGGCCGGAATCTTCCCGGTGTGGCGGCTGACGAACTCGATGTTGGGTCCCACCTTCACCGACCCAACCGGACTTCCATCACCGCCGCCGCCGCCGCCACCACCGCCGCCACCGCCAGGCCCGTACGCGCTGCTGCACGCCGCGAGGCCTGCCAGCACCATCGTGATAAAGACTGCCTGAATCCTGCGCATAAAAATCCTCCCGTATCTGGTTCGGGCTCGACGAGCCCGTAATGAGTGGGAGGAAACCTGCGGGGGAGGACTTACTGGGGACTTAACGGCGGCGCTTAAACGTTACGTCGAGAGCAGCCTCCGATAGAGTTGCGTTGTTTCCGGTTGAGGCTTCGCCTCGAGCTGCTTATCGAGCAGCCGCTCCATCCGCTGGTAGAGCTGCTGGACCTGCGACCGCTCGCCGAGCCGCGCGTGACAGGTCATGAGGCCGCGGTAGGCCCGTTCATCGAGCTCGTCGCGTGCCACGAGGCGGCGCCAGGCGTCGGCCGCTTCCGGCCACCGCTCCTCTTTCATGTGCCGCTCGCCCAATGCGGTGAGTGCGCCCACGTATTTCTGCCGGAGCCGGTCGCGCAGCTCGAGATGCCAGTCGCCGACGACCTCGTTCTCGAGGAAGTCGCCGCCATAGAGTGTCAGGGCACTCTCGAGCAGCGCCGCATCGCCGTTCGTCTTGAAGCGCGCCAAGCCCGCCGTGACGTCGCGCTCGAACCGGCCGGCGTCGAAGTCCACCGCGGCCTGCGTATCCACGGCGTACTGCTCGTTCGCGAGCCTCACCCAGTGCGTCCCGCCCAGCGTTTTGCGCAGGCGGTGCAGAATCACGTGAAAGTTGTTGCGCACCTGTTCGATCGAGGCATCGGGCCAGAATGCGAGTCCCACTTGCTCGCGCGTGCGGCCGTCCGGATAGCACAGGAGCAGGAACAACAGCTCGCGCGGCTTGGCCGAGGTCCAAGCGAGAGGCACACTGGCCAGCTGGATCTGTACCGGTCCAAGTGTTCGGACCGTCAGCGTACGAGCAGTACCGTGTGCCGGAGACGCGACAGGCGGCGACGGCTCCGCATCAGGCACGCGCGGAATCGACTCGAGCGCATACTCCACCAGCTCAGGGAGCGTCATGCTGCGCTGCTGTGGCGTCGACGCGCCGAGGGCCTGGAATTCCTTCTCTTCTTGTAAGGACCATAGGGCGCCGATCTCATCGCGCTGCTCGCGCACGACCGCGAGAATTTGCGCGGCGCGCTCGGGGCGGCCGGCGAGATGTGCGTGCTGGGCCAACCCCTCCAACGACCAGAAGCAGCCCAATACGTCGCGATTGTCGGCATGAACCCGCAGGGCCCGCTGCAGGTCCGCGGCCGCAGCCTCGAGCTGGCCACGCTGCAGCTTGAGGCGTCCGAGCATCGTCAGCGGGAACGCGATTGCCGCTGGGTGGCCCAGCGCGCGACCGATGGCGTGGTCCTCGCCCAACAGCCGCTCGGCCAGGTCGAGGTTGTGTTGATTCATCGCCAGCATGCCCTGCCAGAACAGCCCGAACGCCAACAACACGCTGCCTGGGGCATGCGCCCGAGCCAGACTCGTGGCCTCGACGAACAGCCGCTCCGCTGCCATAGGGTCGGGTGTGGAGACGCCGTGGAAGATCAGCGCGTACGACAGATGCCACGGGTCGTTCTGATCGCGCAACAGCGCCACGGCGCGCGCTGCATGGGGCCCTACCTGATCGAGCGCGCCCGTCAAATACGCGATCATGGCTGCGGCAGCGTAGGCTTTCCCCGCGTCGAGCGGCGGCGCCTCATCCGCGTGCGCGAGCGCAGCTTGCAACCGGTTCCGCCCCTCGCGGAAATGACCGCGCGCGTACCAATGCCAATGCAGCGCCGCGCATAGCCGCAGCGACGTGGCGTGGTTACCGGTCTCATGTGCCCAGTCACCCGCGGCTCGAAAGTTTCCTTCCTCGGCGACGAGCCTCGCGGTCAACTCGGGTTCGCTCGCGCCGCCGAACGTGTCGCGTTCACGCGCCGCCACCAGCTCCGTGAAGAACAGCGCGTGGCAATGCCGCGTGGCGGCAACTTCGTTCGCGGCGGCGAGCCGCTCCTGCGCATATTGACGGAGCGTTTCGAGCAGGCGATAGCGCGCCTCGCCCTGGGCCGCTTCCATGACCACGAGCGACTTGTCCACGAGCGACGACAGGACGTCGAGCACGTCGTCGCCTTCGCAGATCGCTTCGACGGCGTCGAGCGAGAACGTCCCGGCAAACACGGACAGGCGCCGAAACAGCTCCGCCTCGGCGGGCGTGAGAAGGGCGTAACTCCAGTCGATGGTTTCCCGCAGGGTGCGGTGGCGCTGCACGGTCGAGCGGCCCGATGTGGTGAGCAACGTGAAGGCGTCGTCGAGGCGGGCCGCGATCTGCCTGGGCGCGAGGACGCGCACTCGAGCGGCGGCCAGCTCGATCGCGAGCGGAATGCCGTCCAGCCGGCGGCAGATCTGCGACACCGCCGGCGCATTCGCATCATCGACGACGAAGGAGGGAAGGGCCGCGCGCGCGCGTTCCAGAAAGAGCCTGCCGGCTTCGGAGCTCAGCACCTCCGGGAGGCTCGTATGGGTGGGCAGTGAGAGTGGCGGCACCAGCCACGCTTGCTCGCCCGGTACCCCCAATGCCTCGCGGCTCGTGGCGAGGATGCGGACGATGGGGCACCCCTTGAGCAGCTTCTCCACGAGCTCGGCGCAGGCGTCCACGAGGTGTTCGCAGTTGTCCAGGATCACGAGGGTGGTCCGCTCGCACAGGCGGTGCACCATCGTCTCGACCGCCGAGCGGTCCCCTTCTTCGCGATACCCGAGGGCTGCGGCGACGACCTGCGGCACGAGCGCGGGGTCCGAGAGGCTCGCCAGGTCGACCCAGCCGCTCGCCTCGAAGCGGAGCGCAACGCGGGCCGCGACCTCGGCGGCGAGCCGTGTCTTTCCGGCGCCGCCGACCCCGGTGAGCGTCAATAAGCGAGTGGATTGCAGCAGGTCGTCCACGGCCGCGATTTCTCTTTCGCGTCCGATGAACGTCGTGAGTTGTACCGGGCGGCTCGCGGTCGCGGCTTGAAACGAACCGGATGGCCGCGGCGCCGGAGCCGTCGTCATGCGGAGAATTCTAACTGAACGCCCGCTCGACTGCCGCCCGAATCCCGGCCACATCGCGCGCGGACAGGTCGACGATGATGACGCCCCTCACCCGCTCGGGGGCATCCTGTGCGAATTGCGACGCTGCATCCCGCAATGCCGCCTCGGCCACGATCACCGCCTCGACGATCCCCAGGCCCTCCCAGACGTCGCCCAGCCATTGCGCCGCCGCGAGGTCCGAGAAACCGAGCGGCAGCTCGGGAACGATGACCCGGAACGAGTCACCGAGCGCGAGCGGGATCGCCTCGGAGACACCGAGCAATAGGACTGTCCGGCCTGACCCCCAGCGCCGGTAGACCGTTGTGAGCCCTTTCGTCGTCAGCACCGCCGTCGAAGTGCGATTGCGCATGTCCGAGCTTCGTCCGGACGTATTAACGGCAGCTTACTTAAGTCACCAGTAATACGTGCCTGACAGGTTGCCCTCCGTCCTTCACGGAGGCTCCATGGTAGCGCGATCCCTGGTTCTGCTTCTCGTCACGGCGGTCAGTGCCTGCTCGCACGACGTCTCGTCGTCACCACCCCCACCTCCACCGACCAACGTTGCGGTCGCCTACTGCGCCGGTCTCGAACCGGACTGGGTGGCGTTCCAGGACGGCGACGGTGCCTGGACGCACGCGCAGCCGACCGTGAGCGGACCCAACACGACGTTCCGCGCCCAACTGTCGGCCGACCGCGGCGCGATCGCGATGGTGTCCCGTTCCGGCGCCTTCAGCCTCGTCTCCGTGTTTTACGGCACTCCCGCGGAGCTCGAGACGGCAGGCGACACGAATCCACGTCACTGCTTTCCAGCGATCGCCCAAACACTGCTCGGCACGGCGATCGGGATCAATACCGGTGAGGTGGCGTTCGTCGGCGCATCGTTCGGCTCGCGCGTCCGCGTGGGTGTCGACAGCACCTTCGAGCTCAAGGCACTGCCCAGCGGCCCGCGCGATCTCCTGGCCACGCGCTTCGCGCACGCCAACGGCACCGGCCCCATTACGCGCATGATCCTGCGGCGAGACATCGACGTGCCGGACGGCACGTTGCTTCCCGTGTTCGACTTTGCGTCGGCCGAGGCGTTCGCGCCCGCGATTGCGAATGTGACGCTCGATGGGCTCGGTGCGGAGAGCGCGGCGTCCGGCACTCGGTTGCTGGCGAGCCACGACGAAATCTCCGTGACGCTGGCGACGAATCTGACGGCCGATGTCACGCGCCCTTACTTCGCGCTGCCGGAGACGCAGCTCGGGGCGGGCGATCTGCAGATTGTCTCGGCGAATACGAATGCCGCGACCACCGGCAGTGCGCGCTCGACGACGCTCTATTTCCGCGCGCCTAGCGACCGCACGCTGGCGTTCGGCGCACTCCTCATTCAGCCCACGTTCACCACGGTCGCGACCGTGCCCGCGTTGCGCCTGCGCGCGCATTTCGTCCCGCAGAACGACTATGACCGCGCCACGGTGATCTCGTATCAGCAGGACAGCACGCTGTTCGTAACCGTCACGATGACCGCGGCGTACGCCGCAGGCTCGGCGAACGGCTACGACCTGGTCAATCCCGATCTCTCCGGCGCCGCCGGCTTCGATCCGGCGTGGACACTGCACCAGGGGGGCACGCTCCTCTGGAATGGTGCGCGGATCGGAGGGAGCCTCGGGCTGGGCAGAAACACCGTGCCCACCGACGGAGCCACGCTGCGGGCGGTGTTTGCGACGGGGGCGCTATGAGAATCGCGATCCTCGCTGTCTTCGCACTGATCGGTGCCACGCCCGTGCTGGCGCAGACGCCCAGAGCTGGCTCGTGGCAGGACGCGGTGCGGCGACTCCGCGATGCGCACGTCGGGCATCCCATTCGCAGTGGGCGCGTCGCGGCAAGCCCCGCGGCGATCATCGCTGAGAGCGAGCCGAACGACAGCATCCGCACGGCCGACAGCATTGCACTTGGTGATCAAGCCGTCGGGGTCCTGAATCCCGCGAGAGACGTCGACGTCTGGTTCGTCGATCTGACCGAAGGCCAGTTGTTCAGCGTCGATGTGGACGCGCAGGTGCTCGGCTCGCCGCTCGATGCGCAGCTGGTCTTGTTTGCGCCCGATGGGCGTACCGTGCTCGCGTTCAACGACGATTTCAACGACCTGGACAGCCGCATTTCATTCCGGGTGCCGGCCAGCGGCCGGTATTTCGTGGCGATCGGCTCGTTCGGGGGAAATACTGGAAGCCCTCTGGCCAGGTACGCACTGAACTTTGGCACCGTCACGTGCTCCGGGCTCGGAACGGAACGGGAACCCAACGACTCGCCGGCCACGGCGACCAGGATCGCGATCGGGGACTCAGGCACCGGTGAGATCTGCCCGGTGGTCGAGAGGCCAACGGGTGATGTGGACTACTGGGCCATCACGGCGCAGGCGGGGACGACCCTCGACCTCGCCGTCGATGCCGCGAGCTTCGGATTCGTCGGCGATCCGATCCTCGCACTGTACGCGCCCGACGGCACGACCCGGCTCGCCTTCAACAACGACTTCATCGGGTCCGACAGCCGGCTGCAGTTCTCGATCACGACGACGGGCACCTATTACGCGACGGTCGCGAACGTCCTGGGCTTCGGCGATCCATTCCGCTACACGCTCCACGTTGGGACGATCGTGCCGGGGCCGGGCGATCCGATCACGGTCCGCGCCGAGAACCTCGGCATTCCGCTGGGCCTGGCCGTCGGCAACACGGGCGACGTCTTCGTCAGCGATGTGAGCGGGGGTCGCGTCTTACGTATCTCCGCTGAGAATCGCGTCACGACGTTTGCAACCGGAATCCCGAGCCCGGTGAGCGTCGCGTTCGACGCGTCCGGGCAGCTCCTCGTGACCTCGCTGGCGGGCGGCGTGTATCGCGTCACGCCGCAGGGGCAGGCAACGCGCTTCATCACCGACGGGATCTTCCCATTCTGGATCGCGGTGGCGCCGGATGGCCGGATCTGGATCACCGACCTCGGCAATCGTTCGGTGCGGCGCTACAGCGCGACGGGGCAATTCGAGACCAGCTTCGACGCCATCGGAATCGGCCAATCCGGACCCGGCCCGCTCGCCATCGGCCCGTCCGGGGAGCCGTATGTCTCCAACGGCACCGAGATCTGGCGGCTCCGCAACGGCCGGTTCGAGCGTGTGCTCGCAGGCCAGTCTCTGATCTGGGCATTCGCCTTCGATGTCGCGGGCAACATCTACGCACCACTCCCCACAGCCGGAACCCTCAAGTTGTTCGACTCGACCGGCGTCGTCCTGGCCGATCCCTTCGCGGTTGGGCCCGACGCGCCGCAGGCGGTTGCATTCGGACGTGACGCGACAGGCGCCACGCTGGCCCGAGTGTTTGCGATCGACCCACAGGTGGGACGGCTGTTCGAGATAAATCCGGCCGCCGTGCGCCAGCGGGGTCTGCCGGGGTACGTGGCTCCGTCGTTGGCGCTGGACGTCGTCGTCGCGGCGCTGTTGGGCGCTGGCGGATTGAGCCTGGCGGACCGGCAGTACCTCGACGCGGTGGGCAATCACAACGGCCACTATGACGTGGGCGATCTCAGGGCATACCTGAGAGTCCTGCAAGGGAGCAATCGATGACTCGCGCGCGCTGGATGTTCGCGATGGTGACCGCGCTGCTCGTGAGCGTGTCCTGTTCAGACCAGCCGACAAACCCCGGCTCAGGGCCAGGGACGTTGGCTGTCCGTCTCACGACGCCACACGGCGACGATGGTGCCATGACATTCCAGGTGGACGGTCCCGTCGACAACGTGTCGGCGGCGAATGGCTCGCTCCGACTGTTCACGCGACGTGTGGACGGCTCGACCGTCGTGGGCGTTGTGATAGGCCCGCTGGCAAACGGAGCCATCATCATGCTCCACGTGCCCGACGTGAGTGCTGCCGAGGCCTACACGGCATCGGTACGCGAGGTGGCGGATCTTGACGACGCCTTGCGTGCCTCCCTTGTGGGGTACGTGCTCACCGTGACCCGATAAAGACGTACTCGTGTTGCGCGTCGCGAACCGTCAGCCGTTTCCCAGCATCGCTCACCACGAACTCGAAGCCCGAGATCCCGGGAGCGATCGTGACAAACGAGATCGAGCCGTCCGGATTCTTCCGCGTCGCAACCTCGCTCCGGAACTCGCCGAAGTCGAACACGGTGCGCCCGGCCGTATGGCGGACGTCGATGTCGCCCATGGCGTCATTGTGGAAGTGACTGGCGAGCTTCACCGACTCGGCGGCGTCGGCCGGGACCGTGAGGAGCTTTCGGTCGGCGGCCAGCTGCGTGTACCAGTTCTTCGCCTGCGCCGCCACGTCGGCGTCGGCCTCATCGCGGCCGTCGAACAGCACTTCGAGGAGCTTGCGCTGGAACACGTCGCGGATCACCCAGCCCGGGTTTCCGTTGGTGAGCACCACGGCGCCCACCTGCTGTTCCGGCAGCCACATCATGTCGCTGTGAAACCCGACCATGTCGCCGCCGTGATGCACGACGGGCGCCCCGTATTTGGTGTCCACCATGAGCCCCATGCCGTACGTGGCCTCTTTCCCGATCGGCACGTTGGGCGCGCGACGCGTGAGTAACGTCTCGCGGCCAATGTATT
>Ga0137409_10007280_pt1 | contig 11391 bp, 5 predicted proteins | sample CZODoug1_16funga_FD_122059 | JGI IMG/M metagenome (GOLD analysis project Ga0137409, IMG submission 122059) | Vadose zone soil fungal communities from Angelo Coast Range Reserve, California, USA - CZODoug1_16fungal (Hybrid Assembly) | ecosystem: Environmental > Terrestrial > Soil > Vadose zone... | reverse complement strand
GTAAGTGAATTCCGCGTGCTTACCTCCGTTTTCTCGGCGCAATACGGCCTCGCGCAAGGTGTCGCGTCTTATCAGTTTGCTTCCGGAACCAATACGTTGCATGGAGACGGCTTCGAAGTTCTGCGTAACAGTTATTTCGATGCGCGAGACGCCAGGACTGCTGCCGCCGGCGGGCCGGTCAACGTGGACCGGGAAAACAACTATGGATTTTCTCTTGGAGGACCGGTCTATCTGCCCAAGGTTTATAATGGAAAAAACAAGACTTTTTTCCACGTAAGCTTCGAGAAGTACAAACTCGATTCGGGCCAAACTGCCACTGAAACCGTTCCCACTCCAGCATTAATCGGTGGCGACTTTAGCGACTTCCCCAACCCGATTTTCGTTCCCGGTGGCTTCGTGGCTCCTTCGGGCTGTCTGAACAATGGAGCGACTCCCGTACCCGGGCAGCCATGGTTTCAGAAAAAGATCCCGACAGAGTGTTTCAGTCAGAATTCGCAGAGCCTTCTTTCCCTTATACCCACTCCAAATGTTCCTGGAGCCAATTCAAATTTCATCGCATCGGCTGCCACACCGACAACGCAAACTGCATGGGGATTCTCGATCGATCACAATCTCACTGAACGACAAAAACTCCACGGGACTTTTTATCGCGAGAAGCATACGTCCATTACGTTTAGCCGGCTCTTTTCAAACATACTTGGGAACCCGCAAACGCAGCCGCAGACAGGTACAGGCCTTTTCCTGACTTACTCCAATGCGATTTCAAACAATCTTGTGATGACCGCAGGGTTCGGCTGGCTGGGCGAACTCAACAATGAGTTCACGGTGCACACCAATAGCAATCCAACCGGATTCACCGCTGCGGAGCAGGCGAGCGTCCTCCCAACCATTATGTTCAGGGACGATTCGTTTGCACCTACTGATTGGGGCCCAAACAATAACGGCGAAACCTTCTCCATCAACCGCAAGCTAGGCATAAGCTTCGACAATAACTGGCTCTTGACGCATGGACGCCACACCATAAATTTTGGTTTTGAGATTCGTCGCTCTTACCAGGACGATCACGAATGCCAGGATTGCGGCGGCAGTTTCACGTTCAGCGCTCATTCGACCAGCGACGGAGTAAACTTTAACGACACGGGCAGCTCATTTGCCAGCTTTTTGCTTGGAACCCCAGACTCAGCCTTCCGCCATTTCGCGTTGGAGACAAAGCTTCGAAATTTCTACATTGCCCCCTATATCCAAGACAACATCAAGATCACCCCAAAGCTGACAGTCGATGTCGGCCTTCGGTGGGATATCGCGAGGCCATTTACCACGGACAGCGTCAAAGGTCAGCCAGCGGATCAAATCGTCTTCTTTGACCCCAAAGCGCCAAATCCCGGAGCAATCAGCAATAGCACCGGGCAGCCTTTGCTGGGTGCCGCAAATGTGCTTGGGAATTGTTCCGGTTGCGCCGGATACAGCGCCGCCGACACCAGTTGGCGGCACTTTAGCCCACGGCTCGGCTTTGCTTATAAGCTGACAAGCAAATCAGTAATCCTTGGAGGTTACGCCTTAAATTTCCTGGACACCGGGGCGTACGAGTACGGGGTAAACAAAGTTGCCGTAAACTATGGGAATCAGCTCGCCAGCAGTTTCAATGCGAACTCGAACGGCTTGAGTACCACACCAGGCTACTGCAACGTGACTTCAAATTGTTCCTTTGATTCTTTTCCACTGCCTGTGCCTCCGGCACTTCCGTTCGGTCCGACCATCGCCAATGGGACGGGCAACCTGCACCAGTTTGGCCGTGATCGGGGAATGGCAGCCTACCTTCAAGCCTGGAATATTGGGATACAGCATGAGTTGCCACTGAACTTGTTCGCGTCCGTATCTTACATCGGCAATCATGGCACGCATTTGGTGTCCGCGTTGGATGCTCCAAACCAAGTGAACCCCTCGTTCCTGAGTCTCGGCTGCATACTGACCGAAGCATGGACCGCGACCACCAATTCTCCAGGGTGTGTTTCCACGGTCACTCCGCAGCAAGCCCTTCAAGGTCTGGGTTTCGGTCAGGACGCCAGCGGCTTTTTCAGCCCTTTCGCCAACTTCCTGAATGACGTCGGGCCAACTCAAACGCTCAACCAAGCCATTCGGCCGTTTCCCCAGTTTTTTGGGATGTCTGACAACTTCGACTTATCCGGCATTGACAACTACAATGCTCTCCAAGCGCAGCTTCAGAGAAGGTTCAGTTCCGGCTTGAGTTTTCTGGTGGCGTACACCGTATCGAAAACCATGTCCAATACGGATAGCGGGTTTTCAACATTCAATGGTCTCCCGATCGATAAGTTCAACAAAAAGCAGAATTACTCGATTGCCGGTGACGACCGGACTCACATACTAAACGTCAGCGGTGTTTATGAGCTGCCCATCGGCCCAGGTAAGAAGTTCCTCAACCATGGCGGCCTTGTTGCCAAGAATTTACTGAGTGGTTGGCAGATCAGCGGCGTTTTGCAGTACGCGAGAGGTACGCCGCTGCAGATAGTCGCTAACGGTAGCCCACTTCGGACCGGCAACTTTGCAAATGTCGTATCGGGACAAGCAATCGACGTCAATTACAATAACTACTACAAGGGGCTTCCCGTTTTCAATTTAGCCGCCTTTTCTTCGCCGGGGAACTTTGCCTTGGGTAACGCGCCACGCAGAATCGAGGGTTTGCGTAACCCATTTCACAGCAATGAGAACATCGCGCTAGCAAAGCACTTCTATTTCGGGGAACGCGTCAGTGCGGAAATAAGAATGGAATTCGCCAACATCCTCAATCGCCTTCGAGTCTGCGATCTCGGCGCAAATAATGTCGATGACGCGAACTTCGGGATCATCAACGGTGGTTCAGTTTGCCAAGGAAATACACCGCGAACTGGCCAAGCCTTCTTCAAAGTCAGCTTCTAACCTGCAAGGCTACACCCCCTTTGCGGGATTAGTGACGGAGCCGGGATTCGTTCGAATCCCGGCTCACACTTTTTAGAGATAAGAAATCACCGAAACTGAAAAAAGAGTCTGGCTCGTTGCTGACGCGGGCAACCTTCCATGAGCCCTTTGGTTCGGACAGCAGTCTCCTGAACAGGAATTCACTATTGATTGGGAGGAATGTTCTGTCTGTTCTCTTCTAAAATCTTTCTTGCGCGTTCCGCAGTGGCGGCGTGAACGCTGTCCTGAAGCTTTGTGAATACGTCCATTTCAGCTCTTGATTCATTCATGCGCCCAAGGGATCGCAACGCTTGTCCCAACAAGAAGTGAATGCTTGGCTCTTCGGGATTCGTTTTTTCCGCGGCCCGTAGCTCTTTTAGAGCTTCTTCGTTGCGGTCTAGTCTTACGAGCGCCCGGGCGCGATCCACACGGGCTTGTACGAGGCCCGGACAAATCGTCAAAGCCTGGGTGACGCTCTTCAGAGCTTCTTCGGCGTCTCCGTGCTGCTCCAAAAGAGCATTGCCAATTTTCCAATGCGCGTCACAGTTGCCCGGATCGCTTGCAATCGCAGTTTTGAATTCACTTGCCGCGTCGCTCCATCTGGCGAGCGACCAGTAAGCGTTGCCAAGTAGAAAATGCGCGTTTGCCTGATCGGGTGCGATTTCCACGGCTTTCTTGTATTCGACGAGCGCGCCTTCATAATTCTTCATGCTCTCCATGATTTCGCCGGAAACTTCGTGAACCCAGACGGAGTTTGGGTCGATCTGATTCAGCTTTGCGAGCGCTTCTTCGGAAAGCTTCATGTGCACTTTGCCGAGAAGGTATAGGACTTCCTGATTCTTGGGCTGCCTCGCGCTGATTAGTTCCAGATGGTGGATCGCTCCCTCGAGCTCATCCATTTTGATCAAATTGTTTGCCAGGAACAGTTCAGCGTTGTCATCCTTGGGATTGGCCCTAAGCGCGGCTTCGAGATGTTTCCGGGCATTCGAATAGTCGGTCATTTCATATTCGGCTATGCCGAGGAGCGCGGTCGCGGAGGTCATCTTCGGATCAAGCTTTAGGCCCTTTTCAAGAGTGGAGGCAGCCTTCTGGAATTCTCGTTGGCGCAAATAGAGAGCGCCGAGATTGTTGTACGCAGCTGCGAGACGGGGAGCGATTTGGAGAAGCGATTCGTACTTTGCGATTGCCTCGGGAAGGTCTCCGGCCGCAGCAGCAGCGCGGGCTTGGACATAAAGTTCCTGAATCTTCTCTTCCTGATCTCTTGAATTTTGAGCTTGTGCCCTTACCCCAGGATTATTGGCGAAGGAAAGCACGAGCAAGAAAGCGACCGGGATTACGCAGCTCGATCGCGAACCGTTTGAAAGCAAAAATGCCCGGGGCAAACACATAGGGAATCAATATTTTACATCTGGTGACGGCGCGCTGCCAGAGGGATGATGCGATTCGAATTGAAACTTCTCCAGTATTGCCGGTCGTGTTTCGCGCGTGCTACGCTCTTCGAAACCGTAGGGGTGAGTTGCCATGCAAGTAGCTGAGGGTGGGCTTCGAACGAAAGGTTTTGGCGTTTTTGAACTGGACCTCAGGTCGGCCGAGCTTCGCAAACACGGGATTAGAATCAAGCTTCAGGAACAACCTTTCCAAATTCTTGCTTACCTGCTGGAGCATCCGGGTGACGTTGTAACTCGCGAAGAGCTGCGCGAAAAGCTCTGGTCGGCCCACACCTATGTGGATTTCGACCGCAGTTTGAACAAAGCGATGACCAAACTTCGATCCGCTTTGGGCGATTCTGCGGAGAGTCCTCGATATATCGAGACAGTTCCGCGGCACGGCTACCGATTCTTGGCTGAGGTCCGGATTCCTCACGGTGCAGTGGTGACGACTCTGGCGTATAAGGGGAATGGCACCCGGGGCGCGGATGCTGGTAGTGACGAAATTCCCCGTTTGCCCGTGGAGATGGTGTCCGGCTGGCACGGAAATCTTCGCGCAGCTTACTTTCGGATGCCGGCTGGCAGAAAGCGAATCTTTGCGATCGGTACTGGAATCCTGGTGGTTGCAGTTGTCGCGCTTGCCTTCTTGCAGATTAAGCAAATGGCTGGGTTTGGCATATCACTGAGACCGACTCATCCACGCCAATCCGTGGCCGTGCTCGGATTCAAGAATCTCTCCGGTGATGTGCAAGAGGCGTGGCTTTCCACTGCTCTTTCGAATTGGCTGATGACAGAGTTGGCCGCGGGCGAGCAATTGCGTGCGATTCCCGCCGAAGGAATTGCTCGAATGAAAACGGAGCTTTCTCTCCCTGATGCGGATAGCCTGGAGCCCGATAGCTTGGCTCGTATTCGCAAGAATCTCGGAACGGACTACATAATAGTTGGTTCCTACGCGCAATTTGGAAAAAAGGCGGAAGGGGAAATTCGCCTTGATGTGAGGTTACAGGACACACGAACCGGAGAAACGGTCGCTGCGTTTTCAGAAACGGGAACAGAAGGCCATCTACTGGATCTCGTTTCCCGGGCGGGACAAGGCTTACGCGAAAAATTGGGCGTTCGCGCAGTGACGAAAGAAGAGGCGGCGGAAGTTGCCATCGCCGTTCCTTCCAAAGCGGAAACTGCAAAACTGTATTCCGAGGGGCTTTCGAGGTTGCGCGTGTTTGATCCGCTTGCAGCACGCGATTTGCTTGCAAAGGCGATTTCTACCGAACCTGATTACGCGCCGTCACACGCCGCGATGGCAACAGCGTATTTGCAACTTGGCTATGACGACAAGGCCGCGGTGGAAGCGAAACGTGCGTTCGATCTTTCCTCGAACTTATCGAGGGCGGATCGGTTGCTCGTGGAAGGGCGGTACAGACAAGTTTCGCGAGATTGGGAGCGGGCCATTGAAATCTATCGCGCGCTTTTTGACTTCTTTCCTGACAATCTCGAATACGGACTGTCACTTGCGAATACGGAAGTGACTGCAAACAAATGGAAGGAAGGGTTGGATACGATTGCTGTGTTGAGAACTCTGCCGGCTCCCTTGCGCGACGATCCAAGAATCGATCTTGCAGAGAACGACGCTGCACAATCCCTTGGAGACACGAAACGTGCGGAGGCAGCTCTTGCCAGAGCAGTGGACAAAGCCAGAGCTGCAGGAACTTCTCTGCTGCTAGCAAAAGCGCGCAGGGATCAGGCGTGGCTTTTTGAAAATTCCGGCAAAGAAGAACTCGTCGACGCGGCGACTGCGGAATCGATGAAAATTTATCAAGCGGCTCACGATTCACCGGGAGTGGCGTCAGTGGTGACACTGCAAGCCATTGCCATGGTAAGACAGGGAGACTACCTGGGCGCAAAGAAGAAATATGAGGAATCTTTGGTGCTCTACCGTGAATCCGGAAACAAACTGAGTATCGGCGCGGAACATGACAACTTGGGAGATATTTTGCTGTTCCTCGGGGAACTGAATGCCGCGCAAAAGAGCTATGCGGATTCGCTGGCGACCTATCGAGATATTGGCGATCAAAATGGCGTTGCACTGGCAAAAATCGGGCTTGGGGATGTCTACTTTGCGATGGGCAAGCTCGCCCAGGCGAAGGAAATGTATGCGGATGCGGAAGCAATTTGCAGACAGTTGGGCAGTTTGAATCGTGAGGCTATCGCGATTGCCGGGATTGGCAGAGTGCTCAGGCTGGAAGGCGATCTGGAAGGAGCGCGCAAGAAAGAAATCGAAGCTATCACTATGTTGGAAAATGTAGGAAACAGAAGCGAGGCGGAACGCGTGCGCATGGAGCTGGCCGAGCTGTTCTTGGACGGAGGGAAATTTGGGCAGGCTGGCGATTGGGCGCGAAAATCGGCGTCCATCCTCGAGGAAAGCAAATCTGTCCGGCCTGCGGGAATTGCAAATCTTATTTTGGCCGAAGCCCGGCTGATGACCGGGCAGACTGGTGAAGCTCGAGTGCTGGCTGCACGCGTTTCGGAGAACGCTCATAAGAGCGGGGACCGCGAACTCGAAATGCGGGCGGAGATCACATCGGCTCGAATCGACGCTTACGCCGGAAACACCGGAATCGCAAAAGAGGCGGTTTCAAGGTTAAACAAGATAGCCGCGATTGCATCCGCATCGTCGCTGATGCAGGTGGTTCTGGACGCGCGGCTCGCCGCCGGGGAAATCGAGTTACGACGCGGAAATCAGAGTGAAGGGCGCGCATGGCTTGCGCAGCTGCAGAAGGATTCTGAAAAGGCAGGCTTCATGTTCACTGCTCAGAGGGCTGCGGCCGACCTGGCCGGTAAACACCCTCGCCAACGCACTTGGAATTAGCCAGACGGCAGGGAATGTCTCTCCATAAGACTCGAAAGTTCAATTACTTACTCGGGGTAGCCGAGATGACATTCAGGTAGTTTGACTTAGCGCAATTCAGGGGCATACATAGAGTGTAGATGTGTACTGACACCGACTCTTTCCACATTATCTTGCGATGGAACCTTATTGTATGGAGAGGATCTTATGGGCTTGAACTTATTGCTGGGCACAGTTTCCCGCACGATTGTCTTCACTACACTTATCTGCATTTTGGGGTTTACACACGTGCTCGGTGCGGGCGCCGCTTCTGAACCGGAGAAGAAAACGCGGTTGGCGATCGTAGGATTGGATCACGATCATGTATGGGGAATTCTAAAAGACATAGCAAATCAGCCTGATGCGGAATTAGTGGCAATCGCGGAAACGCAAGAGGTTCTTGTGAAGCGGGCCAAAGAGCGCGTGCCTGCGGGGGTGAAGTTCTATTCCGATTATGTGCGCATGCTGGATGAAACAAAGCCCGATGCGGTGATTGCCACAACGGAGAACGACCGTCATCTGGAAATTCTTCGTGAATGCGCCAAGCGGCACATTCACTACTCGACGGAAAAACCGATGGCTACGACTGCGGCGGATGCACGCGAGATGGAGAAACTTGCTGAAGCTGCGCACATCAAAGTGATGGTCAACTATTGGAATGCGTGGGTTGCGCCAACTCACGCTCTGCAGAAGCGCGCTGCTAATGGTCAGGTGGGTCCAGTACAAAAAATAATTGTCGAGTATGGGCACGCAGGCCCAAAAGAAATTGGAGTATCGCCGCAATTTGCGAGCTGGCTCTACGACCCGGTGAAAAACGGGGGCGGAGCGATTATGGATTTTGGCTGTTACGGAGCGGAATGGGCCATCTGGCTCAAGGGCAGGCCCACCAAAGTCTACGCGACGACCCGAAAACTCAAGACTTCACAACAAAACCTTGTGGATGATGACGCGACGATCGTCCTCGACTATCCGGACGGGACGGCGATCCTGCAGGCTTCCTGGGATTGGCCGTACGGGATGGAGCGCGTGCATGTGTTCGGACCAAAAGGAAGTCTGTTGGCTACAGCAAATGAATTGTTCTTGCGCATGTCGAATGACAACTCCAAGCAGATGGGCCTCGATGGACAGAAGGTTTCTATGGAATCGCTTTCCCCAGAAAAGTCGAATCCAATCGCTTATTTCGTAAATGCTATCCGCAAGGACCTGCCCATTGAGGCGCCTGTGTCTTCACAGCTGAATGTTCAAGTTCTGGAAATCTTGGACGCTGCACGTGAGTCGATTCGTACAGGCAAGGCGGAGGAACTCCAATAATAGCTGGGCGCCGCAAGGTTGTACTACAGGTTCGAAGGTCGATAAACCGGAACGTCAGTGGTACGCAATATTACTTTGGTGGAGGCGGGGGGAGTCGAACTGCGGAGCCTTATTGAAAACAAATAAGTTGTTGAAAATACGAGACGTACAATTCGCCAAAAACGCACCAAAAGCAGTTCGGCTGTACACGGCATGTACATGAAACGAACGGATCGGACTTGCGTTGTTCTGATTATCGTTCTCAGGACAGTTACACCGCGAAGCCGCCCTGATTTGCTCCGGCTACTCAATCACAAGCAGGTCAAGAAAATACCATATTTGATGCTGGTGTCGAGTATGGTAGAGTGATGGTCATGAACACGGCGCGGAAAATTACGGTCGAAGTACCAGAAGAGCTGTTGGAAAAAGCGCAGCAGGCCAGCGGCGAAGGTATCACGCAAACCGTGCGAACGGGATTGCAGCTTGTCGCAGCTTCACGGACTTATGCGCGATTGCGAGAGCTACGGGGGAAAGTTAAATTTTCGCGAACGGCGGCGACGCTAAAGGATGATCGGTGATCGCCGCCGACACGAGTACGTGGATAGCATTTCTTGAAGGAGAAACGGCGCCCGACACCGAGCTCCTCGATCAGGCGTTGGGTGACCGGCAATTGGTGATGATTCCGGTAGTGCTCACTGGGCTGTTAAGTGATCCGAAGCTCTCTGGTTCGGTCGCGAAAACTCTTTGCGATGTGCCATCGATTGAACTTGGAACCGGCTATTGGCAGCGAGCCGGAGAGTTGCGAGCAAAAGTTCTGGCGAGACGGAGAAGAGCACGTCTAGGCGACGCATTGATCGCCCAAAGCTGCATCGATGGAGGGATTTCTCTCCTCACCCGAGATCGAGACTTCCGTGCCTTTATCGAAGCGGCAGGCCTCAAGCTGGTGGTCTAGCACATTTTCCTGCTGGGTCAGGAGACGGCTACGGCCCTGATTGCCGTACTCGCGGCGGGGAAATCGAATAGCCCACTACGGTGAACGGCTCCGACACTGGCTCGTCAGTGGGGAATCGAAACGCGCAAATCAACCCCATGGGCCACCGTCGAAGGTTCCCGGCGCGCTAGAGAGACCGCAAGAACTCGATGATCGCTTCCCGGTCCACTCTGGTCAACCTCTGAAATCTTCGCGTCACAAGCGCGGCTTCGCCGCTATGCCGCAAGATTGCGTCGCGGAATGTCAACGATGTCCCGTCATGCATCAGCAATGGGCGCATGCGGACGCCCCACAACGGGGCAGTGCGGATTTTGTTGGCGCTGGATTGGTAGCTCTCCAGCGAAAGGTTTTTCCACTGGGTCTGGTACATGTTCTTGCCGTAGTGCTCAATCATCGGAATCACTATGCCGTCCCCAGTTCCGACATCATGGAGCAGAAAGTCGCTATATGGATGAAATGCCTTGTTCCCGAGCGCCGGCGGCACTGTAAATTTTCCGCCATTGATTTGTGTTCCGGCAGCCGCGGTGGTGAGAGTCGAAACATGACAAGTGTCGCAGCCGATCTTGTCGAAGAGCTCCGCGCCCTTTTTCGCCTTGGGCGTATCCGCGAGCTCCCTGTCCCTTGCTGGAGCTTCCGTGGCGCGGACGAAGCGGGCGAAACGATCGATGTCCGCGAGTCCATCCGCGCCGACCTTATCGTTCGGTTCCTCGGCCGTGTTGCAAAGGTTCGTCACTTCGTCTGGAAATAGTGGGCTGGTGATGCCCATTTCATTTAGATAGGCATCACCGGAAAACGAAAGCAAGCTGCCGTGCTGGTTTTTCCAGCCGAATCTGCCGGGTCTGGTCTGCCCCGGTGCCTCCACGATGGGAACATAAAGCACCTGGCCGCAGATCTTGCCGTGGTCCCTCTTGCACTGCTCGCTCGCGAGATCAATCAAGGTCGAGTCGGCCACTGCTTCCACGAAGCCGTCCCCAAGCAGGTTGGTTGAGAGACGGAATGTTCGAATCTTCTCGGATTCCGGGACACGTTCCTGAATTTCCGTCGCGGGGAAGGCTCCACTCGGGCAGATAGCGCGGCTATTTACCAGGGTGCGGCCCCTGATGATTTCTTTTCCATGCGCGATGGGGATCTCGGGGTTCTGAAACTTCCTGTCCAGCCCGAGGTGGCCCACCCGCACCTCCATCACCTGACTGGCTCCGCCCGAAGTCGGATTCTGGTGACATTCGCGGCAGGATTGAGCGTTGTACAACGGACCAAGTCCGTCCTTGACAGTCTCGAATTCATCGAATACCGCTAGATCCGCTTGGTGCGTGACGTCGTCCACGGCTCCGTTACTCTTGTTATCGAAGCCGGTGGGCGCCTCAGTGGGCTGAGGGGCAGACAAAACGAAGGCAACAGCGAGGAAGACGAGAGGGATTAACTGTTTCATACGCTACTCCCACGGCTGGTAATTAGACCGGGATTTCCGTTCCAACTTCGTCGAAAATCCCGACAATTCTACACCCGTCGGGGGTAGTCTTGGGAATAGCCATCGAATAGCCGACGAATTAGGCGCGAATGAGCCATCCAACCTTCTTTGGGGGTTTGCTGTCGTAAACAGTTGCGCAGCCCGCAGCCGGACGCGGAATCCGTCTATACCGCGAGTGCAGCCAAAGGCGCCGAATCGACGCTCGGGATCACGGACAGTTTTGATGGGACCGTAAAACTTGTAGCGGCTGCGCGGCTGCAAGCGCAAGGTGAGGCTGATATGAATTCGTGAACGCATTCGGCCAACACTGTCAATCGATCTGCACCGGTTTGTTTCTGGGCGATTCCCCAAGTCTCGCCATCCCGGCTCTGCAAGGAGA
>Ga0137409_10007279_pt1 | contig 11391 bp, 10 predicted proteins | sample CZODoug1_16funga_FD_122059 | JGI IMG/M metagenome (GOLD analysis project Ga0137409, IMG submission 122059) | Vadose zone soil fungal communities from Angelo Coast Range Reserve, California, USA - CZODoug1_16fungal (Hybrid Assembly) | ecosystem: Environmental > Terrestrial > Soil > Vadose zone... | reverse complement strand
TTGGGGTAACGAGTGCCCTGGGTCTGCAACGCCCGACGCGCCGCCCGCAGGGCGTCGACGCCTCCCGTCCGATACAGGGCGAACGCCTGCCAGTAGTAGGAGTCGGGCGTGTACGTCGAACGGGGGTAGCGCTTCTGGATCGACTCGAAGAGCCCCGCCGCCCGGCCGTACTGGTTGCGGCTCAAGGCTTGCCGCGCGGCGCGATAGAGCGAGTCGGCGGGGTCCTGCTGCGCCCACGCCGCCGGCGGCGTCACAACATCCACATCACCGACGTCCACGACCACCGCGAGCGTCGGGAATGCGGCCACTGCCTGCTGGATCTGCGCGGCCGCCAAGGCCATCACGGGAGCCTGCAGTTCAAACGCCTGCGCATCGACCTGCGCCGCGGCAAGAGCCGGGACCGCGCTCTCGAGTGCTGCCGCCGCGGCCGCGAGTGGCGCGACCGACACCGCCACTCGTGAGCGACGAAGATGCCGCGCCCGTGGAGCCGGCGCCGTCGAGTCTTGCATGGTGAACGTCGTGACGGCGAGCAACAGCGGTAGCACGAACATCAGGTCGCTCCTTGAGTACGCACTGGAACCGGCCCGGCGGGAATCGCCGAGCGCAGCTTGGGCAGCACGTTGCGTTGGTCCATGTCTTGGGTGATCAAATCGGCGTTGCGCCGGTCGCGCCCCGCCTCCATCTGTGAGATTTGCACGAGGACGAGCTCCAGGTCCTCGAGCAGCGCCTGCATCCGCGGGTCGTCGGCCGCCGGCGAATCGAGCAGCAGGCGGGTCGTGGCGAGCAGGTCACGAGCTTGGCCAGGGAATGCATCGACCCGGCCGGTGCGGAGGTCGGCGCGGAATCCCGTGAGGAACGTCTCCGTGCGCGAGAGATACTGCGTCGCGGCGAGCTGGTAGACCAAAGCGCGACCCGTTGTATCAACAATCCCCACCGTCGTCCCGCCGTTTGACCCCTGCTGCAGCGCGGTCCAGCGGCCGATGCCGATGCCGACGAGCAGCACTGCGGCTGCGGCCAGACCCCACCGCGCCCAGGCCCGCCGCACCGCGACCCGGCGGGCGCTTAGCGCACGCTCCGCCTGGATCTGCGCCCACATCTCGTCGCGGGGCGCGGGACGGGGGGGGGCGTTGTACGTTTTGGCCGCGTCCTGCAGCCACTGGTCGAACTTGGTCTCGTCGTTGTCCATCATCATGCGATCCATTCTCCCCGAAAGTCCGCGAGCGATTCGCGCAGTTTGGCGCGCGCCCGGGACAGCTGCGCCTTCGATGTTCCCGTCTCGACGCCGAGGGCCACGCCGATCTCTTCGTGTGTAAAGCCCTCGATGTCGTGCATCACGAACACGGTGCGATAACCCTGCGGCAGCGCGTCGATCGCCTCACGCAACCGCACCTTCAAGTCCGGCTCCGACTCGCGCCGCCCGCCGACCACCCCGTCTGCCGCCTCGAGATCCGCTTCGCGGCGATGGAATCGCTTCACCTTGCGGAGGCCGTTCAAGACGACCGTCGTGGTGATCGTGTGCAGCCATGTCGACAGCGCCGAATCGCCGCGGAACGTGTCGAGCTTCTCGAACGCTCGGATGAACGTTTCCTGCGTGAAGTCCTGCGCGAGCGCCTCGTCCCCCGCCAGCCGGTAGGCCAGGCGGTAGACGCGATCGACATGTGCGTCGTATAAGGCGCGTTCAGCGCTGCCATCCCCGGCGCGGACGCGGTTGATCAGATCTCGTTCGTCCACGGAGCTCCGAGGGGACAGGCCACGCTCGTAACTACGAGTCTGACACGAGGAAGCGGGAAAGGGTTACGCGGGAAAGGCTCAGCGCAGCAGGGCTTCCAGGCCGAGGCCCCCGGCCAGGGCGAGGAGCAGGGAGGCCAGGGTGCCGATCAGGAAGTACTCGGCGAACTCGCGGTCTTCCAGGGCCTTGAAGCGGGCGACCGACTTGGCGGCCACGATGAGCCCGAGGGCCGCGTACTGCCCCAGCAAGACCAGCGTCAGGGCGATGGCCCGCTCCAGGGAGCCGATGGTGCGGCCGCGGGCGATCTCGATGGCCCCGGCGGTGCGATCCTCGTCGCGCCGCATCTGCAGCGCCGGGAGCTCGAGCACGGAGCGGACAAGGACGATGCCGCGGATACAGACGTAGAGGTAGCCCGTCGCGAAGAGTCCGACGGCACCCCAGCGATATCCCGTGGCGCTCGGCGTGACGAGTTTGGCGAGCTGCTGGCCGACGATGATCGCGGCCAGCACGATCACCGCCTCGACAAGGAGCAGCGTGCGGCCGCGACGGTGGCCGTCGATCTGCGCGGGCCAGAGTACGGCGACGATCGTATACGCGAGCAACGGGACGAGAGCGAGCGGATTCACCGAGCCTCCCCAGTAGCGCCAAGAGCGGCGCGCAACATTCTATCGCCCTCGGCCACGAGCGGCCAGGCCATACGACGTTTCATGTGGGAAATCGCGGTGGGATGGACCTTTACGCGCTCGCCCTGAGGCGTCCCTGCATCATCCAGCCGCAGCTCGGCGGCCTGGCGGCGCTGCCGGGGGGTCCAGCTCCAGTAGAGCGCCGAGTAGTACGCCGACAACGCGTCCACCGCGGGGGGAAAGCCGCGAAACGCGAAGACCTGGCGCCGTTCCTTCGCATCGTCGAGCGCCGCGCGGGCGGCGTGGAAACAGGGGCCGTCGACCTCGAGGGCGCTGGGGGCGAGCGCCGTGCTGATGGGGCCCAGACCACTGGCGATGACCCAGTCGACTCCGGCGAAGGCGCCGCGCAGCCAATGGGCGACCTCCCACACGAGCGTGGCGTCCTTGAGGAGACCCTGGATCTCATCGCCGCGGGCGATCGCGAAACCGGCCGCGATCTTGGGACGCCACGCCCCGCGCCGGTTGACCGTGCGCAGCGCTTCCCGCAGGTCGTCTTGCAGGCGGGCGCGTTCCTTGGGCGGGAGGAGGCGCGAGCCCATCACGTCGGCGAGCACCGCGACGTAGGTGACGTTTTTCGTCATATTTACAATAATGACGTATTACATCACTTTGTCAAGATATGACAGATTTCGTCATCTAGTGCCGAACAGGCGGTCGCCGGCGTCGCCCAGCCCGGGGAGGATGTAGCCTTTGGCGTTCAGCTCGCGGTCGAGCGCCGCGGTGTAGACCGGCACGTCGCGGTGGGCGTCGAGCATCGCCTGCACGCCGGCGGGGGCGGCCACGAGACAGAGAAACCGCACCCGCGGCGCCCCGGCGCGCTTCAGGGCGCTCACCGCGGCGACTGCCGAGCCGCCGGTGGCGAGCATCGGGTCCAGCACGAAGAAGGTCCGGTCCTGCTCGCCCGAGGGGATCTTGAAGTAGTAGTCGACCGGCTGGAGCGTGTTGTGGTCGCGGTACAAGCCGATGTGCCCCACGCGGGCCGACGGGATCAGCTGTGAAATTCCCTCCACCATGCCGAGCCCGGCCCGCAGAATCGGCACGAGCGTGAGCTTCTTGCCGGCCACCTGGCGCCCCGACGTCTTCTCGAGCGGGGTCTCGATGTCGACGGGTTCGAGGGGCAGGTCCTGCGTGACCTCGTACGCCATCAGCATCGCGATCTCGTTCACCAGCTGCTTGAAGTCGCGGGTGCTGGTGCGGCGGTCCCGGAGGATCGTCAGCTTGTGCTGGATCAGGGGATGGGCGAGAACCGTGAGGTTCGCAAAAACGGGTGTCTTACCCATGGTCCCGAAGCTAGATACTTTCTCCGCCCCCGCAACGGAGTCGCCGCATGAAGCGCCTCGCCTACCTGGTCCTGCTCTGCGCGTTGGGTGTCCCCCTCGTCGCCCAGGCCCAAACCGTCGACAGCCTCATCGCCAAGTACATCCAGGCGTCCGGGGGGCTGGCCCGCATCCAGGCGCTGCAGACGTTGCGGCGCACCGGGAAGTTCACGGGCGGGGGCGGGTTCGAGGCGGTGGTGGTGCAGGAGAACAAACGCCCCAACAGCGTGCGCGAAGAGTTCTCGATCCAGGGCATGACGGGCATCAACGCCTACGACGGCCGCGACGGCTGGAAGATCGAGCCGTGGAACGGGAAGCGCGATCCCGAGGCGCTCGGGGAAGAAGAGATGCACGGCATTCTCGACGATGCGGACTTCGACGGTCCGCTCGTGAATTATCAGGCGAAGGGCAATCGCGTGGAGTATCAGGGGATCGAACAGATCGAGGGCAGCGACGCCTACAAACTCAAGGTCACACGCCCGAACGGGGACGTGAGCTTCTTCTACCTGGATACCGAGTACTACGTCCCCATCCGCATCGACACGCAGCGCATGATCCGCGGCGCACCGCAGGAATTCGAGACGTCGCTCGGCGACTACAAGCAGGTGGCGGGCGTCTATCTCCCGTTCTCACAGGAATCCGGTCCGAAAGGCTCGAGCAGCACGGACCGTTCGAAAATCACATACGACAAGATCGAGGCCAACGTACCGCTCGAGAGCACGCGGTTTGCGCGGCCGGGAGTGCGTCCATGAACCTCCTCCTCTTGCTCCTGATCGCCCAGCAACCCGCGGTCAAGGTGGACTCCGAGACGATCTCCGGTCTCGGTGCGCGTAACATCGGCTCGGCGGCGATGAGCGGGCGCATCGCGGCGCTCGCGGCGGTACACGAGGGCCCGAGGCTCACGATCTACGTCGGCGCCGCCAGCGGCGGCGTGTGGAAGTCGGTGAATGGCGGCACGACGTTCAAGCCCGTCTTCGATCGCCAGCCGGTGCAATCGATCGGCGCGGTGACCATCGACCCGAAGAACCCCAAGGTGGTGTGGGTGGGCACCGGCGAAGCGTGGATGCGTAATAGCGTGTCGATCGGCGACGGCATTTACCGGTCGGAGGACGGCGGCGAGAACTGGACCAACATGGGGCTGCGCGAGTCCGAGCGCATCGTCAAGATCCTCGTCGATCCCAACCAGAGCAGCACCGTCTACGTGTGCGTCCCCGGAAAGCTCTGGAGCGACAGCAACGACCGCGGCGTCTACAAGACGACGGATGGCGGCAAGACCTGGACGTTGGTGCTGAAGGGCGGCAACGCATCCACCGGCTGCTCGATGCTGTCGATGGACCCGTCACACCCCCAGACGCTCTACGCCGGCATGTGGGATTTCCGTCGACGCGGCTGGACGTTCCGCTCAGGCGGCGACAGTGCGACGGCGCCGAGCGCGTCGAGCATGTTCAAGAGCACCGACGGCGGCGCCACGTGGGTCGATCTGACGGCCGCGGCCGGCTCGGGGCTCCCGCCGAAGCCGTGGGGTCGCGTGGCCGTCGCGGTGGCGCCGTCCAAGCCGGACGTCGTGTATGCCTTTATCGAAGCGGTACCGCCGCTCAATGCCCTCTACCGGTCCGAGAACGGCGGGAAGACGTGGCAGATGCTCGACCGCAGCCAGAACATGATTTGGCGGCCGTTCTACTTCGCGACCCTCATCGTGGATCCCCGCGACGCCGACCGCGTCTACAAGCCCGACGGCGGACTCGTCGTCAGCACCGACGGCGGGAAGAGCTTCAGCGGCATCTCGGGCAGCGCGCACGGGGATTTCCACGACGTGTGGGTCGATCCCAACAACACGGACAACCTGATCACTGGAGACGACGGCGGCCTGTGGTTCTCCTACGACGCCGGCAACAAGTGGGTGAAGAACGAGAACCTGCCCGTCTCGCAGTTCTATCACGTGAGCGTCGACATGGCGCGGCCGTACAACGTGTACGGCGGCCTGCAGGACAACAGCTCGTGGGTGGGGCCATCGGAGTTCCCCGGCGGGATCACGAATCACCAGTGGGAAAACATGTACGGCGGCGACGGGTTCTGGATGTTCGCCGATCCGACCGACCCCGACTATCTGTACGCCGAGGCGCAGGGTGGCTACATCGGCCGCGTAAACCGCAAAACCCATGAGAGCCGCAGCGTCCAGCCGTTACCACGTTATCAAGAGAAAAAGCTTCGCTTCAACTGGAATACGCCGATCCATATCAGCGCCACGCAGCCCGGCACGATCTACCTCGGCGCGCAGGTGCTGTTCCGGTCCAAGGATTTCGGTCAGACGTGGGAACGCATCTCGCCCGATCTGACGACGAACGATCCGCAGAAACAGAAGCAGGAGCAGTCGGGCGGCGTCAGTGTCGACAACTCGTCGGCCGAGATGCACACGACGATCTTCGCGATTGCGGAGTCGCCGCGGGACGGCCAGGTGATCTGGGCCGGGACCGACGACGGCAATCTGCAGGTCACGCGCGACGGCGGGAAAACGTGGACGAACGTGGTGGGCAACATCACCGGCCTGCCGAAGAACGCGTGGGTGACGTCCGTCGAGGCCGGGCACTTCGCGAATGGCACGATCTACGCCACGTTCGACCTGCACACGTTCGGTGACATGCGGCCGTATGCCTACAAGTCGACCGACTACGGCGCGACATGGACGCAACTCGTGACACCGGATAGTCCGGTGCGCGGGTACGCGCACGTGATCAAGGAAGACCTCGTCAATTCCAACTTGTTGTTTCTGGGGACCGAGCTCGGCTTGTGGATCTCGGTGGACGGCGGGAAGCAGTGGGCGCATTACAAGGGGGGAGACCTGCCGGCCGTCGCCGTGCGCGATCTGGCCATTCACCCGCGCGACCACGACCTCGTCATTGCGACTCATGGCCGCGGCATCTGGATCGTCGACGACATCTCGCCGCTGAGGTCATTGACGCCGGAAGCGCTCGCGAGCGCCGTCACCTTCTTACCGGGGCGCGCGACGGTGCAGCGCCTGCAAGCGGGCGGTGGCTGGGCCAACGGCGACGCCATGTACGTCGGACCGAATCCGCCGAGCGATGCCGTGATCACCTACTATCAGCGGCGCCGGCACATCTTCGGCGACATGAAGCTCGAGATCTTCGACGCGAGCGGGAAGCTGCTCGGCACCATGCCGACGAGTAAACGCCGCGGCTTGAATCGTGTGACGTGGTCGATGCGCCTGGGGGCGCCGCGCGTGCCGCCGGCGGCGAGTGCCGCGTTCGCCGCGGCGGTCGGCCCGCGTGTCTTGCCTGGGACGTACACCATCAAGATGACCAAGGACACCGCGACGTACACGACGCAGCTCGTGCTCGTGCCGGATCCACGCGGCACCCACACGGCGCAGGAGCGTCAGGCGTCGTTCGATCTCGCGCTCAAGATCTCGGGAACGCTCACCGACATGACGTTTGCGGTCGAGCGCATGAACGCCGTGCGCCAGGCGCTCGAGGAGCGCGCGGCGAGGTTGCCCGCGGGTGATGCGGTGGCGAAACGGCTTCGCGCCGCGGCCGCGGCGGTGGACGTCCTGCGCAAGAAGATCGTTGCGACCAAAGAGGGCGGCATGATCACCGGCGAGGAGCGCCTGCGCGAGAACATCACCGATCTGTACGGCAACATCGTCGGGTACGATGGCGGTCCGGCGCAGACGCAGGTCGAGCGCGCTGACGCACTGGCGCGGGAGCTGGGCGACGTGATGCGCGATTTCGACGCCTGGACGGCGCGCGAGCTCGCCGGCATCAATGCGGCGCTGCGGAGCAAAAAGTTGGAGCCGATCGCTGTGATGAATCGCCAGCAGTGGGAGGCGGCGGGGCGGTAGACCGGCTTACGGTTCGAAGAACTCGCTCATCGCGGGCGCCGCCCGAGCCGCGCCCGGAAACAGCGTGATGCCGAGGGCCTCGAGCGTCAGCCGCAGGGTGCTCTGGTGCTGATAGAGCGCCGTGGACTGGTAGCCGCGTTTGGCTTTGGGGCTCACGACCACCCACGCTATGCGGCCACCGCCGTTCGTGTTGTCGCCTGCCGACTCATCGAACGTGATGATGAGCAGGCCATCCTGCTGGAACGCCGCGCTGGCCAGGAGCGGTGCGATGTTCGTCCGCAGCCAGGTGTCCGCCGTCGCGAGTGAGCAGTCGTGCGCATCGTTACAGAGATTGGGCACGATGTTCACGTAGTCTGGAAGCGTGCCGTTGGCGAGGTCGGTGGCGAACTGCGTGAACGGCACCAGGTTCTTGCGCTGCACCGTGTCGTTCACCACGTCGGAGAGCAGCGCGAGGGTGTTGTGCTTGCGGGCGTAGCCGCCGAGGTCGCCGCCCGTGTAGCCCACCGACGGAATGTCCTCTGCGTATGACTTCCACGTCTTCCCCGCGACGAGTAGCCGCCGCACGACGTTGTCCACCGTCACGATCGTGGAGTAACTGTCGTTGTTCGTGATGATCTGGCCCGTCCCCAACTCGAAGTAGTTGCCGATCGACGGGTGGGTATTGGCGTAGTATTGCGTCGCCAGGCCGTACTGCCGCGCGAGACTATCGAGTTACGGCATCGCCGAGCTGTCGATGACGTCCGCGTAGTCGTGGTTCTCCTCGGTCACGATGAAGACGTGTCCCGCCTGCGGCACGCCACTTCCGCTCCTGCCCGGCCGGCTGGGGGGGGGCTCGCAGGCCAGGACGAGCACAAGCGCCAGGTACCTCACTAGGGAGCCTCGCTCCGCGGATCCGGGCGCACCACGAAGTCTCGCGTGGAGGCCCGGCCGTTGACGGTCAGCCGCGCCGTGAACGTCCCGGTCAGGCGCGGTCCATCACCCCGTCGCGGTTCCTCGGCGGGTCCCACCGGCCGCCACACGACGCGGCGCATCCCCGCCGTCGTGGCGAACACCTCCGGCGCCGGCTGCCACAGCGGTGACACGCGCGGCAGCCCACCGCGCGTCGCCGTCCGGGCCGTTGGTTCCGCGGGCCACTTCCGCAGCACTTTCCCCGTGGCGTCGAGGATCTCCAGGGTCACGGGCGCCGCAGCCTTGAGATAGAAATCGATGAACGCACCGTCAGGCGGGTTTTCCGCCTGCGCCTCGTCGCGCTGGAACGGTGTGCCGTTATCGTCGCCCTGAATGAAGTTGATGGCGTCGGCAGGTTTGAAGAGCCAGGCGTCGGCCTGGAGCACCTCAGGCGTGACCTGTCGCTGCGCACTGATGTCGTCCATCACCCAGAAGCCGCGGCCGTGTGTCGCGACGATGAGGTCGTTGCCGTAGATGACGACGTCGCGCACCGACGTGACCGGCAGGTTGCGCTGTAGGGGCTGCCAGTGATCGCCGTCGTCGAACGACACGAACACCCCGCGCTCGGTCCCCGCGAACAGCAGGCCGCGTCGCAGCGGGTCTTCCTTGATGACGTGGACGTACACGCCGTCCGGCAGGCCCGACGTGATGGGTTGCCACGAGCGGCCCTGATCGCGCGTGCGGTAGATGTACGGCGTGAAGTCCTGGAGCTGGTGGCGATCGACGCTGGCGTACGCCGTGTTCGCGTCGAAGTGCGACGCCTCGATGCCGGTGACGCGACTCCACGCGGTCATGACCGGCGGTGTGACGTCGCGCCAGGTCGCGCCGTCGTCGGTCGTGATCTGGATGAGCCCGTCGTCGGTGCCGATCCAGATCAGGGGCGCGAGGAGCGGGGATGGCGCCACCGCGTAGATGACGCCGCGCTTGCCGTTGCGATCGGTCGCCGCCGCTGCGCTCGCGTCGAGGCTAGCAGGGACGCCGGGATCGGGCCGCGTCAGGTCGCCGCTGATCTGCTTCCAGGTGCGCGCGCCGTCGGTCGTCTTGAACAGGAATTGGCTGGCGTAATAGAGCGCGTGAGGGTCTGCCGCCGAGAGCACCAGCGGCTGGGTCCAGTCGCCCCGATCGGTCTCGGTGCCCTTGGGCGCCGAGGTGCTCGGCACCGACAGGTTGGTCTCAAGGGCCCAGCGGCTGCCCTCGCCGCCGTAGATGATGCCGGGATGCAGCGGGTCGCCCATCGCGTAGCCGCTCTCGCCGGCCGCGCCGATCGGCTCCCAGTCACGCTGCGCGATCTGCGCGAACTTGCCGCGCGAGCGCACCGCGACGGCCCCGCTGTCCTGCTGCGCGCCCACGACCCAGTACGGGAAGCGATAGTCGACCGACGCATGGTAGATCTGGGCCGTGGGCTGGTTGAGCCACGAGCTCCACGTCATGTCGCGCGGATCGACGGCGCGCGCGTTGCGGGTGATGATCGTGCCCTGGTCGCTCGCGACGATCAGGATGTCCGGATGGTCGGGCGAGATCCAGACCTGGTGGTAATCGTCGCCGCCCGGTGAGCCGCGGATCACGTCCCAGGTCGCACCGCCGTCGCGGCTGCGGTTCACGGCGACGTTCGGCACGTACACGATGTCCGCGTTCTTCGGATCGACGGTGATCTTCTCGAAATACCAGCCGCGGCCCCACAGCGCCTGGTCGCCGCTCAGGCGCCGCCAGGTCGCGCCGGCGTCGTCGGAGCGGAACACGCCACCCTGCCCGAGCGGCGCTTGAGCGGGCCGACCTGGCGCGGGCGGCGCTGGCGCCGGTGCCGTCGGATCAGGCACGAGGCAATCGACCACGGCGTACACGCGCTGCGGATTGGACGGCGCCACGGCGATGCCTGTCCGTCCGATCCCAGCGGGCGGCAGGCCCGCCGTCAGCTGGTGCCAGGTGGTGCCGCCGTCGCTGGACTTGTAGATCCCGCCGCCCGGTCCGTTGGTGGGCGCGTAGGTGAACCAGGGTGGGCGGCGCGTGTTCCACAGCCCCGCGTACACGACGCGCGAGTTGGTCGGATCGATGACGACCTCGACCGCGCCGACGTTGTCGTCCTTGTAGAGGACCTTCTGCCACGTGCGGCCGCCGTCGCGCGAGCGGTACACGCCGCGCGCTTCGTTCGCGGCGTAGAGATGGCCGATGGCCGCCACGAAAACCACGTCGGGGTTCCTGGGGTCGACGGCGATCTTGCCGATATGCTGGGTGTCGGCGAGGCCGAGGTGGGTCCAGGTCCGGCCGGCGTCGGTCGACTTGTAGACGCCGTTGCCGAAGCCCACCGAGTCGCGCAGGGTCGACTCGCCGGTGCCGACGTAGATCACGTCGGGCGCCGACGGCGCGACCGTCAGGGCACCAATGGACGCCACGGGCTGGTCATCGAAGATCGGCGACCAGATTCTGCCGGCGTCGCTGGTTTTCCAGACCCCGCCGTTCACGTGACCGAAGTAGAACTCGTCGGGCCGGCCGGGGACGCCGCACGCCGCGGCGCAGCGGCCGCCGCGGAACGGGCCCAGCATGCGCCAGTCGAGGCCGATCGGAACATCGAGGAGCGGAGAGCCAGGAGCCTGGGGATACGGCACATGCTTCGACATCCGGAATGCGGAAAGCGCGAAGCCGGCTTGGGCGAGGTTGGCGAGGAAGTCGCGGCGAGAGGGCATGGGTGGAATAGAGGGTTTGCCCCAACTTGGCGTCAAGCGCCTAGCTTTCTATCTTCCCTGTCCAGTTTTGGGGCCAGGTAGCTCAGTTGGTAGAGCAGCGGACTGAAAAGACGAGGGGTCCCATGCGGGCCCCTCGTTTTATGCTCCGGCACTGGCACTCGTTCGCCACATTCGACCC
>Ga0137409_10007278_pt1 | contig 11392 bp, 12 predicted proteins | sample CZODoug1_16funga_FD_122059 | JGI IMG/M metagenome (GOLD analysis project Ga0137409, IMG submission 122059) | Vadose zone soil fungal communities from Angelo Coast Range Reserve, California, USA - CZODoug1_16fungal (Hybrid Assembly) | ecosystem: Environmental > Terrestrial > Soil > Vadose zone... | reverse complement strand
CTGCGGGGCGGGCGCGTCAGGAACGTCGGTGATTGAGAGTTTGTCGATGCCGCCGCCGCCCCCGGTGGCGGTGAGAACGCAGGCGCGCACGCGCCTGTTACGGCCGGAAAGTCGGCGTAATCATCTGCTCCGTACCGGTGGCGGGCACGGGGATCGGGGTCGCGGCGCTGACCGGCTGGATGTACACGCGATACGTGGGATTGCGGCGATTCCCCGGGTCGGCATTCACAACGAGCGCCAGCAGGTCGCCGGAAGGCGAGACGGCGAACGAGGCGATCGCGAGATCGGTGCCGGTGAGTGCGGTCGTCGCCCCGGTCGCGAGATCCGCCCGCATCACCTGTTGCACGGTGCGATTGTTTTCCCGCCGCTCGACCAGATAGGCGAGCGTGCCGTCGCGGAGGAAGCGGGGCTCCGACTCGCGCTGCTGCGGCGAGCGCGTGAATTGCCGCTGATTCGAGCCATCGCGTCCCATCAGCCAGATGTCCGAGTCTTTGTTGCGGGTCGACACGTAGGCGATGGTCTGCCCGTCCGGTGACGCCGCCGGTGACGAATTCACCGAGTCGCGCGTCAACTGCGTGAGGCTCGACCCGTCCACGTTCACCATCCAGATCTGCTGCTTGCCCGCCGTGCGGGAGGATTGAAACACCAGCGCCTGCCCGTCGGGTGTGAACGAGGGTCGGCCATCGGCCTGCGGGTCGTTCGTGATGCGTGTCGCCCCGGTCCCGTCCGCATTCATGATGTAGATCTCGGGGTTGCCATCGCGCTGTGAAACGAACGCGAGACGGGCTCCATCCGGCGAAAAGGCGGGATCGCTTGCCGAGGTCGTGTCCGGCGTCAGCTTGGTGAGCTGTGCCAGATTGGACCGCTCGACGGCATAGAGCTGGAACTTGCCGGGCGGGTTCCCTCGCGAGCTGGCGACGAGGATCTCACCGACGACGTACACGTCCGCCACCGCGGCCTTCCCGCCAGCGGCAGTCGCCGTGATCTTCGCATGCCCGTACCCGACGCCGGCAACCGTGCCGTCTTCCCCCACGGTCGCCACCTGCGGACCATCGCTGTTCCAGGTGAGGTTCGAGGCGGGGCCGAGCACGTTTCCCTGGTCGTCGGCGTAGTTGGCGCGCAGGGTGCGGCGTTGATTCACGCCGAGCCCAACGCGGGCCTCGGTGAACTTCACCGAGCCGGCGATCACGCTGACATTCCAGGTCACCACGAGACCAGCGCCCGGCCCCCGCACCATCAGCTGCGTCTTCCCCACCGCGCGACCCGTGAGGAGTCCGGTCTTCACGTCGAAGGTCGCGATCCCGGGATCCGTGACGGTCCAGCGGAACGGCGCTTCCGGAACCGGTGTGTTGTCCGCGGTCAGTGCCTGCGCTTCGAACTTCACGGTGCCGGTCAGCGGGACCTGGACTTCAGCGGACGAGCGGGGACGCACCGCCAGCTTGTCCACGACCTGATGCACCGACACTTCGACGCTCTTGCTCTGCAGCAACCCCGAGACGGTCAGGATCGCTTTGCCCGGCCCGGCCGCGGTCACTATGCCCCCGAGGCTTACGCGCGCCACGCCCTGATCACTCGACGCCCACTGCAACACGAGCGGGTTGACCTTTCTATTGTTCTGCGCGGCGACGATCACATGCAGCGTATCGACCACGCCCGGCGAAAGCATCACCGGAGAGCCCTCTTGCACGGCGAACTCCGCCTGCTGTACCACGACGGGCGCGGTCGCCGTCAGCCCGCCACCGCCGGGGGCGGTCGCCTGGATCGTGCCTTGCCCCGGCGAGAGCGCGACGACGTTACCGCTCTGGTCGACGCTCGCCACGTCGGGGCGCAGCGATGTCCAGGTAACCACGAGGGGGGCGGCCGGATTGCCGTCCTCTCGCAGCGCCCGCGGCGAAACCCGCGAGTTTTCAGACGGCAGCAGGTAGACGACCCCGGGCTCGAGCCGTAAGGCGGCAACCGGTCCGCTACCGGCGGGCTGCCCGGCGAGCGGGTCGGCGCCAGGAGGGGGCGGAGGCGCTGCCGGTGGGGCAGTCGGCGGAGGCGGTTGTGATGCCCCCCCCGTGACCTGTACCGCGGCCTGACCGCGCCGTGCGCCCACCCGGCCTTCGATGAGAGCGACCCCGTTGGCGACGCCGGTCACGGTGCCGTTGTTGTCGACTTTCGCAACGTTCAGGTTATTCGACGACCAGATGATGCGCACGGTCGGGATCACATTGCCGATCCGATCGAAAGCCGTGGCGAGCAAACCGGTGCGCTCGCCGACGCGAATAGTCACCGAAGGAGGCGCCACCTGGACTTCGGCGACGTTTTGCGCCGCCGCTACGCCCGGGAGCACGCACGCGAGGGCGACGATGAGTCCGCGTCTTATCATGGTGGGCGAATGTGTGTCCGGCTAAATGCCGTTGTCAAGCCAACTTGTCACAGCGGACCGCGACCGGTGAGACCCAAAACGCGGTAGCACGTGTCACTTGCGAGGTCCGAATCCCGCGGTAAGCTATAGGCCACCCACGACGCCCCCGCACCTCCACAGCATAGGAGAAGATCCGATGCTTGAGCAGATGGATGTAACGGAGAGTAGTTGGCCCGGACCGGGGTTCATGGAGCCGATGTTCCCGTCGGCGCCGAGTCCTGCGCCGACACCATCCTTCCCGATGGAAGAGTCGCGTCCCTCTTCCAAACCGAAGGCCAAGAAGAAAGCCAAGAAGAAAAAAAAGAAAGCCGCCAAAAAGTCTCGGCCAAAAGCTAAGAAAAAGCCGGCGAAGAAAAAGAAAAAGGCCGCCAAGAAGAAACGCCGCCGCTAACCCAGCTCGTTATAACACCCCGCGGGAGCGTCTCGTCGAGACGCTCCCGCGGCCACGTTAAGGAGACTCATGCGCTTTCTCTTCTGCGCGTTGCTTCTGACATCCTGTTCAGCTCCCAAGATCCCGCTGGGAAATCCGCCCGAGGAAATCGCCGCGATGTTGCAGCGCTCGGCGTCCGATTGGAATCGTGGCGATCTCACCGGCTTCATGGGCGACTACGCGAACGACTCGTTGACCAGCTACATGGCGGGCGGTCACATCATGTATGGATGGCAGGCAATGTATGACCGCTATCAGGCCAACTACTTCGCACCGGGGAAGTCGCGCGATTCACTTTCCTTCGATGAGGTGCACGTGCGCGTCCTGACGCCCGATTTCGCCTACGCGACCGCGCGCTTCAAACTCTCGAAGGGCGACTCAACCGTCGCGAGTGGCCCCTTCACGCTGGTGTTGCAGAAGCAAGGAGATCGTTGGCGCATTCTCCACGACCACACCTCGGCGGACCCGAAGTGAGGCTCACGTCGGCACGTTGGCACGTCGGCACGTTGACGTTCTCGCTGGTCGCGCTCGCGGGCTGCAGCAAGATCCGCGACAGGTTGGGCGTCACTTCGGATCGCGTGATCGCGCTCGAGGGGGCGACGCTCATCGACGGGACGGGCGGCGCGCCGAAGCGGGATGCCCTCATCATCGTCCGCAACGGTCACATCGAGTCGATCGCCCGCGTCAACGAGATCTCGATTCCGACGGGCGCCGAGCGCATCAATCTGGCGGGCAAGACCGTGATCCCGGGACTGATCGACGCTCATGCGCACGTGGAGCGCTGGGCGGCGGGCCGCTACATCGCGTGGGGCGTGACGACCGTGCGGGATCTGCACGGCGACGGCGACTCGGTGCTCGCGCTCAAAAACGACGTGAATCTCGGATCGATCCTGGGCCCGCGCATGTTCATTGCGGGATCCATGATCGACGGCATCCCGACGACGTATCCCAACGCGACCGGCATCTCGACACCCGACCAGGCGCGGCGGGCGGTCGATCAGCATGCCGTTGCGGGTGTCGACTATCTCAAGATCTACACGAAAGTCACGCCAAACCTGCTGCGGCCGCTCATCGACGAGGCGGAGAAACTGCGGCTCCCCGTGGCGGCGCATCTCGGCAAGACCGATGCGCTGACGGCGGCGCGCGCCGGGGTCGTGTCGATCGAGCACATGGCCGGCGTCGTGCAGGCCGCGACCGGGGATCCGAGCTACGTCGCCGCACACAACACCTTCCTCACCGGCTGGACGGCTGAAGAAAAGGGCTGGACCCGCCTCGATTCGAGTACGATCGCGCGCACCGCGCGCGCCCTCGCGCAGACCAAGGTGGCGATCGTGCCCACGCTGGTCGTCCACGAGATGCTCTCGCGGCTCGACAACCCGATTCTGCTGATGCGCCCTGGTATGGAGGATGTGCCGGAAAACGCGCAGAGCGTCCGTAGCGTCCCGAGCCTGTTGCGCCGTACCGGCTGGGGCGCGGGCGACTTTGCGGCATTTCGGCGCTCCCGCCGGCAGCAGGATCAGTTCGTGCGCGAGTACGAACGCGCGGGCGGCGCGATTGCCGCCGGCTCGGACGCCGCGAATCAGCTCCTCATTCCGGGATACTCGCTGCACGAAGAGATGGCCCTGCTCGTCGCCGCCGGTCTGTCGCCGCTCGAAGCGATCACCGCCGCCACGCGCCGCGGGGCGCAGCTGTTGCATGCGGATTCCCTCGGCTTCCTCGCAGCCGGCAAAGTCGCCGACCTGGTCGTGCTCAACGGTGACCCTGCCCGCAACATCGCGGCCACGCGCAATATCGCGATGGTCATGATCCGCGGCCGGATAATCCGGCCCGACTCCCTGAGAGCGACATGGAAATGACAAACCAGCCGTCAGCCATCAGCCGTCTGTGCCTCCTCGCACTGCTCACTGCCTGCGGCACGGGCGGACCGGCTCGCAGTGATGGGCCCTATGACGTGATCCTCAAGAACGGCTGGATCATCGACGGTAGCGGCAATCCACGTTACCGCGGCGACGTCGCGATCACGGGCGACCGCATCGCCGCCGTTGGGTTCCTCGGGAATGCGACGGCCAAGGACACCGTCGATGCGAGTGGTCTCGTCGTCGCTCCCGGGTTCATCGACATGATGGGCCAGTCGGAGATCAACGTGTTGATCGACAACCGCGTGCTCTCCAAGGTCACGCAGGGCATTACGACGGAAGTGACCGGCGAAGGCGGCTCCGTCGCCCCGCTGACCGATAAGCTGGCCGCCGCTGATTCGGACGGGATGAAGAAATGGCACTACCGCGAAGACTGGCGTGACCTGAACGGCTACTTCGCGCAGCTCGAACGGCAGGGCTCCTCGCTCAACATCGCAATGTTCGTCGGGGCGACGCAGGTCCGGCTCGCGGTCGTCGGCAATGAGAATCGCGACCCGACTCCGGCGGAGCTCGCGCACATGACCGCGATCGTCGACACGCTGATGGAGCAAGGCGCGCTGGGCGTGTGGACGGCGCTCGAATACGCGCCCGCGAGCTATTCCAAGACCGACGAGCTGATCGCGCTCGCGCACGCCGCCAGCCGGCACGGTGGCATCTATGCGTCCCACATGCGGGATGAAGGTCAGCATATCGACGAGGCGCTGAACGAAGTCTTCCGGATCGCCAAGGAAGCGCAGATTCCGGCCGAGGTGTCGCATCTCAAGCTCTCGGGACGTCGCAGCTGGGGACAGATGCCCCGCGTGCTCGCGAAAATCGATTCCGCGCGCGCGGCCGGGCTCGACGTGACTGCGGACCAGTATCCGTATATCCGCGCCGCGACCTCACTCGATGCGTCGATTCCTACCTGGGCCGAGAGTGGAGGCTGGGACTCGCTGCTCATCCGGCTGCGCGATCCGGCGACCCGCGCCCGCCTGCACCGAGAAATCGTGAATCCACAAACAGAAAGCTTCTTCGTCGCGGCAGGCGGCGGCATCGGCGTTCTGATCACCGGCACGTTTCAGGATTCGTTGCGCTACATGCAGGGCAAGACGGTCGCCCAGATTGCGGCGATGCACCATCGGGATACGGTCGAGACGGTTTTCGACATCGTTCTCGCCGAAGGCGGTCATCGCACCGACGCAGTCTATGCAATCATGAATGAGCCCGACGTGCAGGCCGGGATGAAGCAGTGGTGGATGGCGGTGAACACCGATTTCGGCGGCGTGGCGCCCGACGGACCGCTCGGCACCCAGTCCGCACACCCTCGCGCCTACGGCAGCTTTCCGCGCATCCTCGGCCACTATTCACGCGATCTGAAGCTGTTCCCGCTGGAGTTCGCGGTGCGCAAGATGACGTCCCTCGCGGCACAACGCGTCAATCTGTCCGATCGCGGCCTCGTGAAACCGGGATTCTACGCCGACATCACCGTGTTCAATCCGGAGACGGTGATCGATCGCGCGACCTTCGAGCAGCCGCACCAGACTTCGGTCGGCATCGAGTACGTTTTTGTGAATGGGCAGATGGTTCTAAGGAAGGGGCAGATGACGAACGCCCGCCCGGGCCGGGGGCTTCGGGGTCCGGGATACCGCGGGAACTGAGGTGACACTCGGCAGGCTGGTCCTCGCCTGGATTGTGGTCGCAGCCTGGTTCGAGGTTGCGACCTTCGCCACGGTCTCGTTCCTGGTCAGGCTCGCGAGCTCGCAGGACGCCGTCGGCTACATTGGGCACATCGCGCAGTTCGTGAAGCGGCGCCTCGTGGAAGCGGCGATCGTCACGTTGATCGCGTCGCTCTGGTTCGATTCTCTGGGGAGCGGCGAGTGGTGGGTGCTATTCCTGCTGTTCGGACTCCTGGTTTCCTCAGCGAAATGGTTTCCGCCTGCGCCGTTTGGCGTTGCCAAGCGCGTGCGGTTCGCCGAGGTCGTCTGCGATGTCGCGCGGTATGTCGGCGCGGGAGCCCTGCTCGCCTGGCGTCTTTCGTAGCTATCTTCGCAGGACACATGACAACGATTCGACTGACTGCGCTTTCGCACGGCGCCGGCTGAGCCTGCAAGCTCGGCCCCGCCGAGTTGGCGCAGGTCTTGCGCCACGTGCCGACAATCACGGATCCACGCATCCTGGTCGATGCTTCGACGCGGGACGACGCCGCCGTGTACCTGTTGACGCCGGATCGCGCCATCGTCGCCACAGTCGATTTTTTCACGCCGATCGTGGACGACGCCTACGACTTCGGAAGAATCGCAGCCGCCAACGCGTTCTCGGACGTGTATGCGATGGGCGGGACGCCATTGCTCGCACTGAATCTGGTCGGGTGGCCGCGCGACACGCTGCCCTACGAGCTGCTGGGCGACGTGCTGCGCGGCGGCGCCGACATCGCCAAAGAGGCCGGCGCCTTCGTGCTCGGCGGCCATTCCGTGGACGATCCCGAGCCCAAGTACGGCATGGTCGCGATCGGTGAGGTGCATCCCGACCGCGTCGTCACGCTCGCGCGCGCGCGCGCCGGCGACGCGCTCGTGCTGACCAAGCCGATCGGCACGGGCGTGCTCACGACCGCGTTGAAACGTGATCTTGCAACTGCGCCAGATATCAGCGCCGCCGTGCAGTCGATGGCGACGTTGAATGCCGGCGCCGCGCGCGCGATGCGAGCGACGGGAGGAGGCGTGCACGCCGCGACCGACGTCACCGGCTTCGGTTTGCTGGGCCATTTGCACAACATGCTGGCCGCGAGCGGCCTGTCCGCGGAAATCGATGCGGCAGCTGTCCCGCTGTTCCCCAATGCGGTCGAGCTCGCCGAGCGCGGCGCGATTCCGGGCGGGACCCAACGCAACCGCGATGCCCTCTCGGCTCAGGTGAGGTTCGCCGCTCTAGTCCCTGAGCCGATTCGCGTCCTGCTGTTCGACGCGCAAACGTCGGGTGGGCTGCTGATCGCGGTGGATCCCGATCGCGCCGGCGCGCTGGTGGCGGCGTTGGAGCGGGAAGGCACCCCGGCGGCCGCACGGATCGGTCGTCTCACGCGCGGCGTGGCCGGCGCGATCACGGTGAGCTGAAATGCGGGGACCGACGATTCCGGAGTACCGCTCCCTGACGCCCGAAGCGCTCGACGCGCTCGAGCGGGCAGTGCGTGAGCGGCGGCGGGTAGCGCTGCGGCGCCGCGGCACCGAATATGTCGTGGTGGCCGAGCGCCTCGAAACGAGTGGACGCGACGACGTACTGGCGGTACGGCTCCCGATGACCGGCGAGCTGCTCACGTTCCGGCTACGCGACCTGGAGAGCTTCGCGGTGCTCCCCTGAGCGCCGCCACCAACCGTGTTCACACGCCTGCTCGTAGGTCTGGACGGCAGCCCCAACGCCGACGAAGCGCTGGAGCAAGCCGTCCATCTCGGCCTGCGGTTCAAGGCCAAACTGGTGGTCGCGCATATCAAGGAGACGCACGGCCTGGGACGGCGCGCGTCCGACTCCAGCGAGCTGCTGCAGCGGGCGGAGGAGCGCGTCAAAGACGCCGGGCTCCGCGTGGAAACGATCCTCAAACATGGCAGTCCCGATACCGAGCTGGCCGTGCTCGCGCGCGACGTCGACACGGTGCTCGTGGGTCGCCGCGGCCGTTCATCGCCGGCCGACGTCGTCGGCAAGACGGTGTCCTCGCTGATTCGCATCGCGGAACGGTCGGTTATCGTCTGCGCCAGCAAGCCATCGCCGATGAACACCTGCGCGATCGCGTACGACGGCCGCGAAACGGCGCAACGCGCGCTCGCGCTCGTCGCGCGCTTCGCGAGCGTCACGCAGAGCACGGTGCACGTGATTCACGCGACCGTCGATCCGTCCATCGGCACCATGGTGATCGGCGAGGCCGAGGCGATGCTGTCGCTGCAAGGCGTCAAGTTCGTCACGCACCTCGAGCCCGGCACGCCTGGCGCGGCGGTGGCGCGCGTCATCGAGCGAACGAATTGCGATGCGCTGTTCGCCGGCGCCCACGTCGGCTCGGGACGCCGCAGCGACGTGACGGTCTCACACGCCGAGGAAATCTTGCTGCATACCGATATCCCGGTGGTCATTCAGCCGTGACCACGCCGTTCGTGCTCGTGCATGCCGACGAGAGCTGCCTCGGCAACGATTCCACGAAGTCGAGCCGGGGCGGCAACGCGGCATTGATCGAGGCGCCGGCGGGAGACAGCGTGGCGCGCTGGGATTTCTACGAGTGCTCGTCGCAAACGACGAACAACAAGATGGCGCTGGCCGGCGCCATCGCCGCGCTGGAATGGATTCGCCGCCAATGGCGCCATGCGCTGGTGCATTTCGTCTCCGACTCGGAGTATCTGGTCAAAGGAATGAGCGAGTGGCGCAAGGACTGGAAGGCGCGTGGCTGGCGCCGGAAAACTGGCGCGCTCGAGAACGCCGAGCTCTGGCAGAAGCTCGATCAGGTCGACGCGGCGCATACGGTGGAGTGGCGCTGGGTCCGGGGACACAACGAGCACGTCAAGAACGAGTATGCGAACGCGCTCGCGATCCGCGCCGCCGAGCAGCAGGAGCGCTCCAACGGCTTGATTCCGTCCGGCTTCGATACGTGGCTCGCGCAGCAGCGGGCGCGCGGCAAATACCTGGAGTTCGATCCCGACAAGGAGCTGCATGAGCGCAGCAAGTAGGGACCACCTGGCAGCCGCCGATCCCTCGCTTCCCGTCGATCGGATCCCGCTCTACGAGGTGTACATGCGCATGGCGGAGGAGCTGGCCAAGCGCTCGACCTGCGTGCGCCTGCAGGTCGGAACGGTCGTCACCGATCAGCGGCTCGAGAACGTCCTCGCGATCGGGTACAACGGCAATGCGCGCGGCCTGCCCAACAAATGTGATTCGGCCGTGCCCGGCAACTGTGGCTGCATCCATTCGGAGATGAACGCGCTCGTGAAGGCACCCGGTAACGTCAGCGACAAAGTCGTCTTCGTCAGCGCGTCGCCGTGCGTCATGTGCGCCAAGCTGATCATCAACTCCGGCGTCACGCACGTGTTCTACCGCAAGGCGTATCGCGATCCCTCGGGCGTCGAGGTGTTGCAGCAGGGCGGCGTCGTACCGGTCCTGTACGACCGGTGGATGCACGCGTGGCGGAACGGGGCGTAGTGGACGAGCTCGACCGTCTGTTCGGTTTGCTCGTCGCCGCGCTCGCCAAGGAAACCCGGGTCGCCGTGCCCTTTCCGGCCGCGGAGATCTACGAGCGGCTCGTGCCGTATCGCTCCAATCGCGCGCGCCTGAACGTCGCGACCCACCAGGATTACGAAATGACGGTGCTGCGCTTGCTGTCGGGCGAGCGCAACTACGTCCAGCTGGAGCCGGACAACGTGCGCGAAGCCATGCAGAGCGAGATCGCGACGGTAAACCCCGATCCCGCGTATTTTCGCAGTTTTCCCGACGCGCAAGTGATGGTCAACGGCCACGCCGCCGAGCGCGTGCTGCTGGCGGACCGCGCGTACGCGCCGCCGACCGACGATGATGATGAAGACGGCCTGCTCGACACGACCGGCGAAAACCCCATCCCAGCCCCGCCCCCCTTCGTGCATCAGGAGCGATTTCGCGTCGCACGCCCGCCGCAACCGGGGGGTGGGGGTGGGGGTGGGGGTCCATCTGAGAATCAATGCGAGTACTGCGGCGGCGTGCTGCCCGGCAATCGCGACGTGAGGTTCTGCCCGCACTGTGGCCAGCCGCTCGAAGGCGACCTGCGGTGCCAGGGCTGCGGCAACGAGTTGGACGTGGGCTGGGCCTATTGCCTGTCGTGCGGCCGTCCGACGGGGTTTGAATGACGCACAAGGTCGCCGTAATTGCCGGCGACGGTATCGGTCCAGAGGTCATCGAAGCCGCAATCCCGATTCTCGACCGGGTTGCCGCAAGACACAACTTCGCTTTGACGTGGGAACGGCTCCCCTACTCCGCCGACTATTACCTCAAGACCAAAGAGACCCTTCCTGACTCCGCGCTCGAACATCTCCGGAACGACGTCGACGCCATCTTCCTCGGCGCGCTCGGTGATCCGCGCGTGCCCGGGAACGAGCACGCGCGCGACATCCTGCTAGGCCTAAGGCTCAAGCTGGATCTGTACGTCAATTTCCGTCCGGTACAGCTGCTGCATCCCGACCTCTCGCCACTCCGCGACCCGGGATCGATCGACTTCGTCATTTTCCGCGAGAATACCGAGGGCCAATACCTCGGCCGCGGCCGCTCATCGGGTGACGAGCATGTCGCAGAGGAAGTGAACACCGGCAAGGGCGTCGAGCGGATTATTCGCGCAGCCTATGCTTGGGCCGATACCCACGGCAGACGACGCGTCACTATGAGCGACAAGTCGAACGCGATCCCGACACACCGCATCTGGCAGGATCGGTTCAGGGCGCTAGCGCAGGAATACCCGCACATCACGCCGGAGCACCGGTACGTGGACGCGCTGGCGCTCGAGCTCGTGCGTGAACCCCAGCGCTTCGAGGTGATCGTCACGAACAACCTGTACGGCGACATCCTGTCCGACCTCGGCGCCGGCCTGGTGGGCGGCCTCGGGATCGCCGCCAGCGCCAACCTCCATCCCGGATCTCGGCACGGCCTGTTCGAGCCGGTGCACGGTTC
>Ga0137409_10007274_pt1 | contig 11395 bp, 7 predicted proteins | sample CZODoug1_16funga_FD_122059 | JGI IMG/M metagenome (GOLD analysis project Ga0137409, IMG submission 122059) | Vadose zone soil fungal communities from Angelo Coast Range Reserve, California, USA - CZODoug1_16fungal (Hybrid Assembly) | ecosystem: Environmental > Terrestrial > Soil > Vadose zone... | reverse complement strand
ATTGGCCATTTTGTTGTAGGCGCCGCGAAGCTTGAACGAGAACACAGGCTGCAGGTCCTCGCGCTTGAGCAACACGCGATTGCCCAGGCGCGCGCTCAGTTGCGGTGCGTCTTCCAGTGGCGACTCGATCGCGACGTCGTAGACGCGCGCCGTCAGGATTCGGCGCAGATAGTTCTGGGCCGTCATGCGACCTCCGTCGAACAAGTTCGCCGAAGGTATCACGCGCGCCGCCGGCAGCGCCGCAAGCAGAGCTCAGCGCGTCGCGCCGAAGTCGGCCAGGAACAGCCGATGCGCATCGCTATCGCTCAATTGCGCGCCGGCGCGTTGCCACTGCGCGATCGTGCCGGCGTCGGCGCCGGCCGCCAGTCTCAGCATTGCCTGCTCGCGCGCGAGGCTCTCGACCGGATCGCGCGCATCGCCGTGCACGGGTAGCGCGACATCGCTGTAGCCGAGCAAATGCGCCGCCGCCTCAGCACGTCCCTCGGATACCGCGAGCAACGCCGCGGTATTGGCGAAGCGAAAACCATGCTCATAACGAATGATGAGCGGCATCGCATCGACCAGCACGGCGCGGGCCGCCGCAACGTCGCCTTTGAACAGCCGTCCGGCCACCAGGCACACCAGCGCATACATGTAGAGGAGCTGATCGCGCCGCGGCGCCATCCGCGGCACGAGGTCGCGGCAGATGTCGATCGCGCCATCGAAGTCGCCTTGCATCAGCGCGATCTCGGCGACATTGGTTTGCCAGCTGCCGGCCTCGACGTCATTGCCGCAGGCGAGGCAGATGTCGCGCGCCGCTTCGTAGTCGCGGCGCGCCGCCGCCGGCCGCCCGGCGGCGCGATGAATCATCGCGCTCGCGCCGGGCAGCAACTTGCGCATTCGTCCCGGCCAGGCCGGGTCATTGAGTTGGCGCAGTTCTTCGAGTGCCGCGTATTGGTCGGGCTCCGGATCGAAGCGCGACCAGCTCGCCAGGCGCGCCAGCGCGCGCGCCAACACCCCGGCGTCGTCTGCATCGCGTAGCAGTTCGACTGCGCGTTCGGCCGCATCGCGCGAGCGCCCCGGCCACGCCGTGGCGCTGAGGAGTGCCAGCGCATACCACAAGCGTCCCGCGGCGCGCGCCGTGGTGGCGCCTGTAATCGCCACCAGCGAAGACTCGCAATAGCGCAGCGCCTCCGGGTGCAATGCGAGCTCCTGCCAGATCGGCAACGCATCGCCCACCAGCGCCACCGCGCGCTGCGGCTCATGCGCGAAGGCCCAGGAAAGCGCCACGCGCAGGTTGTCGAGCTCCGGTTCATAGCGCTCGAACCAGTCGCGGTCCGGCAAGTGCCAATGATCGTCGTAGGCGCGCGCGATCAGGCGCGCTACCGCGCCCGCGTGCCGCTCGGAAAGAAGTGCCGTTTCGCCGGCCAGGTACAGCTGCTCGAGGGCATAGGCGCGCGCGCTTTCCAGCAAGCGCAGGCGCGGACGCTGCGCCCCGGCCGCGATCACCATCGACTTGTCAACGAGCCCGCCGAGGTGCTCGAGCACCTGCCAGCGATCGATCTCGTCATCGGCCGCGACTTCCTGCGCGACGTCGAGCGCGAAACTGCCAGCAAAGACGCCGAGCCGGCGAAACACGGCTCGCTCGCCGGGCGACAGCAGCCCGTGGCTGAAATCGAGCGCGGCGCGCAGCGTCTTGTGTTGCGGCAGATCGAGGCGCGAGCCGCCGGTCAAGACGCGAAGGCGCTGATCGAGGCGTACGCGCAGACCTTCGACGCCGAGCAACGGAATGCGCGCGCCGGCCAGCTCCAGCGCGAGCGGGATGCCATCCAGGCGGCGACAAATTTCAATCACCGCATCGCGGTTTTCCGACGTCAGCACAAAGCGCGGAGCGGCCGCCTTATCCGCCGCATTAGCGCGGCCAAGCAGGAGTTGCACGGCGCCGTAGCGCGTGAGATCACTCGCGCCGGGTTCCGGTACCGCCAGCGCATCAAGCCGAAACACATGCTCCTCGGCGATCTTCAATGGCTCCTGGCTCGTCACCAGGATCGACACTTCCGGCGCCACGGCAACAATCGCGCGCGCGAGCTGCGCCACCGCCTGCAAAACATGTTCACAGTTGTCCAGTACCAGCAGTGCCGCCTGCCGGCGCAGCGCGTTGGCCACTGCCTCGCGTTGCGACCGCTCGCTCGCGAGTGGCGTGCCGAGCACGCGACCGGCGCTGGCGGCCACCAGTTGTTCGTCCGCGAGCGCGGCCAGTTCGATCAGCCAGATGCCGTCGGGATAACTGGTCGTCGCTTCGTTCGCAAACGATTGCGCCACCGCATGCGCGAGCCGCGTCTTGCCGATGCCACCGCTGCCGACGATCGAAACAATGCGATGGTCGGCGAGCAATTCGCGCACGTGCGCGAGGTCGGCAGCGCGGCCAAACAAGGGCAGGCTTGTGGCCGGAAGGTTGGAGCGATGCGCGCGGGCGGCGGACGCCGTCGCCCGGTTCGCCGCGCCCGCACGCGTCACGACGCCGTTCGCAGCCAGCGCCGTTTGCTCGGCAAGCGGCGGCGCCGAGACGTCAGCCGGCGCTTCGTCATGCGGCCCCGGCGTCTCCTGGACCGCAAGCGTGAAGCGATAACCGCGACCGGGCACGGTCGCGATCGCGTCGCCGCCGAGCACCTTGCGTAGCGCGGCGATGTGCACGTGCAGGTTGTTTTCTTCGACCACCAGATTCGGCCATACCAGCGCCAGCAGTTCGTCCTTGTTGACCGCTCGCTCGCGCCGTTCAATCAAGGCACGCAAAACCTCAAAGGCGCGCGCGCCCAGCTTCACCGGTGTCCCGTGCCACAGGAGTTGACGCTGCGCGAGCAACAGGTGACCAGCGCCGAAGCGAAGCTCTTCGCGGGCAGCCGTGGCAGACACGGGGCGAGAACGAAACGAAAAATTCGACACTGGCGTCGCGGCCGATTCGATGAGGCGCATCGCTGCGAGCCTACGCCGCGCGCTGTCATTCCGCGCTTGAATATGCGGCCAGTTGGCGCCGGCGGCGCTGTTTGTCTGATATTCACCGGGTGAATTTGCGCGCTTCTTGATTCGCGCGCAGCAACGGAAAAGCATGCGTGCGCGCCTGGCCGCAGCGTGCTGCGCCGTGCCGCCACGTCGTTCCTCCCAGCGTTCCACGCGCTGCCTTAAATGCAGAATTCAGAACGATTAAGGGCCATGCCAACGACCTGAATGCCCTTTCAGCAGGACGATGCGTCTGTCGTTAGCTTGATCGCAAGCACCAACGCAACGCCCACTGAAAGGACACATCATGAACCGCACATCCCTCAAGCAACGCATCGTCTTCGCAACGTTGGCCGCAATCGCTTCAACCTGCACCGCGATGCTCGCGGTGTTCGTGCCGGTGCAATTGGGCGGATCGGCGACTCCGGCGCAGAGCGCCGCCGTCGCGACCAGCGTCAGCGCACAGGGTTAAGCCGGCCCCCGGGGAGTATCCCTGGGGCGGCTCAAGCAAGTGTTGCGACGAGAAGCGCGTTTCTGCGGCGTCTGCGGTCGATCACCGTAGTCCCCCCTACGTCCCTTGAGCGCGGCCCACAAGCGCGGCTTCTCTTCGCAACACCGGCTAGAAGCGCGGCGCGTCGCTCGCAACGTTGCCGCATCCACTCAAGCTGCAAGGAGCTAATGATGAAAAACCCAAAGATTGCCAATCGGATCGCCGCGCCCACCCTCGCCGCCGCAGTGGCAGCGGCGACACTGATGTTCGCGGGCACTGCCCACGCCGAATACCGCTGCGATGCGCCCTCGGCCAACCTCGACAAACGCGTTTGCGCGCTCGCGCAACAGGGTCCCGGCGAGTTGCGTCATTTCATCGAACGCACGCGCATGATCTACGGCCTGTATTTCTTCGACTACGTCAGCGGCGCCGATCGCGAACGCTCAGCCGCTGCGCCGGACGCGGGTCCGCCTCGTCCGCATGGGCTCACATTGACGCCGTTGATCGCAAGCGCGGAGCGCAAGCGCAGATAGAAAGCGTTTCCAACCGCGCCAGCTCCAAGAGAGGCGGCGCGCCAGGAGGCGCGCCGCTGAGTTATTGTGCTGCCGCTCGTCAAACCAGATTCACGGGCACGAAGATCTGCTGGCCGTCATGCTGAATCAGCAGGGCAACGTGTTTCGGATGCGATTGCAGCACCCGTCGAATCTGCTCCACTCGAGTCACCGCTTCGCCGTTGAGCGCTAGCACGACATCGCCCGGTTCGATCCCGGCACGCGCCGCCGGGCCTTCGACCTGCTCAACCATGAGGCCATGATCGACCTGCATCTGCTTGCGCTCTTCCAGCGACAACGGGCGCACGGCCAGGCCGAGCGTGCTTGGATGTTCGGTCGCATCCGCGGACTGCGTCGCATCGCTTTCGGCATGGCCCAACTTGAGCGCGACCTCTCGGCTGCTCTTGTCGCGCCAGAGCGTGAGTTGAACGCGGTCGCCCGGCGCCGCCATTCCCACGCGACTGGACACGTCCCCTGCGGTGTGCACGTTCTGGCTGTCGACCGCAATAATCACATCGCCCGCCTTCAGTCCGGCCTTGGCCGCAGCACTGTCAGGTTCCACGCTCGACACGACCGCGCCATCCGGCGTCTTCAATCCAAACGAATCCGCCAGCGGTTGGGTCAAGTCCTGCAGCAGAACGCCCATGCGTGCGTGATCGACGTGGCCTTTGCTAACGATCTGGTCCTTCACTCGTAGCGCGACGTCGATGGGAATCGCAAACGCCAAGCCCTGGAAACCGCCGTTTTGCGAATAGATCTGCGCGTTGATGCCGATCACGCGGCCGCTCGCATCGAACAGTGGGCCGCCGGAATTACCCGGGTTCACCGCAGCGTCGGTCTGAATGAAAGGCACGAACGAGTCGCCCGGCAGCGAGCGCCCCTTGGCGCTGACGATGCCTTGCGTCGCCGTCTGTTCGAATCCGAACGGCGCACCGATCGCCAGCACATAATCGCCGACCTGCACTTGCTGCGGGTCACCGATCGTGACCGATGGCAACTGGCCAGCCTCGACTTTGAGCACAGCCACATCGGTGGCGGGATCGGAACCCAGCACCTTGGCGCGGAACTCGCGCCGATCCGACAACTTGACGTTGACCTCCTTGGCATCGCGCACAACGTGCGCGTTGGTCAGGATCGTGCCGTCATTGCCGACCACGAAGCCCGAACCTTGGCCGCGAAATGGCGCTCCCTGCTGCGGTATCCGCTGCCAACCCGGCAAGCCGCGGAAGAATTGAAAAAACGGGTCGTCGGGAAGGTTCGGCAGCGAATCGAAATTGCCGACCTTGCGCGTGCCGGCGACGGTAACGCCGACCACCGCCGCGCTGTTAGCTTGCACGATTGCGCGATAGTTCGGCGCTGAGCCGCCTGTCGCGGGGATCGGAACGGCCGCGGTCGCAGCGGTTGGCGTCGCCGTGGCCACCGAAGTTGCAGCGCCGGCCGTCGCCGAATCACGGGTCGTGGGTCCGGACTTGTGCAGCAAGTCCGCGAGGCTCCACGCACCCGCGGAGCCGGCTGCGAGAAGGACCGCCGCAACCAGTAATGTCACGATAGATTTCAGTTTCATCGTCGCTCCTTTGAGAATCGATGCGAGCCGAATTGAACGCAAGAAATCGGCTCGCTTGGCACGACACTCTAGGAGCGCAACGTGAGGCGTACGTTAGCGAAACGTTAGGCCAGCGTTAGGAATCGAGCGCACGACTTCAGGCCGAGCCGCGGGCAAGCGAACATCGACGCGCAGCCCGCCGAGCGGCGAATCGGCCAACTCGATGCTTGCATTGTGACGTTGCGCAATAGCGCGGACGATGGCGAGTCCCAGGCCGCTGCCGGCTTCATCCTGGCCTTCACGCCGGTAGAAGCGATCGAAGACGCGGGCGCGCTCCGCGGGTGCAATGCCGGGCCCGGAATCGTCGATGCGCAACAGCGGCAGATCTTTGTCGTGCGCAACATGGATCGCGACCCGTGCGCCCATGCCCGAATAGCGCACGGCGTTATCGATCAGATTGCGAATCAGAACGCGCAACGCAGACGCTTCGCCCAGCACGCTCACGGGTTGCGGCGCGTCCAGTTCGATCTCGGCGCCGCGCGCCGCCGCCATCGGCACAGAATCGGCTGCAGCCAGGCGCGCCGTCTCGGCCAGGTCGATGGCGGCGAGCATGGTTTCGGCGCCACCCGGTTCGGCGCGAGCAAGCGCCAGCAACTGCTCGACCAGCCGTTGCGCGCGCTCGACGCCGCGGCCCAACTCGTTCATCGCGTGCGCCCGGGTTGCATCGTCGGGAGCCCGCCGCAACAGATCTATCTGCAGCTTCAATGCGGTCAACGGTGAACGCAGCTCGTGCGCGGCGTCAGCGACAAACGCGCGTTGCGCATCGAATGACACGCGCAATCGTCCGAGCAGCGCGTTCAACGCTTCCACCAGTGGCGCAACTTCCGACGGCAATCCTGACGCCGGCAGCGCGGCGAGCGAGTCCGCGGCGCGTTTCCGGGTTGCGACCGTTACCGCGTGCAATGGCGCCAGGGACGTTCCAACCAGCCACCAGACAGCGAGCGCGACGAGCGGCGCCGCCAGCAGCCACGGCGCAACACTGCGCAATGCGGCCGCCGCTGCCCGATCGCGGCGAATTACCAACGGCTGCGCAACCTGGATCACGCGGCCGCGCGCCGCCGCGCTGAACATGCGCCAGCGCGCGCCACTCAACTCGATGTTGCTGAAGCCCAGGACCGCGCGCGCGGGCAACAGCGGAAGCGTCGCCGCCGGCGACGACGGGGCCGTATGCGAGGCATAGACCACGGTGCCATCGTCGGCCCAGATCTGGACGACGTAGTCGAACGCCTCGACATCGATTGCGCCCTGCGTGTCGGGGGCGACATAACCCTGGTCGCGCAGCGACAACGCCATCTGCCGTAACTGGTAGTCGAACAGATCGTCGGTCTCACGCAGCACCGCGCGATAGGTCGCGATGCCGAGCACCGCCGCGACCACTACGGCCAGTGTCAGCAAGAAAAGCAGCAGGCGGGCGCGCAGCGAGTTCACGCGCTGACCCGCGGCGTGCCGACGTAGTAGCCGACGCCGCGCACTGTGTGAATGAATTCCTCGCCGAGCTTGCGTCGCAGCTGATGCACGTAGACAGAGATCGCGTTGCTTTCGATTTCCTCGCCCCAGCCGTACAGCCGATCCTCCAGCTGCGCCCGCGAGAGGATCGAGCCAGGACGCATCATCAGCGCTTCCAACACGGCAAACTCGCGCGCCGACAGCGGCACCGGCACCCCGGCGCGCACGACCTGTCGTGCCGCCGGATCGAGCACCACGTCCGCCACCGTCAACGCGAGATCCCCACGGCCGGCATGGCGCCGGAGCACGGCGCGCATGCGCGCCAGCAATTCGTCCAGTTCAAACGGCTTGACGACGTAATCGTCGGCGCCGGCGTCCAGCCCAGCGACGCGGCTCGTCAGCGCATCGCGCGCGGTCAGCACGATTACGGGTGTGCGGTTGCCGCGGGCCCGCAGCGCCCGCAACACGTCGATCCCATCGCGTTGCGGCAGCCCGAGATCGAGCAAGACCAGATCGAAGTGTTCGCTCGCGAGTGTGAGATCGACCGCACGTCCGTCGCGCACCCAATCAGCGACGTAGCCCGATTGGCGCAGCGCTGTGCGCACACTCTCGCCAATCATCTGATCGTCCTCAACCAGCAGCACCCGCATTGCGCCCGCCTCCTGTTCGCGTCATCACTGTGCCGCCTCGAAGTGTGGCTCGGCGACGTTAGAAGAGAGTTAGGACGCGCGACGGAAAATCAAGCGGCTCACTGCGCCGGATCCGGCAAGGCCACGCGCATCGCTCGCAAGAACGGGCGCGCGACGTTACGGAAAAATGCAATCGTCAGGCAAGCAATAACGCGCGCTCCGGCGCAGCGCCGGAAACAGCTCCATTACGAGCGCGGTTAGCCCAAGACCGCTTCGGTCAGCAGACGACCGGTCGCAGTAAGGACATCAACCTACCGTCGGCGCACCCACCCGCAATTGATCAGCGCGGAGCCGCTGTTTGTTCATGCGCGGTCTGCTCCGGATCGCGCGAGAATACACGCGCAGGCGCGCTAAATCACAAGGCTGCTATTGCGCTGCGTGGCAAGACGCTGAGCGCGATGTTCGGCGCGATGTTCGCCGCGATGTTCGGCGCGTTGGTGGCCACGATCAGGGTTGAGATGATGTTGCGTCGATGTTTGCGTCGATCGTCGCAGCCGGTGCCCTACGCGACGCGCTTACCATCGCGCCATGCAACCCGCCGATGACTCCGAAGAAGGCGATGCCGCCGCGATCAATGGCGCCCTCACCCATGGCCACCATCCGGTTGAACGCGAGACCGGCGAAGACGCGCCGTTCGCAGGCCTCACGCCCGATGCCGCTCTCAATGCGCTGGACGAAATCGGCCTGCGTACGACCGGGCAATTGCTGCCTCTGAACAGCTTCGAAAACCGCGTTTTCCAGATCGGCGTTGAAGACGACGCCGGCAAATCGGGGTTCTTGGTCGCAAAGTTCTATCGACCCGGGCGCTGGAGCGATGCGCAGATCGCGGAAGAACACGAGTTCACCGCGGAACTCGCCGCGCACGAGATTCCGTCGGTGCCGCCGCTGCTCTTGGCCGGCCGCACTCTGCATCACGCCGGCGGCTTTCGCTGCGCCGTGTTCCCGCGCCGCGGCGGCCGCGCACCGAATCTTGACGATCGCTCAGTGCTCGAACGCATCGGCCGATTTCTCGGCCGCCTGCACGCGCTCGCGGCAACGCAACCGTTCCTTCACCGGCCGGCACTTGATGTCGCATCGTTCGGCGAAGAGCCCCGCGCCTTCCTGCTCGCGCACAGCTGGCTGCCGAAAGAATTGCACGAGATCTATGCGGGCGTTGCGCAGCAGGCGATCGATACGGTGCGCGTGTGTGAACGTCGCGCATGCAATTCGCAATCGATTCGCGTTCACGGCGACGTGCATGAAGGCAATGTGTTGTGGCACGAGTCGGGTGCGCAACCGGGCCCGCATTTTGTCGACTTCGATGACGCGCGCATGGCGCCCGCGGTGCAGGACCTCTGGATGCTGCTGGGCGATCGTGAACAGATGTCGGTCCGCCTGCAACATCTGCTGGCCGGCTACGAGGACTTCGCGCCATTCGACCGGCGCGAGTTGCACCTCGTCGAGTCGCTGCGCACGCTGCGCTTGATCCACTACTCGGCTTGGATCGCGCGCCGCTGGCACGACCCGGCCTTCCCCGCCGCCTTCCCGTGGTTCGACACGCCGCGCTATTGGGAGGGCCGCATCCTTGAGCTGCGCGAACAGATCGCGGCAATGCAGGAGCCGCCACTCCTTGCCTGAGCCGTTCGCTGTTGCTGACTTTGTTGCGAGACTTTGTTTGTTGATGCTGCCGGTGACGCTCACTGTACGTCAGCGCTGCGCCTGCCGCCGCTCGCGTCGACGCTGTCGCTACACTCGACAGCAACTGCCTGTCTCGCATTGACCCCCCCTCGGATGAACGCTCCGCACTTTGCTGATCTCGCGCTGCGCGCCGGATTGAATCGCGCCGCCGAGCCGCCGGCACGGCTACGCGAAATTCCGTACAACTACACGTCGTTTTCCGATCGCGAGATCGTGATCCGCTTGCTCGGCGCCGACAGCTGGCGGCTGCTCGACGAATTGCGCAGTGAGCGGCGCACCGGGCGCTCGGCGCGCATGTTGTATGAAGTGCTGGGCGATATCTGGGTCGTGCAACGCAATCCGTATTTGCAAGAGGATCTGGCCGCAAGCGAGCGGCGCCGACGACTGCTGATCGAAGCGCTGCATCACCGGCTCGCTGAAATCGAAAAGCGACGCGATGCGGCCGACGCCGGACGCGACCACAAGGTCGCGCAATTGCTGGCCGCGGCGCAGCGCGCGGTCGCAGCGTTCGAAGCGAGTTTTGCCGATGCCCGCGAACTGCGCCGGCGGGCGCGCCGGCTGTTCCGTCGTCACACGCATCTGGACAACGTCCGCTTCGACCCGTACGCGCGCGTTTCACACGTGACCGATGCGACCGACTGGCGCGTGGAATATCCGTTCGTCGTTCTTGCGCCCGATCACGAGCAGGAAATCCCGGCGCTGGTGCGCGCCTGCATCGAGCTCGGAGTGACCATCATTCCACGCGGCGGCGGTACCGGCTACACCGGCGGCGCCGTGCCCTTGAGCGCGCATTCGGCGGTGATCAACACCGAAAAACTCGAGGCATTGAGTGCAGTCGACGTGGCAACGCTGCCCGGCAGCACGCAAGCGCGCGCGAGCGTTTACGCCGGCGCCGGCGTCGTGACCCGGCGTGTGGCCGATGCCGCCGATGCCGCCGGGCTCGTGTTCGCGGTTGATCCGACCTCGGCCGATTCGTCCTGCATCGGCGGCAACATCGCGATGAACGCCGGCGGCAAGAAGGCGGTGCTCTGGGGTACGGCGCTCGACAATCTGGTGTGGTGGCGCATGGTCGATCCGCAGGGCGACTGGCTCGAGGTCACGCGCGTCGACCACAACCTGGGCAAGATCCACGACGCCGATGTTGCCCGTTTCGATCTGGTCTGGAAGGACGGGCGCCACGCCGCAGAGCGCGCACCCGAATTGCGGCGCGAGCGCCTCGAACTTCCGGGCGCGGCGTTTCGCAAGATCGGGCTCGGCAAGGATGTCACCGACAAGTTTCTCGGCGGCTTGCCAGGAGTACAGAAAGAAGGCTGCGACGGCATCATCACGCAGGCGCGCTGGCTCTTGCATCGGCTGCCGCCGCAAAGCCGCACCGTGTGTCTTGAGTTCTTCGGTACCGCGCACGATGCTGTGCCGAGCATCGTCGAGATTAGTGAGCATCTGGCGCGGCGTCCCGGCGGCGTATTGCTGGCGGGTCTGGAGCATCTGGACCAGCGCTATCTGCGCGCGGTGGGTTACGCGACCAAAAGCAAGCGCGGCACATTGCCAAAGATGGTGCTGGTGGGCGACCTCGTCGGCGACGATGACGCAGCGGTGGCGCGCGCCGCGAGCGACGTCGTGCGGATCGCCAATCGGCATGGCGGCGAAGGATTCATCGCCGCCAGCGCCGACGCGCGCAAGAAATTCTGGCTCGACCGCTCGAAGACGGCGGCGATCGCGCGCCATACCAACGCCTTCAAGCTCAACGAAGATGTGGTGATTCCGCTCGCCCGCATCGGCGACTACAGTGATGCGATCGAACGCATCAACATTGAATTGTCGATCGGCAACAAGCTCGAATTGCTGACGGCAATTGAGAGCTATCTCGCCAGCGACTGGCGGCCGGGCAAGACCGGCGACGCTGAATTTGACCGGCTACCGCGCGCGGAAATTGTCGGTGATCGCGTCGGGCAGGCGCGCGAAC
>Ga0137409_10007269_pt1 | contig 11399 bp, 9 predicted proteins | sample CZODoug1_16funga_FD_122059 | JGI IMG/M metagenome (GOLD analysis project Ga0137409, IMG submission 122059) | Vadose zone soil fungal communities from Angelo Coast Range Reserve, California, USA - CZODoug1_16fungal (Hybrid Assembly) | ecosystem: Environmental > Terrestrial > Soil > Vadose zone... | reverse complement strand
TTGAGGGCTGGAGGCCCCGGCACCCACGCCGTTGGTGACCAGTTCGCCGCTGGTGAGGTTGCCGGCCCCGTCCGCTGCAAACCTTCCCACCGCCGCAAAAACAGAGGAGACGCTCGTATTTCCGCTGAAGCCGTTGAAAGTAAATGCGTAGTTGCCATTCAATTCAGCATTGTTCACCCCGGGGTTGGTCTGGCCTTGAACTGTCGCAGCAAAAAGCAACGCGAAACACAGGTTCAGCAGAGCACTTAGCTTACGCATCCTTCCTCCCTTTGCCGGCTAGGCGATCGAATCCTTCATCTTTGTTGCGAACGAACGGTCTGGGAGTGAGGCACCCGAGAAAGGAGGGCGCCCCACCCTACACCAGAGTCATGCTCACGGTTGGCACGAGAAACACTTTGAATTCACAATAGGAAAGCCGCTTTTTCCAAGGCGTTACGCTTTAGCGTGAGATTCTCAAGCTTTTGTTCAGACGCCCTGAATTAACTCCTCCGTGCTTTCCTACCCTCTGCTCCCTTCAAGGCAGCTCGCCTCCGCTCTAGGTATGCTTTACTAGAGACGGAACGGCAATCGGGTGAATAGAGGGAAACCGCGATAGGGAAATCCCTAAAACGTGGGTAGATACCGACCGGACCAATAGGAATAGACTTGGCGCCAGCCTCCGGGACCGGGGGCCAGGCGTCCGGGTTTGTGACAGTTACAGTCACTTTCCCGGCAGCCGCCAAATCCCCGACGCCAACCACGATCGTCAGCTTTTTGCAGTCGGCCTTTGTAGAACTTCTGGGGAGGTGAGGACGAGGACGGGAGTGACCAGAATGAGATTTTTCTCAGAAAGCCGTCCTGGTTTTCCAGATTGTGCCGAATCAACTGCGCAATGCGGGGCAACTCAGAGTAGCGGAATCAATAAACGCGTTTCTATTAACTTCGCGAACTGCTGTGCAATCACGGGCGGACTGAAGTAGTACCCTTGACCCTCATCGCAGCCAAGGTCCTGAATAAATCTCAACTGTTCTGGTGTTTCCACACCCTCAGCGATAACCCTTTTCTTGAGACTCCTGCCCAGGCTGACAACCGCGTCAACTATGATAGCGCGATCTGAATCGACAATAATATCGTTCAAGAACGAATGGTCGAGCTTTAGCGTGTCAATGGGAAATCGAGTCAGATAGCTTAAGCTGGAATACCCGGTGCCAAAGTCATCGATGGCCAGCCGTAAACCGATAGCTTTGAGTTGACCAAGAGTGCGGGCAGTGGGCTCAGCATGTCGCATGAGAACGGTTTCGGTTAATTCGAGCTCGAGGAATTTGGGATCGAGGCAGGCATGCTTCAGGGCATCCTGAACTCCGTGGACAAATTGCCTGCTCAGAAACTCCAGGGCGGAGATGTTGACCGCCACGGGAACGGCTAGAAGGCCCGCATCAAGCCATTCCCGCATTTGCGTGCAGGCCTCGCGTAGCACCCATTGGCCGATTGCGACAATCATGCCGGTGTCTTCGGCAATGGCCAGGAATTGCCTCGGAAGAAGCAGCCCTCGCTCAGGATGTTGCCAGCGTAGGAGCGCCTCGACACCCGTAAGGGCTCCTGTCTTGAGATTTACCTTCGGCTGGTAATGCACCAACAACTCCCGGCGTTCAAGAGCCGATCGCAGCTGTTCTTCCAACGACTGACGCTCGACAGCCCGCAGGCTCATTTGAGATTTGAAGAAGCGGTACTTGTCGCGCCCAGATTGCTTGGCGTCATACATCGCCGTGTCGGCATTTTTGATCAGCGTTTCCGCGTCTTCACCGTCGTTGGGGTAGGTGCTTAACCCGACGCTCGCCGAAATGCGCAGACGATGCTTGCCGATCCTGTGCCCCCTCTTAAGCTCGGCGATGATCTTTGCGGAAATAATGGCAGCATCGGCGGCGTGCGTGACTTCAGAAAGCAGAATCACAAATTCATCGCCACCCTGGCGGCTTACCGTGTCAGATTTGCGGACACAGGCCGATAGGCGTCCGGCTACGGATTGGAGGAGTTTGTCGCCAACGGAGTGTCCGAGGGAGTCGTTGATGTGCTTGAAGCCGTCCAAATCCAGGAATAGCACTGCGAGTTGGCTGTGATTGCGACGGGCTATCGAAATGGCCTGGGTAAGCCGGTCGTTCAGCAACAATCGATTGGGCAAATCGGTGAGAACGTCATGTTGGGCCAAGTAAGACATCTCGTCCTCAAAAAGCGTCCGCCTATTACGAGTATCCTCCTCTCTTTGTTTGCGCTCCGTGAGGTCACGGATAATGGTGAGCACCATCCGCCCTCGCGGCGTTTCGACCGGGCCGAGCATGATATTTACGGGAAATTCGGTCCCGTCCTTGCAGACCCCGAATATCTCGAGTGCCGTTCCCATTGGACGGATGTGCGGCTGGTCGTCATAAGCCCTACGGTGCGCATGGTGATTCTGCCTATATCGTTCGGGGATCAAGATTTCGATCGGGTGTCCTAGAAGTTCGCTGGCGGAGTATTGGAAGAGTCGCTCGAGCTGCGTATTCGTTTCTGTAATGCGCCCTTCAGCATCCGTCACAGCAATAGCGTCAGGAGAAAAGGCGAAGAGTATTTCGAAGAGCGCCTGGTGTTCGATTAGTGTTGCTATTGCAGATGATGTTTCATTCACGCGTTAGCCACCATGGCGAGTGGTTCTGTACAACTCTATCTATCTATACACTTCAGGCAGGCAACCCCGGGAGATATTAGCCCGGACTCCCATTATGGACTCCCAACAGTGGCGAGTATACCTCGTTAGCCTGAATTGGGAACTCTTCACCACGCAGTACGCGTTCTTCGGTGCCATTGTCGACGATGTTGATCTACGCGTTGATTACTGTCACCACACCTTCTCCGCTGCTTATATAGAACCTATCAGGAAGTGGCAACGAGTGTTCAGGGTCATTGACGGGGTGAGGGATTTTCGAATTGTGCAACAGAAAGATGCTGGGACTGCGGCGGCAAAACAAACCCCGACGCCTTCCAATACTCGCAATCGGATTCGGCATCGGCGGCACACCTATGCCGCTGGGGCGATCTTCGGGGTTCCCTTCGCTTCTATCGATGGGCAACCGGCGCCAATTCTGTGCCCTGCTTGGGAAATGAATTGCACAATGGGGGACCTGCCGTAAGGTCTTCCCCTTGATATCGAAGAACATATTTGCTTGCGGGTTTGGCTTGCCGTTTGCTTCAGCTGATATGTAGTTGTTCAGTCCTCCTGATGTACCCCCCGGCCCCGGGTTTATCTCCCCCTGACAAACCCGGGGCCATCTTTTTTATACCTAATTTACCCCCGTCAGGAACCATGGCCAGGCCAAGGCGGTCAGTATAAGAGTAGAGCTCGCACGCGTTTCCCTCGCCGAGAATAACTCATGTGGTGTCAGTAACATAACTGGATGGAGGCGTCTGCGAAAAACGCTGCCAGGAGTTGTGGGGTTATTGGTCCAAATAATCGGTTGACACCATAACGCAGGGGTTATAACATTTGCCAAACCTGAGCGTTCCCTCAGAGAGCTAAAGGGGGGGCTCCATGCCATCTCCTCTCAAATCGAAAAGGGTCAAGGACGACGTGGAATTCGAATGGCTGCTCTGCCTCGCAAGCACACTCGAGTCCTCGCAACGGATACTGCCAACCGAGGCCGGCGAGGCGCCGCGACCCCAGGGACTGCCTGGAGTCAAAAACCAAAAATTATTTGAGAGCATGCTGAAGAAGGCGGTCGATCTTGCGCGGAAAGTATCGTGATCCCTTAAAATTCCGGCGGGCTCCAAGTCGCCGACGTACCACTCACCCGCCAATGCAGCACGGCGGGTGTGAGCCCAGCTCGCCTAGGGGGGACGGCGCGTAGGGCCCGCAGGCGCTGTTGGCTTCGGAATTCACAGCCTATTCGACCTTCTTAGCAGCACTGATGGAGTTGTGCTGATTCATCCCTGAAACGCGGCAAATGTTTTTCGAAATGCGGCTGCAACCAGAATCCGAGAATCCGCCTTGCCGGTCCTACTTGGGGCTCGTTTATGAGTTCGGGAGCGGGAGTTCGCATTTCGATTTCCTTCGTGCCTACAGCATTTGCTGTATTGAACTCAGCGGACACGAACTGTAGATTTTAGACTCTCCGAGACTAACCTAACCGTCGCGGGGTGCTCCAGGGCTAGCCACAACCCTGGAGCACCCCGCGAACGGCAAACTACCTTTCAGCATCAAACAATCGCCCAACGCTAACCGGGCTGCGCTTGCCTAGCGAGCCCGGAATAAATCTATCGTGCGCTTCCTGTCCCGTCAAAATTAGGGCGGGCTCCAAGTAGAGCCCACACCCGAGCGGCACCTGTTCAGTGCTCCGGTCAGGGACTCGGGCGCGTTTCACCTTTGACCTGAGTGCGGTGCATGATCCGGCGCAAGCTTGCGTCGAAGGAATCGCGGCGGTGCATGGTGCAACGGTTATCCCACAGGACGAGGTCGCCTACTCGCCATTCGTTGTGCCACGCGAGTTCCTCACGTGTCGTATAGGACCACAACTGGTCAAGCAGCGATTCGGAATCCGGAAGGGATAAGCCCTCAATGTAGGCGTTACGCCTGCGACCGAGGTACAGCATACGCCGCTTGGTTTCGGGATGAGTGCATACTAGGGGATGAAATGTTCCTGGAGATGTAATAGGGTCATCGGCCGCAATCACGCCTTGGCGCAGGTAGCCGCCGCTGTTGTAGGTTCCATCATGCTTCAGCTTCAAGCCCTCAACGCGGCGCTTCAGTTCATCAGGCAAGGATTCATAGGCGCGGTACATATCGCAGAAATAGGTGTTGCCTCCCGCCGGAGGAACTTCCAGAGCGTAGAGGATGCTGGCCTTCGGAGGATCCTCCAAGTACGACATGTCCGTATGCCAGGTGGCTTCGCCGGCGCCCAGGCTTCCGATCGGCTCACCGTTTTTGATCACATTCGACACGACGTAAATTTCGGGATGCCCTTCGACGAAGCGGCGGCCGGATTCTTGAATCGGGGCCCAATCCAGGTCTCCGAACCTTTTGCTGAAGGCGATGAGATCGTCATCGGTCAAAATCTGTCCGCGGAACAGGAGAACCGAATGGTCGAGCCAAGCTCGATAGATGCTGGAAAAATCATCACCATCGATCGTTCGCAGATCCACGTTCTGAATCTCGGCCCCGAACGCTTGCCGTGCTGGAATGACATTCATACGCGGACGTCTGGTGATTCTCGATGATTCCGAAAGCATGGAAGAACTGCCTCCGCGCTAGTTTCGCACGAATATTAATGGCAAGAACCAATCGATGGCAAGCGACTGGACTCGTTTTCGGGTGCGATTCAGTAGCGCAGAGGGCTGCGGGTTCAAACGTCGTCGCTCACTCCAACTCTCTTCAAGCCTCAAGAGACCCAGGGTGGCATCACAAGCAAAGTACATCCAACACTGATGTAACCCTCCACTACCCACACACATCTACCTAAGTGGCTATCTCCGAGCGGGCGGTATCCTCTTCAGGTATCCGGCTTTTATCGGGTCTGATTCATTCCCGCCGGGAGCCACACACTACATCAGGGAGGATTTTTCATCATGAAGATACGAGTACGCTCACGTTTAATCACTGCTCTACTAGCCACAGGAATGGCGTTGCCACTTTGGTTGCCGGCCGCAACCGACTCACTGCATAAAGCGATCCACCTCGGCTCTAACGCGACCGTGGCGGGGAAACCGCTCCAGGCGGGCGACTACGACCTGGTGGTCAGCGGAAACCAGGCAAAGTTCGAGAGCAAGGGCAAAGTTGTTGCCGAGGTCCCCTGCACGTGGAAAACGCTACCGGCCAAGGCGGATCATGACGTAGTGCTAACCAGCGGGGAAGCCGTAACGGAAATCACGTTCCAAGGCAAAACGCAGGCGATCGATTTCTAGGCGCTCGCCCATTGTGAAGTCCACCGGTGCGGCCACGCTCTTGCGCTGAATGTTTACCGGGAGCCCCTCATGCGAAGGTTTCCCAGTGAAGCGTGCAGCCCTCCGGAAAACATGCGTTGCAAATGATTGTGAAGCAGATCGGCTTCGGGTGAATCGGGCGGGGAGTCTTTTCGCTTAAGGACGAACCAAGGCGCGAGATTTCTCGCCCGGCTCGCAGTCGCTTGACCGGGCGGTTCGGCTCATTTGGCAACTCTCTATCTATACTTTATTTGATTTGAGCTCTATCGTTGAGCGATCCCAATACGTCCATCTCCCGTTCGTCGCAAGCGCCATTCGCACGGAGCTGACATTCCGCCCGCACAAATGTGAAGTCATTCCCACGGCTGCCCGCTTAGACGGATTCTTTTTGGCACTGACGATATATCAAATTTCTGAATCCCGCGTATAATGCCAGCGGGTCGCAAGGCTCAAGGAGGAAACATCGATGGATAAATCCCGAGAGCAGGAAAATCCCGAGATGAAAGCGATGGTGGAGCGGCGCGATTTTCTGGGCGGGGCGGCGACGCTGGCGGGGACTTCACTCCTGGGGCTTGGCTTGCCGGCCGCTGCGACAGCGGCTGAAGCGACGCTAGATCGAATGCCGGCGATTCCGGCGGACAAGCTGACGGACGTCCAAAAAAAGGCCATGGAAGAAGTCATTGCGGGCCCGCGGGGAACTTTCGTGGGGCCATTCGTGCCACTTCTTCGCAGCCCCGATTTCATGAGCCGGCTGCAGAAGGTGGGGGAATATCTCCGGTACAACACCAAACTCGGAGCGAACATCAGCGAGTTCGTCATTCTCATCGCCGCGCGGCAATGGACACAACAATTTGAATGGGGTGCCCATGACTCGCTGGCTCTGAAGGCCGGCGTGAAGCCGGAGATCATCGCCGCGGTTGCCGAGGGGCGCCGCCCGGTAGGGATGACCCCGGATGAAGAAATCGCGTATGACTTCTGCACCGAGTTGCACCACAACCGGTGCGTGAGCGACGCTGCGTACGCGCGCGTAGTGAACAGGTTCGGCGAGCAGGGCGTGATCGATATGATTGGCCTATGCGGCTACTACACGCTGCTAGGGATGGTCATGAACGTGGCGCGGACACCCATGCCGGCTGGGAAGATGCCGCCGCTCGCTTCCTTCCCTCATTAGTGGAAAGCGAAAAATCATCTGGACTGGTTCGGGCGATCGGGCGATGGACACTTACAGCGCTTGTCGTCAATTCCATCGTTGGAAGCGGAATTTTTGGTCTCCCGTCTTTGGTATCGGGCTACGTCGGCCGCTGGAGCCCTCTCGCCTATCTCATCGCTGCCGCAATCGTTGCAGTCATCATGGGCTGCTTTGCCGAAGTTGCTTCTCGATTCGGCGAGTCGGGCGGGCCCTATTTGTACGCCCGCGAAGCCTTCGGCAGGTTCGTCGGCATTGAAATGTGCTGGCTCGTGTGGTTGGTGCGGCTAACAGCAGCGGCCGCCGCAGGAAACCTCTTCACGAACTATCTCGCGGAGTTCTGGCCGGATGTCAGCAAACCCGTCATCCGACTGGCGGTCCTAACGATTCTGATCGGCTTTTTAGCCTTCGTGAATTATCGCGGCGTGAAATCCGGCGCTACGGTGAGCAATGTATTCACCGTGGCGAAGCTGGTGCCACTATTCTCGTTCGCGATTGCCGGAGGAATCTTCCTTCTACAGAGGCATCCAGCAATTCGGAGCGTAGTCCCGACCGGCAGGCCGGTTCCCCTGCGAAACTGGCTCGAAGTAGTGCTCGTAATCATGTTCGCATATGGAGGATTTGAAGGGGCCGTTGTTCCCATGGCGGAAGCGAAGAATCCTCAGCGCGACGCTCCTTTCGCTCTTGGTACTTCGCTTGTGACTGTCGCTGTTCTTTTTTGCGCGATTCAGTATGTTGTGGTTGCCATCCTTCCAGCCGCCGCTGCGACTGATCGCCCGCTTGCCGTGGCGGCGCGCCAGATGTGGGGACCGCCGGGAGCGATCTTGATCACATTTGGAGCCTTGATTTCCGTTTATGGCTACCTGAGCGCGCAGATGTTGAACACGCCGCGACTGACATTCGCCCTTGGAGAGCGCGGAGATGCGCCCGCTCTCTTTTCGCAGATTCATCCGCGCTTTCGCACGCCACACGTCTCCATTCTCTTCTTTGCGGGGAGTGTCTGGTGTCTGGCTGCTCTGGGTAATTTTAAATGGAATGTGCTCATATCATCGGCCGGACGGCTCTTTGCCTATGGGGTAGTGTGCGCGGCGCTGCCCGCGCTGCGCCGTAAGTGCCCGGACGCGGCCGCCTACCGGCTTCCCGCGGGAAATTTCTTTGCAGTTCTTGGAATCATTTTCATGGTCGTGCTCGTATCGCGCATGCGGCTCGGCGAGTGGACCGTTATACTTGCGACGATGATCATTGCGTTCGTGAATTGGCTTTGGGCGCGAAACCGAGTCTGCTCGGGAACCTAGCCAAGCACGGTAGTACGCTATCCGCGCGGTTCATTCTGACGATATCTAACTCTTGCTTATACTTGAAGTGTTGCATAGAATCCGATTTCAAATGCCGCGTTCTCTACTTTCAAATTTGGGGGTCTGCCGCCAGGCGTTTTGGTTGGGTGCGGTACTTGCCTGCTGTGCCAGCGCCGCCGGACAACAAGGGCCTGCCTCCTTGCCAGCAGGAGGTGTGCAGCCCTCTGCGCCCCTGTTTCGCGTCGTCCGATCTGTTTCCGGGAGTAAAGGCACGCCGCAGGGCGGCCGGTTCGTAATGGACGATCCGCGAAGCGTGTTTTATGCGCATCAGGATAAACAAGTCATCGTCTACTTTGAATGGGAGGGCCCTCGCGGCCCTCACAAGTTCGAGGGTTTCTGGAAGGACCCTAGCGGAAAATTGGTGATCGTTTCTGATTTTCAATATGAAGCCACATCCAATCAATTTGCTGGCTACTGGACAATGCTCCTGTCAGATGGGGCGACGCCTGGTATCTGGACTCTCGAAGCGCGCATCGACGGCGAATCCGCAGGCAGCCACACGTTCGAAGTGACCGCTGCTCCGGGCGCTCCCGCAGAACCACCTGCACGGCGCTTTCCCAGCGCTTCGGAAATCTACAGCGAAGCGCTGAAGGCAACGGTATTCGTTCAAAAGCTGTCGGCAAACGGCGACGTGGCGGAAACTCATTCCGGGTTCTTCCTAGCAGATGGAATGTTGGTCACTGCTTTCGAAGCAATCGATGGCGCGTCCCGGCTACGCTTGATCCTTGCCGATGGTCGGCGCGTCGATAGTGATAAGGTTGTCGCATGGAGCCGCTGGCAGGATTGGGCGATTCTGCGTGTTGACTCGGACAAGCTTCCGCACCTCGATCCTGCAAAGGCGGCATCCGGGGACGTGGGTGACCGGTGCTTCTTTCTGGATGTAGCTTCAGAGGGAAACCGCGTCATTGTGGACGAAAATGTCACAGGAAAGAATGAATTTCCGGGGGCAGGCCCCCGACTGAATGTATCTTTTCCATCCACCAGGCAAGCGATCGGTTCCCCATTGCTAAACGAATACGGAGATGTGATGGGGATGGTAGGAGGAGCACTCATGCCAGGTGCGACGTCTCTGGATACCATAGAACTGGTCTCTACTGGTATTCCGATGGCGGGTGCAACGAGCGTGATCAGAGGGGGGCTTGCGGTTCCAATCGAACCAATTCTTCAGAAATTGAAAACCGGCGAAACTCACTCGTTGGCCGAATTGTGGACGCTGGGGCAGTTCATCACACCTCTTACAGCGAAGGAGTTTGTAAGCTACGGTGTGACGTCATTGGGTGTGGACAAGAAAGGTGGTATGCCTTGGCCCAAAGAGCGGCGCGAGCAATTTTCCCATCGTGATGGAAATGCAAGCTTGTTCGTTTTGTGGGACTCGAAGGAAAAACGGAAGGGGCTAACGACGCTGCGCCTCTACAATATCGACAACAAACTCCTCAGTGAAGCGAAACCATTGAAAGTAGATCTAAAGGTAGGTGTCCAGTTCATGAGCAGTTGGGACATTCCAGTGACGAATCTTCCCGCAGGGATGTACCGCCTCGACGTTTTCCTCGACAGTGGGCCAGCTTGGCGCGGCTTCTTTCGTCTCGTCGAATAGGCAAAACTACCTTGATTGGGATGCGATTCGCCGTCTCGTTGTCTGGGGGACTACACTACCTTCATTTAACTCGCCGAGGGTTGTTCGACTCGCGGACCGGCGTTAAGTTTACGACAAGTGGTATTGACCCCGGCTATTTCTGCGACTTCGCTTCTTGCGCGACAGCCTCCAGGGCATCGCCGATCAGGCAGGCTGCTTTCCACTCATTGAGATATACCGCGCCCAGCTTGGTATAAAAGTCGATCGCTTGCGTGTTCCAGTCCAGTACTTCCCAGCGCATGCAGAAGTGATGCTCTTTCCAGGCGACGCCGGCGACGTGCGCGAGCAGCGCCTTACCGATGCCGTGCTTGCGGAAATCCGGACGGACAAATAGATCGTCAAGAAACAATCCGGCGCGTCCTTGGAAAGTGGAAAAAAACTCAAAGAACACGGCATATCCGGCGGTTTGGCCATTCCACTCGGCAATGACGGCGCGAAATTTCGGGGCGGCGCCAAAACCATTGCGAGCGATGTCTTCTCCAGTCACACTGGCCTCATGACTCAGGCGCTCAAACTCCGCGAGTTCATGGATCAATGTCGCGAGCAATGGCGCATCATCGACGGTGGCGGGGCGAATCGAAAGCATCAGCAAGCTCCAGGATAAAATTATTGCACGACGGTAATTATAGGCTAGCGCGAGGGACGCTGTCGCTGTCAACTCTGCGGAAAAGATATTTTAAGGATTCAAGTGTTTTTAGGAAGCGTCCCATTCACAATCCCAAACTGATACGACCTAATATTCGCAATTTGGAAAATTGACTCGAAAATGTGATTATCACAAGAGAATGTCTTGAACCATTCTCTCACTTGACGCCCGGTCAATTGGCGTCGCCGGCTATCGGGGTACGAATTGGGAAGCAGAAAGGCTCCATATGGAACATAAACTAAGATCCCTCTCATTGGCGTTCGTTGCGTTTGTGTGCGTTTCTGCCCTCTGGGCGCAGACCCCGCAAAAGCATGCGATGACATTCGACGACTTGATTGCGATGCAGCGCGTCGGCGAGCCGCAGATTTCGCCCGATGGACGCGCGGTCGTTTACACGGTCGGGACGCCGGAAATGGAATCGAATCGCGTTGCTCGTAACGTCTGGGTCGTTTCCACCGCGCCGGGAAGCCAGCCGCGCCAACTGACGCAGAGCGGGCATGACACGAGACCGCAGTGGTCGCCGGACGGGAAGAAAATCGCGTTCCTCTCCAGCCGCGAGGGGGCGTCGCAGGTTTATGTGATGGCTGCGCAAGGCGGGAATGCGAAAAAGATTACTTCCCTCTCGACGGGCGCGGACAACGAAAAGTGGTCGCC
>Ga0137409_10007268_pt1 | contig 11399 bp, 16 predicted proteins | sample CZODoug1_16funga_FD_122059 | JGI IMG/M metagenome (GOLD analysis project Ga0137409, IMG submission 122059) | Vadose zone soil fungal communities from Angelo Coast Range Reserve, California, USA - CZODoug1_16fungal (Hybrid Assembly) | ecosystem: Environmental > Terrestrial > Soil > Vadose zone... | reverse complement strand
GCGATAGCGGGCCGGGCATCCCGGCCGAAGTGCAGGAGAAAATTTTCGAGCGATTCTTTCGCCTGGACCCGGCGCGCACGCAAAATCGGCCCGCGCTGGGGACTGCGGAAACGGCCGCGCCCGCAACGACGGGCGCTGGCCTGGGCCTGGCCATCGCGCGCTGGATCGCCGAAGCACATCATGGCCGGCTCGTACTTGTGCACTCGGATGCTTCCGGCAGCACGTTTGCGGCATTTCTGCCCGCAAATGGTGCCGCCGCGACCGAATCGACGGATGCTACGCACCCCAAAAGTGATCCCACGAGCTGAACCCACGACGGCATAGGCCCCGCCGAAGCCGGTGCCTCAGAGATATTCCTTGGGCAGCCTCTCCTGTTCCCTCTCTATTAATCGTACGTTTATCATTGATCCTGCACTTTGGTCTCTAGATCGAACTAGGAAAAGAGGTTCGAGTGTTACCCAGGGAGGGTTGGCTCGTGGCTTTCCTCAGAAGCACAGCACGACAAATACGAATGCAAAACTTGCCGGCGGTATTGGTGTTGATATTGGCGACATCCGGCGCCGCCCAAGCGCAATGGGTGAATGCTACTTATCCGGGGACTCCTCGTACGCCGGATGGCAAGCCCGACTTATCAGGACCGGTTCCGAAAACGCCGGAGGGGAAGCCGGACCTGTCCGGCGTCTGGCACACCGAGAGTTTCCGCTGGGTCCAAAATCTTCCTGGCGAAGGGGTGGATGTTCCCATGGTTCCCTCGGCCGCGGCCCTCTACAAGCAGCGCCTGAAAACAATGGGCGAACATAACCCCCAGTTGTACTGCCTGCCGCACAGCGTCCCGGATGCGATGCTGGTTGCGGACTTCCCGTTCAAGATCATCCAGACACGGCGGGAAACCGTGGTGATCTTCGAGGAATTCAATCAGTATCGGCAGATTTTCACGGATGGCCGCACCCTATCGAAAGATCCCAATCCCGCGTGGTTCGGATTTTCGACCGGGAAGTGGGAAGGGGACACATTCGTCGTCGAAGTGGGCGGTTTCAAAGAGGGCAGCTGGTTGGACAACGTCGGTCACCCGCGCACCGAGCAATTGCACATCACGGAACGCTACCGCCGCCTCAATTTCGGAAGTATGGATCTGGACGTCACCATCAATGACCCGGGCGCATATGTCAAGCCGTGGAATGCGCCGACGATTCATTTCAAGTTGATCCCGGAGGGCGAGCTCATCGAGCATCTGTGCGAGAACAATAGGGACATTGAACACGAGAACTTCTTTGAGGACAAACAGTCAACCGACAGGAAGTAGCTGGTTTTTTGTCTCAAGACAGGAGAGATGAAGAGATGAGAAAGACATTGGCGGTTTGGTTGTCTGCGATCGGATTGCTGTGCAGTGCGGGGACAGTCGCTGCACATCACGGGTTTGCGGCGGAATTCGACAGGTCAAAAACGCTGAAGCTGACAGGCACGATCACCAAATTCGAGTGGACCAATCCTCACGCTTGGCTCTACATCGATGTCAAAAACGACGATGGCATTGTGACGAATTGGGCATTCGAGATGAGCAGTCCGAATGTGCTCTATCGAAAAGGCTGGACGCGGACCTCGCTGAAGCCTGGCGACGGCGTCACGATCGAGGCCTTTCGCGCCAGGGACGGGAGCTACAATGCCAACGCCCAGGCTATCACTATGACCAGCACCGGTGAGAAACTTCTTGCACCTCAAGACCCTCAGGGGGGCCCAAAATAAGGCTACCGTGTTCAAACGTTTGTCGGAGGAGCTCGTCTGGCAGCTAGCGGCTAGTTCGCTTCTGGCTGACGTTTTCGGACTCTTGTTTGGCTTGATCTTTTCCCCATTCCGCACGCGATGATCTCTACTTCTTGAAGATCCGGCTCTCCGCCAACAACTCGCGGCACTGACGCGAAGACATTTCAAGCCAAGACTGGGAACACTCGATAAGCTATTTTGCGTGTTGGCGCGAAGGTTCTGGTCGGGATGGAAACAAGCCCTACTTGTCTTCACGCCTGAGACGGTGGCTCGGTGGCACCGGGCCGGTTTCCGTCTATATTGGAGACTAATTTCCAAAGTCCAGAAGCCCGTCGGGAAGAACCAAAGTCCGAAACAGGTTCGGGAACTGAACTTCCAAATGGCTGCGGAGTACCATACTTGAGGAGCGCCTGGTATTCATGGCCAATCCTCACTATTAATCGTACGTTTATCTTTGAATCTGCACTCTAATCTGAGCAATGACTCCTCGACGCCCAACACCTTCGGCTGCGGCTGCCAGACGCCCGACGTATCGAACGGCAATCCAGTCCTCGAATCGGGAGCCGCTCGCATCATGCATCTCGGCTTGAAGCTCACGTTCTAAGAGCCGTGCGGAGGCAGAATGCAACTTCGGAACGGCCCGCTTTTGGGAGGGAGGGAAATACAAAAATGTGAATTCTGGATCGTGTTTGCATTCTTGGCAATCATCTCACTTCCGCTCATCGCGCAGACGGCTTCGCCGGAAGCAAAAAGAGAGACGGGGCAGGCGGCGCCGACACGATCTCCAGAGGAGTATACTGAGAAGAAGCAGTAATGGCGAACGGCGATTTCAGAGCGTAACTGAACCGCGCCCAGGCTTCGCGCTCGTCGGCTGCCATCTTCGACTGCAGCGGTTTGGGCATGGCGACCGCAGCGATAATCAAGATTGTAGCCACCACGACCAAAATGCTCGGCTAACAGACTGGACGGCGAACCTTGACGCTGTCTCCCAATCGCGATATAAGCTGCGGTTGACCTTCACCTACAAGAGGTTTCCGTATGAATATGAAACTGCTCGCTAACTTGGCTCTGTGGGTTGGTTTTCTTCTAGTTTCGTTCCCGGCGTTCGCCCATCATGGTGGAGCGTCGTTGTACGACATGGACAAAGCGACGACCGTGAAGGCGACCATCACCGATTTTATCTGGGCAAATCCCCATTGCGAGATTAGTTTCGACGGCGCAGATGAAAGCGGCAAAGCCCGGCATTGGACCATCGAAGCTCATCCGCCGAATATCATGCTGACACATGGTTGGACGAAGAAATCGCTGAAGCCCGGGGACGTCCTTACGATTACCTTTCATCCCGGCAAAAATGGGGGGGCCTGGGGCAAAATGATCAAAATGATCTTCCCCGACGGCCGAGAGCTCGTCCAAGATTAGGTTTGCAGACGAAAACGTCTATAGTCGAAGAAATCCCGACCTCTTTCCCTTGCTGTGCGGGCTAACGCGAGGACTCAGTCTGGGTTTTTTTGGCGCGGATGCCGAATCGGCACCTTGCAGCGGAGGCATTGCAAATGGGAAATCGTTTGTTGATGGTTTCGGCGGCTGCGTTATTGGGCGCTCTTGCACTCTTCTCGGCTCGGCTCGTTGAGAATGACGCGCAGGCGCAAACGGCGAAAGCTCAAGCCAGCACTCCCGACTTCACTGGGATTTGGCTTGGAAAAGGCATTCAATCTTTGAGTCCCTCTGATCCGAGGGGTGAAGCCTCGGGAACGGAACCCGACATTTCGTATCAACCTTGGGGGCTGGAGAGGCTTAGGAGCGCGAGGCCGAGCACCGGACCCAACCAAACCTTCTTGGAAACGAATGACCTGGCGCTGAAATTTGCGGACCCTGATGGCTATCCGCGGGCGGCGATTCATCCTATGAGATTCAAGGTTGTTCAGACTCCAGACTTTATCTATTTCCTCTTCGAATACAATCAATCCTGGCGCCCCATCGCCATGAATCGCGAACATTCCCCGGATCCCGATCCCACCTGGTTTGGGGAAGCTGTAGGAAAGTGGGAGGGCGATTCATTGGTCGTCGACGCCATTGGCTTCAACGACCGGGCCTGGCTCGACCCCATTGGCCATCCTCGTAGTGAGAAATTGCATCTCGTAGAGCACTGGCGGCGCGTTGATCACGACACCTTGGTGGACGACCTCACGATCGATGATCCGGTAGCGTATACAAAGCCGTGGACGGGACAGCTAAGATTCAAGTTGAATCACAGCGGGGAGTTGCACGAATCGATCTACACGGCCACGGATGAGCTGCGTTTCAAGAATGATCTTCTGAAGTCCATACAGAAGTCGCCCAGCAAATAGCCTTACCGCGTGCCGGAACGAGCGACATCTTCTGAGTGGGGGCCACACCGTTCACGTAAGTCGCTTTTACCTTTTAGCTCGTCTTGGCTTGGAAGTTCGCGACGATCTTATCAATCGGCTTCCTAGCGCTGACTGGTGCGAGGAGAGTAATCTCGCTCTGGGCATGCGCTCTGCTTCAACTGCCTAGCACAAGGATGACGGCGAAAATCGCCGAGAACAAATATCTCATGCGCTTCACGGGTTCCTCCTCTCCATTGTCGGCGGCGTTTGTGCACCAACCTTATATACGAGCATACCTAGTGTAGCCACCAGATTCTGCCGCGCCAGCACCACTTACGGGGCTCTGCCGTTCCTGCTCGGAAGTTATCAGGAACCCCCGCTTTACAAGTCGGACAGCCCCCGATAAATCGTGTCGGCTCAACCGGTCGATGCAACACCCTTCTAATCTGTTGATCCGATAGTGCTTTTCGAAGAGACCTGATCCTTTGGGCTGTACTCAATAAAACCTAAACAGGGCAGTGTTTTCTTTGAATCAACGCTCGTGAACGAATTGGCCATTGAAACACCTGCAGATAGGACTTTGGGCGAGTGTTGCGTCGACCCATTGAGACCACCCGCATTATCGGAATGTGGCCCTGAGCCTCATGGAGCATCGACGAAAGCTTTTCTTAACATCTTCCCAACCAAAGCCCCGAGGGGTTCGAGATTTTACCAAAGTAATCGTCAGAAGCTGGAAACGATCCGCAACGCTTGGTTCGAATTTCATCAATATTGTTAAGGCCGGCATTGACGCCGACACGAAGAGAGCATAGATAGGCTCCGCCAAATCTGTCGCTTCCGAGATATTTCTTGGGTAGACCCCCGTCGTGTCCCGCCGCTATTAATCGTACGTTTATCTCGGATTCTGCACTGTAGGCAGCTAAAGTCTCACCTGCGGATGGCTGGCTCATGGCTTTCCTGACATGCGTGGCGAGACGAATAGAAAGCTTGCTACGGGTGTTGGTGTTGGCCCTCTAGGGCGGATGCGGCCCGTAGAATGGCGTCCAGTTTGGAAAGATCTGGTCGGACTCAACCTAAAGACGAAGGCCTTGTCCCGCCAAATAGGAGGTGGCTCTTGAAAGGCAAATTCCTAATGGTTCTTGCTCTGGGTATTGGTGTCTCGATTTTTTCGCGTCCGCTATTCGCACACCATGGCGCTGCGGCATATGACATGGAGAAGAGCGTTACTCTCAAGGGGACCGTTACAAAATGGCTTTGGGCCAATCCCCATGTCGTACTTCAGTTCGACGTAACAGATGACCACGGCCAAGTGGTGCAGTGGAGTGCGGAGACTGAAAATCCGTCCTCAATGGTTCACTATGGCTACACCAAGGAGTCCATGAAGCCTGGTGATCAAGTTACGGTCACTGTGGTACCAGCCAAGAATGGCAAGCCTTTCGGGCGCATCCGAGAGGTCGTGCTCCCCAATGGCCAAAAGTTGTCCGGACGTGGAGTCCAAGGTGACACCAGAGTGGATGATATTCCCAAACAGTGAGGAGTCGCGCGGGCCAATCTGGTCTGATCGTGTCAGGGGCGCCATTGTCCCGATATTGAATCCAAGCGTGGGGTTTAGGCTATGGAAAAGGTTCCGACTATGCGAATTCGCTTTGTTGTCCCGAGCGTGGTCTTGGCAGCGTTGATAATCTCACCCCTCGCGCGCCCTCAAACCGCGCCGCCACGATCAGGAGCGGTGAGGGATCAAGACGCAGCTCCTGCTGCCCCAGTCGATGTCGACGATTGGGGACACCCCGTAACCCCTGTCCGCTCGGATCACAAGGCGGCCCCTGCTCCACGGCATGACATTTCTGGGATTTGGGATCCAGGTATTGACCCAGTCCGAGTACTCGGCGTACTCGGCGCGAGTGCAATGCCGGAAGATGGCAAGCCAGAACATGAGTTACCCTACACTCCTTTGGGGCGGGAAGCATTGAGCCACACGAAGCCGACCAGCGGAGTTAGAAGCGTTCTCCCTGCGGACACAAATGATCCAGTATTCTACTGCGATCCCCAAGGGATGCCGCGCGAAGTCCTCTACGAACTTAGAGCGACTCAGATCCTTCAGACGCCCCAGAGCATGGTCTTCCTGTACCAATTCGGCAAGATCTGGCGGGTCGTTTGGACGGACGGGCGAGAACTCCCCAAAGATCCCGAACCAAGATGGTTCGGCTACTCAGTGGGTAAATGGGAGGATGATTACACGTTTGTCGTGCAGACCTCGGGGATCGATGAAAGGACATGGGTCGACAGAGCCGGTCGTCCGCACAGCAGAGACCTACGCGTGGAGGAGCGATACCACCGCGTGGACCATGACCACTTGGAACTGACGGTGGCGATTAACGATCCGAAGATGTATACCAAACCCTGGGTGGCGCGCGACAGGTTACTATTCCAGTTGCAGAAGAGCGATTACGATGTCAGGGAGATGCTTTGTTCACCAGCAGATGTCGCGGAATATAATAAAATATTCGGAAATCCCGTCAGCGGCAAAGACCCCCAATAGGTTCGCCAAATTCTTCCAGAATTTGACACTGCGAATGCACCAATTAGGTCCCGCTGTGCTTGCAATTGTGTACTCGAAAGACTTGAGGCCATTGGCGCGATCCGATTGCCAATTTCACGGCCGCATCGCAGTCTGCATCCATGGCAGGGTGCCGAGGGATCAAAAGCAATTGAAGGCTAGCGTCTCGAAAACCATTGCGCCGCAACCTCATAGTGAACTCAAATCGCTTTTCGCGCCGTCCAATGCCCTCGAAGGTATAAATTGGGGATAAGTAGGAACTCGATGGCACGGCCTTCCTCCACACATGGCGCTTCTTACGAATACTTCCGCGATGTTCCTCTTCGACGCCTGACTTTCCTGCTGCTCGCTATCTTTTGCCTCTTCGGAATGTTGGGCTTCCTCATTGATCTCATAGAACTCCGCCAAAAGTCCTTGTCGGAGGTTCTCGTATGGACGATTTTCACCGGAGGAATGGCCGTCTTTTACTTGCTTACGATAATCAGAGCTCCGCGATCGTTGCTCTTCCCGTTGGCGATACACGTCGCGGGTTCCTTGTTGATTCGAGCACGGATCGTCCCTTCCGTGGGGGGCTCCGCCAGTAATCCAATCGACGGAATGGGAATCAGGATGGCAGCGGTCTCCAGTCTAGCGTTGAGCTTGCTCGCAGGGGGACTTTTCCTCCAATTTATCCGAAGTGAAGGCCGCCGCGCCGTCCGACTACAAACGGAACTGTCCGTGGCGCACGGGATTCAGAAAACACTTGTCCCCGTAATTGAAAAAACTGCAATCGGCTGCGAATTTTATGGCGTATCGGTTCCCAGTGACAAAGTTGGGGGCGACCTTGTTGATGTAGTGGAGCTGAAGGAGGGGCAGACCTTTGCCTACGTTGCGGATATTGCGGGGCACGGTTTACCTGCGGGAATTCTGATGGCTATGTTTAAGGCTGCGGCACGTACGCAGTTGATGGATTCCCCTCGACTCCCGGCATTTCTCGAACGTCTAAATGAAGTCTTGCCACAGGTGAAAGAACCGGAAATGTTCGCCACTTGCGCGGCTATCCTCCTGAAACGGACGAATGCTAGTTACAGCTTAGAATACTCGTCGGCAGGACATCCACCGATTCTGAGGGCAAACCGTTCGTCTCAGCGCGTCGAGAGGTTGGGAGAACCCCAGTTCCCAGTGGGCTTGGTTCCGTCAGTGAGCTATGCGAGCTGGGAATTGAAACTGGAGCCTGGCGACCTCTTTCTGATTACTTCAGACGGAATCATTGAGACGCTCGATTCTCAAGGCAGTGAATTTGGCATCCAGGGTCTTGAAGGTATTTTGTTGCAAGAAATTTCGTCGCCCTTGCCCCGAATCGCTCGAAATCTCCTCTCGGCCGTGAGCGCCTTCGGAAAGCAGGCCGACGACCAGACTATCCTTCTGTTTCGAGTTCTGGTTTGAAACCGAAACGGTCACAGCCAGCCCCTGGTCGGTGCGCCCATTTCAGTCTTTGCGGTTTTCTGCTTTTGCGACCAGGTACATCTGATAAGTTCTATAAAGGGAAAAGTCAAGAAAAACACCTCGCCCTCCGCCGGATAGTTTCTTACTTTCCAGCCCGTCTGCATGAGCGAGGATGGTTTTGGTCTTCCGCTCCCTGGACTCGGTTCGATGCGCAGCCTGTCGCGGCTGTTTGGATTTTCTCTCCCAGCGGTTTTCATCGAATGGTTGCGACGAAGCCAGTCTGTTCTGAGACCAACAAGAGCTCGAAGCCTTAATCGAACAGTTTGCTCAGCGCACAAGTGCCGATCTGCAGCCCCACCCTATATTTGGTCGTCTGTCCAACGCGGAGTGGCAGCGCTGGGGTTATCTGCATATGGATCATCATTTGCGTCAGTTCGGCAAATAACAGCTCCTTTGGAGAAATTACATCGGTCCACTTCGCATTGCGTCGAGCCCAATACGTTCCTCTGGCTTTTGGAACTGTCCAGCGTTCTCTCATGCCGACCACCCGGGGAGAAGCGCTGGTGCTGGTCTGCAGCGTTCATGCGACAGTATCGGCGGTTGAAACGATAGCTCCGGAGCGAAGGCCGTCGGTGGCACAGGAGGGTTCAAAAACCATGGTTCCTATTCTCGAACTTTTCGAAAGCCACCTGGCCGTCATTGACCTGCAGCGCTGATTGCTTCCGTGCAGGGGACAGCGGGGCGCTGTAAGTGTTGCCAGAAAACAAACGAATTACGAGTTTGTTTTCTGGAGAGTATGCGACCGCGCGCCCGAAAACTTGTCCTCCATTCCATTTTCCAGAACCCCGTTTTTGTAAGGCCGATCGGCGGGAACTACTCGTCTGTCGATGGCGCTCACCTTGGGTGTAGACTAACCCCTTCACGAAATCGGAAGACGGAGGCGCCTCAGTGAACTTCTTCGAAGACAGAACTTCTATGCTCGCGTATTATGCTGCCCAGGCTGCTGAGTTTCGCATGCGGCACGACGCCATCTTTTCGGAGATCAAGCACTACTCATGGCTGATTTCGATCCTACTCGCTTCGCCGGTGGCACTACTGGTGGGGAAAGACAGGATGAACGTCAGGGCGGTGCTACCGTTCTTCCTTCCAGTTCCGCTCCTTGGCGCCGCTTTTAGCCTTCTAGCTTTTTTCATCATTCGACGGGAGTTTCATTTTTACAACGAGAGTGAGGCTCGACTGTTGTTCTTGGAGCGGGAGCTAGGTGCGACGTCGCATCCTGGCTTCCTCGATGGCCGTCTTTCCAAAGCAACGGAGCGAGATTTCAGTGTTGCACGATACAGCGAATGTGAGAGGGCGCTGGGAAGCGTCCTCCCTTGGAAGGCACGAATTCGAATCATCTTCCTGATGGAGTTCTGCCTATTTGGTTTGGTGGGCTTGGCTGAAACGTGCCTAATTAGCGTATTTCTTCTTGTGTGAAGCAGACAACTCGAACGGCCTCGATTTGTTGAGGATCCTCGAACCCCGTTTCTATGGAGGTGGACACTCTGGTGTTCTTGCGAGATTGGCGATCCACTGGGATAATGTCGCGTATGCGACTGGCGCTTTCTGAATTCAATTGCAGGTTGACCATTACTATGACGATCGTCTTTTTTTTGGATTCAGGAATCTGCTTCGCGCATCAGAATGCGTCGAAAAGGACTGGACCTGAACCAACCCTCAAGTGTCAAACCGACGGAGTCAGGTTAGAAGGGAAATTGGCGGATCGTACGTTTTACGGGCCTCCTGGATTAGGAAAAGATACCCACGAAAGAGCATTCCTGCTGGACTTAATGTCTCCGATAACGGTCGAACCCAGCGAAGGTGCAACAGCGAATAGCAGCACCTGTTCGATGACATTTAGGCGCGTCCATCAGGTACAGCTGTTTTTTGATCCTTCCAAGAACTCCGAAGCGCAGAAAATCTTGGGCAAGGTAGTTGTCGCCGTCGGATTGCTAGACGAGGCACATCTTCCGAGCCAACATACAGATGTCATCATGGATGTCGAAACTCTCAGTGCGAAATAATTGCGAAATCCAGTGCAACCCAAGACAGAGATGCCTCAGCCATCGAGATACTGGTTAACTCCCGAGAAGTCCTAGTGCTGTATCGGAAGCGCGCTTCGACATAAGAATGAAGTGCGGGCAAGCTGCTCCGGCGCGCTTTCGATACAGCGACTTGAAGGAAGCCGCCCGGCGGCGGACGCGGGCCCTATGGGGATTGAATGGGATGGAGGGGTGGTGTCCAGGTGTGTCGAGCTGTTGCCGCGGGGCACGGAAGACAACGGCGGGTGCTGTTGAGTTCAGCGAAACGGAAGACGATCGGAGAATAAAGACTGGAGAAGCTGGAAAGAACAGGTTTGTAGAACCGCAAGGCACACTGAGATTGCGCGCGTGGCGACACGCACAGATGGCGTGATGTTGATCGTCGACTCATGTGGCCACTGTCACCGGGACAGGTGGAGAGCGGAGTTGGATCAGGGCGGAAGTGAATCGCTCGATGGCCGCCATCGGCCCACCGCACTGGGGGCAAAACCAGAGATCACTAGCAGTGGCTAGGGAAGCTTCCTGCCTGGCTTGTGGTGCTGAACCGAGCAACTGAAAACAGAGTGGCAAGGTCGTGGCACGCCGGCGATGGGCCAGGAAGCCGAAATGCCGGATGCGCACGAAACCTTTCGGGAGGACGTGCAACAGGAAGCGGCGCAGGAACTCATCCAGCGATAGGGTGAGCAACTTCTGTTCGTTGTGGTGAGCGGAGTCGCGCCAACGGAAAGTGACTTTGCTGTCCGCAAAGGAAACCAAGCGGTGGTTGGAGACGGCCACGCGATGGGTATAGCGCCCCAGATACTGGAGTACAAGTTGTGGGCCACCGAAGGGGCGTTTCGAATAGACTACCCAATCTTTTCGGAATAGCGTTCTCAGCCACGATGAGAAAGTCTTCGACTGAGCGAGCGGTTGCAGACCTCCGTGGAAATCCAGCTGGCCATCCTGGAAGGCACGTTGGAGAGCCGCCACAAACTGGCCGCGAAAAACACGCCCGAGCACTTTGACGGGAAGAAAGAACGTGTGGTGTGAGCGGATCCAGTGGGAGTGGTCGAAGGACGGCCCACCGGCCGGCACCACGCAATGGACATGCGGGTGAAGTTGGAGTTTCTGATTCCAGGTGTGCAGCACGCTGAAGAAGCCGATCTCCGCCCCGAGATGTTTTGGATCACGTGCAATCTCCAGAAGCGTTTCCGCACTGGTGCGAAACAGGAGATCGTAGAGGACCTT
>Ga0137409_10003244_pt3 | contig 11400 bp, 11 predicted proteins | sample CZODoug1_16funga_FD_122059 | JGI IMG/M metagenome (GOLD analysis project Ga0137409, IMG submission 122059) | Vadose zone soil fungal communities from Angelo Coast Range Reserve, California, USA - CZODoug1_16fungal (Hybrid Assembly) | ecosystem: Environmental > Terrestrial > Soil > Vadose zone... | reverse complement strand
ATCGTCATGCACAACGAGTGGATCCAGGACTTCCGCCAGGAATTCGCGGGCGTCTCCCGGCAGCTCGGCCAGGGGACGGCGGGATTCGGAGTCTCCGGCTTCTACACGTCCGAGATGGAGAAGCGGGACGACGTGGGAAATCTGATCGGACATTTCGGCTTCAACGATTTCGCCGTCACGGGCGCTTACGCGCGCCGGCTCCCGCGGGGGGGCGCGGCAGGGATGGCGGTGAAATTCATCCGCGAGATGATCGATCAGGAGACCGCGACCGCGGTGGCGTTCGATCTCGGGGGCCGACTCCCCTTGGGGCGCTCCGGGGTGAGCCTGGGAGCCGCGGTTCAGAACCTGGGAGGCGACGCCAAGTTCATCACGGAGTCGTTCCCGCTCCCACGCACCGTCCGCGGGGGCGCCGCGATCACGCGCTCGATTCCGAGCGTGGAGGGAAGCGGGACCCTGAGCGCCGAGTTCCGCAAGGCGAAGGGGGAGGACTCGCGCTTTCAGATCGGCGGGGAGCTGGGCGTGAAGCGGCACGTCGCGCTGCGCGCGGGGGCCAAGTTCGGCTACGACGAGGAGAGCATGAGCTTCGGCCTCGGACTCATGCAGCATCGGTGGGCCTTCGACTACGCGCTGGTGCCGCTCTCCTCGAACCTGGGGACCACGCACTTCGTCTCGGTCAGCGCGCGCCTGTAGCTAGTCCCTGCCCATCCGGAAATCGGCCAGACTCTCGGGCCGCCGCCCCTGGCCGGGAGCTTCCCGGAAATCCTCCAGCCGGAACACGCCGTCCTCCAGCCTCGCGTAGGTCCTTCGCTCGATCCAGTCGCCCAGCACCAGAAGCTCCCCGTCGCTCTCGCGACGGTGCACCGGCACGTGGAAGTGCGCGAGGATGAGCGCGTCGTAGCCCTGGCGGAAGAAGGGCCGCCCCAGGGTATCGAAGAGCCACTCCTCGCTCCGACGTGCGCGCGGCGCATGCTGGCGGCTCGAGTGCGAGGTCGCGCTGGCGAGGGGGATTCCTATGTCCGGGTGAATCCAGCGAAAGAGCCACCGCGCGAGCCCGTTCCGGAGCACTCCCTTGAGGAGCTTGTATCCGTGATCGCCCGGGCCCAGGCCGTCGCCGTGGGCCAGGAGGATGCGCCGGCCCTGGAGCGTGATGGGCAGGGGCTCGTCGGTGAAGGAAACGTCCAGCTCGCGGCGCAAGTAGTCTCCAATCCAGAAGTCGTGATTTCCGCCGACATAGGTGACAGGCAGTCCCGCCCGGCGCAGCTCTCCCAGCTTCTGCAGCACGCCGATGTATCGCTTGGGCACGGTGTGGCCGTATTCGAACCAGAAGTCGAAGAGATCCCCTCCCACGTAGAGGGCCGCTCGCTCGGAGAGAATCGAGTCGAAGAGGCGGAGCAGATCGCGCTCGCGGGATCGATTGGATTCGGGGGAGCCGTGGCCCAAGTGGGCGTCCGCGACAAAATAGGCGCATCGGGGCTCGGGCATTGCGCGTCAGTATAAAGGACGTGGTTTCATGGGCAACCACGGTCCGCCGTTGCCCCGTAACTGGAACCAGGCGCTCCGGAAAGCGGTATAGCAACTTGACAGAGCCGGGCCGTCCTCCCTACAGTGAGTCAGGGCAAACCTCTGGAACTCAGGAACTTATGACGACTACGACGAGCTTCTGGGATCGAGTTCAGGACGAGCTTCGCACGGCCTCCGGTAAGGCGCGCAGGGAGGCGGAGCGGGCCGTCCGCACGGGCGTGCTTCGGATGGATCTTGTCTCGCTCCGCCGTGACCGCAGGCGGGCCCAGGCCGACCTGGGCGAGCGCGCGGCCGCGCTGTGGAATGCCGAGAAGCTCGAGAGCCTGTCCGAGGATTCCGAGGCGCTTCGCCTCAAGACCCTCGTTCAATCGATCGAAGGGTTGATCGCCGCGAAGGAAGAGGAGCTGAGATCGATCCGGTCTCGGGTCCAGGATCCGGGCGCGGCAGAACCCCAGTAACCAACCGCGTCCCCGAGACGCACGTCGAGACGGAGGTAGCGAGAAACATGGAATCGAAGGAGACCATCCGCGCCGCGAAGGTGCTGATCCTGGCAGGCGGGATTCTGATCATCGGCATCGTCATGGGATTCATTCTCTCGGGGAATCTGAATTTCTCCCCGATGTCCCAGGCGCGCGAAGCATCGACTCCCGCGGTCACGTCCCTGGACAGCCCGTTCACGCAGATCGCCGACAAGACGCTCCCCGCGGTCGTGACGATCGAGACCAAGCGGAACGTCGACGGAAGCAATTATCCCCAGTACAACTTCGAGGGTCCGTACGGCGACTTCTTCAAGCGCCTGTTCCCGGACCAGCCCAACCAGCAGCAGCAGCAGCCGCGGCCCCGCGCCCAGCAGCGGGTACCGAGCAGCGGCTCGGGATTCATCTTCACGAAGGACGGCCGGATCCTCACGAACAACCACGTGATCCGCGACGCCTCCGACATCACCGTGGTCCTGAACGACAAGCGCAAGTTCAAGGCGAAGGTCATCGGCGCGGATCCCAGCACCGACGTCGCGGTCATCAAGATCGATGCGCCGGACGATCTCCCGGTCGTGCCCCTCGGTGATTCCGAGGACGTGCGGATCGGGGATTGGGCGGTCGCGATCGGGAACGCTCTCGGCGAGCTATCGGGTACCTTGACCGTGGGCGTGATCAGCGGCAAGGGCCGCACCAACCTCTCCATCGTGGGAGGCGCGCCTGCCTATCAGGACTTCATCCAGACCGACGCCTCGATCAATTTCGGGAACAGCGGCGGCCCCCTCCTCAACATCCGCGGCGAGGCCATCGGCATCAACACGGCGATCAATCCCTCGGGTGAGGGAATCGGCTTCGCCATTCCGATCAACATGGCCAAGCACATCTCCGGGCAGCTCATCGCACATGGAAGAGTGACGCGCGGCTGGCTGGGGATCGCGCCTCAGGAATTGACGCCGGAGCTGGCGGACTCCTGGGGCCTCCGGAACGTCTCCGGCGTGCTCGTCGGCAGCGTGAACTCGAATACGCCCGCGGACAGCGCCGGCTTCCAGGTGAAGGACGTCATCACCGAGTTCGATGGCCGGAAGGTTTCTGACGTCCAGAACTTCAGGCTCCTCGTGGCGGACACGCCGGTCCACAAGCGGGTCCGGGTGCACGTGCTCCGCGAAGGTCAGCCGCGGGATCTCTGGGTCCGGATGGGCGAGCGCCCCGAAGAGGGCAGGCTCGGGCAGAAGAACGCGCCTCCGACCGAGCTTCTGGGCCTCTCGGTCGAGCCCGTGACGGGAGATTTCGCCAAGGAGAACAACGTCAAAGAGAAGAACGGCGTCGTCGTGACCGACGTGGGGCAGGGAAGTCCCGCCGATGACGCCGGCGTGCAGCGCGGCGACATCATCAAGGAAGTGAACGACACCAAGGTCAAGGACGTTTACGATTACAACGCGGCCATGGACAAGGCCAAGTCGAAGAGCCCGAAGAAACCGATCGTCCTCCTCGTCAAGCGGGGGGACTCGACGCAGTTCCTGGCCGTGGACCCTGAAGGATGATCGAGAGCGGTTGAAGACGCTTCCATTCAAGTCGCAGTCGAGGCCCGAGCCTCCGTCCCGGCATCCGGGGAGGTGGACGGGCCTCTTCATTTTGGCGGCCGTCTCCGCGTTCGTGTTATGCGCCGTGAGTCCTCCGGCCCGGACGCCTCCGCACGCGCCCCGGCCCGCGCCCGAGCTCGTCCGCATCCGGTTCTGGACCGCCCCCGACCACACGCGCCTCGTGTTCGATCTCTCGGGCGCGCCTCCGGTCGAGCCCAAGTTCCGGCTCTCGGGTCCTTCGGCCTACGAGATCGTGCTGCCCGGCATGAAGAAATCGCTGGCGGTGACGTCGGAGTTCGTCGGGGACAGCCTCGTGGCCGATATCGTCCCGTCGCTCTCCGATTCGGGCGTGATCGTCCGGGTCGGGCTCAAGCGGCCCACGACGCCGCTGGCGTTCGTGCTCGCGGCGGCGGACGGCGTTCCCGACCGGATCGTGGTGGACGTGCCCGCTCCGCCCAATGCGCTGGCCGACACGGTGCTCCAGCAGCAGGTGAGCGAGATCAAGCGCTCCAAGCGGCTCATCGTGGCGATCGATCCCGGCCACGGCGGGGACGACACGGGGGCTCTGGGGTATCGGAGGCTTCCGGAGGCGGACATCGTCCTCGCGATCGCCAAGAAGCTCCGGGCGGAGCTGGAGCAGATTCCCGGCGTGAGCGCCATCCTGACGCGCACGGGGGACTACTTCGTCCCCCTGCAGAAGCGCGTCGAGCTCGCTCGGAAATACCAGGCCGACGTCATGATCAGCATCCACTGCAACGCGAGCCGGAACCGCGACGCGACGGGAACCGAGGTCTATTTCCTCTCGCTCACCGGCGCGACCGACGAAGCCTCGCGATCGCTGGCGGAATCGGAAAACGCGGCCGACCTGATCGGCGGCATCTCGCCGCAGGCGGGGGATGACCTTCTGGGAATTCTCTTCGATTTGCGGCAGAACGACACGATACGGCGGAGCAGCGAGCTGGCGGAGAACCTGGTGGACGCGCTCCGCGACGAGGATCGCCTGAGCATCGGGCGCGGCGTGAAGCAGGCGGGCTTCGTGGTGCTCAAGGCGCCCGATATCCCGGCTGTATTGGTCGAGACGGCATTCATCACGAACCCGCGCGAGGCGGCCATGCTGAAGGACGGGCAGTTCCAGTCCAAGGTGGCCGAGCGGCTCTCGGACGGGGTGCAGACCTACATGAAGACCCACGCCCGGAGCGCTTCCAATTCCAATTAGCGGGAGACCCGGGAGGGGGTAAGGGGTACACTGTCTCAGATTCGCATTGAACCACGTCCGGAGGAGGAGAATCCTATGAAGCGCACAGCATTCATCGTTCCTGCCGTTATCGCCGCCCTGAGCTTCTCGACATCGGCCTGGGCCGGCGGCGACATGTGTCACGGGAAGTCCGAAGGCGCCGCCAAGGAAGCTTCGGTCGGCGCGCATTGCTCGCCGGGAGCCAAGGGTGCCTCGATGGCCTCGGGCGACGCCTGCAAGATCGGTGCGAGCAACGCGGTGTTCAGCTTCGCGGTCCCCACGGCGCACTGCGGCTCCTGCGTGGACAAGATCCAGCAGACGGCCATGGCGCAGAAGGGTGTCCTTTGCGCGAAGGTGAATCTGGAGACGAAGATGGCGTACGTGGCGGGTGACAAGAAGCTGAATCAGCGCCAGCTGGCGAAGGCCATCAAGGCCGCGGGATTCGATTGCACGTTCAAGGACAAGGGACCGAAGGCGCGCGCCGAGCTCATGAAGATGATGGCGTCGGACAACGAGAAGGCGGCGGCGAAGAAGAGCTGACGCAGCGCTGACAGAAGGCACTACGACCGGGCGGCACCCTCAAGGCTGCCCGGTCTTTCTTTTTTCACCGCGATCGGATTGGTGGTTTCTCGCGCTAGGTACTATTGTTCGCCGCCATGCACGAGGTCGAGGCGCCATCCCGTCGCACGCATGGGATCCACGGTCGAGCCGAATGGGGGATCATCCTTTCCGGCCTCCTGTGCGCGGTGATCTTCGCGGCTACGATTCCGCTGCCACGGGTCGACAACCATCTGGTCGGCTCGGACGGGGTGAGGTACTACGCGATCACCCGGTCCCTCGTTCTGGATCGGGACTTCGATTTCACGAATGATTACAGCCTGCTCGGTGAGAAGGCGCTCCCAACCGTCACGGGGCTTCCCGCGAACGCGCAGGGCATTGGGACCGCCCTCCTCTGGATTCCCTTTTTCCTCGTCGCACATGTCCTATCGCTGCTGTTGAACCTCGTCGGTCTCCGCGTTCCCCTGAACGGCGTGAGCTATGTCTACGAGGCGTCCGTGTGTCTGGGCACCATTGTGTACGCCACGCTGGGGTTCCTCATGACCTACCGAATCACGGTCCGAATTCTCGGGAGTGCGACGCCGCAAACACTCTGGAGCATTCTTGCCATGTGGTGGGCGACTCCGGCGATCTACTACATCATCGCCGAGCCATCGATGTCTCACGGGGTGACGGTCTTCACCATGGCCGCGTTTCTCGCCTTGTGGTTCCCGCCTTCACCGACTCGCACCGCGACGCGTTGGTCGATGCTGGGCCTTGCGGCTGGACTGGCGGCCCTGGTTCGCTGGCAGGATGGCTTGGTCATCCTCGTTCCCTTAGCCGAGCTGGGTTGGTGGTGTCTTCGGGGGAGAGTGTCGCCAGCTCGAGCCTTGGCGTATCTGGGGCTGTTCCTCTCGGTGATGGTCGTCGTGTTCCTGCCTCAGCTCTTCATGTGGAAGACGGTCTACGGATCGTTCCTCACGATCCCGCAGGGAGGAGGTTTTTTCAGTTGGGCCAGTCCCCACGTGCTGGCTGCGCTCTTTTCAATGCGACACGGGCTCATCACCTGGCATCCGATCTTCCTTCTCGGACTCCTGGGCCTGATCCCCCTCTGGAAAGTGGATCGGCGCGTCGCCCTCCTGATCCTCTTCGTGTTCGCGGGAGAGCTGTACGTGAATAGCGCGGCTTCTCACTGGTGGGCGGACGATGCGTTTGGAGGGAGGAGGTTCGTCAGCTTGATCCCTCTCCTGACAGTGCCTACGGCACTCCTCCTGGCCAGGATGAAGAAGCAAGTTGCCGCGGCGGTCCTCGCCGCGCTCGTGCTCTGGAATGGCCTGGGTCTGGCTCAGTACCGGCTGGGATTCGTGTCCATGAGTCAGGCATTGACGATTCGGGAGATGACTCTCGGCAGGCTGGAGGTTCCGGTTGAGTTGGTCCAGAGGCTGCTTCGATGAGCACCTACTGATGCTCATGTCGCGGATCGGTAGAGCTCGTCCATGAAGCTTGTCGTGTTCGATCTCGACGGAACGCTCACACGGACGAGCCGTGTCGATTCCGAGTGCTACGCGCAAGCGCTCCACGAGGTCGCTGGCGTCCGGGAGCCGAGAACCGACTGGTCTACGTACCAGCATGCGACGGATACCGGCATCATTGCCGAGATCTTCCTCGAGCGATTCGGACGACTTCCCGAGGAAATGGAGACCAAGAACATACGCGATCGCATGCTTCAGCTCTTCGCAGCTCGATACGAAGCTGATGGTTCGGAGTTTCTGGAGATTCCTGGAGCCGGCTCGCTGGTAAGGCGACTCCTGGACCAAGGAATCTGGGGGGTAGCACTGGCGACGGGAGCCTGGCGCTGCTCCGCAGAGTTCAAGATCCAGCACTCAGGCTTACCACTCGGCGATCTGCCATCCGCCTACGCCGAAGACGGACCTTCTCGCGAGGGCATCGTTCGCGCAGCGATCGATCGCGCCCAGCGACATTATGGGCAGACTCGTTTTGGGAGAGTAGTCTCGGTTGGCGATGGACTCTGGGATCTTGTAACGGCGCGGAATTTGGCGCTGCCGTTTATCGGAGTCGCTCAAGATGGAGCATCGAGCGTACTGCGCGAAAATGGGGCAAGCCACGTGGTCGGAAACTACCTGGACGTGGAGCGGTTTCTACAGCTCCTCGACCAGGCGCGCATACCGCGAACCGAAGCGAGCCTTCGTGAGCTACGTGACGCGCATTAGCGCGGGGTCGGGGGCGCGCCGCGCTTGACCTTGGGCTCGGTGACCCCCGCGAGGCGCTTGGCGAGCGCCCGGCGGCTCGCGGGCATGTTATCGAACGTCGCGACGAGCGTGCGCACCTCCTTCCACCCCTCGGTGACGTTCGGATTGAGGGACGCGACCGTCACCGTCTCCGGAAAACGCTTGAGCCAGGCTCGGGCGGTCGCTTCATCCTCCGGGGACAGGGAAGCGCGGGCGGCGAGCGTGAGAAGCGCCGAGCCTTCGATCCGCTTGGGCCAGGCCGACTGATCCGCCGTCATCTCCCGGACGGTCATGCCATGGGCGCGAAGCAGGTCCAGCATCGAAGCGCGCGCTGGCGGGCGGTTCACCTCGAGCACGTTCACAGGATTCCGGAGCGGAATCCCTCCCGCTCCCTGCTTCAGCACGCGCAACGCGCCCTCCGCGATCCGATCCAGCTCCTCCGGGGTCACCACGTCGCGGGCTTCGCGCTCGAGGGCCATGTTCCAGGGGTGAGGACGCGCCGCGCTCGCTGCGCGCAGCCCACGGATCCGGTCCAGCGAAGCTCGAATCCGTTCCTCGGTCAGCCTCCCCGAACGTAGGGCATCGCGCAGGGCCTGGAGCGCCTCCTGGGGCCCGGGGGTGAGCTTGGAATAGAGAAGCAGGTCGCACCCCGCCTCGATGGCGCGCACCGCCATCTCCCCGTGCGGCGCGATCGAGGTTGCGCCCGCCATCTCGAGCGCGTCCGTGATCACCACGCCCTGGAACCGCATCCTTCCGCGCAGGAGATCCGACACGACGCGTGAGGAGATCGTCGCGGGACGCTTGGGATCGGGCTCGAACGCGGGGACGAGGACGTGCGCCGTCATGACGACCGGCACCCCCCAGTTCACGGCGGCTTCGAAGGGGCGAAGCTCGCGCAGGTTCATCTTCGCCTCGTCCGCGCCGACCACGGGCAGCTCGACGTGGGAATCGAGGCTGGTGTCGCCGTGTCCCGGGAAATGCTTCACGACCGGAATGATCCCCGCCGCCAGCATCCCTTCGATCGCGGCGCGTCCCGCCGCGGTCACCAGCGAAGGGGTCGCTCCGAAGCTCCGGATGCCGATCACCGGATTCGCGGTGTTGGAATCGATGTCGAGGACCGGCGCGAAATTCAGATTGATGCCGAGCATGAGAAGCCGGCGCGAGGTCCGCTGCGCCAGATCCTTCACGAGCGGCGGACCTCCGGAAGAGGCCACCGCGCGCGCCGAAGGAGCCACTTCCCAAAATCCGGAGAGCTGGGAGACCATTCCCCCTTCCTCGTCGGCGCTCACGAGCGCGGGGAGCTCCGGGGTGCCGAGGGTCTGCTGCACCGCGCGCGCGAGGCGCGCGGTCTGATCGGCGTCGGTGAGGTTCGCCGCGAACAGGATCACGCCCGAGGGCTTGATCCGTAGAAGCTCCGCTTCCACCTCGGGGCTCAGGTCGGTCCCGGGGAGGCCGACGATCATGAGCTCGCCGAGGCGTGATTCCAGGTCTGCAGTGCTCACGGAACCTCCGCCTCGAGAAGGAGCTTTCGGTAGCGGGCGTAGACGCTCTCCGGAATGCTCCGGTCCTTCACCCCTGCGAGCACGGCGCATCCGGGCTCCGTCCGATGGGTGCACGTGGCGAAACGGCACGGACCCGCGTCCCGGATCTCGAGAAAGACGTCGGCCGCTTCCGACGCGCTCACGATTCCCAGCGACACGCTTCGCACGCCGGGTGTGTCGATGACGTGCCCGCCCCCGGGAAGAGGGTACAGCCTGGAGCTCGTGGTGGTTTGCTTCCCCTTGCCTGTCTTTCCGCTCACCTCGCCGGTCACGATCGGCGTGTCCGTATCGGGAAGAAGTCTCCTCAAGATTGTGGACTTGCCGACGCCGGAGTGTCCCACGAACACCGAGGTGGTTCCCTGGATCGCGTCGCGCAGCTCTTCCATCCCGTCGCCGGTCTTGGCACTCCCGAGCATGTAGGAGAGGGGCACCGCGGCCTCCTCGATCATGCGCTTGGCATCCTCCACGGAAACCAGGTCGATCTTGTTCAGAACCAGGAACGGCGTGAGACCGCCGCGGCGCGCGAGCAGCGCCCACCGGTCCACGACGGCAGGATGGAACGGGGGCTCGTCCGCCGACGCGATGATGACGGCGCGCTCCACGTTCGCGGCGATGACCTTGGACTCCTGGCCTTCGCCACCGGACCTCGCGAGGTGCGTGCGCCGCTCCGCGACGGCCGTGATCGAGAGCGCGCCATCCTTCCCTCTCTCGGTCTCGACCTCGTCTCCAACGACGAGCACGATTTGGCCGCGGCGCGCCTCCTTCTTGAGCTTTGGATCGAGGGACGCCGGAAAGATCGTCACACCGTCCCAGACGAGGGCGCTCGGCCCGAACATCTGGGCCAGGATCATCCGATCGTTTTTACCCGATCGACCGTCAAGGGGCAAGGCGCATCCGGGTGGCGTATACTGCGGAGCGAGATGACTCCCGATCGAATCTCATGCCCTCGCTGCGGCGAATCGCTGCCGGCGAACCTGGATGTTTGCGACGCATGCGGCGCCGACCTGAGCAGAACTACGGACGCCGGCGGCGGGGTTTCGCAGGCGCAAGGTGCGCCGAAACGCACGGGCTCCACCGCCGCGCGCGACTCGCAAGGCGTGCCCGGCGTCGCGTGGCTCCTTCTCGTGGTCGGACTGGTCGTCGGCGGCATGGTGGGCTACGCGCTCCACACCGCCGTGGGGCCGCGCGCCGAATCCGGGATGCCGACCGGTCCCTCCGACATCATGGCGGGGAGCTCCGACGCCAGCCCAGGAATGTCCAATGACGGCGCCGGCATCGCGCAGGGCGGCGCTCCCCGGATGCCTCCCCAGATCGTCCAGATGGTGCAGGCCTACAAGGCCGCGCTTGCGAAAAATCCGAACGACCTCGACGCGAACATCGGGCTCGGGAATCTGGAGTTCGATTCCGGCCAGTGGCTGAAGGCCATCGACTACTACTCGCGCGCGCTGACGATCGACGGCAAGAATGCGGACGTGCGCGTGGATCGCGCCATTGCCTACCACGCAACGGGGCACAACGACACCGCGAAGAAGGAGCTCCTGCGCGTGACGCGGGAGAAGCCGGATCACAAGAACGCCTGGCTCAATCTGGGAGTAGTGAACCACGAGCTAGGGAACCGGGCGGAAGCGGTCCGTGCCTGGGAGCGCTATCTCGAGCTGGATCCGAATGGAGAGCATGCGGCGACGATCCGGCAGGAGATGGAGACGTTGAAGCAGAGCGGCTGAGCCCCCGCATTCACTTGCCACCGGCGAGCCTCTCCCCGACCTCTTCCAGGACCTCTCGCAGCGCCCACCCCTTGGGAGCGGCTTCGTACGCGCGCCGGAGCGATGCGGTGTCGTCGAGGTCGTACCAGGGTTGAAGAAGCCGCACCTCCAGCATGAGCCCCCTCGCGCGCTCGAGCGTCACCGCCGCGGCGGCGCCGGTGCCCCAGGGAATCTCGTCGAAGATGCGCTCGTGCTCGCCGCTCGTTCCGATGAGGTAGTACCCCCCATCCTCGGTCGGGCCCAGCGTCACGTCGCAGATCTCGAGCGACTCGATGGCTTCGTGGATCCGTTCCGGGTTCAGGGTCGGGGCGTCGGAGCCGATCGCGAGCACCCGGCTCGCCCCGCGCGAGCGCAGCTCGCGAAACGCCGCCTTGAGCCGTTCGCCGAGCGTTGCCCCGCGCTGCGGGAGGATGGGGAGCCCGGCTTCCTCGGCCAGACCCAGGAGTCCCGGATCCGGCTCGCCGTCGAGAAAGAGCGTCCAGGACGCGGGAACCTCGGG